>Ga0116167_1000115_pt1 | contig 73842 bp, 64 predicted proteins | sample AD_JPNMR3_MetaG_FD_89794 | JGI IMG/M metagenome (GOLD analysis project Ga0116167, IMG submission 89794) | Active sludge microbial communities of municipal wastewater-treating anaerobic digesters from Japan - AD_JPNMR3_MetaG | ecosystem: Engineered > Bioreactor > Anaerobic > Digestate | place...
AGCCACCCCTACGGGGTTGGAAGAGGTAAAATTTTTAGGTTTGTGCCTGCCAATGCATTGGTTGTCACAAAATCTGACTCTACCTTACCAATCACCCCTCTTCATATAATCCTCACCCCGGCCTGTCGGCCACCCCTCTCCTTGTAGGAGAGGGGAAGGGGGTGAGGTAGCCATCCCATTGCTACCAAAAGAGCCACCCCTACGGGGTTGGAAGAGGTAAAATTTTTAGGTTTGTGTCTGCCAATCCATTGGTTGTCACAAAATCTGACTCTACCTTACCAATCACCCCTCTTCGTATAATCCTCACCCCGCCCTGTCGGGCACCCCTCTCCTTGTAGGAGAGGGGATGGGGGTGAGGTAGCCATCCCATTGCTACCAAAAGAGCCATCCCTACGGGGTTGGAAGAGTAAAATTTTTAGGTTTGTGCCAGCCAATGCATTGGTTGTCACAAAATCTGACTCTACCTTACCAATCACCCCTCTTCGTATAATCCTCACCCCGGCCTGTCGGCCACCCCTCTCCTTGTAGGAGAGGGGATGGGGGTGAGGATAGAAAGGATGAGGGGCCAGGGGTGAGGATGGAAAGGTTACAGCGGCAGGGGTTGTGGAGGTACGTTCACCATAATGGGTTAATGGGCATGGAAATACTTCTACCCCCTACCGTCATGGTAGATGAAGGTTTATAATATGTGCTTTACATCCGTCTTTATAAAAATAAAAAATCGTTTTTGGATAAAATTATATTTTTTTAATTCATAGGGGTTTGTGCTAACTTTGCGCCGTTTTCAAAGGGTATGGAAAAAATTAAATTACTTGGATTAACCTTACCGGAGCTGACCGACAGGGTAAAAGCATGGGGACTTCCGTCGTACACTGCACAGCAGTTGGCTCGTTGGATTTATCAACGACAGGTGAACGATCTGGGGGTGATGACGGATATTTCGGTTAAAAACCGTCACTGGTTGGCTGAACGTTGCGAAATAGGGGCTTATCCACCCCTTGAGGTTGTAGCCTCGGTTGATGGTACGCGCAAATATCTATTTAAAGCAGGTGCCAATCGGTTCATCGAGTCGGTGTATATCCCCGATGACGATAGGGCGACCCTGTGCGTATCGTCACAGGCAGGATGTCGCATGGGATGTAAGTTCTGCCTTACGGGGAAGCAGGGATTCAACGGACATCTATCAGCAACCGATATTATCAACCAGATATGGAGTATTCCCGAATCCAGGCAGCTTACCAATATTGTTTTCATGGGAATGGGTGAGCCACTCGACAATTACGAAGAGGTTAAGAAAAGTCTCGATATTTTGACGTCGGCGTATGGTTTTGGCTGGTCGCCCAGGCGTATTACGGTATCGACGGTAGGAGTTATTCCCACCATGATACGTTTTCTTAATGAAAGTAAATGTCATCTGGCCATAAGTCTGCATACGCCCTTTCACGAGGAGCGACTGCGTATAATGCCTGTTGAAAAAGCCTATCCCATTGAACAGGTGGTAAAAGAATTAAGAAAATTCGACTTTAGCCAGCAGCGTCGATTGTCGTTCGAATACATAATGCTGAAAGGAATTAACGACACTCCTCGCCATGTGAAGGGGTTGGTTCGATTGCTCAACGGGTTGAAATGCCGCATTAATCTGATTCGTTACCATGCTATTCCCGGGGAGGAATGGCAGACATCGGATGATGCAACCATTTTTTCCTTTCAGAACCAGTTAAAGGAGAAAGGCATCATCACTACGTTACGTGCCTCAAGGGGGCAGGATATATGGGCAGCTTGCGGCATGCTATCGACCGATGCTCTGCTCAAGCAGTAATTACCAGCTTCCGCTGGCACCGCCGCCTCCAAAAGACCCTCCGCCAAATCCTCCAAAACCACCTGATCCTGAAGAGAAACTTCCCCAATCGCTACCACGCGAACGACCCGAACCACCCAGCATGCTCCCCCATAAGATCCAGAAGGGGATATCGTTGTGTGCATGACGTCCTATCGTGTGCCGTCTGTTACGCGATTGTATGAGGGAGAGGAAAAAAGCAAAAAACATAAATGCAAGAACACCCAGCGCAAACCATGGCGAACCCTCAAAATCCCCATTCTTGCGAGGCATGGCCTTATATTGGCCTGTACTGGCCAGCATGATAGCCTTTACCCCTGCCTGGATACCTTCGAAATATTGGTTATTACGGAAAAAGGGAATGATTTGCTGTTCGATAATTCGTTTCGAAAGCGCATCGGTAAGCACATGTTCGAGTCCGTAACCCACGCTGATAGCCACCTGTCCCCGTGAATCGGAAGTTTTAGGCTTTACCAGCAGTACCACCCCATTGTTTCTCCCTTTTTGGCCAACTCCCCAGGACTCGCCAATCTTGTATGCAAAATAGTTGGCATCTATGCCTTGCAGAGAATTTACTATAACCACCACTATCTGCGTCGAAGTAGTATCGTTAAATGTCACTAAATCTTTTTCGAGCCTGGCAGCTTGCTCTGCGCTGAGTAAACCCACAAAATCATTTACCAGTCGTGGAGGATTCAGCGGACGTGGCAGATCCTGACCCGTTAGTAAGGTGCAATAAAAAAAGCTTAATATCAACCAGGCAAACCTTAATGTTGATAACTCTGGTTTGACTTGATTCTTATTTTCCAAAAGATATCTCATTGCTTAATTCGTTTACATCATCTGTCAGAATTGGAAAATGTTTCTTGAGCTTCTCACCTATCTTTTTGATAGCTTCGACAATACCTTCAGCAAATCGCTGTTGTTTAAAATAATTAAGCATCAGTTCTTTTTCATCTTCCCAAAAATTGGGTGGTACTACAGCGTTGATACCAGCATCGCCCAGGATAGCAAATCTTCGATCGTTAACCGAAAGATAAATCAGCACTCCATTGCGAAACTTAGTCTTGTGCATGCCCAATAGTGCAAAGGCAGCAGCAGCACAATCCTTAACGTCGGCTTTACCACAGGATAATTCAATGTGAACACGAATTTCCCCCGAGGTCTTTTCCTCGGCTTGTCGGATGGCATCCACAATCATCTTTTTTTCTTCCTCGGTAAAAAAATCAGAAGCCTTCATGCATTTGGAATTTTGGTAAAGGTACATTAAATTATAAAAAACTGGGACGAAAACAATCTAAGATTAATATATGAAGTTTAGAGTTTTTGTTGTCTTATTTCCACAATGGTCTTCTACTCGAAGCTCGAGACGATGTAATCTGTTGGTTTGAACACATTTTTCATCAAAGGTGTATCGCAATTCATCGTTTTTTTTGTCATACTCAAATAATACCCATTGTCCATCGATATAGCCTGCCCAGGAGCGTATTCCTGCCAGATTATCCCGAACTCTTGCCTGTATAAATTTCGAGGCTGTAGCATTTTCCTTCACATTCAAAAATTCGATGGTAGGCGGGATGGTGTCGAGAGCAATAGAAAAATTACCCAGTACCTTAGTTTTAGCTTTAAGAGTTGTTCCGTCAACTTCACCACCTATACTTTCCATTCCATTGCCCATTAACTTCACAATTCTTAGCTTAGGCCAATATTGATGGGGGATAGGATCCAAATTAAATTCCAGGGTAATGTGACTTTTAAGTGGGATAGCTTCATGCCCTACTTCAATATAATAGCCTGTATAAAGCGAAGATCGTCTAACACTTCGAACCTTGATTTTACTATTGGTGTAAAGACTATTGGGAGAAAATATCACGTTTGCTCTTGATAGCTTAATTTTTCTCGTAATTCCTGCCGGAACAATTAATTTCGATGCAATAGGAGAATTTTCATGTCTATCTTTTTCTGTATTCAATCGTTGTATTTTTATACGCAGCACAGCAGTATTGCCTGTAAAATCGGCAACCTCAACCGTAAGCTGATGAACAAGCGTATCTTTTAAGACAATTAAACCATTATTTACTGCTTTTTTTACTGGCATAGGTCTAAAACCTGGGTAGAGAAACTGGAAAAAGATATTCTCTTTCTGTAGTCGTTTCCGCTGAAAATCGATTAATCCATTCACCCAACCCATTTCGCTGAATGGTAACTCGTCCAATACTAATTCAAAAATCAGCGTAGTATCCAACCATACCCGGGAAAAATAAAATGACAGCTGGCGAGCATTATCCTCCAATTTATCGTAGGCCAAAATACCTATGTAAAACTCTTTTGGTACACGCCAAATAGAATCAAGCAATTTGTATTCTCGGCTTTTAAAAGTGCTTTTATAGGAAGAAATCTTCATGTTTTTACCTGATGATACGCTTATAGCAGGTATAGGGTCTTTGGAAAGGTAATAAAATCGTGGATAAAGAAGCACTTTATCAATAAACGGAGGAATAGTGTCGCGTGGGTGAAAGGAAAAGATGTAGGGTTGAATGGTATTTTGGTTTTCGGTTTTGCGTAACTCAAAGTGCAAATGTGGGCCGGTCGATTGGCCACTATTGCCGCTATAACCTATAATTTCGCCTTTTTTTACCCTGAACTGGTCTTGCTCGAGCATGATGTCTTGAGCAAACGACTGCATTTGATACTGCTTTTCACGTACAAACCTCGTTATTACAGGGCTAAATGAATCGAGATGGGCATATACCGAAGTGATGCCAGATGCATGGGTGATGTATATTGCTTTACCATAGCCCCCAGCCTCTACCTTCAAACGACTTACATACCCTGAGTCAATGGCAAAAACAGGCAAACCACGGCTTCCATTGGTAGTATAGTCGATACCAAAATGAAAGGAAGACGCTCTGACATCACCATAATTACCCGAGATGGACAATGGGACGTTCAGTGGGGCACATAAATCATTACGCATGTGAAACAGTTCTTGTGCCCTAAGCTGTAGGCTGAGAAAAGTCAGAAAGAGAATACGTAAATATCGATTATTCATGTTATTTTGTTATACAATTTTTATTCCCTAAAGAAACAAATAATTTTGATTCATGGCTATGTGTCGAAAAGCCATATTCGCTGATCAAGTTCAAATGTAATAAATATGCTTCATCCCAAGTATATTACAAGTTTACTGGACTATGAATTATTCCAAACATTAAGATGATGGGTAATGTGCTATGTGAAAGTGTTGTAGAATAGGATAAAATATACCAATAGCGATTCGTACAACGAATCAGAAAAATAAAATTGAATTGCTCCGGTAAATAGGGAAATGGCTAAAGTTGCTTTTTCCTGTTATTTTTTAAAAATGAAATATACCGCCAGGATCAAAAACAGAAAGCCAATCAGATGATTAATCCGAAAAGTTTCATTCTTAAAAAGCAAAAGAGAGAAAATGACGAATACGGTAAGCGTAATAACCTCCTGAATTACTTTGAGCTCAACTAATGAAAAGGGACCACCGTATTCTTTATACCCCAGGCGATTGGCTGGCACTTGAAAGAAGTATTCAAACAGGGCAATTCCCCAGCTGATGAGAATAACCGCCACGAGTGGTAAAGCAGAAAAACCTTTAAGATGCTTGAATTTTAAATGACCATACCAGGCAAGGGTCATAAAAGCGTTAGAGGTAATGAGCAATGCAATGGCATAAAGTCCCTTTATCTTATCCATACCACAACTTTCTAAATTTGCGCGCAAAATTAACAATCTGGTTAAAAGGATGTTTGAATTTTTGACAAAATTCATGTAGGTTTGACCCAAAATTTGTGCCAAAATGGAAAGACGAGTTCGAGTTCGTTTTGCACCCAGTCCTACTGGGCCTTTACACATTGGCGGTGTTCGTACAGCGCTATATAATTACTTGTTTGCGCGCAAGCATGGTGGTGATTTTATTTTGCGTATTGAGGACACCGACAGCACGCGTTGGGTGGCTGGCGCAGAGGAATACATCATAAAATCGTTGGCATGGTGTAACATTCGTTTCGATGAAGGAGTAGTAGAGGGTGGGCCGCATGCTCCCTATCGACAGAGCGAACGCAAAAACATTTATTTTCAGTATGCCCGACAACTGGTTGAAAGCGGACATGCTTATTATGCTTTCGACACTCCCGAAGAGCTGGAAGCACTCCGCAAAGATGCCGAATCGAAAGGAGGCGCTTTTACATACAATTACCAGGTACGCGAACAACTTAAAACATCGCTCAATCCTGCCTTTGCTAATTATGAAGAACGTATTTCCCGTGGCGAAAAATGGGTGATTCGTTTTAAGGTTCCTGCTAACCAGGAGATTCATATGTTTGACCTTATTCGGGGCGAGGTGGTGGTGAACTCATCTACCCTCGACGATAAGGTTCTTTTTAAAAGTTCCGATGGGCTTCCTACCTATCACCTGGCCAATGTGGTGGATGATTATCTGATGCAAATCAGCCATGTGATTCGAGGCGAAGAATGGTTGCCTTCGTTACCCTTGCATGTCCTATTATACAAAGCGCTTGGCTGGGAGGAAGTAATGCCACAATTTGCCCATCTGCCCCTTTTGCTCAAACCCGATGGCAAGGGTAAGCTGAGCAAACGTGATGGCGACCGCATGGGCTTCCCCGTCTTCCCCTTACACTGGGTTGACCCGGCAACTGGCGAGGTAAGCCTCGGATACGATGATTATGGCTTCTTGCCCGAAGCCTTCGTCAACTTCCTTGCCCTGCTCGGTTGGCACCCCGGCAACGACCAGGAAATATTTTCGATGGAAGAGCTCATCGAAACTTTTTCCATCGATCGCATTAGCAAGTCGGGCGCTAAATTTGACTTCGAAAAAGCTAAGTGGTTCAATCAGCAGTACCTGCGTCAAAAAAGTAACCAGCAATTGCTCCCGATCATCAAACCTATCGTCGAAAAACAGGGTGTAACCGTCAACGACGATTACCTGCTGAGAATCATCGACATGGTTCGTGAGCGATTGATATTGCTTACCGATTTTTGGAAGCAAGCCCACTTCTTTTTTGTTGACCCCGATACTTACGACGCCGATGTAGTAAAAAAACGCTGGAAGGACAACGTCCCTCAGCTTATCCAACAACTTAAAAACGAGCTTTCGCAACTCGAACATTTTAAAGCAGATGAATTAAAAGAGTTTCTGCATCATTTTGTTGAAAAAAACAATGCCAATATGGGGGCTGTAATGAATGCGTTGCGGCTTTGTATGGTGGGAGGGTCGTATGGGCCTGAGCTACCCTTGATACTTGAAACATTAGGAAAGGAAACCACCCTGCGTCGCATAGAAAACGCCCTCAAAAAATTATAAAATTCCCCTTCTTGTTTACATTTTTGCTAACCCTGATGCACGAGGGTGGCCTACCTTTGTAGAAAAAAATACTATGAAGGGAGTTTTAATTATTGGGATAAAAGCATATGACGGCTTTAGGGGAATGTATTCGAAGACATTCAAGAGGTCTGCCATTCGTGCATGTTTGTGGATATTGCCCTGTCTTTTATCATTGACGCTAATTTTTCCCGCTACGGCAAATGGTCAAAATAGCGAGTTGCTTGAGGTAGATGGAAAACCTTTTTTTGCCAGCGGGATGAACCTGGCATGGATAAGCTTTGCCAATGATTTGAACTATTTCAATGCTTCAGCTTTTACTCAGCAATGCAAAGCGCTTTCTGCTGCTGGTGGCAATACGTTACGATGGTGGCTGCATACCAATGGTACCGTTAGTCCAAAGTTTACCAACGATACGGTTAGCGGTATTACAACAACCGAAATAAATAACCTTAAGCGTGCACTCGATACTGCACAGCGTTACAACATCCGGTTAGTACTCTGCCTATGGTCGTTCGATATGCTTCAATCGAATGCAGGAAGTGGTATAGCCCGAAACAAAAAGCTTATCGAGGATTCGGTAGCAACTGCGGCATACATTCGTAATGCCTTAACCCCAATGGTGAATGCTTTAAAAGATCATCCTGCCATACTTTGCTGGGAAGTATGTAACGAGCCCGAAGGCATGTCGGTAGAATATGGCTGGTCGACCAAACGAACCACCATGGCTGCCATTCAGGCCTGGACCAATCGTATCGCCGGTGCCATTCATCGCCTTGCTCCGCAGGCAAAAGTCTCTAATGGATCGTGGAATATTAAAGTACTCACCGATGTTAACGGTATGCACAACTATTATCGCGATGATCGGCTCATTGCTGCGGGGAAAGACTCGCTGGGTACACTCGATTTTTACATGGTGCACTACTACAATGTACATTTTGGGCCTAACGAATCGCCTTTCCATCACCCTAAATCATACTGGAATCTCGACAAACCCCTCGTGATAGGAGAATTTCCAGCTATGGGCATGTATGGTGGCCAAATTAACACCCCTATCTCCCCCATTGAGGCTTATAATTATGCCTACAACAACGGTTACGCAGGTGCTTTATCGTGGACTATGACTGCCCACGATGGCAATGGAGGACTTACAGAGGCCGCTCCTGCCCTGGAAAACCTTGTTGCACAACACGCCGATACCCTTCAGATTGACAGAAATCAATTTAATTTTTCACCACGCTTCGTTCAACGACTCAACGACATTGTTCTTACCAACAGACAATCTTTTACCGTTACCCTGCCATTGCATCAGATGATTATCGACCCCGACGACACAATTTTTACCCTGAAAATATCCAGCAATACCAACACTACGCTTGTAAACGTTACGCTGATTAATGATTCTGTCTTAACCATCTCCCCCGATCCATCGGCCACGGGGATAGCCCTGATTACCCTGAAAGTAACCGACGCACGAGGAAAATCTTCAACAACTTATTTTAATATCTATGCGCCCGATACTACCTCGTCCAATAAAGCATTGTACCGCAAAACAACAGCATCCGACCAATTCTACAATTATTACCCCTACATGGTAACGGATGGTAAAACCTCAACGAACTGGTGGTCGTACGCCACAACAGCCCAACTGGTGATAGAATTTGAAAAGCCGCAGATTTTTAATAAGGTAGTGCTCAACTGGTCGGACAAGTATGCCCGCAAATATAACCTCGAAACATCTGATGACGGAGAAAATTGGACAGCTGTTGCCAATATCCTCAATGGTAAGGCAGGCATTAATACCCATGCCTTCAACGCAACGACTGCTAAATATTTGCGAATCAACTGCCTTACACGAGTTTCTACCAATGGATATTCGCTCTACGAATTGGAGGTGTATTACGATAGTACATTAAATGCCCCGCAATTGCCTAAACAATCGTTTAAAATGTATCCCAATCCCGCCAGGGAGTGGCTTGTAATAGACTTACCATCATTAAAGACAAATTATGCTAAGGCCAACATTATCAATCTCAAAGGACAGGTAGTAAAAACGTTTTCGATGATGCAACCTACAGCCCAGATTGATGTAGGCGACCTAACAAACGGAGTTTATCTGATCCAGATTGCAGCGGATGGAACTTATCTGTCTCAACAATTTGTAAAACAATAGCATAATCAAACTAAGTATGTATACCAGCTTGTTCGGCGAGAGCTCTAACCTCGCCGAATTTTTTTATATCATTACATGCTCTGTTGCTCACTGATTCTGCGTTATCACGACATAAACCAATAACTATTCTTCCTCCATGATAAGTTATGGTTTGTAATTTTTGCCTCAAGCTATTAACTTTGAAATTTGCTAAATTCTCTGCAAAAAACGCTAAGAAAAATTTCTGAGGACTTTGCGTACTTTATGGTCCTTGCGTGAGGATATTTTAAAATAATTTTCAAATGAAACGAGCATTTATGGCAGAATTCACAAACAAGTATGAAAATATTTATCATTTTTGTACTTGCCATGTGTAGGAAACTCATCACATGCGAGTTCCATCCGACCATTAAAAAACTTTAAAAATATTTTCGAATGAAGCGTTGTTTAATTTGCGGGCTTACTGTATTATTGTTGCTTAATTTTAGTAGCGCTATGAGCATACCCCGCAGAATTCCGTTAGAAGATTTTTTTCGCAATCCTGAAAAGGCTAATTTTCAACTTTCGCCACAGGGTGATTATATCTCGTATACTGCCCCTTACAAAGGTCGGATGAACTTGTTTGTACGGCCTGTTGCTGCTGATACGCCGGTACAACTCACCTTCGAAACCGATAGGGACATCAGGGCCTATTTCTGGGCGAATAACCGACGTATCTTGTTTTTAAAAGATAACGGGGGCGACGAAAACTATAAATTATATGGTGTCAATATCGATGGTAGCGATTTTAAATGCCTGACCGACTTTGATGGGGTTCGTACCGAAATTATCGACGACCTGGAAGATATTGAGGATGAGGTGATCATCGGTCTGAATCGTCGTAATAAAGAAATCTTCGATCCCTACCGCCTGAATATCGTCACCGGTGAAATGACCCAGCTGGCCGAAAATCCTGGCAATATTCAGGGCTGGATGACCGATCACGATGGAAGATTAAGGCTTGCCCTATCCGTTGATGGTACTGACGAAAGTATTCTTTACCGGGAGCATGAGCAAGATGATTTTCGAACCATACTCACTACCGACTTTCGCGAATCGGTCGATCCACTTATGTTTACCTTTGATAACCGGGAGTTGTTTGCCGCATCTAATCTTGGACGAGATAAAAAAGCAATTGTCAAACTTGACCCGGCTACGGGCAAAGAGATAGAGGTATTATATGAGGACCCCGATTACGACGTTACGGGGTTGGCATATTCGAAAAAAAGAAAAAAAATCACCGTTATTGCTTATCATACCTGGAAACGTAAATTGGTTTTTCTCGACGAAGAAGTAGAACGTTTGTACCGACAGCTACAGCAACATCTGGGGACGAAATACGAAATTTCACTTACGGCTTCCAATAAGGAGGAAAATAAATTTATCGTGCGCACCTATAGCGACCGTTCCTTGGGTTCGTATTATTACTATGATTTTGAACGCGATTATCTTGAAAAAATTACCGATTTAAGCCCCTGGCTTCATGAGGAGGAGCTTGCCGAGATGCAGCCCATAGAATTTCAATCGCGCGATGGGCTAACCATTCATGGTTATCTGACCTTACCTGTAGGTCGTGAACCCAAAAACCTGCCTGTAGTGGTCAACCCGCATGGTGGACCATGGGCACGTGATGTATGGGGCTACGATTCCGAGGTTCAATTTTTAGCCAATAGGGGCTACGCTGTACTACAAATCAACTTTCGGGGATCGACAGGGTATGGCCGTAAATTCTGGGAGGCATCATTCAAGCAATGGGGACGCAAAATGCAGGACGACATTACCGATGGTGTCAACTGGCTGATAAAGCAAGGCATTGCCGACCCCAAGCGTATTGCCATTTATGGCGGTAGCTACGGAGGATATGCGGTATTGGCGGGCTTGTGCTTCACCCCCGACCTCTATTGCTGTGGTATCGACTACGTAGGGGTTTCCAACATTTTTACCCTATTGCAAACCATCCCTCCTTACTGGCGGCCAGTACTTGAAATGATGTATGAGAAAATAGGACACCCCGAAAAAGATAAGGAACTGCTCATGCAGATTTCGCCCGTATTTCATGCTGATAAAATTAAAGCCCCCTTGCTCATTGCTCAGGGCGCTAATGATCCGCGCGTCAATAAAAATGAAAGCGACCAGATGGTTGAAGCCATGAAAAAAAGAGGTGTCGAAGTGGAATATATCGTTAAAGATAATGAAGGACATGGCTTTCAAAATGAGGAAAATCGCTTTGAATTCTACCGGGCTATGGAAAAATTTCTGGAAAAACACATGCAATAAAATTTCAGCGTCATGCGGGTAAACGTACGCCAGGTACTCAACGACAAGAATCCAAAATTGGCACGCTGGATGCCAGGAGTGCTACTGAACTGGCTCGAACGTATCATTCACCAAAAAGAAATCAACGATTTTCTCGACAAATACGGTCATTTAACAGGTATTGAGTTTTGCAACCAGGTTATCCAATATTTTAATGTTACAACCCACATTCGTTTTCTTGAACCTATTCCGGTAGGAGGGCGATATGTTTTTGTCTCCAACCATCCCCTTGGGGGGTTCGACGGTATCATTCTGATGAAGCTCATTGCCGAAAATTTTGGCGATGTAAGAGTTCCTGTTAACGATATCCTGATGAATATCCCGCAATTGCGACAACTGTTTATTCCCATCAACAAGCATGGGCATCAGAGTAAAACAGCAGCCCAGGCCATGGAGGAAACCTTTCAATCCGATATCCCTATACTTACCTTCCCTGCAGGACTTTGTTCGCGAAAAATTAAGGGACAAATAAGAGACCTGGAATGGAAAAAAAACTTCGTGGTAAAAGCCATTGAAAGCAAGCGCGACATTGTTCCTATATATTTTGAAGGAAGGAATAGCGATTTTTTTTATAATCTTTCTAATCTACGTAAAAAATTGGGCATAAAAGCCAACATTGAAATGATTTTTTTGGTCGATGAAATGTTTCGTCATCGAAATAAAACTTTTGAGGTATATGTTGGCAAAATTATCCCCCATACCAGTCTCGACAAAAGCAAAAACGCTCATGAGTTGGCACAGGAAATACGTAAACATATTTACAATATACCGTTAAGTTTTTCTGAAATTTAATAATTTTGTTGCAGGAAACGACTTCCACATGAAACAAAAAGAGATAATACCGCCTGTTGCGCCCGAACTTATAGAGCAGGAGCTAACAGAAGACAAATTTGTTCGAAAAACCAATTATGGGGGAAATCTTTTATATATAGTTACAGCCCATGATTCACCTAACACCATGCGCGAAATAGGATGGCTGCGCGAAATTTCGTTCCGACACGCAGGCGGAGGGACAGGGGCTGAAATGGATATCGATGAATTCGATACCTCCGACGACCCCTATCATCAGTTAATTGTGTGGGATCCTCAGCATCGTGAAATACTGGGAGGATATCGTTTTTATGTGCCCAATAAAAATGACAAAGGTAGCGATATCGTTAAGCGTTTGTCGACCTCTCATTTATTCCGTTTTTCCGAGAAATTTATCAACGAATACTTACCCTATACCATCGAGCTCGGTCGTTCATTTGTGCAGCCAGCCTATCAAAGCACCAACCGGATGCGAAAGGGGATTTATGCGCTCGACAACCTGTGGGATGGCCTGGGTGCCTTACTGGTTCATAATCCCGACAAAAAATACTTTTTTGGTAAGGTAACCATGTACACCCATTTTAATAAGTATGCGCGTAACCTCATCCTGTATTTCTTAAAAAAACATTTTGGCGATAAAGAAGGGCTGGTAACCCCCCTCGAAAATATGGAGTTGAAAATTGATTGGAACGAGGAGGAAATGGCAAAGATATTTAACGGGTCCAATTACAAGGAAAATTATAAAATTCTTTCGCGGTTGGTACGTGCACATCACGAAAACATTCCCCCACTCATCAATGCATACATGAACCTCTCGCCATCGATGCGCACCTTTGGAACAGTTATCAATCATTACTTCGGAGGGGTAGAAGAAACAGGAATCCTTATTACGATTGCCGACCTGTATCCCGAGAAAGTACAACGGCATGTTTCCACTTACAAACGCGTTCGTTACTTTTTACGGAAAGATAAAATGTTTTAATGGCCAATACCTTTTAGTTCTATTTTCCTTCTTAATAAAATATTGTAAGCTGCTGGACTAAATATAATCCAGGAGGGTGTGCTGTTGCATGTAATTTTTAAAGCTCTGTGATAAATCGTAAACGATGTTATTTAAAAAACATTGACCGAAGTTGCAAACAGGTTTTTCCATAGGGCATTTACTCTCAGTAATCTTTCCCTCAATGGCCTCATATATTTCCAGTAGAGTAACTTCTTCGGGTTTGCGGAGTAAATAAAAACCCCCGCTGGGTCCCCGTAACGAACTTACATATCCTTCCTTTGCCAGGCGCTGCATTACCTTGGCAATATGATGCCGTGACGAGTGGGTAGCTTCGGCTATTTGATCTACATTGATATACTTATCTTTATGCCTGGCCATTAAAATCATGGCGTGCAGGGCTATTGAGGCTGCTTCGGAAAGCGTAACAATTTTGGCCATAATGATACAAGTATTTCGATACCAAAATTATTATTTTTTTGACATAAAACACGCAACAAAACGATAGTATTTTTTTAACAAAAATGCGTATTTCGCCCAATAACTCCTTCTTCCGTCAATCGTATCCATACAAAAAAACACATCGAAATTAACTGTAAAGGTGCTATGTAAAATAGTAGGCTGTGTGATAATGATAAACTGTAAAATCAACGCTATGAAACGAATGAAACAATTGAAGGCCAGTGTTGAAGACGAGGAAATTATTCAACAGGGAATGTTTTATTGTCCATACGGGCGAGAGAACTATCGTTGCTTCTTTTTATGGCTACAAAAACGTACCTTGCAGGAAAAAATGGAATGGTACAACAAGCTTACCCCCAAAGATAAACGAGAATTGCTACAATGCCATCGCGGATGTACAGATGGTAGGCCCATGCCTCTCGACCGGATTCGATGGATACAACATAATTAAAGTCTTGCCAGAACTTTATCGTACGAAAATTAACATGCTATAAAATAACCAATTTGATAAAACATTTCAGAATGTTTCTAAATTAGCCTTTTCGGTTAATTTCTGGTTTGTGGTATGATGCAAATGCATAAATTTGCATCTTTTAAAAACAAAAACCACAGTTCCATGAATTGGCTATTTTATAGTTTGTTTTTGATTCCCCTGATTGTGAGTGGGTTAATACTCGTTTTGCCTAAAAAGATTAATCAGGCACTTATTATTATCACCGCTGCAGTACTTTCTGGAATATCGCTGTATTTGTTTGGTAGTGTCCACCAGTCTGTTGCCCTCCAGGTGCCAGATATTATTAACCAGCTGGTAGCAGGTGTGGATATTTTACTGCTGCTGTATTTTGGTTTTATTGCAGTAAAGCATCGCAATGTGTTGGTGGGTATACTCAGCATATTGCAGCTTGCTGGGGTTGTTTATGCATTATCTATTGCACCGCATCATTCAATCCCACAATTTTACATCGACCGACTCAGCCTGATGATGTTTCTGCTTATCAACATTGTCAGCGGTATCATTGCTATATACGCCATACGCTATATTGACGAAGAGCATTGCAGTGAGGGAAGAAAGAAATTTTTTCTTTCCGTTATCATGTGGTTTATTGGGGTAATGAACATGATAGTTTCGGCCGATAATCTCGAATATTTCTTCCTATTTTTCGAGCTTACCACCCTGGCTTCATTTCTACTTATTGGATTCCGTAAAGACGAGATATCGATTCGTAATGCACTCAATGCATTATGGATGAATCAGATAGGTGGCGTAGCGATTTTAGGCGCTATCATTTATGCTATTTACACCCCCGAATATCAGCAGGTTACCTTCAGCGGCTTATTGAACAATGTATCCGCCACAGGCTTATTGCTACCTTTTGCCCTATTGGCTGTTGCTGCTTTAATCAAAGGTGCACAGATGCCTTTTAGTAGTTGGCTCTTAGGCGCTATGGTTGCGCCTACGCCTGTGAGTGCGCTACTCCATTCATCTACCATGGTTAAAATAGCACCATTTGTTATACTTCGTATATCGCCGGCTATTAAGGATACGCAGGTAGCTACAGTCATCATGCTACTTACTGCGTTTGTGTTTCTGGTAGCTGCCATCAGCGCTCTCTCGCAGGATACTTTTAAACGCATACTGGCCTACTCTACAATATCGTTGTTGGGACTGATGTGTTTGTTAGCTGCTGCAGGGAGTGAAACTGCTATCACCGCCGCACTGCTACTCATTATTTTTCATGGTGTATCAAAGTGCATGCTATTCCTTAATGCGGGCATCATCGAACACGTATATCATTATAAGGAAACCAGTCAGATGGACCGTCTGGGTGAATTGGGACCTTTTACTGCACTGGCAGTGGCCATAGGTTTTATGTCGCTTCTGCTTCCCCCTTTCGGAGGTTTCATAGGGAAATGGTTTAGTATCGAAAGTATTGGATCGGCACTGCCATCGATAAAACTTACGGGGGCGCTCATCATTGCAGCTATGGCTATTGGTGGTGCAGTAATGGCATTATTGTATTTTAAGGTCACGGGAGTACTTTTTGCCCGCAGCGGCGAACAGGAAACTATTCGATTTGAAAATACGCATCCGCTTTACCGATCGAGCATCATCATCCTCCTTTTCCTTATCATTGGGGGGATGCTGGCATTACCCTTTTTAATTCCATCGCTTTTTGCGCCCGTAGCATCGGCTATTACGCAAACCAGCATTATCTGTGAATTTCGATCATGGGCGTTGTATCTCAATCAACTTGCATTGCCTTTAATACCCATGCTAATAGCTTTCCTTGTTTTACCCCTTACCATCATTGTTTCGATGTTTATCCATTTCCGTAGGGTCGATCGTGTGAAGGAATACACCTGTGGGGAAAAAGTGGAGTATCGTTTTTCATCGTTATATTTTTCTACCGAAAAAGCCATGCCCTATTACATTGTAATTGGAGGCATATTTTTCGTTGCATTAGTTTTTGTTGGTGGAATGTTATAAGGTCAAATCTAAGGTCATACATATGAATAAAATTCTTTTTGCCGTTATTTTTATCGTATTGGCGCCCATTTTGGGAGGTCTCATCTATGGGATAGAAAGAAAAATTAAAGCTCGGATGCAACAGCGCATAGGGCCACCTATTTTACAGCCTTTTTACGATTTTTTTAAGCTTGCTCAGAAGCGTACTTTCATCGTACACTCTACGCATGCTTTTCTGGGTATTATGCATTTTGTTTCACTTTGGTTTGCCCTGGCTGTGTTGGTATTCGGGGGCGACTTTATCCTGGTCATTTACCTGCATCTATTGTCAACAGCCTTGTTAATCATTGCAGGGTATAGTACACGTTCGGTATTCAGTCATCTGGGCTCGAACCGACTGGCTATCTCGGCACTCGCTTACGAACCAGTGCTTATCCTCATTGCAGTTTCACTTTACATGGTTACCGGGAGTTTTAACATTTCTTCCATTACCAATCTTGAGGAACCCTTGCTGGTGAAAATGCCGCTGGCTTTTATCGCTTTACTGTTGGTATTGCCCATTAAGCTTAAAAAATCGCCTTTCGATGTTGCAGAAGCTCATCAGGAAATTACTGGTGGTGCTGAAATTGAATATTCTGGTATTTTTTACGAATTCCTGTATACGGCAAAATGGCTTGACTATATTTTTGCCTATGCGCTTGTTTATCTTTTTGTTTCTTCAAACATTTTTCTGGCAATTACCGTATTAATCCTGACATTTCTGTTAATCAATGCAGTGGACAATTCGACTGCCCGTGTCGATTACAAGCAGATGTTGAAGTTTACCTTCTGGACTGCTCTGCCAGCTGCCTTGATTAACCTGTTGTGGGTAACCTTATAATTTGAAAATGTATGGAATTGAAGCTGTATCGTAAAAAGTCGCCATGGATACTTCACTATAATGCAGGAAGTTGTAATGGCTGTGACATTGAGATATTAGCCTGTTTATCGCCCAAGTACGATGTAGAGCGATTTGGGATGATAAACACGGGCAATCCCAAGCAATCGGATATTCTCCTTATTACAGGACCTGTGACCAAGCGTTCGCGCGAACGATTAGTAGAAATATATGCCCAGATGCCCGAACCAAAAGTAGTTATATGTTGTGGTTCGTGTGCTTCAACGGGCGGTGTTTTCCGGGAAATGTATAATATCGAGGGGGGCGTCGATCAAGTTATACCCGTCGATGTATATGTGCCTGGTTGTGCCTGCCGACCCGAACAAATTATTGACGGCGTAGTAGCGGCGCTCGAAATTCTGGAAAAGAAAACTAAAGCTATCGAAAAACCTCTGCGTTACGCTAATGACGTTAAGGAAGAAAATGAACAAGTTAACCGGCGCATCCTACCCGGAACAGTACTCAATAAATAAGTTAATTCCTTGATAATGAGGAATAAAAAAGTAACATTATGAAACGAACATGTAAGGCGATATTGACAAACAGGCATATAAATTTTACTTCATGCCTACCGATGTTGCCTCTTACATGTAAGTGTAAAAGACCATTTAGAAACATTTTAAAAACTATATTCGGATGAGACGAATAGACCTTCCCCTGGATAAGGTTGTAGAAGAAATCGGGAAATTTTACCAATTCGATAAGCATCATTTCATTGTGATGAATGCTGTTGATCTGGGCGACTCGATTGAGCTACAATGGTTTTTTGCCGATTATGCAGCTCCTGGCGAGGTAACTATGTTTGCAGCCAGGTCGGATGCTTCGCAGTTGATTCCCAGTATTACCAGTGTGGTTCCCTCGGCCTGGGTAGCAGAAGCCGAATTGGTTGACCTGATGGGTATTAACATTGAAAATGCTAAAAAAGGTTTTGTTCTTGAAGAAGATTTTGAAGGTGCACCTTTAAGAAAGAAATAATAACTATGGCAACATATTATGACATACCGGTAGGCGCACAGCATATTTCGCTGTTGGAGCCATTACATTTTAAACTTACTACCGAAAACGAAAAGATTGTTGATGTTGAGGCCAATGTGGGTTACGTACACAGAGGGATTGAAAAAGCCTGTACCACAAAGTTTAAATTCCGACAGGTAAGTTTTGTCATTGGACGTATCTGTGGTTTGTGCTCGATTTCCCACACCACGGCTTACTCGCAGGTAGCTGAGAAGTTGTTGAACCTTGAGATACCCCTGCGTGCCAAGTATTTGAGAATATTGGCGCTGGAACTCGACCGCATCCATTCGCACATGCTTTGTCTTTCGCATGTGGCCGAGAATTCGGGTTTCGAGGCTTTATTCATGCGTACCATGAAGGACCGCGAAATATCGATGGAGTTGCTTGAGGCATTGTGTGGAAATCGCGTACAGTACGACTATTCCATTGTTGGTGGCGTAGCCCGTGACCTTCGTCCCGAGGTGGCTCAGATGATTCTCACCCAATTGAAAGAACTACGTTCAAAAGTTGACGATTTGATCGATATTTTCCAGAGTAACTGGAGTCTTTCGTTAAAAAACAAGGGTATAGGTGCCATCTCGCGCGAGGATGCCATGCGATTGAATGCCGTAGGTCCACTGGCAAGAGCAGCCGGCGTACCTGTCGACGTTCGTAATGACACCGAAGATCTGCTCCCCTGGAAACAGGTAGGTTTTGAAATCGTGCTGGAAAATGGTGGTGACGTTCATGCACGGAATATGGTACGATTAAAAGAAATCCTGGTTTCAATGAAAATCATAGAAAACGTTATTCAGGGTTTACCCGAAGGACCTGTAGTTGCCGAAACCAAAGCACTGCCTGAAGGAGAAGCTGTTGTGCGACTGGAAGCTCCGCGTGGCGAGTTGTTCCATTATGCCAAGGGGAATAAGACCCAATTTCTCGAACGACTTAAAGTTAAGGCACCAACCTTCTCAAATATTCCAGCATTTGTCGAAATGTTCAAAGGTAATGAATATGCCAGTGCTCCGGCTATCATAGCCTCATACGATCCTTGTTTGAGCTGCACTGCGCGATAGGTAGAAAAAATTAAAATTACTTGCCATGAAAGCGTTTTTGATAGCTATAGGGAACCTGTTTAAACGACCCGCTACCATTCAATATCCTTTTGCACCCACCTATAAGCCCGATGATTATCGAGGGCTGATTCAGCATAATCCGGAATTGTGTATCTGGTGTCGTCGTTGCGAAATGGCTTGTCCTCCGGGGGCTATTGTTTTTTCACAGGCTATGGATGGTACGCAAACCTATCATTACAATCGAGCTGTATGCATCTATTGTGGTGAATGCGTGCGTAACTGTCCCAAACCTGGCGCTATTATTCAAACAGCTACGCCGGCCAGCCCTGCACTGAAGGATGAAAACATCAACAATAGCTGGGCAGAGACGGTTAAGCAAGCGTTGGAAAGTCGCGCAGCTTACATGGCTGAAAAGAAAAAACAGGCCGCTGCGAAACAACAGGGTGGGGAAAATCCTGCCTAAATATATTTGTTTCGCATAGCCTTTTCTGTGCTGGCAGCTTTTAGCTAGCAAAGGGATTGTTTTTCACAAATGTAAAATTGTCTTATACTTTCCGGTGGGCGAATCACTGACCGTTAGCAATTAGTATAGTTTTCTATAGAAATACAGGCTATCGTTATGAAAGGAACCACCTGGATGAAGTATTTTTACCAGATCGGACAGAATCAGATGGGGCTTTACTGTGCCCGACTCCCAGTAGTCGTTACCTCCCTGAGGACGAATGCGTGCAACATTGTTAAATAGGTTGCCATTTTTAAATGGACTAAATAGCGCCAACCTTGTATCGGTATTGATGATGTCGGTTTTGCTCATTGCCTGTCCGATGTTGATCCAGAAGTCGGCATGCTGGCATTGTTCAAATACCGTTTCAAAGTCCATAGGGATGCTTATGTTATTATGGAGATTGTCCCACAGATACTTGCCTCCCGCATCGGACACGAGTTGTGCTACGTAGGTGTTTGCGCCCGACACATACCAGCTTCCATTCCAGGGTAAACCCATCATTACTTTAGGACGGTCGTTGTACTGGTTGGCCTGTGCCTTCCAGAACTGATATAAGCTGTCGGAATGAGCAAATATTTGTTCTGCTTCATCCAGCTTATCGAAAAAAATAGCAAAAAATTTCAACCATTCGGTTCGTGCCAGCGGATGTTGCTCCAGATATTCACCAATAAGTATTACCGGAATACCGAGCTGTTGTAGCTTATCAACGTAACCATTTATTTCGGAGCCAATCCCGTAGGCAAATACCACGTCAGGGGCAGCTTTAATAAATTTTTCGTAATTAAGGTTGTTTTCGTAACCGGCTTCAAATAGGCTATCCCGTTTCCAGCGCCTTACGATGGCAGCATCATATACATTGTTAATGCCAGAAACTCCACAAATGGTATGGCTTTCGTTTAAGGCATTCACAAAGGCAATGTGCGTACTCGACAGGCAAACGATTTTTTTGACGGGGATATTTATTGAATGAGCCCTAAGGTCGCTTCTGTTAGCCTCATGATTACGTTTGAGATGGTATTGCAGGGTAACATTACTGGCCTGTTGCCAGGGATTAAAAACCTCGGCAATGTACCCATCGTTGGTACGTATGATGCGAAACCCCTTAGCATACCTGTTTATAAGGGTGTCGCTGCTGGTGAATGAAGAAGGCTTTTCGAGATGAGTACAGGAGATTAATATGTAGGATGTCAACAGGATAGCTAACCTTGTGATTAACCGCCACAAACCACGTAAGCCCATAGGTAAATGTTTTCGGCAAACATACAAAGAATCTACATTTCAACTGTTACAAAATATTCACCTTCCCTGGGTTTTACCTGGCTGTTAAAATACAGGTCGGTAATGGGCTTATCGTTGCGGTAGTATTCTACTCCCCATTTATATTCTATTTTTCTGTAATCGTTGGCCTCGTTTTCTCGTATTACAATATAACGGGTAATTTTCCGATATTTTTCCTTGTAAATTTCGCAGGTTATCCCTGCTGGATATTTTACAATGAGTTCTTTGAGGTATTTCTCACGTTCCTCTTTACTGTTAAACTTCAAGTCGGGGAGGACGGTTTCTTTTTCAGCTGGCTTTGGCTGAGCTGCTGGTTTTTTGGCTTCCTGAGCAAGCAAATTTTTTATTTCTCGAATTTTGCTGAGCCGCTGTTTGGGATAAACCTCATCGGGTAGGATGGTTAAAGCATTTTCGTATTCTTTGGCAGCCTGATCGTAGTTGCCCTGGTTGAAAAGCTGGTCGGCACGATCGATAACTGCCTGATAGCGTTTTTGGAGTTCCTCACGTTGTTTTTTCTCAGCAGCCATTTTGGCTAAAATGTCATCTATTTCTTTAATTTTTTGTTTGGGGTAATTTTCGTTGGGTTTTAAGTTTTGTGCACTCTGATATTTGCTGCGAGCCTGTTCATAGCTTTTAACCTGAAAAAGATTGTCGGCCTCAGCAATCATGTTTTCGTAGTTTTTCTGAGTGGCAATGTCTTTGAGGATGCGATCGATTTCTGCAATGCGTTGAGCTGGGTAAGGTTTATCGGGAAAGATGGATTGGGCACTCTGGTAAAAAATCTTAGCCTCTTCGTAGTTTTTTACAGCAAAGCTTTTATCCCCATCGGCAATAGCTTTATCGTATGCATCCTGTCGTGCTTTTTGGTCTGCTAAAGCTTTCAGTTGGTCGCTGATGGCTTTTTCTGTTTTTTGCAACTGTTCGGTGGCATAACGATCATTGGGGACAATGGTTAATGCCTGTTGGTAGTATAGCTTAGCTTCTTGATAATTTTTCTTTCCATAAGCAGCATCGGCACTTTGAATGGCCTTGCGATAATTTGCCTCCCGTTCTTTCTGCTGTTTTATCTGGTTAATTTCAGCAATTTTATTCTGGGGATATTTTTCATCGGGTAAGTAATTCAGAGCTTCTCGATAAGCTACCGTAGCGTCATCATATTGTTGGTTATTGAAGAGTTGGTCGGCACGGGCAATAGCTTTACGATAGTTTTCTTCTTTGGCTTTTCGTTCTGCCTCAGCTTTTTGTTGTTCGGCCAGAAGTTTATTGATTAGTTCGACCTGTTGTGTAGGATAGCTTTCACCTGGCTTAATTTGCAAGGCAGCCTTATAATCGGTAAGAGCAGCGCTATAATTTTTACTGGCAAAATTCTTATCGCCCGATTCGATTTTGGCTTTATAGTTTTGTTCGTTTTGTCGTGCCTGTTCGGCAAGTATCTGGTCAATTTCTTTTAGCTTGTCCTTGGGGTATTTTTCAGAAGGTATAAGCGCCAATGCCTGCTGATACAGATTCGAAGCCTGATCGTATTGCGCATTTTTCATAGCCTGGTCGGCCTGGTTGATAAGCGTCTGATATTTCTGCTGGTTGGCCTTTTTCTCGGCCTCCTGTTTCTGGATTTCGGCCAGAATTTTATCAATGTCGCTTATTCGGCTTTTGGCATAGGTGTCGTTGGGTTTTATGGTCAGTGCCTGTTGATAAGCCGTTTTAGCTGCTGCATAATCTTCATTGTCAAATGCTTTATCGGCCTGTTTTATTAAATTTTTATACTGATTATCGGTAGCTTTGGCCTGTTTTTCGAGTTCGCGATTAATTTCATCGATTTTAGTTTTAGGATATTTTTCGTTGGGCAAAATATTTTGTGCCGTTTGATAGGCGGTAATAGCTTTATCGTATTGCTTGAGGTTGTTAAGGCTATCGGCCTGACGAATTGCCTGCTGGTATTTTGCCTGCATTTCTTGCTGTCGAGCTTGTTGGGCTTGTTTTTTATTACATTCCTGCTCGGCTTCTTTATATTTTTTCTGTGCTACAGGGTCATTGGGTTTTATTTCCAATGCTTTTTTGTAAGCTGCCAGGGCTTTTCCGCATACATCATCGTAAAATGCGTCATCCCCCTGAGAGATTAAATCGTTAAAAGTTTGCTCCTGCGTTCTCTGCAAGTTTTTAGCCTCAGCTTCCTTATTCAGTATGCTGTCGATACGTGCAATCTGTCGGATGGGATAGCTCTCGTTGGGACGAACCCCCAATGCTCGCTTGTACCATTCTTTGGCTAAAGGATATCGTTGGTTATCAAAGTATTTGTCGGCCTGTGTTATGAAATCGGCATATTTTTTTGCATCATCCTTTTGCAGGGCAAGTAGTCGGTCAATTTCAGCTATTTGCTGCTTTACATATTTGTCGTCGGGCTTAATCTGGCTTGCATCGACATATACCGGGCGTGCTTCAGCATAACGTTTTTCGTGGAATAACCTATCGGCTTTATTTACAAGGTCTTTAAATTTAGCATCGATACATTCCTTATTCTTTTTCATCAGTTGCTCGAGCTTGCTTTGCATAATTTTGTCATATAGCTTATCGGGCAGGAAATCTCGTTTAACGTCGTTGTAAACCACTTTCAATACAGGGCTTTGTAATACCGAATAGTCAAGTCCTTCACAGGGAACAAAAAGCAGTACTGAGAAGGCAATTTCAAATTGTTGATTCTCGTAATCGGGAACTTTAGTATTAATACTTACCCGCTTCGAAACATAGCCTTCTTTGCTGATTTCAATGATATATTCGCTGTTTGGCTGAAGCGTGAAAGTGATAATGCCATCTGATTTCGTAATCACGTTGGCTATTTCTTTGCCCTTTTCGATCAATACAGCTTTTGCACCAGCCAGCGGAACGTCAATATCTTTTTCAACCATAATCCCCGTGGTGATGCTCACCTGCTTTTGTCCCTGTGCGCCTACAAGGGTTGAAAAGCCAAAGAAAATGATTATGTGATACAGTATATTTTTCATAGCGGGTCAGAGTTTTACCATTTTTATAATCTGGTTACTGCCATCGAATCGATAAATTTTCATAAAATACACTCCCGAAGGATAAGAGAATAGATTGATCGGATAAACCTGATTTCTTTTTTCGAATTTAATATTTATTTTTTGCCCAGCCAAGTTAAATATCTCAATATTTTTGATGATATTTTCTGAAGTACGCAGGTAGAAATAACCGGACGAAGGGTTGGGGTACAGTTCTATCACACTTGGCAAGGGTTTTTGCGAATCATTGGTCATGGTCTGGCATTGCATAGCTTTTATGTCGAACGAGGCATCCCAGCCAGCATAGCTATCAAACGAGAGCCATTGCTGATTATTATACACGTATGCAGTATTCAAAAGTCCAGCACTACGTTTGACCATGGCCAGGTTAAAGGTATCGAGGGACGAGGTGGGTAATTTTAGGGCAATAAAGTAATTTCCTTTTAGTGAAACGAAAGGATAAAGCTCGATAGTATTCAGATGAAATGCTCGTAGTTGTGTAGCAGGTATCAGTTTTTCAAATTTTAATTGTTCGGGATAAGTTGAGCCTTCGTAAATCTGGAGTGTAATAAACCCTGTTTTAAGTGTATTGTACTGTACTTTCATTTCAACAGCGTAGAGATAAGCGCTGTCGGGATTTACAATTTTTTCTGCAAAAAGTGTGATACTATCGGCATTGTAGCCACCGTAGAAGCCATTCAGGGGATGAGGTTGTGAATCCGATATTTCGTTCGAAGCAATATTGGTAAGGGTATCGCAGCCGCTAAAGGGATGTGGAAATGGGTCGTAGCCATCGAGATATTGGATATTTAGCTGGTCGGGATTAAGAATCTCGTGCATGGGATTTCCAATAAGAGGGGCTGCGTAATAGCTATACGAAAACTTCTGATAATAATCGTAGAGGTCTTTATTGCAAGTAGTAGGATTGGAGCTATCGCCACCTGTGAGGGTTCCCACCAACTGATGATTGAGATCGAATAGCCCGGCACCGGACGAACCGTTTTCGGTGATGCCAAAGGTGTACTCCGGAATGTTCCAGAAAGCATTGGTAGCATAGGGTGCACTGCCCTCCTCTACATAGGTGCTTGAGAGGGGATGGTTGTTAGCCTGTGTGATTTTTTTAACCCTGCCATTAGGGTGATGAATGGTTACAACCGTGTTCATGTTGGAACCACTATCAAGGCTCCAACCAGCGTAGTAAGGATAAAAGGCAATGGGCGGATGCTGATTGAGCTCTACCAGACTATAATCGTTTTCATATCGGGTAGATAGCACTTTTGCCCCAAATAACATATTTTCTCGTAAGCTATAATTAAGCGAACATGCTGGACTTTCAAAATTGAAAATAAAGATGGTACGCTCGGCATTAAAATCATTTTCGATGCAATGGTTAGCAGTAATGAGTAACGGGCGACCATCGTTACGGGTGTTATTGAGCAAGGTGCCACTACACAGTATGGTTCCTAAGTATCGTTGAACAATTAATTTGGCAACAGCTCTTTTTTCCTTTTGCCAGCCAACTCCTTCGGGACAGCTGATATTGACATTGCAGGGATCTTCTTCGTTATAAATATTCACAAATCCCAAGGAAAGGGTAGTGAGGGTAAATGTTCCACATTCCGAACTGTTGTATGGGGTAGAAAACTCAATAATGACTGATTGCCCCCGTATGGGACGTACGACAAAAACTTTGCTCCGTGGATTGTGTTCGCTGGTAAATGCACCAGCAATGTCTGTTTCGTTGTATAAAAATAGTTTCTCCCCAACTTTTAGCTTAAAGTTTTCAAAAACAAAGCCTAACGAATATACCTCAGGGGCATAGATTTTAATATACCAAACATTCCGCCGGTTAATTTTCGTCCATACTCCTGCATTTTTCGGGTTTATTTCAACCTCCTGGTTTTGGGCAAACATAAGTGCTTTGCTGCGTGTAAGCGCTCCCTTACTGGCCAGATAACGAAGTTCAGAAAAATTAGGCCCCGGCACCTCGAAAATAGCCTTTTGCTCAATAGCTCGTCCAAATGTTAAAGGTGTGCCTCCAACACCTACTTGCCCTTCAATATTATTCCTTGTAAACCACCCCAAAATACATAACCACAATATGACCAGGTATTTTTTCATACTTTTGATTTTCAAAGTGCAATTTAAAACTCTTTGTCTTATTTGCCCAAACCAATTTTGTGTTTTTTAACTTTTTTGTACGCCTGTGTTGAGTGCATTTTTTACTATTTTTGAAGCATGACAAAGTATACCCAATGATGAGAATAAGAAAAATTTCCCCGGCAATTTTTGCAATATTTTTAATGTCGATTTCAGGATGTAGGTTGTCTACGCCATCAGGTGTAGATCTGTCAAATACCCAAATTAATTTACGTTTGATGCATTTCGAACGCGATCTTTTTGGGGTAGACCTGGGACGACTGAAGGATACTTTGCCCGATATTCGGGCCAAATATGGAGAGTTTTTCGATTTGTTTAGCTATAAAGTTATTAAAATTGGCAGCCCCGATAATCCCTCTTATCCCGACTATTTATTGGCCTTTTTAACCGATTACAATATTAACAAGGTGAAAAGGGTGGTTGATAGTACTTTTAGCAACTTTGACTCAACTTATGGAAAGAGATTGGAGGATGTGTTCCGATATTTTCGATATTATTTTCCGCAGGTTCCTATTCCTATTGTAATTACTTACGTTTCGGGATTTAACCAGTCGATGGTAACCACCGATACCATCCTGGGCATTGCATTGGATAAATATCTGGGAGGTCAAAGTCCATTTTACGGCATGTTAGGGTTGCCACGCTATTTACGGGCACGCATGTATCCCGCTTATATTCCTGCCGATGCAGCAAAAGCCTGGCTGGTTACTCAGTTTCCCCTGAGTGATAGTATTGCCAATAGCCTTCTTGCACACATCATTTACGAAGGCAAGGTTATTTATAGCGCCAAACAGCTTTTACCCCAGGAACCCGATACGTTGATATTTGGTTTATCAAGTCGTCAGCTTGCATGGTGTAAAGAATATGAAAAACCTATGTGGGAGTATCTGCTCGATAAAAAGCTGTTATTTAGTTCTGATTTTCAGGTTATTAAACGATTTGTGGACGAAAATCCTTTCACCAAGGACTTTGGGCAACATTCGCCCGGTCGTGCGGTTGTGTGGATTGGGTACAGAATTGTTGAGCAGTATGTAAAAAAAACGAGCAGTACCCTCTCCGAACTTATGCAGGAAGACGACATGCAAAAGATTCTACGTACCTCGAAATACAACCCATAAAAAAACCCGCTTCGATAGCGGGTTTATGCTAAGTGCCCGATTGGCTATGCTGGATGGATAGCTCCTACGGGACATACATCGGCACAAGCGCCACAGTCGGTGCAAACTTCGGGATCAATCTTGTAGATTTGTCCTTCCGAGATTGCTTCTACAGGGCATTCGTTGATACAGGTGCCGCATGCAGTACAATCATTGTTAATTACATGAGCCATTGTTAGAATTTTTTATTCAACTACTTAAATTACACGACAAAGTTAATGGAATTTACCCTGTCAAAAAAGTATTTTAACGCTTGAATAGCAATTTAGAACCGATAAAAATTATTGCACCTCGTAGCATCTCTTAGTTAATTTGCTTGTTAATTAATTATCCCCCATTTATTACGTAATTTATGAAGCTGTGAGGTTCAAAAGTGAACTATCTTTGTAATGCCGATTGTGTTTAACATGTTGACAGTGAATGTTCTATAAGAGTATGTCGCTTGAATTCTGCGAAAAAAAAGTTTCTTGAGCAACTTTTACCCAAAAATAACATCTAACAATAAAAAGATTGACTGATCAGCTACGGGAAATAATAGCAGGCTGTTTGAAAGGAGAACTCTCTGCACAGGAAAAACTGTATCGTCTGTATGCAGGAAAGATGTGGGGGGTATGCCGTCGCTATGCCATGGATGCTGAACAGGCAAAAGATATTTTGCAGGAGGGGTTTATTGTAATATTTGAAAAATTACATCAGTATAAGGGCAAAGGTTCATTGGAGGGATGGATGCGACGGATATTCGTCAATCTTGCGTTGGCCGAATATCGAAAAAAAAGGCTATTTTTTTACGATACCAATGAACTGCCCATCAATTTGCAGGACGATGTCTCGGAGGAGGAACTTGAGGAAGCGTGGGAGTTTAGTGAGGAAGAGCTCATGGAAATGATAACCTCTTTACCGCCACAGTACCGTATGGTTTTTAACCTATATGCCATAGAAGGGATGAGCCATAAGGAAATAGCTCAAATGCTGGGTATATCGGAAGGTACCTCAAAATCCAATCTCTTTAGAGCACGCGAGTGGTTAAAGAAAAAAATCGCAGGGAAAAAAGAAATGGTGCAAAAAACATTGAAACTAAAGTCTTGAAATACGAACAAATGCGTAGGTCGGAAAATAGAATCGATCGGCTATTTAGAGAAAAGCTCTCGCATTATGAGGCAGAAGTTTCGCTCCATGTGTGGGAGAAGATTACGGATCGTTTGGCGCAAAGGCGTCGTATGCGCCTGTTACGCATCTACCTTTCTTTTGCTGCCTCGGTTGCGCTTGTAATATCTTTGGGCATAGGGTATTATCTTGGACAATCTCGTGCCAGCCGAGTGTTTTCAGTGACGAATTCTCAACAGCAACATAATGCTGGTACTTTATCAAAAACGAACACCATTGAAATTGCGGCAAATGCTGCTAAAAGTGAACCCTCTCATCCGGCATCCCATCATTTACAGGGTAAAAAATATGAAGGCCAACCTTCAACGCCAGAAGATACCCTTTCTTTCGATACCATCCGTTCAATCCATACAGTTGTGAATCATAATCCTTTACCGGGTTATTTAGCGAGCAATCCGGGGATGTGTCGACTTGAAAATTCAAATCATCAGCTAAAGAAGACGCTGTCTGGTAATTCAATACAGGCTGAAATAAAGCGGTCTGTTATCGATAGGGTTTACCTTTCGTTTACCGCTACACCTTTGTATTCGTACAGGGTGGTAAATGGTGTGCAGTCGGCAACACTCGATAAATTTGAAAAACCTGCAATAACGTTTTCGGCAGGGATGAATGCCATTTTTACTAAAGGTCGACTTCAATTTTCGCTTGGTACGTACTTCACCCAGATGGCACTTCGCATCGATAATGTAATGCTACGAAGGAATGGACTTTTGTCTTTCGACACGTATGCCCTCGATAAAAATGTTCAGCCTGCTACTCTTTTAAATTCATCGGGGAAAATTATTACCGATACCCATGAATGGATAGCATCTAATTCGGAACCTTTTATTACTGCGCAATATTCTGATCAGACATTTTTACGCAACGATGATAGGGAACTGGCTCAAATGAATAAAAACATAGAGTTGACCTCTCTAACCCAGAAATTTAATTACCTCGAAATTCCGTTGAATTTTCAATATAATATTTACCAGCGACAGTTTTTGTTGGGGATTCAAGCGGGTATCAACGCTAATCTACTTGTGTCGAATGCCACGATGGCGAAGGTCGATGGTCGGCAAATTAGGGTGGGGGAAACAACAAGTCTTCGTACTTTCAATATAGTAACTACCTGTGGGCTGTCTGTTGCCATACCATTTACCGACCGGCTGAGTTTTTTGATTGAACCAAGACTACGCTACTACATCTTTTCGGTCAATAGAGGCGTAGCCATCGATACACATCCATATACGTATGGAATATATACAGGGATAATGATCAGGTATTAATGTTTAAAGTGCCGGATACCTGTAAATACCATAGCCATATTGTGTTCATTGCAGAAATTGATAGAGTCGTTGTCGCGGATAGATCCGCCCGGTTGTATTATGGCTGTAATACCTGCCTGATGGGCAATCTCTACGCTATCGGGGAAAGGGAAGAAGGCATCGGAGGCCATCACCGCCCCTTTCAACCCAAATCCGAAGCTTCCGGCTTTTGCAATGGCTTGCTTAAGGGCATCCACCCTTGAGGTCTGACCTACTCCGCTGGCAAGCATCTGTTTATTCTTAGCCAATACTATAGCGTTTGATTTGGTGTGTTTTACAATTTTGTTAGCAAAAAGAAGATCAGCTACTTCCTCGGGTGTAGGCGCGCGCTTGGTTACCTGGCGCATATCCCCTTCATCTTCAATTTTCGTGTCGCGATCCTGGAATAACACACCATTCAGGATTGAACGAAATTGGGTATGAGGAAAATCAAATTTCTTTTGACGTAAAATAATGCGATTTTTTTTCGACATCAATATTTCAAGAGCATCATCCTCGTAGCCCGGCGCTATAACCACTTCAAAAAATATTTTGTTCATCTCTTCGGCCGTATCCTTGTCAATAACTGCATTGGTAACAATTATTCCACCGAAGGCAGAAACCGGATCGGCTGCCAGGGCATCTTTCCATGCTTCAACAAGTGTACTGCGTGATGCTAACCCACAGGCATTATTGTGCTTAAGAATGGCACAGGTAGTTTCGTTAAAATCATTTATGAGATTAACCGCTGAGTCGATATCCAGCAGGTTGTTGTATGAAATTTCTTTTCCTGATAACTGGTCGAAAATTTCTTCAAAATTACCAAAGAAAATACCTGTTTGATGAGGGTTTTCGCCATAACGGAGTGCTTTGGACTCTTGAATGCTATATTTAAATACGGGGGCATTAAAATCGCGGTTGAAGTAATTGAAGATAGCTGTATCGTAATGTGATGAAACGTTGAAAGCTTCGGCAGCAAACATTTTCCTGTCGTTGAGCGACGATTGGCCATCTTTCGTTTCGAGTAAATCAAGTAGGTCTTTGTACTGTGCTCTCGAGGCTACAATGAGAACATCGGTGAAATTTTTTGCTGCTGCCCGGATAAGCGATATTCCCCCAATGTCAATCTTTTCGATGATTTCTTCCTCCGAGGCTCCCGAAGCCACAGTTTGTTCAAATGGATAGAGGTCGACAATTACTAAATCAATTTCAGGTATTTCATATTGTTTCAGTTGTTCAAGGTCATTTTGGTTTGAACGGCGAGCCAGTATACCACCAAATATCTTGGGATGAAGCGTTTTGACCCTACCGCCCAGTATTGAAGGATAACCCGTGAGCGTTTCTACAGCGGTGACTTCTACTCCCAACTTTTTGATATAGTCGAAGGTACCCCCTGTTGAATATATTTTAACCCCCAGGCTATTTAATTTCAGCACAATTTCATCGAGGTGATCCTTATGATAAACGGATATAAGCGCGGAGCGTATCTTTCGCAAACCAGTCATAAATTTTCTTTTTTGCAAAATTAGGAAAATTATCACAATAATCGGGTAACTTTACGCTTCAATTAAGTGAAAAACCAGAAGGATGACACCAGTACGTCAAAGGAGGGTATTGTTTACCAATTTGATTGTCGAAAGTTTATCGATGGCATGGCAATCGATACAGGTAAACAAGTTGCGTGCAGTGCTTACGCTATTTGGACTAAGCATTGGTATTTTTTCTATAGTGGCAGTATTTACTGCAGTCGATGCATTGGAACGAGGTATCCGACAAAATGTTGCCAGTCTGGGTAGCGATGTATTATACATACAGAAATGGCCATGGTCATTCGAGAGTGACTATCAATGGTGGGAATATGTCAAACGACCTGTACCCACGTATAGCGATTATGAGGCTATTTCAAAGAAAATAACTTCGGCCGAAATGGTGGCTTTCTCGGTAAGCAGTGTAAGAACTGTAAAATATGGAAAAAAGGTTTACGAACAGGGGGGGATTTGGGCAAATACTTACGATTTTATTTATTTGAGAAGTTTCGAAATTGAAAAGGGACGTTACTTTTCGCCTGCTGAGTACCAGTCGGGGAAAAATATATGCCTGCTGGGAGCCGATGTAGCCCAAAAATTATTTGACAAGGAAGATGCGCTTGATCAGCATATTGTTATTGATGGGAAAAAAATAAAAGTGGTAGGCGTATTGAAAAAAGAAGGTGCAGGATTGGTGGGAGGAAGTCTCGATAATCTGGTATTACTCCCCATGACGTTTGCCCGCAATGTATTTGATATTCGTAGCGATAATCTCAACCCATTTATCATGGTCAAGGCTCGTGAGGATGTGCCACTCGATCAACTTCGCGAAGAACTTCGAAGTTTCCTGCGTAAACGTCATGGTTTAAAACCCGGGCAAAAGGACGACTTTTCAATCAATCAATCCAGCATGATTATTGCAGGTATCAACCAAATTTTTAAGGTGATTCATATTGCCGGGTGGATTATTGGTGGTTTTTCGCTATTGGTCGGTGGTTTTGGTATTGCCAATATTATGTTTGTGAGTGTTAAGGAAAGAACTAACCAGATTGGTATCCAGAAAGCCCTTGGCGCTAAGAATATTTTTATTTTACTTGAGTTTCTGTTTGAAGGTGTCATTTTGGCTTTGTGTGGAGGATTGGTAGGTATTTTGTTAGTGTTCGTTCTGGTTCAGGTGGCTCAGGTAGCGCTGGATTTTCCGCTAATGTTTACGTTGGCTAACGCTTCGTTTGGCCTGTTGGTTGCAACGTTGGTGGGTATAGTTTCTGCGCTTTGGCCAGCCTATACTGCTGCACGTCTTAATCCGGTGGAGGCTATTAACACAACTTTTTGAAACATATTTCTGCGTGTGAAAAATTGAATGTGAAAATGAGTGTACAAGAGTTTTTCCTGCACAATGGGCAGACTTTTCAGAAAGTAAATTTTAATTTACCTCTTCTGTATGATGTATGTATTTATGAGGTTGTAAGGGTAATAGATGGAGTAATACTTTTTGTCGAGGATCATGTGGATCGATTATTTGCTTCACTCGATAAAAAGGGAATAGTTCATTTGCTTGATAAAAAAAACGTTATTGACGAGCTCTACCGGGTGGTAAGATTAAACCAGGATGTGGAAGGCAATATTCGATACGATGTGTATATAAGTAATGGCCAAGTTCAGCGATGGGTGTATTATGTTCCGCATGTGTATCCTCCGCAGGCTTTATATCAGCAAGGGGTTAAACTTGTAACGTTAAAAGCCGAGCGTGCCGAACCTTCGGTGAAAATGTTTCATGGCTCATTGCGAAAGCAAGTAGAAGAGCTTATGCAGAAAACCCATGCTTATGAGGTAATCCTTGTCGATACCAATGGCCGAATTACTGAAGGGAGCAAGTCAAATATGTTTTTTATCCAACAGGATAAGGTTTATACTGCTCCCGATGAGATGGTACTTGCCGGTATTACGCGAAAAAAAGTTATTGAAGTAATTAATCAACTTGCTATCCCAATCGTATTTGAACCTATCCCTTATGCCCATTTGCGCCAATACGAGTCCGCCTTTTTAACGGGAACTTCGCCAAAGGTGCTTCCCATACGAAAAATCGACGAAGTAGTCTATTCGGTCAACCACCCCTTTCTTCTGCAAATAATGCAGCACTTTGATGAGCTTATAGCAAATTATATTAAATCGCATAAATTACATAGCGCAGCCAATGATACGAATTATTGATAACGATTAACATCGCTTGGTTATGAGTCAGGTACTTGTTGAGCAATTCTATGTATATTTTATTCTGATATTGGCAGGATATATTGCGGCCAAAACCCATATTATCCACGACGATAACGCCTCTTTCCTTTCTGCTTTTATCCTTAAAATAACATTCCCTTTGTTATTGGTGACTACTATTCCCCATTTACCTTTTAGCACCAGCACTTTAAAAAATTTAGGATTGGCTTTTGCGATTAGTTATCTTGCGCTGGGGCTTTTATTTCTGGTGGGGTATGTAACGCAGGGTATGTTTAGGTTTACAGCCTCCGATCGAAAAGTTTTTCTGCTACATTCGGTGTTTGGCAATATCGTTTTCATTGGTTTCCCCTTTATTACTTCGCTTTTTCCAAAAGGTGAGGGCTTGTTGTATGCGGCAGTATTTCAGATTGCTTCCGATTCGTTGTTATGGACACTGGGCATAGCTTCCTTACAGCGCACGCGCCAGAGAAAATCAATTGAGTATTTAAAAAAGCTATTCAATATCAACACCTTAGCTTTTATAGTGGCTTTGTTGTGGTGGATATTTCAAGTGCGCATTCCGACAATGATTGAGCGACCATTTGCAGCTATTGGGAGCACAACCCTTACGCTTTCGCTGGTTTATGTAGGTTATATTCTTTCACAGGTGGCTATCGATAAGACCATTCGCAAGGGTTGCATATACATTTTATCGTTTAATAAATTATTACTGGTTCCTATAGTTGTTTTGGCTTTGTTATGGTTTTTTTTGCCCCACCTACCCAAAGCCATGGTGGCAGCCATCGTATTACAAACCGGTATGCCAGCAATGGCTACTATTGCTATATTAGCCCGTGAATATCTTGAGGATGACCTGCTGGCTTCAGAAAATATTCTCGTCTCTACCATTTTTAGCACAATTAGTTTACCTTTACTATGGTATTTAATTAATCTCTTGTTTCCGTGAATGAAGGTATAGTTACAAAAGCTGCAGGAAATGTATATACGGTACGAACAGCCGAGGGCAATCTGATTCCTTGTTTTGCCAAAGGTAACCTACGTATTCAGGGTTTGAAGAGTACAAACCCTATTACCGTGGGTGATAGAGTTCTGTATACCCTGCAATCGGTCGATCATAAGGGGGTTATACATAAAATTCTCGATCGAAAAAATTATATTATTCGACGTGCCACCAATTTGTCGAAGCAATATCACATTATTGCTGCGAATATCGATCAGGCCATTCTGGTTGTTACGCTTACCGATCCGCCAACCAGTATAGAGTTCATTGATCGATATCTGGTTGGATGTGAGGCTTTTCGTATCCCAGCTGTGTTAGTATTTAATAAAATTGATACTTATAATCAAGAACAACTCGACCAGTGTAGGGAAATTGAGGATATTTATACGAAGATTGGATATACCTGTTTAGAAACATCGGTGACGAAAAATATCAACATCGATCGTTTTAAAAATCTGATTACTGGTAAGGTTTCGGTATTAAATGGACATTCGGGGGTGGGTAAATCGTCGTTGGTAAAGGCTATTGCCCCTGAGCTTGAAATCAAAATTGGGGACATTTCGGAATATCATCGAACAGGGCGACATATTACTTCTTTTTCGCAAATGTACGAGCTATTTGAGGGTTCATTCATTATAGATACCCCTGGTATCAAAGGTTTCGGCCTGGTCGATATTGAAAAAAACGAGCTGTATCATTTTTTCCCCGAAATCTTTGCCCAGTCCACTTCGTGCAAATATCATAATTGCACCCATATTCACGAACCCGACTGCGCTGTTATAGAAGCTGTACGGGATAATAAAATAGCATATTCTCGTTATCGTAGTTATGTAAATATATATTTTGATGAAAATGAAAAATATCGTAGCCCTTTTTAGGCAATGGGTTCAGCATATTGTGGCTTTAACTTTAAAAAATACCCGTCTTTTTGTGCTGGGGGTTGTCCTTTGCATGCTGCTTGGGAATGTTTTTCTTTTCGTATACGTATTCATAAAGCAAAAAAGTTATCAAGAAGCTGTAATGCTACAGCAAGCAGAGACCTTTACATCACATCTGGAACAGGATGCGCTCATGTTTATTAACGATTTTAATCAGGTTGCTTTTCATTATATAGAACAGACTTCTAATCAAGTATCATCGGGAAATTTATCCCCTTTACTGCTCGAGAAAATTAAACTTTTTTATGCCAAACATCAGCCCCTGGTAAGTAATGTTTACCTTGTTGATACAGCTTTGCGGGTTGTAAATGTGTATTGCGATCCTTCGGGAAACTTTTTGATTGATAGTTATGAGTCCAAACAAAGAAATTCGCTTCAAACCACTGAAAAGCTTGTTATCCGAAATGGCGAATACCTATATACGGTTCCTTTATTCAGGGAAGGAAAGCTGGTAGCTAATCTGGTGGCTTCGCTCAATATAAAAAATTATTTTCGCGCTCAGCTCCAGACTGTATTTGTGGGAAAAGTTATTTTTCAGGATGTTTATACTCCTCTTGGAACATGGGAATCGTTACCTTTGTTGAAAGTGGATTTCAATGAGGAAGTAAAACGATTGATTGATAGGGTCTTACAAACCAATAAACCGGCAATCTCCATCAGTCCGCTGCAGGTGAATGGTAGCCACGAAAAATATCTCCATGTTTTTTATCCATTTAAATTTTTAAATACTCCATTTGTATATCTGTATCATTTTCAAATACAGTATATTGTAAGGCAGGTGTTTTTGCATAGTATACTTCTTATAGGGTTTAACCTGATTTTGCTATTTATAGTTATATTCTATTATCTGCAAATGGTGAGGAACAAGAATATCGAGGAAGAAAAGCTGCGGGAATCGGAGGAAGCCTTCAAGGAAATTATTGAATCGATGCCTATAGGCATAATCCTTACCACTAAAAATAATCAGATAATCAGTATCAATAAGCTGGCAACACGCATATTGCAAATCAGCAATTCCGGAGAGCTGATTGGGAAGAATATAAGTCATAAATTTCTGACCACCAAATCGCTGGCATTTGATGATGAAATCGCCTCTGCTTTTGAAACCGACCACTTTATACAATACGAAAGTAATGGAAATGAAATAGTACTTTATAAAAAGGATATACCGTTGCGTTTGAAAGGGGAAGAAATAGTTGTGCAAAGCTTTATTGATGTTACGCCTATTGAAAAATCGCGTAAGCGAGAGATTGCTGCCAATATGGCCAAGTCGGAGTTTCTTGCAAAAATGAGCCATGAAATACGCACACCGATGAATGGCATCGTAGGCATGGCTGATGCGTTGCTTTCTCAACCGCTAACAAAGGAACAGATTGAATTTGTTACCATCATCAAAAAATCGGCCGATACCCTCTTAAATATCCTGAATGATGTTCTGGATTTGTCGAAAATAGAGGCAGGTAAAATGATACTCGAGGAAATTCCTTTTGAGCTCCGAAAAGAGCTTGCTCTGGTCGCTCATTTGTTTAAGGTGCCTGCTGAAGAAAAAAAACTATCGCTTCAGGTGGAAGTGGAACCTTCCGTACCCGAAAAAGTTATCGGCGACCCGTTCCGCTTGCGGCAAATCCTGACTAACCTGATAAACAATGCAATAAAATTTACCCACGAGGGGAAAATTGTAATTGCAGTAAAAAAAGTCGAAGATTATAACCGCAATTTACTGTTGCAATTTAAGGTGGCAGATACGGGCATCGGGATTCCCAAAGACAAGCTTTCGAAAGTTTTTCAGTCTTTCTCACAGGTGGATAATAGTACCACTCGTAAGTATGGGGGAACGGGATTGGGGACTACAATTGCCAAGCAATTGGTTGAACTGATGAATGGTGAAATTATGGTCGAAAGCCCTTCTGGTATTTCCGATAATCCCGACTATCCTGGGACTTGTTTTACTTTTACCATTGAGCTTTTTTCAAATGAGAAACAAACAAAAAGTATTGATACAGAAAAAGTAACTTCATTTCAACAAATCAAAACGCTGTTAATAACCAATCAAACGCCCGATGATAATTCTATTACTGAGACTTTTGCACTTTTTAATGTATCCATTGAGGTTCATCGTTTTACCAAGAGCACCATTGATAGCCTGAAAAAGAATGCATTGACCGAGAACGTTGAGGCTAAGTATCAGCTCTTAGTTATTCGCGATACCCCCCATTTCGACGGTTTTAAATTACTGGCACGTCTGCAGGAGGCGCAGCTGGTTAATGCTTATCATATTCTTATAATCAGCAATAACGATCGTCAGGGTAATTTTCTGAGAGCACTTCGCATGGGAGCCGATCATTACATTATTATGCCTTACGAAACGTCCGAAATCTTCAATTTCCTTTGTGAGACCTTTGTAAATCTTAAGCTCGAAGACGAAATAGCCAAATTTAAAGTTCAACAGCTTCGTCCCAATCTAAAGATACTGGTAGCAGAGGATAATCCTATTAATCAAAAAGTAGCCTTTACTCTTTTTAAAAACATAGGTTATGAGGTGGATTTTGCAAAAAATGGCCTTGAGGTACTCGATATGCTAAAAAAACAACATTACGATATCATTTTCATGGATATTATGATGCCCGAGATGGATGGTATTCAGGCTACGCTGGAAATTCGAAAATCTGGCAGTCGTATTCCTATTATTGCTATGACAGCCAATATATCGAAAGATGAACGTCGTGAGGCGCTAAATGCTGGAATGGATGATTACGTAACCAAGCCTGTTCGCATTGATACCGTCAAAAAAATTCTGATTAAATTGTTTTCGCACGATATGAATCAATGAGTTTGAATAAAAAAACGCTAAGCAAATAATGCTTAGCGTTTTTAATCTTCAAATATTTTCTTAAAAATGAAACATCACGTATAGTCCCCCATAAGTGGCAGGACGGAAAGTAGTAATGCTGAAGCTCCTGTTACCCGGGGTAACGGGTTGGTCGCGTTCAAAACGTGCACCATTCTGAATTAATTCGGTTTTAGTATTTCCCTGTGTTCCCCAGCTATAGTTTAGCATAAGACTGGCTTCACCGCCAATACATACCTTAGGCAGGAAATAGTATTCGACACCCAGGAAAACCCCTCCACCAATCAAATGATTGATGCCATTGTCGTTTAGTAGTGTACGTTCGGTGACATTCCCCCAGATGGAGGTGGGAGCAGGATTAGCAACGGTCATTTCATTGCCATACTCGTATTTTATCTGATTTCGTCCAAAAGCATATCGCAATTGAGCGCCGTAGAAGCCACGCACTTTCTCGTAACCCCGAGTTTTCATTATGCCCAGCGTTAATCCATAGTTCTGGTTGTGGTTTATCTGAACATCGATAACTTTATCCTGGCTGAGGGGATCGACGAATACAGCTGCATCGTCGCGAACATAGGTGCGGTTCTTGGTTGTATTATCAGTCACCGAGATAATTGCTCTTACAGCCATATCGTCGGACAGGAAATAACGAATGTAAACATTAGCACTTCCTAATGCCAGCGTATTATTGGCAGTATTATTGAAAATATTGCCAAGGTAATTTAGGTAGGGCAAAGCATCAATTCCAAAGGCAATATCCCCTGCAACCGGTAGTCTGCCTGACCCCGTGGAAGCCGTCGTAGCTTCCTGTGCCTTAATATTGAGGGCACAAATAAATGCGGTTATTATTGTCAGTACTTTTTTCATTTTATCCCAAATTAGTTAACTTCAAAGATTGTGTACTTTCTTAGGAATTAGGGAACAGGTACTCCACCACCCAAATCAAGCGTTACTTCGCTTTCGGTAGCAAAATTGCCAACATAGCCACCTTTTACCTCATACTTGTAGTTTTCCTGTTTGTATCCAGTACCATCAGGGACAGTCTTAGCATATTCAAAGGAAATTGTAAAAAAGATATCTTGATTAGCTGGTACTGTAGCGGTAAACTCACCATTGTCGTCGGTTGTGTATTCCTGTGCCCATCCGTTATTGTGGAGCGTAATTTTTTGGTTGGCTACCTTTTCGTTGCCTGCAATAGAATTGTTAAGCTCGGCTTCAACGGTAACTTTGATTTGAGTCTTTTCTACATAACTTGCAGGCGTTATAGTAGCATAGAATACCTGAATTACTGGAACCGAGGTAGTAGATACCCCTACAACAATAGGAGCAGCAGTATAAAATTTGGTAATAGTATTACTATTCGAACCAAATGGTTGAATCTGATCGTATTCAAACGAAGCAGCCTCAATGGTTAGGTTAACGCCGTTGTCATCTACCGGAATCTGAAGCGAGAACTGTCCATTTTCATCAACGCGGGCGGTGTCAGACCATTTGCCAGCACCAGCAGCTGGATTTAAATCGCTGTAAGGTATGCTGCAGTATACCAGGGTTCCTGCAGGAGCAAATTCCCAACCAGCACGGCGATTATTCAATTCAGCATAAACGTATCCTTTAACTGTGACGGTACGCGATAAGTTTACGACTAAAGCTGTGCTGTCCACCTCTTTATCGCAGGAAGTCATGAATACTCCTGCCAACAGTAGGGTAGGCAAAATAAGCATTTTCTTTTTCATACATTCTCAATTTAAGGGTTTGTAATAATAATATAAAGTTAAAATTTATTTTTTAATTCGATGAGGATTCTTTTTTAAAAAATCCGACCAGCCAGTTTTGGTGTTTTTAGATTTTTTTGCGCGGGATTCAACAGGATATTGCATTTGAAAGGCATGGCATACAGCGGCGGCCAGGCCATCGGTTGCATCGAGATACTCTGGTATGGCCTCGAGACGAAACATTTGTAAAAGCATATAGGCAACCTGCTCTTTTGATGCATTCCCTAGCCCGGTAATAGCCTGTTTGATACGCAGGGGGGCATATTCTGTAATGGGTATCTTGCGGTGTAAGGCTGCTGAAATAGCTGCACCCTGTGCTCGCCCCAATTTTAGCATCGACTGTACGTTTTTGCCAAAAAATGGCGACTCAATGGCCAGGTGTTGTACCTCATATTCGTCAATGAGCGAAAGCGTACGATCAAAAATCTTACTTAGCTTTTCATAGTGGTCATCCAGTTTTGAGAGTTTTAGTACCCCTATGGTCAAAAGCTCCATCGATTTCCCTTCAACTTTTATGGCACCATAACCCATTACCGTGGTGCCAGGGTCGATTCCTAAAATGATTTGTTCCATACTTTGGTGGTTAGTAGGCTCCAAATTCACGATCCCACCAGGTTCTGGGTTCTGGTCGTTCCGTACGTTGGCCTGTGCGCAGTAGGTATCGGAAAGTTCCCTGTTCAATAAAGTTCATCGTAGTCTGCAGGCAATCTTCCTGCGTGTCGCCAAAATTATGTGCAATGTCATCGTTGACTTCGGCATTGACCGGCAACCCATCGTAGTATTCGCCTTCGCCATTTTGATTTACAATCCTGAAGGTTATGGGGAATAGTACATAGTCGTGTTGCTTCCAGGTTAATATTTCCATACCCACGGGCTTTCCATGGGTTTTTTCCCCGATGGTATACACATCCATGAAAGGTCGCAGGCCATTGATAATCATTTCGCTGGTTGAGGCCGTACTACGCGTGGTGATAACAAATAAACGATTGATATTGAGCGAGTTGTTTTTCGATTCAAGCCGTAATGAGGTGTCCAGGTCGGTCTTTTTATTGTTATGCAGGAAGCTGCACCATATAGCCCCCGAATGGTTTTGCCCCGCAATGTATGATGAAAGTAATAACCCAATGTTGGTAAATCCACCGGTATTGTATCGCAGGTCAAGGATGAGTTCGGTTACGCCATTTGTCGCAAACTTACCGAATACCCTGTCGATTTCACTGGCAGCATCTGCAATAAAACTATATAATACAAGGTATCCTATCTTTTTCCCGGATGAACTGGTGTAAATGGTATCGAGCAGTACCATGTCCATGCTTACTTCCTTCTTTTCAGAGGAAATAACTGTATCGGCACCCTCGGGACGACCAAAGGTAAAAACGTTGGTTATTCCAGCTTTGTTCTCACCAAGCAAATTGCTAATATTCTGTGGTGTCACTTCTGTATTGTTTATTTTTTTGATCGTCCACCCTCTACGAACCCCAGCCGGGTAAAGATCGGAGTTTTTGAAGATGTATGTTATTCGTACATTTGCATTAGCATCAAATCCGTAACCAAATCCGTGGCCAAAATATTTGCCTTCCACAAAATATTGCTGATATTCATTGGTGGTGATGATGAAACTCCAGCGGTCGAGTTTTTTATATTTAATGGCTTCCAACAGCTGTGCAGGGGTTTGATATTGCTGCGGATCGACTGATGGTATCTGGTCGTACCAAAGATACCATTCTTTCATAGCATTGTAAATGGCTACATTTACGGGTTCGTTTTCTTCTTTCGAACATGAACCCAGAAGGATTACACTCAGGAAGGCTAATAAAAGAATTTTTTTCATGGCCAACATGTTTTTAGTCATACTCCAGATTCCATTGACCTCGAATGGTATCGAGCAGAGAAATAAGTTTTTCGCTAAAACTCAAGGGAAGTAATGGGCTTTCCTTTAGCCCCTGCAGTAGGCAGTTGGTTACTTCCTGGGCTTCGTACTCATAACCATTGGCTGCATAGTTAAAGCGTATGTCCTCGCTCGTGCCATCGTTTTTGGTAAGGGTTAAAAAAGTAGGCATGTGCCACATCCGATGGAAACGAATTCTTCCTTCTGTTCCACTGATGATGGTTTCGGTTGGAGTATTTGCCATAAAGGTTGAAGTCAGACTGGCAATTTTGCCGTTATTGTATTTGAAAATAGCCCCTATAGATTCGTCTATGCCGGTTTTTCCTATTACTGCCGACGATACAATTTCATCGGGCATACCCAGCAATAGCAAAGCGATAAATACGGGATATATGCCGATATCGAGTAGGCTACCTCCACCGAGCTGCTTATTGAATAGCCGCCATTGGGGATCGTATTCAGCCTTAAAACCAAAGTCGCTTTGAATTTGAATGATGTCTCCAATGACGCCCGAAGCTATGAGTTGCTCAGTATGTCTCACAGTAGGTAAAAAGCGAGTCCACAATGCCTCCATCAGAAACAGGTCTTTTTCCTTTGCTTTCTTTATCATGTCGCTGACCTGACGGGCATTCATGGCAAAAGGTTTTTCACATAAGACGGCTTTTCCAGCCTCGAGACATAATAACGTATGCTCGGCATGAAATACGTGAGGACTTGCTATGTAAATCACGTCGACGTTTGGGTCTGCTGCTAATTCGGCGTAGGAACCGTATGCACGAGGTATGTTATACCTGCTGGCAAATTGAATGGCTTGTTCCTTCGTACGCGAACCTACTGCATATAATTGGGCGTTAGTAACATGTTGCAGGCCAATGGCAAATTTTTCGGCTATTCGTCCTGTTCCTAAAATACCCCAATGGATGGTTTTCATGGTTGACAAAATTTAAGTATAAAATTACATTTTCTTTTTTACATGTCCCCCCTTGCTCGCATTATTTTAAATAAATCGAGCTCGAAGTATTCGCCTGGCGACTTAGCTGGCGAAAGCAATAGCTTACCGTCGGGACCTATCAGGTAGTATGTCGGAAAGCCTCTGATATCATACTTTTTGACAACATCGGGTTGATGTCCATAATGTAAAAAAATCCAATTCATGCTGGCTTTTTCGGCATAGGGTAGCATGCTGGCCGTATCTTCGTCAATGACGACCGTAACAATGATAAAATTTTTATTGCTATACTTCTGGGCTAAATTTCCAAGCAAATCAAATTCCTTTAAGCAGGCATAGCTCTGGCATGAGCAAAAGTTGAGATATACATAATAGCCTTTAAAGTCCGAAAGATTCACCAGGCGATGATGTCTGTCATACAGGCTAAAAGCAGGGGGAGCATAACCAGGCATCAAACGGGTAATTTTTTCTCTAATCGATAATGCGTATTGCTTGTGAATGGTATTGGTAGTATATTTTATCAGGCTATCGAGAATATTTAGGAGTCCCGAACGCGAAAAGCGGCTGGCATAAAATTCATCATGGAGGTTTTTGAGGATAACAAGCGTTCGTAATTCAGCGTTAGTAAGTACCGGATCATTTTGCAATAGACTATCAAGCGCACGATAGTCTTTTCGATCGTTGATGATATTGTAAATGGACTTTCCCTGTAGCGATTGGCCAAAATAATAGAAGTATTTATCGTAAACCCTATTGAATAGGTCGAGATAAGCCTCGTTGTTATATAGTAGGGGCTTGTTCTCGAAATACTGTTTTGATAGATGTTTAACACGATATTGCATGGCAAGTAATTCCAGTAAGCCAATTTTATAGGTGGCATAGTCTTTAAAAAATATAGGCGCATCGTTAGTGACCAGGCTCAACAGCATGTTTTTTACCTGGTTAAGGGTGTCGCGGTTGATGTTGCGGGGACGGGTAAATTTTGCCAGGTATTTGAAGTATAGCGTGTCGAACTGTAAAATTGACCGGTTAAGGGAGTTGGCATTGGTGTCGTTTTCGAGGGAAAACTGAAATTCAATAGGTTCGAAGAATGGATTGAGCTTGTCAGCAGGCGACATGTCCTGCCATTCGGGTAGTGATATTACATATTTTTGGTTGGGCTCTACATGCAAATATCCTTTTAGTGCCCCCAGTCGTGTATAAATCAGTTGGGGCTGTTCTATTTGAAATATTGCCCTGAAACACCCCGTTGAATCAACCTTGCAGGTAGCGATGATGGAATCTTTACCGGTAAACGGATCTTGAAAGGTGGCAAATGCAAGAGTTTTTCCCGCATAGCTTGTATGGTTACCTTCAATAATAACTTGCCCTGCTGATAAATTTTCTGGTAGAAAAACCGCCAGAAACAGCAGTAAAAGTAAGCTGACCCTCATATATTAGTTTAAATAGCGTATAAGTACAATAGAAATTACCAGTATGTCAAAAAGTATCAACATCAAACGCGTATATCTTGCCGACTGAAAATAGAACGCCATAATATACGAAACCGGGATGGCGAGGAGAATAAAAATTTCGTTTCCTACCTGTGGCACAAGCCAATACAGCATTACCAGATGAATGATTAATAGAAAGAAGATATAATACGATTTTCGAGCGAGTATTTTGATATTACCCATCATACGTAATAGATGCAATATTGCTACAAGCAGTATTAAAGCAACGAACGATAAGACAATACTGGTAGTTGTGGATGTTTGCAATTTATGACAGGAAAAAGTAAGCAAATCGATATAAGTGGAAAAGAAATGGTTGCTTTCTGGTTTATCGAATAGGTACAATATGGCAAATGTAAAATAGAAAGGTATAGCCATTCCAATGAATACCATGACCCATTCCCGCCAATAAAAGGGACGAAGAATAGGTAAAGTTAGCAGTAAGAATAGGAGTAGAAAAAAAAGAGGCGGGTAGAAAGTTGCTGCCAATCCTATCAGAAAAGCTGCATCAAACACCTGATAGGAAAGATTGTCGTATCGATAGGTGCTAATCAGGCGGTCGAGAGCAAGGAGTAATAATATTCCAGCCCAAAAAATTGGGTGAAAGTGCTGAGTTTTATAGAACAAAAGGCTTAGCAATAGAAATAGGATACCCGGTAAATACGAACGTTGACCGACAAATAAAAATTTCGTGTTGAGCTGTATTACCAGGGAAGCCATGAGCAATAACGACGCCAGCCCGGTGAATCGTGCTAACAAGCCTGTATCTTCCGATAAATGATCAATCCAGCGAAATATTGAGATGTTGGGAATATTACAATAATTGGTTTTGATCGATACAGTAAACCACATTACACCCACCGCCAACATGAGGAGAATCAGTATATAGGGTTGGGTCGAACGGGCTAATCGTAAAAACATAGCATAAAGGTGTTACAGGTCGAAGCCAATATCGCGACGATAATATTTTCCCTGAAAATCTATTATTTCTGCATTTTTATAAGAAAGGGCGAGAGCTTCTTTCAGGTTTTTTCCCAACGATGTTATGCTTAACACCCTACCGCCTGAGGTAACCGTACGTCCATTGTGAAAGGTAGTTCCTGCATGGAATACAATAGAGTCTTTAACGTTAACCAGGTTGTTAATTTCAAATCCTTTTTCATAGGTGCCTGGGTATCCCTTCGAAACCAACATCACAGTAGCTGCAGTGCGGGTATCAATATTCAATTGAAATGTATTTAATGTTTGATTGGCGATGGCATTAAAGAGTTCAAGTATATCGTTCTTAATACGTGGGATAATTACTTCTGTTTCGGGATCACCCAAACGAGCGTTGTACTCTATTACATAGGGTTCGTCGCCCACTTTCATCAAGCCGAAGAAAATAAAACCTTTATATTCGATACCCTCTTGTTGTAGTCCGGCAATGGTAGGTTTTATAATTTTATTTTCTACTTTTTGCATAAAATCTGGTGTGGCAAATGGAACCGGGGAAACAGCCCCCATTCCGCCCGTATTGGGGCCCGTGTCTCCTTCCCCCACACGCTTGTAATCCTTGGCCTCGGGGAGTAAGATATAGGATTTGCCATCGGTAGCCACAAATACCGATAATTCTATGCCTTGTAGATATTCTTCAATAACCACCTCTTTCCCAGCCTGTCCGAATTTTCCCTGTAACATGGCATCAATTTCTTGTTCGGCTTCTGGCAGCGTGTTTACAATAACAACCCCTTTACCAGCAGCCAACCCATCGGCTTTGATTACGTAGGGTGGTTGTAAAGTTTGCAAAAACGCCTTTGCTTCCGATCGATTCGATGCGTTTACCCGGAAAAATCGCGCAGTGGGAATATGGTATTTCGTCATAAATTCTTTGGCAAATGCCTTACTTCCCTCAAGCATCGCACCTGCTTTTGAAGGTCCAATGATGGGAACTGACCTTAATCGTTCGCTACTGGCAAAAAAATCAACCAGACCCTTCACCAGGGGCTCTTCCGGACCCACTACCACCATGTCAATTTTGTTGACAATCACAAATTTCCCAATCGACTCGAACGAATAAGGTACAAACTCTATATTTATAGCTATGTTCCCAGTGCCTGCATTTCCTGGCGTGACGAAAAGTTGCGTTAAATGTTTGCTTTGTATAATTTTCCATGCAAGAGCATTTTCTCTGCCCCCTGAACCTATTAATAAAACCTTCATCCGAAAAAATTTTAATCGTGTGCTAAAATAATGAATTTTTCCCACGCATTCGATTTGCGTGATTATTTTTGAAGCGAATTTATCATGGTATAGCCAATTAGCCTTTGGTAGCGAGCAGTATAGGCATGATAATAAACAAAAACATAATAATCGTTCTCGGTTTCAAAATGATCCCCTTCGGCATAAGAAAAGTTTACCTGTCCGTTGTCGGTACGATACGCGATAAGATAATTGTAATATCCTTGTTTAAGCAACATGCTGGTTTTGTATGCTTTTTCATCAAGGTTGTAGGTAAGGCGCGATTGTTGGTTGCATTGCCAACCATTAAAACCACCTATCAGGTATAGTTGCCCTTCCATCAGGGGTTCTGGCGTGGGTAGGGTAAAATGTACCATCACATAATCGGCGTCTCTGTCCTTGTTCGTCCCCTGTTGATTGGCTATCAAAAATTTTCCATTCATGTCAATTTCACGTGAGTAACGGGCACGATGTCGCCACTTTTCAGGGGTAAGATATATTTCGTAATAGGCGTTAAGGTACTTCGTCGATTGGATTCGCGGGGTAAGTGCCTTGAAATTTTTGGTATCGAAGTATCTAAACTCATTCCCTGCCAGAAAAAGATTTGAATCAGGATCATCGTAAATCAGTACCTTCCCTTCTCTTAATTCCGAAAGGTAACATTTTTGCGTGGTGTACGGATTTAGATTTTGAACAATCAGCGTGGTAATTTCTTCACGCAAATTATGAGAGTCGTTACAGTTGGGTACTAATTTTATTTTATACTGCTGATATCGTTGCAAGTAACGGGGTATTTCGGGACGAAGTAATTGTATTTCGATGTTTGCCTGCGGCTCAACTACATAAAATTGGGCGGTAAAAAGCACTTTTTCAGGATTGTTGTCCTCAAAAACTTTTATGCGATAATTGCCCGAAGTCTTTATGCGACAGTTTTCGTTCGGGAAAGTCAATTGGTAATGAATGTAATTCACCACTGTACCTACCGAAAAGGCATATTCGGTAATGGGATTCGACTCAAATCCATCGTAAAATTCACTATAGGATAAATCGTCGGTTTCCCAGTTGTGATTACAGTGCTCAAAAGAGTACCATAAGTTGCGTACCTGAGGCGAAAAGTCGTCAAAGGCTAATACCAACCTGTCGTTTGTACCCAGAAATATTACGGGTGGTGATGTTTCCCAACCCTGTTTGTATAGCTGTACGGTATGTATCAGACTATCAAGTATCTGTGCCGAAAGGCGAGCAGACCACTGCAGAAGCAATGCAATGTAGATGATGCGGAAGATTCTTACATTCATGCGTAAAGCGATAAAATTACAACTCACTGAACTCTATGTTTTTTGTATTACTAAACTTCTGATAATTCTCTTTCTTAATTTGCTCAACTCATTAATGCTTTTCAAAGCTTCCTGATATAGAGATAATTTTTCTTTAATAATATGCATGCTGTGCTCATATTTACTTGATGCTATAATAAATGTCGTTCATAATTTTCCAATTGAAAATAATTCAAAAGACTTCGTGTGTAAATTAGTTATGAATTCATAATCTAAGAATTTTACGCGATCTTTAATATCCGTAAAAGCTCTGTAGTTGATTTTTTGGTCAAATTCTTTTTTTCTTTCTATAGCACTAACAATGTAAAAGTATGAATAAAAATCCTGCAAATCGTTAAATTTCAGGAGCGAGTTTTGGATATCGGTTGAATATTCAACTTCAAAAAATGAATATGGCATATTGCGGTTATTGAACCATATTACATCAATGGTTTTTGCTCTTGTTACAAATTCGCTATAGGAAAAATTAGGTATTCTGTCCAGTGTAGAGATACTGCCTAAAGGAGTATTTAAAAATAACTTGTTTTTATCCTGAGGCGGAACATATGTTTGCAGCCCTTTTAGATTGCCAATTTCTACGATAAGGCCCTGATAATAAGTATGATTAAATTTTTTGTCTTCTGCAGAATTTTTTAAACTGAGTTTCTTGACAATATCAGCCTTGCATTCATTTAATGCCCATAGTCCTGGTTTTATTTTATAAAAATATCGCTCGTCCTGAACAATTCTTCTAATAGAAGCAAATGGAGTTTTCGTTGTCCACTTTGATACGTCAACATTTTGATAAAGGAAGCCAAGTGTGGCAAATCCCCCATTTTTTCTCATTACATCAATTACTTGTTCATACTGTTTCATATATTTAACATTAGTTGGGATATTAACGCCCCCCTATTATCTATGTGAGTATGTGAAGAATAAAGTAGAACTGCAGGGGAATGTTCAAAAACGTTAAATTTACTATAACAGTCGGAGCTGCGTTAATGATTCTTTCTCAAGATTATAATTCTGAGCTACATCAAAGAAAACGGCACCACTCCCTAAAAATGGCTCGTAAAAAGTTTTTATTTGCTTTTCTTTAAGTTCTTTGGGATATATTTCTTTGAATTTGTCAAGAAGTTGTCCTTTACCTCCGGCCCATTTTAAAAATGGTTTTGCCCCCACATTATAGGGATTAAAAAGATCTTCAACACTTGATATATTATTGCTCGGGGGGTAACAATGAGTTGTTGGTTCCATGGCTTTTTGATGTCAACCCCCAAATTTAATCAAAAATTTTACGTCGAAAGTAATTCAATAGATACCCTGTTGTATAATTTGTTTTTGAGACTGTTATTAGTCTATAAAATAAAATAGAGCCTTATTAAAAATCTGGATTTATTTGTTTAAAGCGGGTAGGAAATTGTGAATCAACCTTGCAATGCTTTTTCATTCATTCTGCATTCTTGCGATTGCGCATTTTAGGGATAAAAAATCCCACCAGCCAACCAAGGGCAAAGCCGAGAATTAAAAATAGCGCCAGCGATGCTTCTATCTTCCAAAAAAAGAAGTTAAGCAGAACAACTTGTGTATTCATGGCAACAAATACGACAATCAAACAGACACCAACCAAACCGCCAATAATGGACAACCAGCGAAACATAGTTGAATTCATTTAAACATTAATTATCAGCACTACTGGGCAATGGTCCGACATGTAAATATCAGAAAGAATGCTGGCATCAGCAAGATAGGGTCGAAGATTTTCCGTTACAAAATGGTAATCAATACGCCAACCTAAGTTTTTTTGGCGAGCCCCTGCCCTGTAACTCCACCACGAGTACTGGTTGGGCTGCTGGTTGAATACCCGGAAAGTATCCACAAACCCTTCTGCAACAAATCGATCCATCCATTCGCGTTCTTCGGGCAAGAAGCCCGACATTTTTGTGTGTTTTTCGGGATGATTGATGTCGATGGGCTTATGGCAAATGTTGAAATCACCCGATACAATGAGGCGAGGGTAGGTATTTTTTAAATTTTTTAGGTACACAAGAAAATCTTCAAGAAAGGCCATCTTAATTTCCTGACGAACATCCCCCATAGTTCCCGAGGGAAAATAAGCGCACACCCAGGTAAATGCAGGATAGTGTGCCGTAATCACTCTGCCTTCGCTGTCATAGGGGTCTTTACCAATGCCTGCAATAACCTCGTCAGGCTTATCTTTTGTAAGTAGGGCTATACCAGAATATCCCTTTTTTTGCGCATAATTCCAATAATGATGATATCCCAGACTTTCAAAAAGCCATGGATCGACCTGACCAGCCTGTATTTTGGTTTCCTGTAAACATAGCATATCGGGCTGTTCGGATTTTAACCATTCAAGAAAACCCTTCGAAAGCGCCGACCGAAGCCCATTTACATTGAATGATATGATTTTTCGCATACTTTAAATTTCTGCAACCAAATGTACAAATTATTTTCAGTTTCTTTTCAAAAATAGCATCGTATATCCACTTGGGTAATTTCGAAATGTATTTTCCAACAAAATGCCGTAAACAAATGTTATAAAGGTGCAAAGGGAAAATTATTCATTAAGATTATTTAAATGTGAAAAAGGTATTATATATTTGTGAAATAAAATAAAATTCGACCATGCCCGATGGTAAAGATGATTTAATTAATCGTTTGCAAGTGAGCATTGAGAAGCTTAAAATGCTTTATGAGCAGGAAAAAGCAGCTCACGAGCGAATGAAAGTAATTAATTCAGAACTTTCTGAGAAATTGCAACAGAAAGAAAGAGAAATCGAGGCATTGGAGGTTAAAGTAAGTACTTTAAAATTGGCAAAGTCGTTATCCAATACGGTCGATACCCACGATGCCAAGGTTAAGGTACTGAATTTGGTGCGGGAAATAGACAAATGTATTGCGCTTCTAAACAGGTAATTAGCATAAATGGAAGACAAGTTTTCAATAAAGGTCAACCTGGTCGATCGGTACTATCCTTTGAAAATTGATCGGAAGGACGAGGAGCGTATCCGTAGGGCTGCCCGAATGATTAATGAACGGGTCTTGCAGTATAAGCAGCGCTACGCCGACAAAGACAATCAGGATTTTCTGGCTATGGCTGCATTACAGTTGGCCATTAAAAATCTTGAGTGGGAAGAAAAAGAAAACGATCAGGAAATTTTTGGCAAGCTTATTGAAATTACCGATAGTTTAGAAGAGTATATACAACGTCAGAGCGTTCTTTAAAATATCAAGATATAGCCCGCATTATTTCTTCAATGGCGTGAAACTCAACACAAATCAACATTGAGTGTCGCTCATCCATCGTAGGACAGGCCTCACCCGCGCAAGCGGGCCACCTCGTGTGGCAGTGGAAGTTCGAAATTGGGTGGCAGCTCTAACGTACCTTTTTGGGGTTTCTTACCCTCAATGAAGAAATTAATGCGGGTTTTTTTATTAATCCTATTTTTTAACAATTAACATTTTATACTATGTTAGCGATATTTTGTACGATGCTTACCTTTATTAACATAGGTTACCTCGTAGTGGGAGGGCTAAGCCTAATCATTGGCAGTGTGGGTGGATATTTTCTATTTAATTTTTTGTTGAATAAAAAGAAAAGAACTATCCTCGAGGAAGCCGAAAAAGAAGGTGAAGTAATTAAGAAAGATAAAATCCTTCAGGCTAAGGAAAAATTCCTTCAGCTCAAGGCCGAGCACGAGAAAATGATTAACGAGCGTAATGCTAAGATTCTTCAGGCCGAAAATCGTATTCGTCAGAAAGAGCAGATTCTTACACAGAAGCTCGAGGAGGTTCAAAAGCAAAAGAAAGAGGTGGATGTCATTCGCGAAAACCTTACTGCCCAAACAGAGCTTGTAGAAAAGAAGAAAGAAGAACTTGACCGGCTGCGTCGCCAGCAAATTGAACAGCTCGAGGTTATTTCGGGCTTAACAGCAGAGGAGGCTAAGAATCAGCTGGTAGAATCGCTGAAAGAGGAGGCAAAAACTCAAGCCATGTCCTACATCAACGAGATTATGGATGAGGCTAAGATGACAGCGCAAAAAGAGGCAAAGCGCATTGTCATAAATACCATTCAGCGTGTTGCTACGGAAACGGCAATTGAGAATTCGGTTACCGTCTTTCACATTGAAAATGAGGAGATGAAAGGCCGCATCATCGGTCGTGAGGGTCGAAACATTCGTGCTCTTGAGGCAGCTACTGGTGTAGAAATCATCGTTGACGATACGCCTGAATCGATTATCCTTTCCGCCTTTGACCCGGTTCGTCGCGAAATAGCGCGTCTGGCACTACATCAGCTGGTAACAGATGGGCGTATTCATCCTGCCCGTATTGAAGAAGTGGTGCAAAAAACCCAAAAACAGGTGGAAGAGGAAATCATAGAAATTGGTAAACGTACCTGCATCGACCTGGGTATTCATGGGCTGCATCCCGAACTTATTCGTCTGGTTGGAAAAATGAAATATCGCTCGTCCTACGGGCAGAACCTTTTACAACACTCGCGCGAGGTGGCCAATTTGTGTGCTATTATGGCATCGGAACTCGGGCTGAATGCCAAGCTGGCCAAACGTGCCGGATTGTTGCACGATATTGGCAAAGTGCCTGACGATGAGCCGGAAATGCCTCATGCTATCCTGGGAATGAAATTGGCCGAAAAATACAAGGAAAAGCCTGAAGTGTGCAACGCCATTGGTGCCCACCACGATGAAGTGGAAATGACCACGCTGATAGCTCCTATTGTTCAGGTTTGTGATGCTATATCTGGTGCACGTCCTGGCGCTCGACGCGAAATCGTAGAAGCATACATCAAACGTCTGAAAGAACTCGAAAATCTTGCACTTTCCTACCCTGGCGTAACGAAAACTTATGCTATTCAAGCAGGTAGAGAATTACGTGTCATTGTAGGTAGCGAGAAGGTAAGCGATAAGGATGCTGAAACCCTTTCGTACGAGATTGCCAAAAGAATTCAGGATGAAATGACCTATCCAGGTCAGATTAAAATTACCGTAATCCGCGAAACGCGCGCGGTAACGTATGCAAAATAGTATTTTATTGCCTAATTTAATTTGAAGCGGAGCATGGGCTCCGCTTTTTTGATATTACGAGGACTTAGTCGTTACAAAAAATAAAAGTACTGTATAGGAAACTCAGGGTATAGTTTTCGAACTTTTTTCTTTGAGTATTTGTTCAAGGGCAAAGAGTTCGTCACGAAGTCGTGCTGCTTCAAGAAAGTCGAGCTGACGAGCAGCAGCTTCCATCTCTCTTCGGGTTTTGTCTATTAGTTTTTTGAGGGCTTTGGTGTCGAGATATTGTACAACTGGATCGGCGGCATAGTCAATCTGGTCTTTTTCAACATAGGCTTTTGGTTCAGCTTGTACCAGCGAGGAGGTGATGGACGAATGGGTGGTTTTAACTATTTGTTGCGGTGTAATTCCATGTTTAAGATTATAGGCTATCTGTTTTTCCCGGCGACGATTGGTTTCATCGATGGTGCGTTGCATGCTGTCGGTGATGCGGTCGGCATACATAATTACTTTACCGTTGATGTTACGTGCAGCGCGGCCAGCTGTCTGTGTCAGCGAACGTTCCGATCGTAGAAATCCTTCCTTGTCGGCATCGAGAATGGCAACCAGCGACACTTCTGGCAGATCGAGCCCTTCTCGTAGCAGGTTTACTCCTACCAGTACATCGTAGGTGCCAAGGCGTAAGTTTTCCAAAATCTTTACTCGTTCAATGGTGTCGACGTCGGAATGGATATATTGGCATTTAACACCATGGCGCGAAAGGTAGGCTGTTAAATCTTCAGCCATGCGTTTGGTAAGTGTGGTAACCAGTACACGTTCGTTTTGGCTCACACAGGTCTGTATTTCTTTCATCAGATCATCAATCTGATTCAGGGTGGGACGCACTTCGATTACAGGATCCAGAACACCTGTAGGTCGAATAACCTGGTCCACAAATACCCCGCCAGTTTTTTCCAGCTCATAATCGCCTGGAGTGGCGCTTACATAGATAGTTTGTGGAGTAAGTTGTTCAAATTCTTCAAATTTAAGCGGTCGGTTGTCGATAGCAGCTGGTAAACGAAATCCATAGTCTACTAATGTTTGCTTGCGACTGTAATCGCCGCCCCACATAGCCCGTATCTGGGGTATGGTCACATGACTTTCGTCTATAATCATGAGGAAATCTTTTGGGAAATAGTCGAGCAGGCAGAAGGGGCGACTTCCCGGGGGACGACCATCAAAATAACGCGAGTAATTCTCGATTCCCGAGCAGTATCCCAGTTCCATAATCATCTCGAGGTCGTAGTTTACTCTTTCTTCCAGCCGTTTGGCTTCAATCATTTTGCCCTGGCTTTTAAAAAATTCTACCTGGGCTACCAGGTCTTTTTGTATCTGTATGATGGCCTGATTAATTCGCTCGCGTGTTGTAACAAACACATTGGCTGGATATATGTAGGCTGTTTGGAGCCGATCGATGAGTTGGCCGTTTATGGGGTCAAATTGTACGATTTCCTCAATTTCATCGCCGAAGAAAGTTACACGGTAGGCGGTATCGTTGTATGGCAGGCAAATATCAACCGTATCGCCACGCACCCTAAAAGTGGCACGTTTAAATTCAACTTCGTTGCGAGAGTATAGGCTATCGACCAGTCGACGGAGAAACTGATTACGACCTATTTCCTGTCCTTCGTGAATGACAATAATATTTTTATGAAAATCGTCGGGATTGCCAATACCATACAGGCACGAAACCGAAGAAACCACAATGACATCGTTGCGTCCCGAAAGTAGGGCAGAGGTGGTACTTAACCTAAATTTTTCAATTTCCTCATTGATGGAGAGGTCTTTTTCGATATAGGTATCGGTAACAGGCAAATAGGCTTCGGGTTGGTAATAATCGTAGTACGAGACAAAGTATTCAACCAGATTATTCGGGAAAAACGCTTTGAATTCGCTATACAGCTGAGCTGCCAGCGTTTTGTTGTGGCTGAGTACCAAGGTAGGCTTTTGTACTTGCTCAATTACATTGGCGATGGTAAAGGTTTTTCCTGAGCCGGTTACCCCGAGCAGTACCTGATAGCGGTCGCCACGACGTATACCTTCCACCAGCTGACGTATGGCATCCGGCTGGTCACCAGTGGGTTGAAAAGAAGATTCAAGTTTAAATGGCATATGGCCTTTTTTCAAAGGTCAAAGTTAGCTTTTAGCTTTTTCTTTTACAACGACAAACTTGTGTGTATAAGGGGCATTATTGCGGTGAACGATCAACAATATCTTGTAAGATGACTATTATTTACTGGAAATAGCATATTAGCCAAACATATCAATCACCTTTTTTATGCCCTGGGTTAGCCGGTCGATTTCTTCAAAGGTATTGTAAAATGAGAGGGACACTCTTACCGTGCCGTCAATATCGAAGAAATCCATAAGGGGTTGAGCGCAATGGGTACCTGTTCGGACAGCAATACCCAATTTGTCGAGAACCATGCCAGTGTCGTAAGGGTGAATGCCGTCAATCAAAAACGAGATGACGGGTCCTTTTTTGGGGGCAGTACCATAAAATTGAATGCGTTCGAAAGAGGATAATTTTTCCTTCGCATAGGCCAGGAGCTGGTTTTCATATTTTCCTACTTTGTCAAGACCAATTCGGGTAAGGTATCGTATGGCTTCGGCCAGGCCTATGGCACCGATAAAGTTAGTGGTACCTGCTTCAAATTTGAGCGGTAAGTCGTTGTAGGTAGTTTTCTCGAAAGTGACGCAATCGACCATATCCCCACCGCCCTGATACGGAGGCATTTCATTGAGCCATTTTTCTTTTCCATAGAGAATTCCAATACCCGTTGGGCCATAAATTTTATGACCCGAGAAGACAAAGAAATCGCAGTCGAGGGCCTGCACATCAATGGGTATATGCTGAACACTTTGTGCCCCATCTATCAGAACAGGAATATTGTGATTATGAGCTGTATCAATTATTTTTTCGATTGGATTGATGGTGCCCAAAACATTGGAAACATGCGTTACGGCTACCAGTTTCACCTTAGGAGTAAGTAGTTTCAGGTATTCATCAAATAATATTTCTCCTTTATTATCGATGGGTATTACTTTCAGGCGTGCACCTTTTCGTTCGCACATCATCTGCCAGGGAACAATGTTGGCATGATGTTCCATCGCAGAAATTACTATTTCATCCCCTTCTTTAACGAAACGCTCGCCAAAAGAGAAAGCTACAGCATTGATAGCAGCTGTGGTGCCACTGGTAAAAATTACTTCCTGCGAATACTGGGCATTAATAAATTGTTGCACCGTTTTCCGAGCTTCCTCGTACAGATTTGTAGATTGCTCGCTTAAGTAATGTACACCGCGGTGAATGTTGCTATTGAGATGGGTATAGTAATTGACAATGGTGTCGATAACGCATTGAGGTTTTTGTGTAGTAGCTGCATTGTCGAAATAGGCAAGAGGATACCCATGCACAATCTGATGCAGTATAGGAAAATCTTTACGGATGTGTTGTACATCAAAATCGACTGTGTACGTTCTGGTATCCATGGCAAATGAACTTCGAAGTGTTTAGTAACCGCAAAGTTCTAAATTTTGCGGAGAAAAATTTAAACGTAAGAACAAAAGTTGCTATCCGAGGGTAATCATGCAATTGTGACAACGTCCCAATTCTTTGCGCAACCTTTTATTGATAAGTTCTTCCATGCGGAAACGCAGGTCGCCAAGGGGGATGTTCTGTGTTACCTCGTAGGCAAAGGCAAATGTTAGCAGGAATTGAGCCTCCTGTGCACTAATGCCACGCGAACGCAGGTAAAACATGGCTTCGTCATTCACCTGCCCAGCAGTTGCCCCATGCGTACATTTTACGTCGTCGGCGTATATTTCGAGTTGAGGCCGAGCATTTACCTTAGCTTGTGGAGAAAGCAGCAGATTACTACACTTCTGATATGCAGAAGTTTTTTGTGCCTCACGATCTACGTAAATTCTTCCCGTAAATGCAGCATACGAGGTATCGTCGAGAATGCCTTTAAATAGCTGATTGCTCGTGCAATGTGGAGCAATATGTTCTATGAATACGCTATTGTCGATGTGCTGGCTGGCATCGGGCAGGTACAAACCATGTGTTTGGTTATCTGCGCCCTCGCCAGTAAGTTTTATGTTAAAATTATTCCGCACCATGCCCCCATGAAGCGTAAGTACTACCGAATGTACCTGGCTATTGCTTGCTTGATGAATATTGGTGGTAGTAATTGCAGTTGCTTTGTTGTTAACATTTTGTAGCATCGTTAATTTAAGGCTGGCATTTTGCTCTGCAAATATTTCTGTGGAAGTATTTGAAAGAAATTGTACAGACGATAGAGCATGATCGCATACAACCAGCGTAGCGGCTGCATTCTCTTCCAGCACAATCAGATTTCGTTGGGTGGCAAATAAATCGTTGTTGGCAATAAGCAGATTGATAAGCTGCAGGGGAAATGCGAGCGATTTGTTTTTAGGTACATAAATAAATAATCCATCGAGGAATAGTAACGAATTGAGCGAAAGAAGCCCATCGTTAGCCGTATAAGTTTTATTTAGGTATTTTGCAACTATCTCAGGTGCTTCGTGCATGGCTTGCCTGAGGCTGCCTACATAGGTGCCGTCGGGTTGCCAACCTTTAAAAATATTGTTCTGGTAATAAAAGCCATTGATTGTCAGCACTTCTTTCATGTCGAGCTGGGGCACGTCGCATTGAAAAATATCCTCGATCTTCAGGTTGAGCAGATTGGGCTTCAGGTAGAAGTCGTATTTTTTGTTGAACGATGGAAGAAGGTCGATGTATCGATATCGTTCCAGCTTATTGGTGGGGATTCCCAGGGTGCTGAAATCTTCCAGCGCTTGCTGACGAATGGGTTCCAGCAGCTGTGGCACATCTTCCGTAAAAAGTGCCTTATTGTTGAGATATACTCCGGTATAGGTTGGTATGAGGTTGTCTTCCATAGTGCTTGCTAACTTATTCTATTACTGTATCCACTTCCTTTTTTAGCCATTCATAACCTTTTTCTTCAAGCTCCAGCGCAAGTTCTTTACCCGCCGATTTTACAATTTTTCCATCGTATAGGACATGTACATAGTCGGGTACAATATATTCAAGTAAACGCTGGTAATGGGTAATGACGATGGTAGCTTTTTGCGGGGAATGTAATTTGTTCACGCCATTTGCTACAATGCGTAAGGCATCGATATCGAGCCCCGAATCGGTTTCGTCGAGAATCGAAAGTTTGGGTTCGAGAAGAGCCATCTGAAATATTTCGTTTCGCTTTTTCTCGCCTCCTGAGAATCCTTCGTTGACCGAACGCCCCGTCAGTTTAGCATCCATTTCCACGAGTTGTTGCTTTTCGCGCATCAATTTTAAAAAATCACCTGAGGATAATGGGGGCAATCCTCTATGTTTCCGTATCTCGTTTAAAGCCGTTCGCAAAAAGCTAATCATGCTTACACCAGGTATTTCCACCGGGTATTGGAAACTCAGAAAGATTCCTTCACGGGCACGTTCTTCGGGGTCCATCTCAAGCAAGTTTTTTCCTTCAAACCATATTTCTCCTTCCGTTACGTCGATGTAATCGCGACCCGTTAGCACACCGGCTAGCGTACTTTTTCCCGACCCGTTGGGACCCATGATGGCATGTATTTCTCCTGCCTTTACTTCCAGATTTATTCCTTTTAAAATCTCTTTTCCGTCAATACTTGCATGTAAATTCTTTATTACTAACATGGTTTTTCGTAATTAATTTTTAAAATACAATGAATCAATTGAATATACAATTTGTCAATCTGCCAGTTCAATCGGTTTATTCACCTTATCCAACACTTCCCTCGAGGCTAATTTGAAGAAGTTTTTGTGCCTCTACAGCAAATTCCATTGGTAATTGATTGAGCACTTCCTTGGCATATCCATTAATGATGAGGGCAACTGCATCTTCGGTCGAAATGCCTCGTTGGTTGCAGTAGAAAATTTGATCTTCACCAATTTTGGAGGTAGTAGCCTCGTGTTCGACAATAGCGGAAGGATTTTCTACCTCAAGATAGGGGAAAGTGTGTGCGCCACAATTGTTACCAATGAGTAGGGAGTCGCATTGTGAGAAATTTCGGGCATTTTCTGCAGTTTTCAGTATTTTTACCAGGCCGCGATAAGAGTTATTGCTTTTTCCTGCCGATATTCCTTTTGAAACAATACGACTACGGGTATTTTTGCCTATGTGAATCATTTTGGTTCCCGTATCGGCCTGCTGGTAGTTGTTGGTTAGTGCAACAGAGTAGAATTCGCCAACACTGTTGTCACCTCGCAGGATGCAGCTGGGATATTTCCAGGTAATGGCCGATCCGGTTTCAACCTGTGTCCACGATATTTTCGAGTTATTACCCTTGCATATGCCACGCTTGGTTACGAAATTGTATATGCCGCCTTTACCATTTTTATCACCGGGATACCAGTTTTGCACGGTCGAATATTTTATTTCGGCGTTATTGAGCGCAATCAATTCAACCACTGCGGCATGGAGTTGATTTTCATCGCGCATGGGCGCTGTGCAGCCTTCCAGGTAACTTACATAGGAATCGTCGTCAGCAATGATAAGGGTTCGTTCGAATTGTCCGGTATTGGCAGCATTAATTCTAAAGTAGGTCGAAAGTTCCATAGGGCATCGCACACCCTTGGGAATGTAGCAAAACGACCCATCGCTGAACACTGCCGAGTTTAGGGCTGCAAAATAGTTGTCGGTGTATGGTACAACGCTCCCCAAATACTTCTTTACTAAATCGGGGTGCTCGCGAATAGCTTCGCTCATACTACAGAAAATGATTCCTTTTTCGGCAAGCGTTTCCTTAAAGGTTGTTTTTACCGATATGCTGTCCATTACTGCATCGACGGCAACCCCAGCCAAATGTGCCTGCTCTTCGAGAGGAATCCCTAATTTGTTAAAGGTTTCCAACAACTCAGGATCAACCTCGTCCAGGCTATTATACCTGGGTTTTTTGCGCGGTGCCGCATAATAGATAATGTCCTGATAGTCGATGGGGGGAATTCTAAGATGTGCCCAGTTGGGCATGCTCATTTTTTGCCAGTGTCGAAAAGCCTTCAGTCGAAATTCTAGCATAAATTCGGGCTCTTCTTTTTTGGCCGATATCATTCGTATAATATCTTCGTTGAGTCCTTTAGGTATGGTTTCTATCTCGATATCGGTAACAAAGCCATATTTATATTCCGAACCGGTTACTTCCCTCAGTATTTCGTCCTGTTCCGCTGCCATAATATTGTCAATTTTAGTACTCTAATACCTATAACAATGACCAATGCAATTTGTTTAGAATTTTTCTAAATAATATTTACCATTTTAAAATTTGCTTAATAAGCTTGAAAATTTCAGTATTCTGGTGAGTGCCAGCAAATAGGTAGGCTTTAGGTCCATAGGCAAAAACTATAGTGGGCACAGCCGTATGGTCTGTAGAGACGAATTTGGTTTCAACTTTGCCCTGTTTTATGTCGCCTCCGGTTAACGCTACGCCTCCAGTTTCATGGTCGGCAATAACAATTACCAGTGTGTGTTTATCTTTTTGGGCAAATTCAAGCGCTTTGCTTACCGCTTTATCAAAGTCGATGGTTTCCGAAATCATGTATTCGGCGCTATTCTGATGTCCACCCCAATCGATCTGGGATCCTTCTACCATGAGCAGGAACCCATTTTTGTGTTGCGACAGAATTTGCAATGCTTTTTCCGTTGCCCGTGGTAAATAGTCGCCTCTTCCCAATGCTCCGGGCGGAAGATGGCTATCAGCCAGCAGACAAATCTGCTTATCTGATTTATCATTAAGGGAATCAAGCGAAAAGCTAAAACGATACCCTTTATTCCGCAAAATTTTACCTGGTGCTTGGGGTTGAAGCGTGTCGGAAAAATATTTTTGACCCCCGCCAATAACCAGGTTAATATTAGCCTTGGCAAGGTCTCTGGCGATAGCATCATTCTCCTGACGACTATTTACATGAGCATAAAATGCCGCAGGGGTTGCATGCGTAACCTCACATGTTACTACAATGCCAGTAGCCCAATCTTTTTCGTGGGCAATTTCAAAGATATTATTCAATTTATTGCCCTTTGGGTCAACACCCAGCGAGCCATTTTTCGTTTTTTCCCCGCAAGCAAAGGCGGTTGCTCCGGCAGCTGAGTCGGTGATGTAATTGTCTTCGGAATAGGTTAGCAGCAAACCCGTTACCGGAAACTGAAACATAGCCAGATTCCCCTGGGTACTGGTATATGCTGCGTAAACTTGCGACAATCCCATTCCATCGCCAATCATGATAATAACGTTGCGTACCTCCGAAGTTTCCTCCTGGGTCTGGCAACCTGCAAAAGAGGTTTCGAAGGTAATGGCTAATAATACGAGGATTTTGAAATATTTTAGTCTGAATTTTTTCATGACAGCATAATTATCTGTTATTCCTTTATTACTTTTGGGCTTCCGATTTTGTTTTGTATGCCAATGCATACATGCGGATTTGCTTAATCATGGAAAGTAATCCATTGGCTCGAGTGGGCGAAAGGTTTTCTTTCAGGCCAATGCGGTCGATAAAATATAAATCAGCATCAAGTATCTCGTCTGGCGTACGGTTCGATAACACTCTTATAAGAAGTGCTATAATGCCTTTGGTGATGATGGCATCGCTGTCGGCTGTAAAAATTACTTTCCCATTTTGAAGTTCGGCATTCAGCCACACGCGGCTCTGACAACCTTTTATCAAATACTCATTGGTCTTGTATTGCGGGTCGATCGGTGGTAGCTGGTTGCTTAATTCGATGAGATAATCGTATTTGGCCAGCCAATCATCAAATGCCGAAAACTCTTCTATTATTTGGTCCTGGACTTCATTGATTGTCATTGCTGTTAATTTTTGGCAAAGGTAGTGAGAAATCGGCAGAAATTATTTGAAATTTTCCTTATGTTTTGATTGAGGGATGTATGTGTGCATGAAAAAATAATCTATGCGATTATATTGCTTTTTCAAAAAAGATGTAAATTTGCAGCGTCGACTCCGTAGCTCAGCTGGTAGAGCAATTGACTCTTAATCAATGGGTCGAGAGTTCGAATCTCTCCGGGGTCACAATAAAGGGGACGAAATTCGTCCCTTTTTCTTTTATGAGCCGGATCCTGGCATAATTCTTATTTCCTGAATAATTAATTTAGTAAAATCCTTTTACATTAGCAGCAATTTAGCATCTTTTCGTGTCTGCCTATGTGAACACAGACTCATAACATGCTAATTCCATCCGGCCGTTTAGAAATGCTTAAGAATTATATTTGGATGATGATAATTCCTCACACCACCTTACAGTACCAATATCCTTTATGAGGTGAGGGAGAAAGCGGATGTGTAGCTATTATTCCACCACCGGTCGATAAATCCAATACTTTCCTTTTTTAATATTTTTGAGCACTAACCGACTTACCCCCACTGTTCGTCCCGAAAAACTTGTATTCTGGTGGGCAATCTGATAGTCGCCTGGAGCATTTACACGGTACACAATGGCAGTATGCTGCCCCATTGTTTCTTTGGAAATACTCACCGAGCCATCGTCGTGATGGGTTATGGTCTCCACCAATACGTCCTTGAACTGGATAATATCGCCTGGATAAATAGTATCTTTTTTCGGATCGAGTAATTTGCCATATTTAAATTGATGGTCCCATTTGGCATTGATGCGAGTCAGCGCTTGATTGGCTAAATCCCAACATTCTCCGCGGTCGACTTTTTTGCCAATGACCGACTCTACATATTGAATTACTGCTCTATTTAGAGGGGGTAATGTGTCCTGAGCAATAATCCTGACACTGTTCCCAGCTACAACATAAGTAAGCAATATCATCGAGAGTAATACGTGCTTTTTCATATGCGTAAAATTTTATGTTATTCAGATACTATTTTTGTGCCAAATTGTTGTTTTTGTTGTTTGCTATAAAAGTCGCATACCGACGTAAGTCCGCAAATGCTACAGTTGGGTTTTCGGGCCATACATACATATCGTCCGTGTAGAATAAGCCAGTGATGCGCATCGGCCAATACTTCCGGTGGAAAATGTTGCATAAGCTGTTTTTCACAGCTTAGCGGAGTAGTGGCATTTTTTACCAGCCCTATGCGTTTCGATACCCTGAATACATGGGTATCAACTGCAATTACAGGTTTACCAAAGAGCACAGAGGCCAATACGTGGGCAGTTTTTCGTCCAACACCTGGTAGCTGTTGAAGCACTTCAGGATCTTCGGGTAATTGTCCGTTAAATTCGTTGACCACTTTTTCGGCCATGGCTTTTAAATGTCGAGCTTTATTGTTGGGGTAGGAACAACTTTTAATGAGTTGAAAGATTTCCTCTACCCTGGCTTCCGAGAGTGCCCTAAAATCTGGGAAACGCTGAAAAAGAGCGGGTGTAATCAGATTTACCCGTTTGTCGGTACATTGTGCCGAGAGGATAACTGCCACAATTAGCTCGTAACCATTGCGATGTTGGAGCTCGGTTTTTACCACCGGCATCTTCGCCCGAAAATACTGAATGACAGCATTATACTTTTTATCCAGTTGATCCATCGTTAATTTTCTGCCTGGAAAATCGCTTGATATACTTCTTCTAAATGTGCTCCTCGGGAGCCCTTAATTAAAACATAGCTGTTGCTAATTTTGTTTGCGTTTAAATAATGAATTAACGAAATATTATCTTCGAAAAATAAGGCTTTTTGACTATTGACAGGATGGTATGCTTTACCCACTAAGAAGATTCTATCGAAGGGATATTTTTCTGTAAGTTGAATAATTTTTTGATGTTCTACTTCACTTTCTGGTCCAAGTTCTTTCATTTCGCCAAGGATGATCACTCTGGCAGAATCTTCAACAGCCATCTGGGCAAAGTTCTCAATGGCATTTTCCATACTCGAGGGGTTGGCGTTGTAAAAATCGCAAATAATTCGATTGGTGCCATGTTGCACTAGCTGGGATCGGTTGTTTTTGGGTTGATACGATTCAATGGCGTCCACAATTTTAAGACTGTCTACCCCAAAAGTTAATCCAAAGGATACAGCAGCCATGGCATTTTCAAAGTTATATTTACCAAATAGAGCAGTCCTAACCGCATATTCGTTGCCGTTGTAATCGTAGAAGGAAAACGACATGAAGGGGGAATCGTTATTCTCGTGGCAATAGCCTCGAATATTTGCCGAAGGTGAATGCCCGTATGAAATGGTCTGGCATTTAAGCTTTTCGACTTGTTGTTTTAATAATTGATTATCGATGGAAAATAATATTGTCCCTTTTTGTGCATCGACAAATCGGTAGAGTTCTGTTTTTGCCTGAATTACGCCTTCGAATGATCCAAAACCTTCGAGATGTGCTTTGCCGATGTTGGTAATCAAGCCATAGTTGGGTTGAGCAATCGAACATAAAAAATCAATCTCGCCGATGTGGTTGGCTCCCATTTCTATAATGGCAATTTCAATATCGGGCTGAATTGCAAGTATGGTAAGGGGTACGCCTATGTGGTTGTTCAAATTACCCTTGGTGGCATACGTTTTATACTTTTTTGACAGTACCGCATTTATAAGTTCCTTGGTTGTGGTTTTTCCATTGCTGCCTGTAATTCCGATGAAAGGTATTTTCAGCTGTTGTCGATGAAAACGGGCTAGTTCCTGTAGGGTGGCAAGTGTATCCGAAACCAGGATATACTGAGGGGTTGGTTTGAGATAGGTAGCGTTATCAATTACCACATAGGCTGCACCCTGCTGAAGAGCCTGGTCGGCAAAGGCATTTCCATCAAACTTTTCACCCTTTAAGGCAAAGAAGATACATCCTTCGGGCAATACACGTGTGTCGGTGGAAATCTGCGGATGGTTAAGGTATAGTTGATACAATTCGGATATGTTCATAAAGGCGACTTTTAAATATTGGATAGAAAAAAAGCCTCAACAATTTGAGGCTTTTTTATGTGTTGTGGTCCATTTGTTAATTATTTAATTCCTGCTGGGCTTCCCACGAAGGTCATAGCACAGCGAAATCCGAGATCGTCTTTTGAGCTATTTTCGTCGAGGAAACGACGTGTACCAGGACTCAGCCAGTATGCCCGATCTTTCCATGATCCTCCTTTATATACTCTTACATTGTCGTTAATCAGCGACGACATATCTTGCTGGCTTTGCGCATACATGCGGGTTGAACCGCCCATGGTTTTATCGTCCTGCGAGGTCGAATAATCGAGGCTCGAAGCTACATCACCATCGAGATAGTTTCGATAATCGGCCTGGGTATAATTCCGACGTCCTGCAGCGCTTTCAGGCGAAATAGGTTTGTATTTTAAACGACCTAGACTGTCCTTAGGAGCAATGTTACCTTCTTCGTCCCGTTCGGGTTCCATGAACACGTTCCCACGGAAGGGGCGGAACTCATCCATATCTTCCAGTGATAGAGGACGATATACATCGAGTACCCATTCGCTTACATTGCCAGCCATACCATACAATCCATAGTCGTTTGGCCAGTATGCTTTTACGGGAGCAGTAATTTCAGCATTGTCATTCAGATCGCCTGCCGTACCCATGTAGTCACCACGGCCGCGAACAAAATTGGCACGCATTTTCCCTCGATATTTTGCTTCATCGTTGCGAAGGGTATGTCCATTCCATGGATACAAACGACGTTCATAAACTCGTTCGTCGAAGCTGTTGCCAATAAGTGCAAAGGCAGCGTATTCCCACTCAGCTTCCGTTGGCAAACGGTATTTTGGGAAAAGGATTCCATCTTCAATGGTGACTTTTCTTTCAACACCAGCAGGTGTGGTCAAGGGATTATCACCGGCTAATGGTTCGAATTGACCAGCCAGATAAGCATCGGTATTGAAATTTTCTTTGCCAACCTGCTGTGGGTCGAGTTTAATTATACCTTTTTGGTAGAGGACCAATTCGTTGACCCTGTCGGTACGCCATGCGCAGTAGTCGTTAGCCTGTACCCAGCTTACCCCTACCACTGGATATTCGTTGTAGGCAGGATGCCGGAAGTAATATTCTACATAAGGCTCGTTATATGCCAGTTTGCTTCTCCAGCATAGCGTGTCGGGTAATGCTTTTTTGTAAACTGCAGGATATTCGGCAAATACACGCATAAGCCAGAAAAGATATTCACGATAATCGACATTTCGAACTTCTGTCTGGTCCATCCAGAACGAAGATACAGTTACTCTTCGAGGCTGATTATTCCAGTCGAACATGAGATCCTGTTCTACTCGTCCCATGGTAAAGGTACCGCCTTCGATGAATACAGTTCCTGGAGGGGTCTGAATCTCATATTCGGTGTTTACCTGGAATCCTCCAAACTCCTCATTGTTATATTCCCATCCTGTTGTAGAAGAAACAGTTCCACTTTTTGTGATGTCTTCCTTTGAACCACAGGCATAAAGGAAGATACCCACCACTCCTACCCATGCAAATTTGTACAGCGCTTTCATGATAATTTGCGTGTTTATATGATTATTCAAATTTAGTACTAATTTTTTAAAGGTACAAATCTATAATAATAAAAATAAATTTTCACTATTCCGTTACAAATTTAGGGCAGGGAACAGGGCCATATCGTTGACGCGTTGGATCGGGCGGAAAGGTTCTTGTAAGGGTAACCTCATGCGCACCGGTTAAAGGCATCATGTTTTTTAGCGAAAGCATATTGTAATCGTAACTATAGCCCAACTGCCAACTACCTAACGTAACGCCAAGGGCAAAAATTGTATTGGTAACCTGCAAAGGTACATTGGTGCGGACAAAAACTCCTGCTAATATGGTTTCATAGCGCACGCCAAGTCCGTAATTTACATACAATGATGGACCCTGTTTCTGGACAAGAAGAGCAGGAGATACAATGTATGTTCGGGAATTGATTACTCGTGGATTAAAAACCTTGAAATTTCTCGAATAGTAAAGGCTAATTTTCATGGGCGAAGGAACAAAAGTTGGGTTAACTTTTAAATAGCCTGAGTTTAGATGATCAACCGATAATCCCCATTGCGAAAACCTCGAATAGGCAAGTATTCCTACCCCTACATCGGGTTGCGTGGTGGTATAGCTGGGTAAGTTTGCGTTTACGCTACTTGCATTAACCCCAAAAAAATTGAAAGATGTTTGTAAGCCAGCCTGTACTGTCCAGTTGTAATTGATGATGTATCGACGTGAGTACATCAGATCAACCTTTGTACTGTTGATTATGCCTCCAGATATATTGTCGCGTATAATGTTGATTCCTAATCCACCCTGTATCGATTTGATATATTGATCATAACTCCCTTGATAGGTAACAAACGTGCTCCCAAAAGCCGGCCATTGATTACGGTACGATAGGAAAATCCTCGGGTCATTAGCGGATCCAGCATTGGCAGGATTTAAGTATATGGCATTATAAAAAAACTGGGAAAATAAAGGGTCCTGTGCTAAAACGGTTTGAAAAAATCCCCAAAATACAATTAAGATGCTGATAATAAATTTTTTATATCGATGTCTGACCATGTCCATCAACTGTTAAAAAATAATAATGCAAGATATACGTTTTTTTCAAAGTTAAGTTTAATGTTGCAAAAAAATAGTTTAGCCTGACTTGTGAAATTTGTGCTATTATTGTCGACGTAAATGAATTTTTGAAACTTAAAATATTTTATAATAGTCGGAACAAGCATGCATGTCTCGATTGTAAAATTGTGGTCAAGCAAACAAGAGAAATCATTTTTGTACTTCTCTTTGTTTTTGTATCGTAGTACATTACATGCTCGTTTTGTGTTAGGCATATGAATCATATGTTGTATAAACTTATAATTTTTTTGACTGAGAAATATATGAAATTTTTTGCTATTTCAAATTTTTTGCTCGTAATTTTTGCTACAATATGTCAATTGGAAGCCAAAACAATCGAACTAACATGGAATTTAGCAGATTCGGTGCATTTGAAATTCTCGGGCAGTCAAGTTATTCCCGAAGAGAAAAATATTCCTTACTATATCGAATCGTTTTATAATGATAGTCCGATACAGATAAAGATTGTCAATATTCGAACTCGCATTATACCTGGCGATTTTTCATATTATCAGTGGCCCGATACTTTTTCGTGGAAAGTGTATACAGGTATCAGTCGTGGTAAATATTTTTATCAGCTGATGCTTTTACCAATACGTAGGTTAGCCGATGGAAGGATTGAGGTTATTACTTCGTTTGATATTTTTACTCAAGTCCAGAAAGTTGCGCTAAGTGACAAAGTAAAATCCTTGAATTATTCATCTGGTTCGGTATTGCGTACTGGACGTTGGTACCGTATGAAAATTACGCAAGACGGTATTTATCGGATAACCTATACCCAGCTGAAGAATTGGGGATTTACTAATTTTAACCAGATTCAGGTGTTTGGTAATTCTGGAGGAATGCTACCGTTCAACACCCAACTTCCCCACCGGGATGATCTTACGAAAATACCTGTTTACGTTGATAAGGGTAATGATGGGATATTTAATGAAGGTGATTACATTTTATTTTTTGCCCAGGGGCCTCATATCTGGCAGTTCGATGTCGCAAAGCACCACTTTTATCATCAAAAGCATCGATATTCCGACTATAATTATTATTTTATTACCGATGGTCAAGGCACGACTGTTGAAATAGGAAAAGCATCTTATCAGCCCGACAAATCATCATTCCTTGAAATAAGTACTTTTGATGATTATCAGTTTTTTGAGTCGGATGAGGTAAACTTCCTTCATTCGGGTGCAGTATGGTATGGGCATGTTATTTCGAACCAGACTTCCAGGATTTTTACCACCAACTTTCCTAATCCTGATCTATCGTCCCCAGTATTTGTATATTACGATATACTTTCTGTGGCAAACACACCCGGTAGTTTTACTTTTTCGATAGGAAATACAACAATTAACAAGACAGCCAATAACAGTGCAAGGAACACTTATGTTCCTGTGAAAGATACTTTTCTGACCAGTCTTACCAACAGTACGTTTAAGCTAACGTTGAGCTACAAAAATAATAGTTCGGCTGATGCCCTGGGATATGTGAATTACATTGGGGTGAATGTGGTAAGAAAACTTACCTATACGGGTAGTCCCATGTTGTTTCGTACTGCAAAAACATACAAAGCGGGCAAAACGGTTAAATATTTGATAGAGAATGCCGGTAATGATCTAATGGTCTGGGATGTTACTGACCCAACAGCCCCGGCTTATGTTGAAACTACCAGTGAAAATGGGAAAATGGTGTTTTTTGCGCCGTCTGATACACTTCGGCAATTTATAGCTTTTTCAAAACAGGGCAGCTTTCTTTCTATTGATGAGGCAGTATCGGTGCCCAATCAAAATATCCACGGTGAAAATGTTCCGGATATGATTATTGTTGCTCCGACGGATAGTGGGATACTTGAACAGGCTATACGGCTGGCTAATTTTAGAAAAAGTAATGATGGACTCGATGTGTTAGTAGTGACCACTCAACAGGTGTACAATGAGTTCTCTTCGGGGGTGCGCGATGTTTCTGCTATTCGTAATATGGTGAAAATGTTTTACGACCGTAATCCCGAAAAAATGAAGTACCTGTTACTATTTGGTAAGGGAACCTATGCGAATAATATGGATAATCCTAACAACTATAACTTGATACCTACCTATCAATCGGCCGAATCGCTTAATGAAGCAGGATCGTATGTTACCGATGATTTTTTTGGTTGGATGAACTGGGGCACTAACGAATGGTCGAATTTACTCGATATTGGTGTGGGACGGCTGCCGATTCGCAATGCCAGCGAGGCTAAAATAGTTGTCGATAAGCTGATTAACTATGTGAATCCGCAGTATGATGGCGACTGGAAGAGTATTCTTACTTTCATTGGTGATGATGAGGATGCAAATACGCATATCAATCAGGCCGACGATTTGGCTACCATGGTTGAAAACGATTATCCTTATTTCCAGATACGTAAGATATATTTGGATGCTTATACGCAAACATCTACTTCCATAGGCGATCGCTATCCTGATGCGAATGCTGCCTTGAATAGTCAGATTAACACTGGAACGCTCATAGTCAATTATACAGGGCATGGAAGTCCTATACAGCTTGCTCACGAGGATATAATTGACGTAAGCATAATTCGTAGCTGGAAAAATCTCAATCGACTTCCCCTATTTGTCACTGCTACCTGTTCCTTCAGCCGATTCGACGATGTGGATTTACAATCGATGAAGACCATAGTTTCGGCTGGGGAAGAAATATTGCTCAATCCAATGGGGGGGGGTATCGGATTACTAACAACTACCCGACTTGTCTATGCCTCGGACAACTATGTGCTAAATCGAGCTTTCTATCGATATGTGTTTAAAAAAGACTACACTGGACGATTATTGCGATTGGGGGATATTATGCGTTTGACAAAAAATGAAGCCTTTTATACAGGGATTAATCGACTCAATTTTACACTGCTTGGTGACCCGTCTATGGTTCTTGCATATCCCAAGGAAAATTATATACGTATCGATTCAGTTTATTCCGAAGAACTTATCCAAAGCGACACCATTCGTGCGCTCGATCGGGTATGGGTAGCTGGTCATTACGCCGATCATAATGAAAATCCTTTGCCATATAATGGGGTTCAATATGTAACTGTTTTTGATAAAGCGGATACATTAACTACTTTGGGAAATGACCCTGAATCCTATCCAAGGAACTTTGCACAAAGACAGAATATAATTTTTCGGGGCAAAGTTGAAGTTCGTGAGGGAAAATTTTCATTTCAGTTTCCCGTTCCTAAAGACATACGCTATAATATGGGACGGGGAAAAATAGTTTGCTATGCACTCGACACCTATCCTCAGAGTTATGGGGGTGCGTATGAAGGCTTTTGGGTGGGGGGCGTATCGCAACATATGGTTGAGGATAGGGAAGGCCCTCGTATTCGAATTTTTATGAACGATACCAACTTTGTAGAAGGGGGTATTACCGATTCCAACCCCCGATTGCTGGTAAAACTATATGATGCAAATGGGATTAATGCCACCGGAATCGGAATAGGTCACGATATTTCTGCTATTCTCGATAACGACATACGTCAACTGTTTGTGCTGAATGACTATTATCAAAGCGACCTGAATGATTTTCGAAGTGGTAGCGTGATATTTCCCTTAACAGGCCTAACGGTTGGCGAACATCAGATTAAAGTTACTGCTTATGATATTTACAACAATTATAGTGAGGCGTTCTTAAACTTCAGGGTTATCAATGATAATACCCTGAAAATTGAACGGGTATATAATTATCCCAATCCTATGCGCGACTATACCAACTTTGTGATTGAGCACAACTGGCCTAACCGCTATGTTACGGTTGGTATAGATATTTATTCGTTTACAGGAGAAAAAATTGCAACATTACAATATCAGGGTACATTTGAAGGATATGTAACTCCACCCATCCGTTGGAATAAGAATAGTAGTGGTGGAAGTGCCGGTACAGGTCTTTATATCTATAGAGTTACGATGAAAGATAAGGATGGAAACACAGCTGAAAATTATGGAAAATTGTTAATAGTTCGCTAGTAACTAAAATTATTATATTTGTCACCATAAAAATTTTTGAATCCATGTCGATGATAAACAGAAATTTGTTCGCTTTAGCTTTGATTTGTGTGTCAGGACAATATGTTTTAGGGGCCGATCCGGTGAATGGGAACCCTACTCTTGGCCAGGAATATTCGAGAAGCTATAATGTAATTCAAACGCCAGTGCCTTTTCTTAACATTGCGCCCGACTCAAGGGCTGGTGCGATGGGTGATCTTGGGGTTGCGACTTCGCCCGATCTCAACTCTTTGCATTGGAACCCTGCAAAGTATGCATTTTTAGATGATAATGCCGGGGTTTCAACCACTTATTCCCCCTGGCTTAAGAATTTAGCGCCAGATATTAAACTGTTGTATCTTACCGGGTTTAAGCGGGTAGATAAACAGCAAACAGTTGCTTTCGGACTTCGTTATTTTACGCTTGGTTCCATTACATTTACCGATGAAAACAATCAATTCATTTCCAAGCAAAATCCTAATGAATTTACCCTCGATGCTTCCTATGCACGTCTTTTCTCGGATAGAATGTCAGGGGGTATTACATTCCGATACATTGTCAGTGACCTTGCTAAAGGAAGTACGGTGAGCGGTCAAACCGTTAAAGCAGGTACCTCTTTTGCTGCTGATCTCTCGTTGTATTACCATTCCCCTATTAAGTTTAGTAATAATGAGGGTGAATGGGCTTTCGGGGTAAATATTTCGAATATCGGGACTAAGATATCCTATACCGACGGTGAAAGAAAAGATTTTATACCTACCAACTTGCGTGTGGGAACCTCTTTCAAGGTTAATCTCGATAATTACAATAGCCTGATGGTAGGGGTTGATTTGAATAAACTGCTTGTTCCTACACCCCCTATTTATAAGGTCGATTCTACAGGCAATTTTGTTGTCGATGCAAACGGCAACCGTGTAATTGAAAAAGGGATGGACCCCAATGTATCGGTCGGGCAGGGCATAATCCAGAGTTTTTATGATGCTCCAGGCGGACTGGAGGAAGAATTGAAAGAAATTATGCTTTCCATCGGTGCAGAATACTGGTACATGAATCAGTTTGCCATTCGAGCAGGTTATTTCAATGAGGCAGCCATGAAAGGTAATCGTAAGTACGCAACGGTGGGGGTAGGGTTAAGGCTCACGCTCATTACTCTCGATTTTTCGTATCTTATTCCCCGGGGTGGACGTAATAATCCTTTGGCTAACACGGTCCGTATTACTGCTTCTGTCGATATAGGAAATGTTCAGCGTACAAAAAAATGATGCGTGTAGGCTTCGGTTTTGATGTTCATCCTTTGGTCGAAGGTCATAGACTTTGTCTGGGAGGAATAGAAATACCTCATACAAAAGGGACTTTAGGGCATTCCGATGGGGATGCCCTCATCCATGCTATATGCGATGCCCTGCTGGGCGCGGCTGCATTGGGAGACATCGGAATGCATTTTCCAGATAATGCAGCTGAATTTAAAGATATCGACAGTAAAATTCTGTTGAAACGCACCGTTGCTCTTTTACTACAACATAATTTTGGTATTGGAAATATCGATGTTACCGTGTGTTTGCAACGTCCCAAAATTGCACCTTTTATACCCCATATGCGTGCAACGCTGGCTCAGGTCATGCAAATTTCAGAAAACCAAATTTCTATAAAAGCTACTACAACAGAAAAATTGGGCTACATTGGACGAGAAGAAGGGGTATCGGTTTATGCGGTGGCACTGATTCGACCGCTAACAAATGCTTAACATCTTTCTGAATCACTATTAACCGACAAAGTTAGAATTTTCAACTTTTTGTTTTGCAAAAAATTGATATACAACTAAATAGAATACAAAGGGGTGTCAATTAAAAAAACTACCCCTTTATTTAGAATATCGATAATTGGACCACAGGACTTTTATTTTTTGTTTTTTTCTTTTTAACATAGGTTCTACGGCAATTTTCAACTACC
>Ga0116167_1000117_pt1 | contig 73411 bp, 61 predicted proteins | sample AD_JPNMR3_MetaG_FD_89794 | JGI IMG/M metagenome (GOLD analysis project Ga0116167, IMG submission 89794) | Active sludge microbial communities of municipal wastewater-treating anaerobic digesters from Japan - AD_JPNMR3_MetaG | ecosystem: Engineered > Bioreactor > Anaerobic > Digestate | place...
AAGGAGGTGATGGTAAACAAAGAAGTTTTGGAAGAAAAACAAATAAGACAGATAACAAACGTATACAGAGAAAAGATTATAGCTCAGCTTAAGTTGATAACTAAGGATACAAAGGGGATTAAAGAGGCACAAGCGGATATCATAATCAATGAAGACTATACATCGGAAAGATTCGGAGAAGTGAAAAAGGTTTATTTGTATCTGTCTTTGGAAAATGATAACGAGCAAGTAAAGAATGTTTTGAGTGTAAAGAAAGTGGAGATTGACCTTGGAAATACCGAGGATGATACAAAGCCACACGAAAAACAGCTTGATGAAAAAATAAGACTTGAGCTTACGGATAAAGTAACAAGACTTTTAGATGTACCGAAAGAGGATATTGTGATTTCTCTTATGGAGGATTAAGGAGGATAAAATGGGTAAAATAAAAGAAACAATAGAGCGTTTTAAAAACATGCTGGATAAGGATAAGAACAACAAATGGGGCGAGAATCTGGTCATACTTATTATAATCGGTATGATTGTAATAATAGCCGGAGGCACTCTGTTTGGAGGCAATGACAAGAAAAAAGACGAAGGCAAAGGCATAAAAAATGAAGATACGGCAAGTACCCGTGAGGTTTTAAATGTGGATGCTGACGATGGAAAATCTCAGCTGGAAAAAGACATAGAGAATATATTAGGGAAAATTCAGGGTGTGGGCAAAGTCAGTGTAATGATTACCTACGCCTCGGGAAAAGAGATAGTCCCTTATACGGATGTGAAGAGAAGTGATAACAGCACGGATGAAAGGGATAGTTCGGGAGGTACGCGAAGGGCTGTTCAAAACAGTTATGAAAGCAGCATTGTGTATGAGGAAAATGAAAAAGGTGTAAAAAAGCCTATTATAACAAAGGAACTTATGCCGGAGGTGAAGGGGGTCCTGGTGGTCGCGGAAGGTGCATCGGATGCGACAGTGAGAGAGAATCTTATTCACTCGGTCAAAGTTTTGCTTGATATTCCCGCTCACAAGATTCAGGTTGTGGAAGGGAGAAAATAAAATTTAAAAATGCGGTTTATTATAGATATAAAATGTATGGAAATATAATATATATTTACTGAAAAAAAGTTTACTATAAATCATATGTCATAAAGGGGGATTCTTAAATGATGGTTTTGAAAAGAAAGCAAATTGTTGTATTATCTTTGATTCTTATGATTGTTGTAGCAGGATATTTGCAGTACAGCTACAATAAAAGCGGTATGTCCGTAAACGATTCGGATGACATATCGGTAAGTGAATTTGACGATGAAACGGAACGCTTGGGCGAAGCATTATATGTGGATAACACAATGGTTTTGGACGATGAAAAGAAAGATGATAAGAAGGAGGAAAAGAGGGAGGAAGACAAAAAGGAAAAAAGCAAGCAGGAAAACAAGGCTGTTCAGGCTTCAAAAGAAGCAAATGAATTTTTTGCCCAGGCTAAAATGGATAAAGATGTAACAAGGGCAAGAGACAGAGAAGAATTAGAGAAGATCACCAATGACGAGAATGCTACAGAGGAGCAAAAAGCCCAGGCATATGAAAAAATGCTGACGCTTTTGGACAATTCCGATAAAGAAATGAGAATTGAAACATTGATAAAAAATAAAGGCTTCAGCGATGTAGTGGTATTCTTTGGAGATGACGGAAGTGTGGATGTTGTGGTAAAAGCTCCAAGCATTTCGTCGGTAGAGGTGGCTCAGATTGCAGAAATAGCTTCAAGGCAAGCTGGAGTGGATATATCCGATGTTCATGTAAGCAATAAGTTCTAAAAATTTGTGTTTTGCAAAGTTGATAATATAATGTCATGGTGTTATAATATTTGATGTTGGTAAAACCTAACGGTTAGATTGCAGCAAAGGAGGTATTTCTAAGTGGGAGATGCAGGTCAGGGGAGCTCTGCCGACAGAGGAACACTAAAAATTTCAGAAGAGGTTGTAGCTATTATTGCCGGCATTGCTGCAATGGAGGTTCCGGGAGTAGCCGGCATGAGTGGCGGAATTGCCGGTGGAATCGCTGAAATGTTGGGAAGGAAGAACCTTTCTAAAGGAGTAAAGGTTGAGGTTGGAGACAAGGAAGCTGCCATAGATTTATATATAATTGTTGAATACGGGTGCAGAATACCGGAAGTATCCTGGAACATACAGGAAAGAGTTAAAAAGGCTATCGAGACAATGACGGGCCTTGATGTGGTTGAAGTAAATATCCATATTCAAGGTGTAAACATTGAAAAGGAACATAAGAAGGATTCGGACGAGGAACAGGTTAGGGTAAGATAGCATTGAAAATATGTATTTGGGAAAAAATTAAATTAATAACCCGTGAGGGTTTATTTTTTTGGTAAAATGAAATATAATGTATATATAATTTTGCATTTGGACTGGTATGCAAGTAAAATGTGTAATTTGGATTTAATATAGTTAACAGAAGATAAAACAAAAGAGGTGATTTGTGATATATGAACATTATTTTCAGGTGTTTGTTGGCTTTTTATGCATTTTGCCTGACGGTCATTTCCTTAATAACAATGGTTTTCACATTAAAACCTGAAATGCTTGACAGTTCTTTGTCGTTTCTTATGACAAATGTTTTGGCGGACCGGGGTTTGACTGTTTTGCTCTTTATCATTGAGCTTGTCTTTTTTGGCTTAAGTCTCATGTTTCTATTATCGGGAGTAAAAAGTGACAAGGATAAAAAATATATCAGCAAATATAATAATGTTGGAGAGACAAGAATATCATTAAATACAATCGAAAGCATTGCACTTGCTGCTTCAAGAAAACTTGGGGGTGTTAAGGACAACAAGGCTTATGTGAAAAAGCAAGGTGAAAATGTCGTGATATTTATAAAGACAATAGTGATGCCGGATATAAATATTCCTGCCCTTCTTGAAGATATTCAGATGAAGGTTAAGAAGTCTGTTGAAGAAACTACCGGTATTGGAGTAAATGAAGTAAAAGTATCGGTGGAAAATACATATACCGGTTACAGATCCAGAGTTGAGTGATGGAGGTTTTGTTATGACAAACAAAGAAAAGTTAATTGAATTTTACAAATCTCATTATGGAGAGATAAATGGAGCACTCACGGGATTTATTTTTGCTGTCTGTATTCTGATTATAGGTTTCTTCCAGACGGTGTTTATTGCAATATGTGTTGCAATAGGCTATTATATCGGGAAAAAGGTCACTCAGGACAAGGACTATTTGAAAAATCTTTTAGACAGGATTTTACCGCCGGGTACATATAGATAATTATGCAATAAATTGTAAAGGATTTTTAGGAGGAAAGAGTTAATGGGAAGAAGAGCATCCAGGGAGATTGCCATGAAGCTTTTATATCAACTTGAAATACAAAAAGACTCAAAAGAGGAGCAGATAAACAACACCTTCCAGCAATACGATTTGAACGACAATGACAGGGAATATATACTGGATGTTGTTACAGGAGTTTTTAACCATAAAGAGGAGATAGACAGAACTATTGAAAAGTATTCGAAAGGATGGAAACTGTCGAGAATCTCCAAAGTAGACCTTGCAATTTTAAGACTTGCTGTGTATGAAATATGCCATAGAGAGGACATACCGTTTACAGTGTCCATCAATGAAGCTGTAGAGCTTGCGAAAAATTACAGCGGTGAAGAAAGCGGTTCTTTTATAAACGGTATTTTAGGAAAAGTTGTTAAAGTAAAATTATTACCTGTAGACGGAAAGGGAGAAGACGAGGGATAGGATGGAAAACGGTATTTTTAGAATAATATTCAAGGTGAAGAACCATGGGCGAACTTCCGGGCAACAATTGTGACAACATATTAACAGTTTCAGAAGTTAACAGATATATCAAAGAGATCATGTCAAGGGATCTGATCCTGTCAAATCTTTGGGTTAGAGGAGAAATATCGAATTTTAAAAATCATTCTTCAGGACATATGTATTTTACCCTTAAGGATGAAAATGGCCTGCTCAAATGTGTAATGTTCAGAACACATAACTTACGCCTTAAATTTATGCCTCAAAACGGAATGAAAGTAATAATAAGGGGTTATGTTTCGGTATTTGAAAGGGATGGACAGTATCAGCTCTATGCAGAGGAAATGCAAAATGACGGTATTGGCAATCTCTATATTGCTTTTGAGCAGCTAAAGAAGAAGCTTTCAGATGAAGGTCTTTTTGATTCTCAGCATAAGAAAAAGATTCCGTTTATGCCAAAGTCCATAGGAGTGGTCACGTCGGCCACCGGCTCGGTTATCAGAGATATTATGAATATTTTGGACAGACGGTTCTATAATTCATATATAAAGATATTTCCTGTCAGGGTTCAGGGTGAAACCGCTTCTTTGGAAATAAGCCATGCGATAAATAAATTAAATGAAATCGGTGGTGTTGATGTTATTATCCTTGCCAGAGGAGGCGGGTCCTTAGAGGAATTGTGGCCGTTTAACGAGGAAATAGTGGCAAGGAGCATATTTAATTCTGCAATACCGGTAATATCGGCCGTAGGGCATGAGACAGATTATACAATAGCGGATTTTGTTGCAGATTTAAGGGCGCCCACCCCTTCAACAGCTGCCGAGTTGGTTATGCCGGAAAAGCTTGCTATCATAAATAGGATTGGGGAGCTTAATCTAAGGCTTGTGAGCGCTCTTTTAAGAAATGTGAAGCAAAAAAGAGATAAGCTTACAAGACTTACCGATTCGCCGGTTTTCAGGCAGCCTTATGACAGGATATATCAGGAAAGAATGAAGCTTGATATTTTAAACAGGGATTTGAAAAAAAGCATGCTTGCATCCATTGAGAGGTCTAAAGCGAAGGTTGGATTTTTGATAGGAAAACTTGACGCATTAAGTCCCCTTACTGTATTATCAAGAGGGTATGGCATTATAAAGTCCGAAGAAGATGGGACTGTTGTAAAATCCGTCGGCGATGTTGATGCTGGAGACGGAATTGAAGTAAGTTTGGAAGATGGCAAGCTTTACTGTACGGTAAAGGATAAGGTAATATATAAATAAATTTTCGCCTCACAGAAAGGCAGGTAGCTGCAATGAAAAAGAGTTTTGAAGAATCGTTGAAAGAGCTTGAGGAAATTGTAAGGCAACTTGAAAAAGGGGAGTTGTCTTTGGATGAATCCATTGAAATGTTTCAAAAAGGAATGATACTGTCAAAAGACCTTGGAAAAATGCTTGACGATATGGAAAAGAGAGTGTCTATCCTGATTGAAGACGAAAATGGGGATATAAGGGAAGAAGATTTTATTAAGATGGGTGATGACAAGGATGGACTTTAAACAACAACTTGAAAAGTACGTCAATATAATAAATGAATATCTTGACAGGTGTGTTACTGAGAAAGAGCTTCCGGAGAAGAATTTGTACAGTGCAATGAGATACAGTCTTATGGCAGGCGGAAAAAGACTTCGTCCGGTTCTTGCCCTTGCAGTATGCGATATGCTGGGGGGAGATTTGGAAGAAGTGCTTCCTTTTGCATGTGCTGTTGAAATGATTCATACATATTCTCTGATACATGATGACCTTCCGGCAATGGACAATGATGACTTTAGGAGAGGCAGGCCTACAAACCACAAGGTGTATGGCGAGGCATTGGCAATACTTGCAGGAGACGGACTTTTAAACTTGGCATTTGAAACTATGCTGGAGAGTATAATAAAAAGCGGTGCCAATGAGAAAAAGGCAAGAGCGGCAGCGATAATTGCAAAGGCTTCAGGAGCAAACGGCATGATTTCAGGTCAGGTTATTGACCTTGAATCTGAAGGAAAGCAAGTGGATACCGAGATTCTCAATCGTATGCACAGATTGAAAACCGGTGCGTTGATAAAGGCACCGGTGGTGGCGGCAGGTGTACTGTGCGGAGCTTGTGAGGAAGATATAAAAAGATTAGATGAATTTTCCGAATATCTCGGTTTGGCATTCCAGATAAAGGATGACATACTGGATGTGGAAGGCAATACTGAAAAACTTGGCAAGAAGGTTGGCAGTGATGCCGACAATAATAAATCTACCTATGTCACTATTTACGGTTTGCAAAAATCAAAAGAAATACTGTCTGATGTTACGAATAAAGCTGTCCATTGCCTTGAAAAATTCGAAAAAAATGCAGATTTTTTAAGAAGTCTTGCAGTTTATCTTTTGGAGAGGGAAAACTAATGCTATTATCAGTTAGTTGGTTGTCGGGGGTGTGCCGGTGAAATTAGTATATAGCATTTTGTCTAATAAAACGATTACTGTGCCCGTAATTGCATGGTTTATAGCACAATTTTTAAAGGTTGTTAATGTGGTGGTTGTTGAAAGAAAACTGGATTTTACAAGGTTTATCGGTTCCGGCGGTATGCCGAGCTCCCATTCGTCATTTATTGTTTCTCTTGCAACAGTGGTTGGAAAAATCAAGGGAATAGATTCGGCGGAATTCGGTATATCAGTGGCGGTGGCTGCAATTGTTATGTATGATGCCGCTGGAGTTAGGAGAGCCGCAGGAAAGCAGGCAAAGGTATTGAACAAGCTTATATTTTCCCAAAAAGAGGAAGACAGGAAGAATTTTGATGAAAACTTAAAAGAGCTTATAGGGCATTCCCCGTTTGAGGTTTTTGTAGGGGCTATGCTTGGTATGCTGTTGGGTTTTTGTTTTGCATAAGCTAGCATAAGCAAAATATTTGACGTATAACTGGATGTGATTAAACTAAAAGCTTTTATTAGTGTATATAGCAGTTTTTTTGAAGGAATGTGATTCTTTAAACGTTTGTTTTTATGTGATATAATTTTAAGCCATGGGAGCTTAATTGTGACCGAAAGTATATTAATTGAAAATAAAATAAGGAAAAATGCTTATAAGACAGGGTGGTGCAGTATTCTAGTCGGTACTACCGGTTCTGAAGACGGGCCTAAAAATCCGTTGAAGGGCACATCGATGAAGTTCCTGGTGCTGGCTTGTTACGCCCAGTAGTGGGCTGGTGCTGGGAGTTAAGGTTTAGGGGCGATCCGCAATGGCATGCGGGCGTTGACCCCTCTACCGTGGAGACCCGACCTTGTGGAAGTAAAATACACTATAAGCTTTATAAACTGTGCTTATGTGTAAACGCTTCTACGAGCCGGGATTAAACCTGTTATGCGATACCAGTTTATGGTGTTGTGAACAGAGTAGCCTGCCTTGAGTGAAATTGGTGGATAATGGTCAGGTGTAGAAGTATTGGCCGATACATATACACTATAGCAGTTTGAAACCAATTTTGCAAAAGAGGCTAGGAACCGGATAGACTGTCGGGGAAAGCCCCTAGACTGTTCGGTAGCGAGTTATGCTGGGGATTGCAGTGTGGACTAAGTGGTAATCAGGCCCCGCTTCCTTTAAAGAAGCGGCTGAAGGTTTAAAGGGAAACCGCTGAACTGGCGACATTCAGTACCTTCTGTGGAAATCATGCCTGACCTAAGCCGCAAAATTTACTCAGCATATATCCACCCTGTATTATAATGCTTTTATTGATATACTTTTATTTTTTCCTTTAGGAGGAAGACATTAGTGGATGACAATCATAAACATCCTTCCAATGAAAAAAAGATGAAGTTTCGCATAAATATTTTTGGAGCGAAAAACGGAAATATCAAATGGGTTGTACTTATAACAATATTGACTTTTATATTGTCCTCAAGTCTTTCATTCGTATCATCTAATTTGCTTGAGGATGTTAATATTTTTTTTTCGATTTTGATTGTGCTTTTTATCGTACTTATAGGAATTGTTTTTGATATTATCGGAATTGCAGTGACATCCGCAGACGAATCTCCTTTCCATGCCATGGCCTCAAGAAAATATTATGGTGCAAAGCAGGCCATAAGGCTTATAAGAAATGCAAACAAAGTATCGAGTGTTTGTAATGATGTGGTGGGAGATATATGTGGAGTAATAAGCGGTACTGCAAGTGCATTTATAGTTTTTAAGGTTTCACAGTCAGCCAGCGGTTTTGCTGCCGCTTTGGTGGAACTAAGCTTTGCCGGTTTTGTTGCAGCCCTTACCATAGGGGGAAAAGCCATTGGAAAAACCATCGCGATGGAAAATTGCAATTATATTGTTTATAAAGTCGGGGTTGTGGCAAAGTTTTTAACAGGAAGATTCGGTTTTAAGAAGAAGAAAAAGAAGAAGAAACGCAGCCAATAATAGGTAAGTTTCTAAAAACCGTTAAATCAAATGAAGAAGTATAAAATGAGTGAGGATAATCAAGAAACGAATTGAAAGAGAGATGATACCAGGTTGGAATCTATATTGAATAATATTAATTCACCTGATGATATAAAAAAACTGAATTTGGAGCAGTTAAAGGCACTTGCAAGCGAGATTAGGTCTTTCCTTATTGAAAAGGTTTCGAAGACAGGAGGGCATCTTGCTTCCAACTTGGGAGTTGTAGAGTTGACCCTTGCGCTTCACAGGGTATTTAACACTCCACAGGATAAAATTATATGGGATGTGGGTCATCAATCCTATGTTCACAAGATTGTTACGGGAAGAAAAGATAAATTTGATTCTATAAGAAAGCTTGGAGGGCTTTCCGGTTTCCCAAAGTCGGTAGAAAGCGAGCACGATGCTTTTAATACCGGGCACAGCAGTACTTCCATATCTGCAGCATTGGGTATTGCTAAGGCTAGAGATCTCAGGAAAGAAAAATATTCGGTTATTGCTGTTGTCGGAGACGGTGCTCTTACCGGGGGGATGGCTTTTGAGGCATTGAATGATGCCGGAAACTCACCTAATAACCTTATTGTTGTGCTAAATGACAATGAGATGTCAATTGCCAGAAATGTGGGAGGGCTCTCGGTTTATTTAAGCAAGATTCGAACAGAACCTTTTTATTTCAAGGTCAAGGAAGATATAGACATTATTTTAAACAAGATACCGGCAATAGGAAAAAGTGCAGTCAAGGCTCTTGACAGAGTCAAAGGTACGATAAAATACATGATAATGCCGGGAATATTGTTTGAAGAACTGGGATTTAAGTATTTAGGCCCCATCGACGGACATAATATTGCAGAGCTGGAAAATGTCCTTACAAGGGCGAAAAATACCAAGGGTCCGGTATTGGTGCATGTATGTGCTCAAAAGGGAAGGGGTTATACCTATGCTGAAGAAAATCCTGCTGTTTTTCACGGCATCTCGCCTTTTGAGATTGAGACCGGTGAGGTCATTGCCCACAAGGTTCCGGGGTATTCCGATGTGTTTGGAAAGGAAATTGTGGAAATTGCCGAGAAAGATGAAAGGGTTGTCGCACTTACCGCTGCAATGCCTCATGGGACAGGCCTTGACAAGTTTTCAAAGAGGTTTCCGGAAAGATTTTTCGATGTGGGTATAGCCGAACAGCATGCAGTAACCTTTGCTGCCGGACTTGCAAAAAACGGAATGATACCAGTTATAGCTCTTTATTCGTCTTTTCTCCAAAGGGCTTATGACCAAGTGGTGCATGATGTGGCACTTCAAAATCTGCATGTGGTTTTTGCCATAGACAGAGCGGGAATAGTCGGTGAGGACGGGGAGACCCATCAAGGAATTTATGACATATCTTTCTTAAGACATATACCCAATATGACTATTCTTGCACCATGCGATTACAATGAACTTGCCAAGATACTTGAGTATGCCGTGTTGGAGCATGACGGTCCGATTGCCGTAAGATATCCTAGAGGTGCAGGCAAGGAAAAGCTTTTCGATACTCCTGACGTAAAGCTGGGACAATCCCTTCTTGTAAGAGAAGGAAGTGATGTTACTATTGCAGCCGTGGGCAACAAAGTGGAAGTTGCTTTGGAGGTTGCCGAAAAGCTTGGAAAGGTTGGTTTGTCTGCGGATGTTATTTACTGCAGGTTTATTAAGCCCTTGGATGCAAATACCGTTATAAATTCCGTACTTAAGACAAAAAGACTTGTAACAATAGAGGACAATACCGTTGAGGGCGGATTTGGAAGTAGGGTTTTGGAAACAATAAACCAGAAGGGTATTAACGTCATGATAAAGATGTTTGGATACCCGGATGCTTTTATTCCCCATGGTTCTACCAAAGAACTTGTACATATGTACAGGCTTGATCCCGATTCTATTTTTAACGATGTATTAAAACTGATAAATAGAAGCAAGTTATAAAAGCAGGTTAAAATTATATAATTTGACAATAATATTCGGAGGAAGTTTTTTTGAAGAAGGAAAGACTGGATGTTTTATTAGTTAGCAAAGGACTTTTTGAAAGCAGGGAAAAGGCAAAGAGCTCCATAATGGCGGGAGTGGTATTTGTAAACGATAAAAAAGAGGACAAGCCGGGCGTAAAAGTGGATGTCGATTCCGTTATCACGATAAAGGAAAACGTTCATCCTTATGTCAGCCGGGGCGGACTAAAGCTTGAAAAAGCGATAAAAGTTTTTGGCATTGCTTTAAAAGAGAAGACAGCTATCGATATAGGAGCATCAACAGGCGGTTTTACCGATTGCATGCTGAAAAACGGAGCAAAGAAGGTTTTTGCCATTGATGTGGGCTACGGGCAGCTGGCATGGGAGCTTAGGAATGATGAACGCGTTGTATGCATGGAGAGAACCAATATAAGGTATGTAAAACCGGAAGATATTGGCATACTTGCAGATTTTTCATCGATAGATGTTTCTTTTATATCGCTGAAAAAGGTTATTCCCGTTGCAGTTAGCCTGCTAAAGGACGACGGAGAGCTTTTGTGCCTTATTAAGCCCCAATTTGAAGCCGGCCGGGAAAAGGTCGGAAAACATGGGGTTGTCAGGGACAAAGAGGTTCATGAGGAAGTAATAAAAGATATTATTAGTTTTTCCTTAGAAGCAGGGCTTAAAATCCGAGGCCTTGACTTTTCACCTATTAAAGGACCGGAAGGCAATATTGAGTATCTTATTTATTTGTCAAAAAAAGAGGGCAGTATAAATAAAGAAGAGCTTTTTGAACTTGCGGACAAAGTTGTTGATGATTCCCACAGAGAATTGTCCTTATGAAAACGGTTGTCCGATTTGAAATTCATTAAATGCGGGGAGGCATTAAACTCAATGAAAAAAGGCTTGTTAAGACAATTTCCGAAGCAAATCAGGGAAAAAATCCTTGACCATACTATTGAGAGCTATGAGTTAAGAGACACGATATTAAAGCTTATTGAAAGGAATCCCAAATTTATAATAAGGATGTATTTAAATGACGAGGAGCTTCGGGAATTGCTCGACGAGAAAGATTTTGAAATGATTGAGAACAGGCTGAAGACCGCTTTAACCTATGAATGGTTTTATTTTGAGTTTAAAAAAGCTGTCAAAGAGAACATGGATGCGTTCGTCCGGGATATAGCCGAAAGCTTTGCTTTTTCAATACTGTATGAAAATAAGTATGAATATGATGAAAACAGCGGCAAAATAAAGGATTGCGGCAAGTACAATCTTGAGGATTATGACAAACTCGGAGATTTTATGTGCGATTATGGGCTAATGACCCATGATATCGACAATTATCTTGATATTGACCCTGATAACGGCACTTCCCATTTTGATGAAGTTGCCCTCAATTATTTGCACAAAACACTAAAGCAGCTCTTAATTGACGTATATAATAAACGCAGGGATGAATTTCTCAAGTTCTTTGGCATTGAACAAGATTATTTACTAAGCGACATGGACTTTGAAGAGCTTGAATATGAGCTTTTTGAATTCTTCGATACCGATTTTCCGATTCTTGATTTGAATAACCCGGTAGGCATTGCCGCAGAATTGGTGTCTCAAGTAGAGGAAATGGATGCTAAAATACTGTTTGACATGGGAAAAGAAGCGGTAATATCAAAAGAAAAACAGTAATATAAGAGGGGAATATTAATATATATTTTATTGGTTATTGAATTATTTTGGATTTAAAGGTATAATAAAATTAAGCTGGAAATTCTATTTTATCTGCCTGGTTTATTTTTTGCTCTTTCTTGATACTTCTTGTAATATATGGTGCAATTGATAAATTCTTGTTTCATGCTAAAATTCCTATCTGATATTTGTGAAAAGCTTCAGCGATTATCTGCATTTAAAATGTCCTGATATTTACCTTGATTTATAATACCCGAAACAAATATTAAACTGTAATGTAAATTTCAGAACAGTTTAAAAATATTTTACAATTTAATAAAATAAGGAGATGAAGGGTAAAAATGAGTGAAATTAATTTGAAAAACAGAAGGAAAAAACGTGTTTTGTCTTTTTTCATTGCGATGGTGATGCTAAGCTTGGTCGGAATATTTCCTACGGAATTGATTCAGTCCGAAGTTTTAGCCGAAAAAATAACAGAGAATTATCAATTTGATTCACGAGTTCGTCTAAACTCAATAGGCTTTATACCAAGTCACAGTAAAAAGGCGTCTATTGCCGCAAATTGTTCAACCTTTCATGTTGTTAAAGAAGACGGAACAATAGTGTATACAGGAACGGCAATGGCATTGTATGACAATGATACTAAAGAAGTTGTTCACATAGCTGATTTTTCACCTGTCACTGAAGAAGGAACCTATTATCTGGCTGTGCCGGGAGTAGGAAAAAGCGTAAACTTCAAAATTGCAAAGAATGTATATGAAGATGCTTTTAAAACTGCAATGCTTGGAATGTACTTACTGCGCTGCGGTACCAGCGTATCGGCCACCTACAACGGAATACACTATTCCCATGCTGCTTGCCACACAAGAGATGCTTATCTTGACTACATAAACGGACAGCATACAATCAAAGAGAGCACAAAAGGCTGGCATGATGCAGGCGATTACAACAAATATGTGGTAAATGCCGGCATAACTGTCGGTTCAATGTTTTTGGCATGGGAGCATTTCAAGGACCAGTTGGAACCTGTAGTTTTGGAAATTCCGGAAAAATCAAACTCAATACCGGATTATCTTGATGAGATAAAATATGAGATAGATTGGCTTCTTACCATGCAATACCCGGACGGAAGCGGAAAGGTGGCGCATAAAGTTTCTACAAGGAACTTTGGTGGCTTCATTATGCCTGAGAATGAGCATGACGAAAGATTTTTTGTGCCTTGGAGCAGTGCGGCAACTGCCGATTTTGTTGCTATGATGGCCATGGCTTCAAGAATATTCAGACCCTATGACCCCCAATATGCGGATAAATGTATAAATGCGGCAAAAGTAAGCTATGAGTTTTTAAAAGCAAATCCTGCAAATGTCCTTGCAAATCAGAGCGGATTTTCAACAGGAGAATATGCGACTAGTTCTGATGCCGATGACAGGCTGTGGGCAGCGGCGGAAATGTGGCAGACCCTGGGAGATGAAGAATACCTTAGGGATTTTGAAACCCGGGCAGCTCAATTTTCAAAAAAGATTGAGGCTGACTTTGACTGGGACAATGTTGGAAATTTAGGTATGTTTACTTATATTTTATCAGAAAGACCGGGCAAAAATCCTGGTTTGGTGCAGTCAATAAAGGATAGTCTCTTAGCTACGGCAGATTTCATTGTTGAGACCAGCCAAAAGCACGGTTATGGCAGGACCCTTGGAACAACGTACTACTGGGGATGTAACGGTACGGTTGTAAGGCAGACCATGATACTTCAGGTAGCGAATAAAATTTCGCCCAAAAAAGATTATGTAAATGCAGCCCTTGATGCCATTGCGCATGTATTTGGAAGAAACAATTACAACAGGTCCTATGTAACCGGACTTGGAATAAATCCGCCTATGAATCCGCATGACAGGCGTTCCGGAGCGGACGGAATAAGGGAGCCGTGGCCGGGTTATCTTGTGGGCGGAGGATGGCCGGGACCAAATAATTGGGTAGATATTCAGGACAGCTACGAAACCAATGAAGTTGCTATAAACTGGAATGCTGCATTGATTTATGCCCTTGCGGGATTTGTTAACTATAATCCTGCCGAAACAGAAGTATTGTATGGGGATGTAAATGACGACGGAAAAATAAACTCCTCTGACCTTACTTTGTTAAAAAGATATGTACTAAGAATTGTTTCGGATCTACCTTCCTCTAAGGCGAAAAAGAACGCAGATGTAAACCGTGACGGAAAGATTAATTCCAGTGATGTTACAATAATCTCAAGGTATTTATTAAAAATAATTGATAAATTACCAATATAGTATGTAAAATAAAAGCTCGGGACATCGAGTCCCTTCGCTTTTGCCTCTTTCATTTCATTCCAAGAGGCCAAATAAATGAAAGCCCTGCGGCAAAAGCTGCTGCAGGGCTTTGTACAATTTACTCATATTAATTGCCGAAAAAATCCATAACCAAATCCAGTGGGGAATTTCCTATGCTCTTTGCATATCTGAAACCACAAAGCATTTGAGATTTGTCCTTGATTTTGAGTACCAAATCAAAATCCGTTACTTCTGCAACATTTGTGTCATAGTCAAAAATTCCAAACTCATTTTTTGACGATTGACCCACTTCTAAAACAGTATTGGATTTTACATTATTTTTATAAGCTTCGGATTTGGTTTTTCTCAATATATATTTTAGCTCCTCTTCACTTAGCAGCCGAAATCCTTCGTTGTGTTCGAAGATGGTGGAGGTACCGTAGCTTGTTTTCTCGAAGGAATAATACTCTTTGATTCCATAACTTTTACTTTTCTCATTGCAGAATGTGTAAAGGTCCAAACTGTTCTTTATATTCACCGTACCGTACTTTTCTACTGTCTCAAATACCGCCGGGTAATTTTCGGATTTAATATTTAAATTGTATTTGGAATTGTACTCTTTGATGTTTATTTTATTCTTTGAGAGACTATTCCATTCCCGGATTGTTACCAGGTTTTTGCTGACATAAAAGGGCTTTACGGTGACTTTTTTCCCTTCATCATCGATAAAAGTCCCGCCTTCGATTTTGACCATGTTTGAAAGGTCCAGTCCCTGAGGAAAGTATTTTTTCGTCAAGCGTTCCTCATTTTCTTTTTCAGTCAATTTCCGTGTATAATTGGCGTTTGAAAGTAAAATATCTTCAACCTCGCCACTTTTACCGGGTTGCGACGATTTTTTAAGATTGATTTTGGTACCGTTTATTTCAATAGAATTAACGATATTTTCCATAATGCTTTCCGTAAGATACTTATTATCCGTGGGATCATAAATGAATGAAAAGACATACAGATTTTTGTCATTGTATATAAAGAGTTTTTTACTCATTAGCTTATAGCCGGTTTCTTTGATTTCAAAAGGTATAAATCCCTTTGTGGTGACAAAGGTAAACCCGTTTTTCTCAATAACCGTAAGATTGTCTGGTTTTAAATCTGAAAAATATATGTATTGACCGATAAGCTGCTTGTTTGTTCTTGGCACATTCTTAAAAACTTGAACGGTGTATGATTCCACAGTTTCAAGGTTACTTGGCGAAAAAATGACCCCGCCTTTCGACAATTCAAGATAGGGGTGTCCTTTAAATACTTCTTCTTCGGTAAAGTCGAGGCTTGTTACAGTGCCGTCTGCTTTAAAGGTATAGGATGCGAACTGTTCTATATTGGAGCCTTTCATACCTTGGGGCACCAAGGTAAAGAGGTTGTAAAGCTCATTGTAATAGCTTGATTTGGGCATTTTTTCCGTTTGATTTCCGCTTGCGGATTTTGTTGTGATTGTAACAACTTTGCTTTTGCCGTCCCATTCCACGGTAGCGCCGAAAGCTTCCGAGATAAACCTTACGGGAACAAAGGTTCTTCCTCCCACAATAACCGAGGATGTATCAAGCTTTATTTCTTTACTATTGACTTTGGCGGTTTTTGCGCCTACAACCAATGAAATTTCCACACCTTGCTTTTTTATTACTACCTTGCGTTCCTTTTCAATCCAGTCTACTTGGGCATCGAGGGATTCGGAAATGAATCTGATGGGCACCATTGTTCGAGAGTTGCTGTCAATAAAAGGTTTTTGATCTGAAAAATTAATTTTTTCTCCGTTTACAATGACTGAGATGTTTGAATTTGCATGAGCAGCTGTCGGAAAACACAAAATAAAAACACACAGCACTATAAATAACAGTTTTTTTGCCATACAATCAGCCCCCATCTTAATTGGAATGTTATATGCTTTCAAACAAGAAATTCAAGCAGCTTTTGGAAATACGTTACTAATCAAAATTATACTATAAAAAAAATTAATACAAGTCAATCTATTTTTAATTCCATTTTTCAAAAATAATAATTAATATGTTTTTTCGGATGACGATAAGATAAAAACTTGTGTATTCTTTGATACAAATCAAAAAAATAAAGTTACAAATTAAATTATTTTCTCTTTTATTTGAAAGAAATATGTGGTAATATATATTTAGAAATCATAATTTTAATAATTTTATATGACATTATTTAGTAAAGCAATATTCGCAGATTCTCCTCAATAAAGTCGTATTTATCATGGAGCAACTCTTCATAAATGAAACTTCTTCATACCCGGCAAACAACTTAAAAAAGTAATGTTACTTTTTGTGAGAGTCAAAACAGAGTAATTCTTTTGTTTAAATTGCTCAGGATTTAATAATAATACAAATTTTAAAAGGAGAGGGATGATAATGAGAAAAAGAATGTGTATTCTTTTGGCGGTTGTTATTGTTATGGCGTTAAGCCTTCCGCTAATGACACTGGGGGCGGATGATATTTATCCGGGATTTAGAGTCCAGGGGAGGTTTTTGTACGACAAATACGGTGAAAAGGTGATACTGTATGGCGTAAACGAAATGTCGATCTGGGGCGACATTGACGGTGATGTGGCACTTCCTGAAATCAGGAAAACCGGAGCAAATGCGGTAAGGCTTGTATGGTCAATTACCGGACCTGCAAGAAAACTGGATATCCTGCTTTACAACTGCCGTTTGAATAATATGATTCCGATAATTGAGGTTCATGAGGCAACCGGTGAATGGCAGAAACTTCCGATGATTGTGGACTACTGGGTAAGACCGGATGTGTTTGAAGTTTTAAAGAAGCATCAGGAATATCTCATTATCAACATCGGTAATGAGGTAGGGGCGCAGGTATCGGAATCTGACTTTAAAACAGGGTATGAAACTGCCATAAAGAGAATGAGGGAAGCCGGAATCCATGTTCCTCTTATGATTGACGGCAGTGACTGGGGCAAGGATATTAATATCCTTCAGGCAACCGGCCCGTATCTTATAGATGCAGACCCCGATAAAAACCTTTTATTCTCAGTACATATGTGGTGGCCGTATATGTGGGGCTATAGCGACCAGAAAGTAATTGATGAAATAAAGGAATCTGTTGAAATGGGTCTGCCCCTTGTGGTAGGAGAGTTCGGACACCAATGGGAAGAACACGAAATGGGTAAAATTCCTTATAAAACCATAATGGAAGAATGCTACAAAAATGAAATAGGTTACTTGGCGTGGTCATGGGGTCCGGGCAACCAGCCTCAAACTTTCCTGGATATGACCACCGACGGTACTTTTGATACATTGAGAGGATGGGGATTGGAGGTTTGTGTAACAGACCCTTACAGTATAAAGAATATAGCGGTTCGCCCTGCTTCAATGCTTGAAGAACCTACAACAGAGCCACCGGTAATAAATATTCCCGCGGGAAGTATTGCACAAAACAAACCCGTATTTGCATCTTCGACAGAGCAAGGTTTAGGTAACACACCGGAGAAAGCTGTTGACGGAAACATAGCAACCAGGTGGTCATCGGAGTACAGCGACAATCAGTATATATATGTTGACCTTGAAGACGAATATGAAATCGAAAGGGTATATATTGAATGGGAGACAGCATATGCTCGTCAGTATAAAATCCAGGTGTCCGATGATGCAATTGCATGGACCGATGTATATACCGAGTACAATGGGGACGGGGATATTGACGATATTTACATTGATGCAAAAGGAAGATATGTGAGAGTCTATTGTATTCAAAGAGCAACGCAATACGGAAACTCGATATTTGAATTGGGAGTTTATCCGAAGGGAGGAGTTCCCGAGCCCACTCCTACGGGTATTGAGATTTTGATAGGAGATATCAACGGGGACGGAAATATTAATTCCACTGACTTGACATTATTAAACAGGCATATATTGAGGATTGCGACCCTTAAGGATCTAAAGCTGGCGGCAGCCGACACTGACGGAAACGGAAGTGTAAACTCTACGGATTATTCACTGCTTAAGAGATATATACTGAAATCAATTCTTAAATTTCCCGATGGAGATAAAAGAATAGTACCGATACCGCCGGCTATGTAACCGATTTATATTATTAGTCAAAGGGTGGGGGCATTTTGCCCCCCCTTGTTTATTTTACCTTTTGGAGAGATGTGAAAGAGGTAAAAGCGAAGGGACTTTGTGTCCCGAAGCTTTTTATGGCATTGATAAAATGCCGGATATGATGTTTCCTAGAGCGCTAAGGAAGTTTAATTCATTAAAACCGTATTCTTTTCGATTGATGGGGCGGGAAAGATAGAGAACCCCATTAACATCCTTTCCTCTAAATATGGGCTCAACTACTATTGAGTTAAGTATGGGTTCACCGGTTTGAGAATCAAGAACATTAACATTGTCCCAATCCACCAGGTAAGCTCCGGTTTTTTGCTTTAATGCTTTATCTACGATTTTTTTGTTGTAGCATTCTTCTTCAACCCATCCCGGTACGGTACTTTTTCTAGCATAGATTTTTAAGGTTTTTAAGCTTTGATTCTGACAGGTAATTAAAACTCCGTATTCCGCATCAAAGGTATCTATTATTGTTCCAAGCACTCGATATATTTTGTCTTCTAAAGGCATTATTTCGTTGGACAATTTGACAATTTCCAGCAGAGTAAGGACATTTCTTTGGTCATGGGTTACATTGCCGGATATAATGCCTGCAAGTTTGTCCATTCTTTTGGACAGCTTTTTCATCTTTGCATTCCAGAGAGAGAAGCGGTTTCGTCCCGACTCTTTTGCATGATAAAGAGCTTGGTCGGCTTTCTCGATAAGTTCGTTGCGGATGCTGCCATGCTTGGGATAACAGGATATACCGAGACTTATGGTGAGGCTGTTTCCTTGTCCCAATAAACGGGCTTTCTCCACTGTGCTTCTCAGTCTTTCGGCCATGGATTCGGCTTCAGAAGGGCCGGTATCCGGAAGTATAATTACAAATTCTTCTCCACCGTATCTACAGCATATATCTGTAGGTCTTATATTCTTAACAAGAATATTTCCGACATTTGAGAGAATTTCATCTCCCTTTTGATGACCGTAGTTGTCATTTACACTCTTAAACTTGTCAATATCGATCATAACTATTGACAACTGTCTTTTTTCCTTGGTGGCCTTTTTTAGCTGGGTCTCAATGGCATTTTCGAAGAACTTTCTTGTATACGCTCCGGTCAGTTTGTCAGTGGATGAAATTATTTTAAGGTCGTAATTTTCTATCTGAAGAGCGGCGATTTTCGAAAGAAGTTTAACCATACCGAAGCTCTGCCAGGAAAATTTGTTGAATACATTTTTAGTTGAAAGATAAATATATCCTTTAATATTATAATCATTTGATTCACGATGTTTTCTTTTTGATTGTTTTATATTTGAGCTTTTGTCAACGAAAACATGGCTGCATATGGGAATGCATATTACAGCCTTGATATCTTTTGGAAGGAAAATATCGATATTGCCTGTTTTTTTATCAAAATTGTCGGCTGCAAATATTCCCTCGATTTTTTCGTTGGAACGCTCGATTATATAATTGTAATAATCCGGTGTTGAATTGTTGTCCAGTACAACAAAGGTATCCAGCTCGTTTTTGTCGTTGTAGCGCAGTATATAACCTGTTTCTGCCAACGTCAGGTTACATGCGGCTTCAAGAATCATTTTAAGGTTGCCAAGGTAATCGGAAGAAGACTTCATAATCAAATCTTCTATAATTCCGATCTTTTCTTCGCCGGAATCTGAAGAACGACTTTCAACAGTATCCGAAGACATGCCGGTTCCGAGCTCCTTAAATATAAATTCGAAGCTTATTCCGTCAAAGAAATATTGCACGATATTTTTAGCTCCATTAATTTTATTGTTCATCTGCTTTTCGATTATAAGTTCCTGCTCCTTTAAATTATCGGCCTTGAGGGAAAGGAGCCTGGTTCGGGCTTCCTCACGGTTGTGGGAGTACAGGAAGGAGATGTGAAATTCAACAGGAACTTTTTGCACAAGATGATACAGGGTGTCCAAAGCCTTTATATAGTTTATGCCGGACAACCTTTTTTCCTTAATGGAATAATAAATATCGCCAATTGCTTTATAAGCTTTCCATCTTAAACGGAGACTTTTGTATTCTTCATTTAACTCCAAGGCTTTATTGATGATTTCAATTCCACGGTTTCCTCCTTCACATATCCCGGAGAGTATAAGATATTCTATTTCCAGTTTTTTTGTATTAACGGTTGCACTAAGCTCCAGGCTTTTTTTCAAAAGGTCCTTTGAAGCTTGTGTATTTCCAAAAGCAATTAATGTCTCTGCAAGCATGTGGAGTACATCTCTCCGCTCCTTGAGTGTGGAGCAGCATTCGTAGTCTTTAAGCAAAGCCAGAGCATCTTGCACAAGAAGATCCGTATCTTTCCGGTTTGAGGCATGAACCTCCGACAGAAGGAGAATGCAATTTAAAGTCAGGCTTTCACTGGTGCTTGACTTTTTGCATGTGTTTATTCCTTGCAAAGCCATGTTTTTTGCTTCTTCGAAGCATCCTATTTCGAAATAATATCTTGCTGCATATTCATAGAAAATCAGAAGGTCATGGCCACGGTCCGAATTCTTTTCCATTTCCTGCTTTACTTTAAGGAGATAATCATAGGACTTTTGATATTCGCAAAGCTCCAAGTATGCAAACATAATATTTTTATAGACTGTAAACAAAAGCGAGTTAAGTTCACATTCTCTTGCTTGCTCTTCACACTTAAAGTAGTATTCCAGCGCTTTAATATAATTGTCTTCCAACCGGTAGGTTTCGCCAAGGTTGTCATAACAGCTTGATATCCCTTCGACCATATTGTTTGCAATATTTATCTGAAGGGATTTTTCAAAATATTCCCTGGCTTTTGCATTATCGTTTAAAAATTCCGCAAAAACAGTGGCAATATTGTTTAAAGGATAGGCTATTTCAACTTTTTCATTGTTTTTTTCATAAAGCTCTATGCTTTTGTTGTAACAATTCAAGGCCTCGATTATATTTGACTGTTCCAGGTAATGGGTACCGAGAACATTGTAAAGCGAGGCATGGTAGAGGGAGTATTTTTCATCATTGTACTCCGAAAGAACATTGTTAATCATATCAATTGCTTCTTCGTTCTTTCGTTTGAATATATATACCCAGCATATGCGCCGAACGGCTTCAAGGTAGCCTTCCACATATCCTATCTCTTTGGACAGCTCCAAAGAGCCGTTTAGGAAATGTAGTGCCCGGTCAAAATCATTTTTTCTTGTGTACAGAGCTCCAATCATTTCCTTTACTTTTGCAATTGTAACTTTATCATCAATTTTTACGGCATATTTCAAAGCTTCGTTATAACACTCAAAGGCTTTAGGGTTTTCTCCTTTTTTGCGGTAGAGTTCACCCATCATTAAGAGGATCTTTATGGTATCCTTTGTGGAGGAAATTTCTTTTGCTATCTGACGTCCTCTTTTTAGATATACCATGGTTTGGGCATTGATGTGGAGCTTTAGCATTCTGTCGGCTGATTCTATAATAAGTTTTAGAGCCTTTTTCTTCTCACCGGTTTTTATATAATGATAAATAAGCTCATCCTGGTTTACCCTGTCATCATTTTTATACATTTCGTCTAAAACTTTGGCACATTTTCTATGAAGCGCTTTTTTTCTGGAAGGCTCAATCTTTTTGTATATTTCATTTTTAATTTTCTTTGAGTGATAATCATACGTATAGCCCCAGTCTGCAAGCCTTTGTTCTATTATCTGGTGGGAAATGAGTTCTGTAAGTATATTCCATACATCATCGTGAGGAATCTCCAATATTAACTCAATTATCTCAAAGGCCACAGGCATATTGAAAGCTGAGATCGTTTCTAAAGCCTTGTATGAAATTTCATCCAAAGTGTTTATATGTTTCCATACTGCTTCGTGCATACTCGGCGGAATATAGAGTCGGGAATAATCCGCATCCTCATCGAAGTCCGTGCCCCATTGACCGCTGTCATCAACATAGAGTTTTCCCTCTTTGAATAATGCCGTAATAGAGTCAATTATAAACCCGGGATTTCCTTCCGTATAACGGAACATTTCTGTACAGAAGGCAACGGGAGAACTTGTTATTGCAAGAACACTTTTTATAAAATCGCAGGTTTCCTCAAAGTCAAAACGGGTAAGGATTATTTCATTGGCAATAGATGAGCCCAGCCATTTGTCAACATATTTTTGACCCGGCTTGTTTTTGAGCATTGACTCTTTTCGGTACGACAGAACTATGCAAAGGGGTATTTTTTTTGAGTTTGCAAGATAGTCAATAAGTTCCAAAGAGGCCTCATCCAGCCATTGGGCATTGTCAAATATCAAAACGGACAATTCTTTTTCAAGGACATTGGATATAAAATTGCCTACTCTCACCTTAAGCCTTAGTTTTTCCTTTTCGTCAGGGAGAGCTGGGCTTGGAATTGCTCCCTTCAGACTTTTTTCATCGGGCAGAATTTTCACAAGCTCGGATTTGAAGCTTTCCAAAATTTCTGCCGGAGAAAGAGGTATTATCTGTTCTAATATTTGCTTTACAGGTTCGAAGGTGTTTTCCTCGTTTTCGGAGGATACGCCGTGTAATACCCTTATTTTGTCAAGCCCCATGCAAAACATAAATTCACTTAAAAGCCTTGTTTTACCGATACCGGCTTCACCGGTTATACAGGTTATTTTTTGATTGCAACTATTGTTTGCGACTTCATTTATCCATGAATTTAGCTGATTTATATTTTCATCTCTTCCTATGAGTTTGGTTTTGGTTGTGATTTTTTCAAAATATTTCTTTTGAAAATGAGTTTCTTCAATATTGCATATTTCTTCAATTTCTTTAATTACAGAGTATGCATCCCTGTATTGGCTTTCGGGAGTTGTGGATGTAAGTTTGTCGATAACGTCCAGTATTCTTTTTCTGTCAATATTTTCAGGTACCGATTTTAATATTGAAGGATTGTTTCGGCACTGTCTCCAAATGTTTTGAAAGTTGTGTCTGTTGGGATTTTTGCCCGTAAGAAGGTAAAAGATCAAAACCCCGAGGGAATAAAGATCAAGAAGATTTTTATTGCTTATACTTCTCAAATCTTCGGGAAACTTAAACTGATTGGATATTTTCTTGGGGCGGAATACTATTTTTTCTATTTCTTCATTTTCAGGCATGCCAATCAGTTTTGCACAAGGTTTGCCGTCTGTTTCGTCTATAATAATACTTTTATGATCAAGATTTTTGAAGGAAAATCCTCTTCTGTGCAAATACACCAGAGCATTGCATATTTGAAGTATAATACTGATTTTCTTATCAAAGCTCATGTTTGAAACGGAATTAATTAGGTCCTTCCCCTTTATATATTCATAGGCACAATAATACTGTTTGTATGAAGTCAGGCTGCCGTCGATGGAATTTATCACCCCAAAACCGTATATTTGCATAAGGTTGGGATGGGATAGGGAAGAAAGAGTGACAAACTCCCGCTTCAAATTTTCCATGGTTTTTGATGATATAAGCTCAGGGCTTATAATTTTAAAAGCCATTTTTTTATTGTCGTTTATCATGTCAGAAACAAGATATAATGTGTTTGACAAGTCATCCTTGATATCAGTAATTACCTTGAATCTGTTGTTAAATATGTTCATATTTGTTATCAACTCCTGAAATCATACAATATGCCAATCTGTATAAAAAACATATTAAATGCAACGAAAAATATTAATACAATTAAAATATGGAAATTCACCGGTTGCACGAAAGTGCATTGTACATCTTATTATTAAATATCGAAAAAAACTAAAGAAATAATTAGATTAATATTATTAAAGTATTATTAAATGTTGTGCTTTTACAATTTATTTTATATAATTATTGCAAAAAGACCTTTTTAGATTTTATATTTAGTGTATGGGATCATTTGGGGATGACAATAATACAAAATATTGATTCTAGGGGTTGCTACTTTTTTAGAACAAGAGGGATATAATGCTAAAAATAGGAATAATACCTAATGAAGACAAAGACGAGGATCTCAAATATACCAGGATCCTTATAGATAGTATAAGAAAATACGGTGGAACAGCTTTTATATGCGACGATATTGCATCAAAGGTCGGAGATGAAAAGTTAAATATCACCGAGGACAATATAGTTGATATGTCGGATATTATGGTATGTCTTGGAGGTGACGGTACCTTTCTTAGGGCTGCCAGGACAATTGTAGCAAAAAGAAAGCCCCTTTTGGGTGTAAACCTTGGAAAGCTGGGCTTTTTGGCGGATGTTGACAAGAACGACATTGAAAATGCGGTAAAGCATCTGGTCGAAGGTAAATTTACCATTGATGAAAGAATGATGCTTGATACTGTTATTGTGAGGGATGGCAAGGTTGTTGCCGAGGATATTGTTCTCAATGATGTCGTTATTTCCCGGGGGGCAATATCTAGGATTTTACACCTTAAAACATATATTAACGATGCTTTTATGGACCTTTATCCTGGGGATGGATTGATTATTTCAACACCCACAGGTTCAACAGCTTATTCTCTTTCAGCCGGAGGGCCTTTAGTTGAGCCGGATGTGGATTTGATTATTTGTACACCGATATGTCCGCATCTTTTGTATTCAAGGTCATTTATAACTACGGCCGACAGGGAGATAAAAGTGGTAGTTGCCGAGAACAGAAGTCATGAAGCAATGGTTACCGTAGACGGACAAAATGGCTATGAAGTAAGAGGAGGGGACTTAATCATAACAAAAAAATCCCGGATAAGGATGCCTATGGTAAGGCTTGATGAAAAAAACTTTTTCGATGTGTTAAGGGGTAAAATTTATGATAGAGGAGAGAGTATGAAGTAATATGAAATACAGCAGGCAGGCAAAAATACTTGAGATTATTGACAAAGAGGTTATCGAGACCCAGGAAGAGATTGCTGACAGACTGAAAAAAGCGGGTATGGAAGTTACCCAGGCTACAATATCAAGGGACATAAAAGAGCTTAGGCTTATAAAAGTTATGACAGAGGACGGGCGTTATAAATATGCTCCTTTTACAAATACGGACAATACCGTATATAACAGGCTTATGACAATATTTTCAGAGTCTTATGTTTCGAGCGATTATGCAAATAATATCGTAGTTGTAAAAACACTTCCGGGTATGGCCCAGGCATCGGCATCGGCAATTGATTCCATGAACCATGCGGAGATAGTCGGTTCGATAGCTGGAGATGATACGGTGCTTATTGTTTGTAGGACGGAAAAAATTGCCAAGGAGTTTGTTGAAAAGCTGAGCAAACTCGTAAAATCCGATGACAGATAATTAGCTTTCTATTTCATTTTTAGAATCATTAATCCTTGAAGAAGTGAGGGTTTGGTCATGCTTCAACGGTTGGAAATTCAGAATGTAGCTATAATTGACAGGGTTGAAATTGAGTTGGGGGATGGGCTTAATGTGTTGACAGGCGAAACAGGAGCGGGAAAGTCCATTATAATTGACTCAATAAATGCAATTCTAGGAGAAAGGCTGTCCAAAGACCTTATAAGAACAGGCAAGGACAAGGCCGTTGTTGAAGCTGTTTTTCAAGTGGACAGAAAAAGGGTGGAGGACCTCCTTGATGAGTTTGGAATAGAGTGGGAAGAAGATGACATTCTGGTTATATCAAGGGAGTTTACTACCGCAGGAAAGAATACTTGCAGGATTAATGGCAGAATTGCGACGGTTTCAATGTTAAAACAATTAGGGGAAAGGCTCATTGATGTGCATGGTCAGCATGACAACCAATCCCTCCTTAGAACCGAAAGCCATATTGACCTTTTGGATTCTTTTGCATCTTCAAAGCTTGAAAGCCTTAAAGAAGAGTACCTTGGGCATCTTGAAGCATACCGGAATATTAAAAGCAAATTGAAGGAATTGACTGGGGATAAAAATGAAAGAGAGCGTAAAATAGATATTCTCAAATATCAGATTGATGAAATAAAAAAGGCAAAGTTAAAAATCGGGGAAGAAGAGGAGCTTGCAAAACAGAGAGAACTTTTAGTAAATTCAGAGAAAATTACAAACACTCTTTCAAATACTTATGAGCTTTTAGGAAGTGGCGGCAAATTCCAAGAATCCGCGCTGGACATAATAAACAAAACAGTACTGGATTTTGGCAGCATAGAAGAGTTTGACGTAAAGTACGGTGAGCTTAGAAAGAGAATTGAGGCACTTGCAATTGAGCTTGACGATATTGTCTTGGAAATCCGCAGCTTGCGGGATAATGTGGAATATGATCCCAATCTTCTTATGCAGATTGAAGACAGGCTGGATTTATTATACAGGCTTAAAAAGAAATATGGGGATTCGGTGGAAGAGATTTTGGAGTACAAGGCCCGAATTCAAAAGGAACTGGATGAAATTTTAAATAATGAAGATTTGGTGAACAAACTAAATGAAGAACTTTTTGAAGAAGAAAACGAGCTGTACCGATTAGCAAAGGAAATAAACAGTGAGAGGATTAAGGCCTCAAAGCTCCTTGAAGAGAGAATAGGAGAGGAACTTAAGGACTTGGAAATGAAAAGCACCAGCTTTAGGGTGAAAATAGATTTTGACGATTCAATCGACAAGGGTGAAAGAAAATACAATTACAACGGACTTGACCGGGTTGAGTTTATGATATCCACCAATGCTGGTGAGCCTTTGAAGCCTTTGGCAAAGATAGCTTCCGGTGGAGAAATGTCAAGGGTGATGCTTGCCATAAAGACAATTCTTGCAAAAGTAGATAAAATGCCCACAATGATATTTGATGAGATTGATATTGGAATAAGCGGTATTGCAGCTCAAAAAGTGGGAGAGAAGCTTTGCTACATTTCTAAAAACCACCAGGTTATATCGGTTACCCATTTGGCCCAGATAGCCTGCATGGCAGACAACAACTATTATATTGACAAGATAACCGAGGGTGGCAATACAAGGACAGTAGTTAAAAAGCTTGATGAAAAAGGCAAGAGGGATGAGATAGCAAGGATTATCGGAGGAGCAAGTATTACGGATATTACATTAAAACATGCTGAAGAAATGCTTTACAATGCGAGAGAATTTAAAAAATAGGTTTTCACATACCTGTAAAAAGCTTGGGATACTTAAAAATCCTGAGCTTTTTTTATTTTTATATAAATTAGCCCGCCTATTTTTGACATTCTTTCTACGCTGTATTTAGTGAATAAATAAAGTTATTATAGGTTAATTTAATGTTAGTAATCAAGGGAAAAAACCAACAAAACCGTTGTGTTTATGTTAATGAATTTTTAACAGAACTTCTATTTTGATAATAAGACACCAGGAGGTGACCGGTTTGAATTTTATTAAGCTCACAAAAAGAAGAATAATAGTTTTTTTTAGCGTTTGCGCCGCAATTTTGAGTATAGCATATATAAGATTGATTTCTATCTTTCCCAGCCAGCTGACATTATTTGAAAACCAGGAGTATATTTATAAATTTAACTATCCTCTTCTTGTAAATCTTGTGAATTTCAAATCAGATAATAATGATATATTAATATTTGACAGTAAAGACATAAAAGTTAATAATGATGATTATAAAGGGACCGGAAACAAGGTAATGTTCAAGGCCAGCAAACTGGGCAGAACCAGCTTGAGCTTGAAGCTTTTAGGACTTATACCCTTAAAAACCATGTATGTCGATGTTGTTCCGTATAAAGAGGTTGTGGCCTGCGGAAATACCGTAGGAGTAAAAATAAAGGTGGACGGAATACTGGTTATCGGATTGTCGGATGTTGAAACGCCTGACGGAAAGAGGTTGCTTCCGGCAAGGGATTCGGGACTGAAACCCGGGGACCTTATTGTTGAAGTGAACAACAACAGGGTTGATACTGCCTATGATTTGATGAGTGAAGTAGAGAATAGTATGGGGGAAAACATATGGGTAAAATATAAGAGAGGAAATAGCTACAGCAATACAAAAGTGACTCCGGTAAAATCGGTTGAAGACAATAAGTACCGTGTGGGGATGTGGGTGAGAGACAGCACCGCAGGCATTGGAACGCTGACATTCTACGACCCTGGGACTAAAGGTTTTGGAGCCTTGGGGCACGGTATTACCGATATTGATACCGGGTCCATTATGCCCGTTGAAAGAGGTGAGCTTGTAGAATCTAATATTCTTACTATAAAAAAGGGGACGAAAGGCAATCCCGGAGAGCTTAAAGGTGTGTTGATAGAAGACAGCGGAGCCTTGGGAAAAATAATAAAAAACAGTCATTACGGCATATACGGTACTTTGAATGAAACGGCTTTGGATAAATTCTCAAGCGTAAGATATCCGATAGCCTTGAGAAATGATATAAAGGTAGGGCCTGCCACCATACTTGCCAATATAGACGGCAAAAATGTTGAAGAATACAGCATTGAAATTGAAAAGGTTTCAAGGAAAAGTGCCAATGGTTTAAAAGGAATGATTATAAGAGTTACTGACCAAAGGCTTCTTGAGGCAACGGGAGGTATCGTTCAGGGGATGTCCGGAAGCCCCATTTTGCAAGACGGTAAACTGGTAGGGGCTGTAACTCATGTATTGGTAAATGACCCTGCCAGAGGATACGGCATACTGATTGAGTGGATGATAAAAAATATGGCGGATGCAAATTTGCAAAGTGCTGAAATGGCCAGGGCTTCTTAAAAAAATTATTGGAATGATAAATTTTTATGATTATCAAAATATGTGTATTTTCGCCGGGAGGATACACATATTTTACATAAATTGCATATTTCCCGAGATTTTGCATATTTCCGTGGAATTTTAAGATACTGCTTTTAAAATAAAAAATTTCATAAAAGGTTTCTTTATGTCAGAAAATTCAGAAATACCAGCACTTACAGTAAATGATTATATAATATTATATATGTAAAATTAAATGTATAAACAGCAATTTCATTACCCAGTATATTGAAATTTTGTCGAATAGAAAATATAATAATGCTATAAATTATCTAGCAGTCTTTTACAATAAATTAAGGGGGAGTCAATTTGACATCAAATAAGATTCGGGTTGTAATTGCGGATGACAATAGGGAATTTGGTGATATTTTATATGAATATCTTAACAATCAGGAAGATATTGAAGTAGTCGGTGTGGCAAGAGACGGTATCGAAGCATATGAGCTTATAGTTGAAAAACTTCCTGATATTGCAATACTGGATATTATTATGCCCCATTTGGATGGGTTGGGAGTCTTGGAAAAAATAGGGGCAACTGTAATGAGTAAAAGGCCTTTGTTTATTATTCTTTCGGCTGTAGGGCAGGATAAGATAACGCAAAGAGCACTGGCCTTAGGAGCCGAGTACTACGTTGTAAAACCCTTTGATATGGAGGTTTTGATTTCTAGAATAAGACAGCTAAAGAACGTAGGTCAATCCAATGTGATAAGACAGGAGACTCTTGTCAGTGAAATCAAGGGAGCCTATCACATTCCACAGCCAAAGAATCTTGAAGCTGAGGTAACAAACATTATGCATGAAATAGGTGTGCCGGCACATATAAAGGGTTATCAGTATCTAAGGGATGCCATAATAATGGTTGTAAAAGACCTTGATGTGATAAATTCAATTACAAAGCAGTTGTATCCTTCAATAGCAAAGGAATACAATACTACACCCAGCAGGGTTGAAAGGGCAATAAGACACGCTATTGAAGTGGCATGGAGCAGAGGGCAGATTGATACGATAGATTCACTGTTTGGTTATACAATAAATATTGGAAAGGGTAAACCTACAAACTCCGAATTTATAGCAATGGTGGCAGACAAGCTGAGATTGGAAATGAAGATGGCAACATAAGGTAAAAGAAAAAACATAAAGAAAACATAGAGGCGGTAATAGATTTTAAGGCATAGACTTAAAATCTATTACCGCTTCAACTACATTAAAGCCCATCTTTACTGCTTCATCCCTGTTAAATTGGGAGTCCGTATGCATGCAATAAACCTTGTGCCGAAGCTCCGGCTTTATCAGTTTTTCAAGCCTACCAAGGTAAAGATGGGGATTTAAGTCATAGTCAATTCCGCAGGTATCTTGATATAAAAAATCTATGCTGCCTTTTTCCAAGCCTTCCAGCACAAAGGTGTCGACAGAATTGGAATCGCCGCTGTAATATAATGTGAAACCTCCGAGCTTAAAGAGAATTCCGTAGGATGGAATTGAATCCACGTGGGAACATTTCCGGAATGATACTTCCATAGTAAAATTACTGTTGTTAATTACTGTATTTTCAGAGTTAATAACTCTATAGAATTCGTTATTTACTCCCATAGAACCCAAAATCATATCAATAAGCTTCTTATCGGGAAAAAGAATCTTTGGTATCAAATTTTTAATATAATGAGAATAAAAAATCAATTCGCCCAGACTTCCTATATGATCCGGATGAGTATGGGTTATAATGATATTCAAATCTGAAACATCATCTATAAGATTTAGGCTCACAAGCCTGCTAAATACAGTACTGCCACAGTCGAAAAGGACAAAGTGACTGTCTTTTTTTATATATGCGCTATTATTTCCCAATTGAGTGTTAAAAGCGCTGCCTGTACCAATAAAATTTATCATTCATTCAACCTCGGCTAAGCATAAAGATTTAAATTCATAAAAATTTACTGTTAATATTAGTATAATAGAATTCGATATAATCATCAAATAAAATATTTTTTACTTGATAATATTGAAAAATAATGGCATTGTATTTACATAAAATATTATTTGGAATTTATATACATATCTTAAGTTATTCATCATAATGAGAATGCAAGTTCTTGATTTCCAACGTACAAGGGGAAGTAACATAACTCTAAACCATGGTATTGAGTATACAACAAACAAAAAACATGGGAGTGTGAAGAAATGAAAAGAATCTTAATAGTTGACGATGCAGGATTTATGAGAGCGTCACTGAAAATGATGCTGGAAAGACATGGGCATGAAGTGGTTGGAGAAGCCGAAAACGGGCTAATTGCTGTTACCAAGTATAAGGAAATTAAGCCGGATATTGTTACAATGGATATAACTATGCCGGTGTGTGACGGGATAAAGGCAGTAAAGATGATTAAAGAGTTTGATCCCGATGCAAAAGTTATTATGATTTCTTCAATGGGTCAGGAGTGCTTTGTAAAGGATGCGATTTTGGCAGGCGCAAAAGGATTTATTGTAAAACCGTTTAAAGAAGATTATGTTATACAGACTATCGAAAAACTGTAATAGCCGAAAAATAGCAATACAGTATACACATGGAGGTGGTAGAAATTGGCTGATAGCATTAGCCGCGAGCCAATGCTGGATATGTTTATATTTGAGACACTCCAGTTATTGGATCAGTTGGAGCAATCCCTTATTAGCAGTGAGAAGGAAAGCGGTTTTGAATCTTCGATAGATGAAATTTTTAGAATCATGCACACAATAAAGGGCTCGGCAGCCATGATGCTCTTTGATGATATATCAAAGCTTGCCCATTCTATTGAAGACATGTTTTTTTATCTTCGGGAGGAAAAGCCGGGCAACATTAATTCTACAGAAATTACAGATATTGTGCTAAACGGAGTTGACTTTATAAAAAATGAGACAGCAAAGCTTGAAAATGGCCAAGAACCTGATGGAGACGCCACTGACCTCATAAAAGAAATAAGGGACTACTTGAGCAATTTAAAAAGCATAAACAATGACGGGAATAATCCTATTAATTCTGACTTACATAATACTCCGGAGATTGAAAAAGATCAAAAATACTATATAAGCTCAAATAGTGGAGCAGCAACTCCAAAGAGTCATAAATACGAGGCTATACTTAAATTTGAAGACGAGTGTGGTATGGAGAACATAAGGGCGTTTTCCGTGATTCATGATTTAAAGGAAATAGCCGATGTAAATTGCTTCTATCCTGAGGATGTTATTGAAGGCGGCGGAAAAAGCGAAAACAGTGAGATCATCCGCAAGGAAGGCTTCAGAGTGGTGTTCAGTACCGATTTGGGGCTTGATGAGGTAAGAGAAAGATTATCCCATACCATTCTGCTAAAAAGTCTCGAAGTTTATGTGATAAATGAAGACCTTGAGGATATAATGGGCGAGATGACAGATAATGGGGAAGACGAACCAAAAGAACAAGAAGTAAAGAACCCCGAAAAAGATAATGCTTCGAGTGATTCTTTTATCACTTTAGAACAAAACGAGGGTTCTTTTGACAAGAAACCTTTACCTGAGAGAAAATCAAATCCGTCGGGTGAGAATGCCGGAGCTTCAAACAAACAGAGTGTTATAAGTGTTAACATAGCAAAGCTTGACAAGCTAATGGATTTGGTCGGTGAAATAGTTATTTCCGAAGCCATGGTTACACAGAATCCCGACCTTCAAGGGCTTCAGCTCGACAATTTTCACAAGGCAGCAAGACAGCTTAACAAGCTGACAAATGAGCTTCAGGATGTAGTAATGTCAATTCGTATGGTTCCGCTGTCAATGACTTTCCAAAAGATGAACAGGATAGTCAGGGATATGGGTAAAAAACTGAACAAGTCAATAGAACTGGAAATAATAGGAGAGGAAACCGAGGTTGACAAAAATATTATTGAGCGCATATCCGACCCTCTCATTCACCTTATAAGAAATGCTGTAGACCACGGACTTGAGGATTCTGAGGAGAGGGTGGCAAAGGGAAAACCTCCTGCCGGAAAGATTACTCTTGAGGCTAAAAATGCAGGAGGAGATGTATGGATATTTGTAAAGGATGACGGAAGAGGACTTGACCGGGAAAAAATACTTAAAAAGGCAAGGGAAGCAGGCCTAATACACAAGCCGGAGAACGAGCTTACGGATAAAGAAATATATTCATTTATCTTTATGCCCGGTTTTTCAACAAAGGAAAAAGTGACCGAATTTTCCGGGCGCGGTGTGGGAATGGATATAGTAAGCAATAACATCTCCATGGTGGGCGGAACGATTTTTGTTGACAGTGTACCGGATAATGGAACGATAATTTCTATTAAGCTGCCTCTGACCTTGGCAATTATCAACGGTATGAGTATTAAAGTCGGAAAATCGAGATATACAATACCCACCATATCAATCAAAGAATCCTTTAAAGTAAAGAATGAGGCTATAATCACAGACTCCGAAGGCAATGAAATGATTATGGTAAGAGGCGAAGTTTATCCTGTATTAAGACTTCACAGATTCTATAAAATCGACACTGAAATTCAAAACATAAATGACGGAATAATTGTTATGGTTGAAAATGATTCCAAGGTAATATGCATATTTGCGGATGAACTTTTAGGCGAACAACAGGTGGTAGTCAAGGCACTGCCAAAGTATATAAAGAAGGTAAAAGGTATTGGAGGCTGTACGCTTTTAGGTGACGGAAGCATAAGCCTCATATTGGATGTTGCAGGATTGGTGGAAATAAAATAGGAGGGATTTAATTATGAGCGAAGCATTGGAAAATGTTTTGGAATATGAAGAGGATACTCAAAAAGGCAAGTATCTTACGTTTGTTATTGGAAAAGAGGTATATGGCATAGAGATTAAGTACGTTACCGAGATAATAGGAATACAGCAGATAACTGAAGTTCCCGAATTGCCGGAATATATTAAAGGTATAATAAACTTGAGAGGAAAGATTATACCTGTTTTGGATGTAAGGCTGAGATTTAAAAAAGAACCGATGGAGTACAATGACAGGACATGTATTGTGGTTGTCGACATAAAGGATGTATCCGTAGGTCTTATTGTGGACAGCGTTGCAGAAGTGGTGGCCATTCCAGACGAAAATATTGTGCCTCCTCCGGAAGCAAATACCGGTTTTAGCAACCGCTACATTAAGGAAATCGGAAAAGTCGGTGATGAAGTCAAGCTTCTTTTAGACTGCAACAAGCTCTTGAATGACGAAGAGTGCGAAAATCTGCTCAATATATAAAAATAGTTTAATTGGTGAGATGGTATGCTAAATATTACCAACAAAGAATTTGACAAGCTTGCTTCCTATGTCAAAAGCAACTATGGCATAAATTTGACTGAAAAGAAAAAGACATTGGTTGTGGGAAGACTGCAAAATATCTTGCAACAGATGAACTTCAAAAGCTTTTCCGATTACTATGACTATGTGATGTCCGATACAACCGGAGAAGCAGTGACAACACTAATAAACAAAATAACCACAAATCACACCTTCTTTTTGAGGGAGCCGGACCATTTTGATTTTTTTGCTTCAACGGTATTGCCTTATCTTTCTGTTTCCATAAAGGGACCGTTGGATCTTAGGATATGGAGTGCAGGCTGCTCAAGCGGTGAGGAACCCTATACTCTTGCGATGATAATTGCAGACTTTTTTGGCGCGCAAAAAAATTTGTGGGACACAAGAATTTTGGCAACAGATATCTCAATGAATGTACTCCAAAAAGCCAAAAGCGGCATTTATTCAAATGAGCGTATCGAAGGGGTTCCTGAGACGTGGAAAAGGAAATATTTCAGAAAGATAGACGAGAACAATTGGGCTGTGGCGGACAGTATTCGAAATGATGTTATATTCAGGATTTTTAATCTTATGAATACTGTCTTCCCGTTCAAAAGAAAGTTTCATGTCATATTCTGCAGAAATGTGATGATATATTTCGATCAGCAGACGAAAATGGAACTGGTGAATAGGTTCTATGAGTATACTGAGCCGGGAGGATATTTGTTTATTGGACATTCCGAGTCTTTAAACCGCGAAGAAACCAAGTACAAATATGTTATGCCGGCAGTCTATAGAAAGGAATAGATAGAGCTTGGATACTATGAGAACCAGCATTAAACGAAAAATAAAAGTCTTGGTAGTTGATGATTCTCTCTTGTTTAGAGAAAGGATTTCCAAGGGAATAGCTCAGGATGCGGCAATTGAGGTGGTGGCAACTGCATCGAACCCTTATGAGGCCAGAGACAAAATTGTTGAGTTTAAGCCTGATGTTATGACCCTTGACGTTGAAATGCCGAGAATGAATGGAATTGAGTTCTTAAGGCGGCTTATGCCTCAATATCCTATTCCCGTTGTTGTGGTAAGTGCTGTAAGTCATAATGTATTTGATGCTCTGAATGCCGGTGCTGTTGATTTCGTTACAAAGCCGGACTTATCGACTCAAAAAGGATTTGACTTTTTAATAAATGAGCTGATAATAAAGATAAAAATAGCTTCAACAGCAAAAGTGGGGCATTGGAAAAGAGAATATGACGCTTCAAAAGACATTGGGAGCATAAACAGCAGACCTTCAAATAAAATAATTGCCATTGGTGCATCCACCGGAGGTACTGAAGCAATATTCAACCTTCTAAAATCGTTTCCAAGGGATATACCCGGAACTGTTATTGTTCAGCACATGCCTCCGGTATTTACCAGGATGTATGCAGAAAGGCTGAACAACACATGCCTTATGGAAGTCAGGGAGGCAAAACACGGTGACAGGGTTTGCCCGGGGACGGTACTTATTGCTCCGGGGGACTATCATATGACAATTAAAAAAAGCGGAACAGGATATATAGTAGAGTGTAATAAAGGAGAAAAGGTAAGCGGGCATTGTCCGTCAGTGGATGTGCTTTTCAATTCCGTTGCCCAAGAAGCCGGAAAAAATGCCATAGGCATAATACTTACAGGTATGGGCAAGGATGGTGCAAAAGGGCTTTTGGCCATGAGACAAAAAGGAGCACGAACAGTAGGACAGGATGAAAAATCCTGTGTCGTATACGGTATGCCGAAGGTTGCCTTTGAAATGGGTGCTGTTGAAAAGCAGGCTTCTTTGGAATCAATACCGCAATTGGTATATTCAATGCTGTAATAAGTTGCTTGGGGATATAGATTTGAAATGTAAAAAATGAGGTGAGCGACGATTTGAATGAGGACCTCGAAGTACTGGTAGCGGGAAATGACGAGAAGCTTACAACTGCCATAGAAAATGTTTTTTTCGATATGGGGTACAAGTGTTTTCTAAGAAGTGTCGGAACCCTTGATGAATTGAAATATAGTTTTTTGGTGAACAATACCTTTGACATTGTGTTTTTTGACTGTTCTTCAGATATTTTGTTTTCCGATGTGATAGAGCTCATAAAAAAGCTCAATGACAAGGTGCCGATTATTGCATTATTGGAAGAAGACAGCGGTGAACAAGGGCTTGAAATGATGAAATCGGGAGCTTCAGATTATTGTATCAGGAAAGATACTGCAAGGCTCAAATCCATTGTATTTGGAAAGTGCAGGGAGCTTGAGCATAAAAGAGATAAAAAAAAATTTGAAATCGGTTTGATGGAGGAAAATGAAAGACTGGTAACAACTTTGGAGAGTATAGGAGACGGTGTAATTGTTACCGACGAAAAGGGACAGGTAGTTATGATGAACAAAGCTGCACAGGAACTTACAGGTTATTCGTCTTGCTACTCAATAGGAAAGCCACTCTCTGAAGTTTTTGTGATAATAAACGGCATAACTCAGGAACCTGAGACAAGTCCTTATGAAAGGGTTTTGATTGAGCGTAAAACCGTAGGGCTCAGGAAGAATACCATGCTGGTGTCGAAAGATGGAAGCCTAAGATATGTTTCGGCAAGCACTGCCCCCATAAAAAATTCTGACGGAACAATAATGGGCGTGGTTGTGGTTTTCAGAGACATAACAAGAATAAGGAAAGCGGAAGAGAAACTTCATAAGTTATCCCAGGCAGTGGAACAAAGTCCCAGTATTATTGTGATAGCAGATATTCATGGAAATATTGAATATGTAAATCCCAGGTTTACTGAGGTTACGGGATACAGCATTAATGAAGTAATTGGAGAAAGCCTTTTCTTCATGGAGATTAGAGAAGACAGCATAGAAAAATACGATGAAATGATTGAGTCAATATTTTCAGGCAAGGAGTGGAGGGGGGAAATCAGGCATAAATCAAAAAATGATGTAATATTTTGGGAATATGCATGCTATTCTCCCATAATTAACTCAGAAGGTGTCATAACCAATTACCTTAAAGTTTCAGAAGACATTACCGAAAGGAAGCTAATGTCGGAGAACCTTTTTAAAGCAAAGGAAGCAGCTGAAGCTGCAAACCGGGCAAAGAGCGAATTTCTCGCAAATATGAGTCATGAGATACGAACTCCCCTAAACGGTATAATCGGAATGACAAATCTTACTTTGCAGACAGAATTGACCGAGGAACAGAAGGAAAACCTTAATATTATAAATTCGTGTGCAGATCTGCTCCTTAGGGTTATAAACGATATTTTGGACTATTCAAAGATAGAAGCCGGTAAAATGACTTTGGAAAATGTCAAGTTCGATTTTCTAAACCTTTTGGACAAGACATACAAGTCTCATATTGTACAAGCAAACGACAAAGGGCTTCGATTCAGCTACACTGTAAAAAAAGGAATACCGCGAATTTTGGTGGGGGACCCCGGACGTTTTCAGCAGGTTTTAAACAACTTGATTTCCAATGCCATAAAGTTTACTGATGTGGGAGAGGTAAAAATAGATGCTGATATTGCAGAAAGAAGAGACGACTCTATAAAGCTAAAACTCACTGTTTCAGATACGGGTATAGGCATAGATGACGATAAGATAGGCAGGCTGTTTAAAAGCTTCAGCCAGGGTGACAGTTCCATTACCCGAAAGTATGGAGGTACGGGCTTGGGGCTTGCAATTTCAAAACAGCTTGTAGAAATGATGGGTGGTGAAATCTGGGTCAAAAGCCAAAAGGGAAAAGGAAGTACTTTCTGTTTTACAGTAAGTTTCAGGCTAAAAGACAAAGGCAGCGCCAATACAGAATATTCGTCAGATGTTTGCGACGGCATACCCGAACGAAAGCTTAACATACTTCTTGCCGAGGATGACAAGGTCAATCAGAGGGTAATAGCCGGAATGCTGAAAAAAGGTCAGTATTCTCTTACAATTGCAGAGAATGGCTTTGAGGCAATAAAGCTATTCGAAGAAAACGAATTTGACCTAATACTCATGGATATTCAGATGCCGCAAATGGATGGTATCGAAGCTACGAAGAGAATAAGAAAGATGGAGGAAGGAACTTTCAGGCATATTCCGATAATTGCAGTTACCGCACATGCTTTTCAAAATGAGAGGGAAAAGTTTTTAGAAGCGGGAATGGATGATTTTATTCCCAAGCCCTTTTCCTTTGATAATGTTTATGCAGTAATAAACAGAGTTTTGTACCGTGATGAACAATCCGGTGACAATATAGAGGAAAGAAAAGAAGATGAAAATACATATTTTAAGCTCAGTAAAGAAGTGAATGAGTCTTCGGATAAAAATGAAGTCATGCAAAATTTGAGTTTTGAGGATATGATGGAGAGGCTTAAACTTTCCATATTGAATAAAAACATGGCAGCAGTTGATAAAAGCGCTTTAGCAGTAAAAGAGCTTGCACAAGACAAGGGGTATGACAAGGTAAAAAGTCTTGCTTTCAAGATACAGCTTCTTGCGAGGAAAAACCAGCCGGAGGATGTTCAAAAACTTTATGAAGAGCTAAAGCAGGAGGTTGACAAACTTTATTAAGTAAGAATTATATATACAATAATATCCATGGAAAGGGGTTTTAAAATGAGGATACTAATTGCAGAAGACGATTATGCTAGCAGGAAGTTTTTGTACAAGTTTCTTTCTTCCTACGGGGAATGCGACATTACTATAGACGGAATTGAAGCAGTTGACGCATTTATGCTCGCCCTTGACGAAGGAAAACCCTACGACTTGGTATGCCTCGATATCATGATGCCCAAGCTTGACGGAACAAAGGCTTTAAAGGCAATAAGAGATGTGGAAAAGCAAAAGGGAATTGAAGGAGACAATCGGGTAAAGGTTATAATGACAACGGCTTTGAATGATACGACCAATGTCTATACTGCATTTGAATCCGGCTGTGAAGCTTATGCAGCAAAACCCATAGATACAGAGAAGTTTGCGGAGGTTTTGAAAAAAATAGGGTTAGTTTTTAGCAGTGAATCAAAATAGCATACGAAAGCAAAAGGGGAAATAATGTCCCCTTTTGTTTGAATTTGGCCTCTTGGAATGAAATGAAAGAGGCAAAAGCGAAGGGACTCGATGTCCCGAGCTTTTATTGTTATTTGAAAACCTTCTTTTTGAGGCGTTTTAACAGACCGTCTTTGTTTTTTTCTCTCCACATTCCTATGGAACGGTCTACATTTTCAAAATGCTTGTCGAGCTTGCTTTCAAGTCTTCGGATATTGTTTTCCAGACATGCACCAAGCTCGAGCTTTGTTTTGCTAAGCTCATTGGACATATGCTCCTTTGCTAACTCTACCTCTTGAGAAAAGCTGTTGGTCAGTTGCTTTTCGAATTCCTGGAAGAAAGTCTTTATATCAACAACGCTTTCGCTGTAATTTTGCCTTGCAACAGGCACACTAATATCCTCGGTTACGACCGGCGGGGGCTCTGTTATTACATTTTCGGATTGGAGGATTTTTTTTATGGCTTTAATCTCAAGTCCTTCATCCCTCATGGCCTTAATCTTGTACATGATATTGGCAAGCTCCGGAGTGTAGTACCTCCTGCCCCTTTTGTCCTTTGGAACATATAGATTGAACTCCCTTTCATAATATCTTAAAGTATGATTGGTAACATTGAGATATTCGCTAAGCTCTGTGATAGTATAACGGTCTTTAATGACTTCCACGTAAATACCTCCATTTCTTTTTGAAGCATATTTATAATGCAGGTTCGAATTACACTTTCCAGAAGTAAACGGCCTTGTGCATTTTGATGTACAGCCAATAGGTTTTTTTGGACCAAAAGACTAAAAAAATAATACCTTTGCAATGAAGGCAAGTACTATAATAACACCATTACCTTATTGTGTAAATGTTTGGGTGATTATTTTCTCAATATTTCCAAAGCGGATTTCATGTCATCGGGTATCGGAGCAGTAATTTCAAGGTTTTTTTTCGTAAAAGGATGCACAAAGACAGCTCTTTGGGAGTGGAGGGCTTGTCTTTCAAGAATTTCGCAAGTTACAGGAGGAATATTGCTTTGGGGAATACGGGATTTATTGCCCAAAAGAGAGTAGGGAGTGCCGGCAAAAGGGTATAGGGTATCCCCGACAAGAGGATGACCGATTGCTTGGCAATGCACCCTTATCTGATGGGTTCTTCCGGTCTCTAACCGAAATTTTACCAAGGTAGCGTTATTTAGACGCTCAAGTACCGTGTAATGCGTCACTGCATTATCCCCATCCGGGGAAATGTGCCTTAGCATAATACTTCCGGGTTTTCGGGCTATGGGAAGGTCTATAGTCCCGCTGTCATCTTCCAATACATTGTGCACAATGCCGATGTATTCTTTGAGAAAGGTTTTGTCATTCATCTGCTGAATAAGAAATTCTTGGGTATAAGGATTTTTGGCAAATATAATAATGCCTGAGGTATCTCTGTCCAGCCTTATAACCGGGCGAATCTTTTTCTCAATTCCTTTTTTCTTAAGATGAAACGACACGGCATTGGCAAGGGTGCCGGTGGGGTGAGAGCATGTAGGATGAACCACGATACCGGGTTGCTTGTTTAAAGCAATAATAGATTCATCTTCATAGATTATGTCTATGGGTATGTCTTCGGGTTCAATAAAGATACCCGATTCATCAAAGTCGAGATCCGCTTCGATTATGTCGTTTTCAGAGACAATGGCATTGACATAAACAGGACGGCCGTTGCACAGAATTTTGCCCTGGTGCTTTAACTTTTTAATGAGCCTTTCGGAAAGATTAAGCTGTTTTTTCAATATATATTTTACGGTTTTGCCCGAAGTTTCCTTATCAACTCTATATTTTAAATTCAAATGATATCACCATATAAATATTATTACAGCATCTTCAAAAATTCAAGGCCCTTGAAACGGAGAAATCTTAATTGCTTTATCAATAGTTTTGCCTAAAAACCGTTTTTGCTATAAAATCTCGAGTTTGACAGTTGATAAATATAAAAGAGGCGATAAACGTTAAAATTTAAAGGTTTACGCCTCTGTTCTATTCTTCAAAAATGTTGTATGGAATGGCCTTTAATAATTTTTCTTACACCTTTTGCTAAGTTCCTTTGGTAGTTAATATCGAATCTGTTCAGCTCGCAAAACATCTTTACGAGTTCCTTTTCAAATTGACGAAGTCCAGCAAAAATTTGAATAGGTCATAAACCTGTTTAGAAGGCCAGGATTGAAGCTGATTTTTTGGTCTTTTGTGATATAACTTGACTAAATTTTTCGTAAAAAAGGTCCATTTATGGATGGGTTTCAGACTTTTTGATATTTTATTTTAGATACTAACTGTCAAACTTCCGCCTGAAAGTACTATTGCATCTTTCATGATTTTTTCACAAAAAAAGCATTGTTTTTTCAATTTGATTTTAAAATTCAATGGTATACTATAAGCTAAGTAAAAATGCTGCAAAACCGGTTTTGGAGTACAGTTGGTTTATAATTTAAAATTAATATTTTATGTAAAGGGGATGAAATGAAAATGAAAAACGCAATTAAAAAACTTAAATTAGCTGCTTTTGTATTTGTATTATTTGCAGCCGTTGGAGGCTTCAACCTGCTTTTTGGCATAAATACAGCACATGCCGCAACTACTTATAAATCTGATGATGGTAAATGGGAATTTACGGATGATGGAGTCATTATGAAATACTTAAAAAACGATGAATCTATAGTAACAATACCGGAGAAGCTTACTGCAAACGGTGTTTCTTATGACATAAAAAAAGTGGATTGGTATGCAATACGTGATAATAAAGCAATAACTGAAATCAATATTGGTCCTAATATTGTAGATGTGGGTTTGAGCCCTTTTGCAAATTTGAAATCTTTACAAAAAATTAATGTAAGTCCGGAAAATGAGTATTATTGTGATGTTAACGGAGTTTTATACAACAAACAAAAGAAAGTATTGATTAAATATCCGATGAATAGTCCCAATAAGGTTTTAAATCTGCCCGATTCATTTTTATACTGTGCCAGCGTGAGTTCAATAGAAAAGGCTGAAAAGGTTGAGTTATTAAGGATTTCAGCGAAATATTACATTTATCCGTTAAGTAACGGGGTGTTACTGGAACCTGAAAAGTTTCCGAATTTAAAATTAATTGTTGTTTCACCGGAGAATACCAAACTTACTGCAGAAGAAGGGGTTCTTTACAGTCATGATATGACTACACTTTACTGGTACCCTCCGAAAAAGGAATCATCCAGCTTCACTATACCGGACAGTGTTAAAACAATAGAATCCAAAGCGTTTTCAAACGCTATATATTTGGAAAATTTAAACTTGACACCATATATAGAAAAAATAAAATGTAGTTTTGATGGATGCAATATAACATCCATTAACAACATAAAAACCAGAGAGGAATATATAAATTGGGATCCTGCAATTAAATCCGTATTTCAGAAACACATTGCAGTACTTGAAAATCTACCTTTCTCAATATCCTTGGTGGAACAGGAAGTTGAATATGCTGTGGACAGCTATATAAAAGAAGGCATGAAAGATTGTGAAAAGGTTTATGCATTATATACTTATGCAACAAATAAAGTGTCTTACACAACGGGAGCTACAAGTGATTCTAAAAATCATTGTATTTCTTCAGTATTCCTTGGAGATGAAACGGTTTGTGAAGGATATGCATTGGCTATGTCTCTATTGTTAGACAGGGTAGGAATACCAAACTGCTGTGTTGTTGGAGGCAATCATGCTTGGAACCTGGTGCAGGTCAATGGAGTATGGTTACAAATTGATGCTACATGGGATGATAATGATGTAAAAGATCGTCCGGGTAAACTTTATTTTTTGAAAAGTATAAGTGAGTATGAAAAAACAGGACATCCACTGTACAAATCCAATATTGACAAAGAATTCACAAAATATAGTTTTGGTGTGGATAAGTCTATTTATAATAATAATTTACCGGAATGTAATATAATCATAGGAGATATAAACAAAGACGGTGTATTGGACGATATGGATAAGCACCATATGATAAATGAAATACAAGGCTATGCCAAGTACTCTTACCTGGGATACTATAATATACTTGCGGATGTAAATTTTGACGGAAAAATAGATATGGATGATTATGATTGTCTTTGTGAAAAAATTATGATACTAAACAAGAACGGGCTTACTGGTGATCTTAACCATAATGGCATACATGACGAAGAAGATTTGGTTCTTTTAAGATATGAAATTGAGAAGTTTAACTCACAACCGGGATATTACAATATACTTGCGGATCTTGATAATAACAGGGTAATAGATGAGGTTGATTATATGCTGCTTGAGATCTGCGTGGAACTTCAAAAATACCAGTAAAAGCCTTTATTATGTAATCAAACATTAAAGTATAATTAATAAGACGGCATAGGTTAAATGGGTTAAGTTTAAATATGCCGTTTTTTTTTGTCGGCTTCAATTTTTCAAAAATGTTGTATGGAATGGCCTTTAATAGTTTTTCTTACACCTTTTGCCAAGTTCTTTTGGCAGGTAGTATTGCTTATCTAATCCCAGAGCAAATACTCCATCTAATGCAGTTAACGTTTTTGAACCTGTATATTGTGAAGCGTAACGAAAATCTGAAATATCAAGGTGTATCTCCATATCAACTTTGTGTTATTCTTCGCTTCTTCATTGTACTTAGCGACCTGTTCTTTTGCGTAAGCAAGAGGGTCATCAGTAATTTTAAGGAGTTACGAGCGCTTGTTTATTTTTGTAATATTTTGAATTAAAACCTATTTCCAATGGCTTTCAGGCTTTTTGCTTTTTAATTTTTAGCAACTAACTGTCAAACTCCCGATGAAACGACACGGTAGTTTTGCATAAAAACCGTTTTTCCTATAAAATAAAATAAAGGAAAAAACGTTTAAAAGAGGGGGCAAAAAATGTATTTTGGAAAAAGGCTCTCTGTGTTGTTGCTCTGTTTGGTGATGTCAGTTTTTATGTTTGCCGGATGCCAAAAAGATAAAGAGACTGGTGAGAATACCTCGGATAAGAGGGTAAGGCTCACATTCTGCATGTCCCAGACAGGCTGGGGTGGAGAAGCAGTCGATCCGGAATTAATGAAAGAAGTTGAGAAATATATTGAGGAGAAGACAAATATCGATTTGGAAATTATTGCACCGCCACAGAGCAGTTATAATGACAAGCTAAATATTATGCTTACCACAGGTGAGATGCCGGATATATTTGTTGTAAGAAAAGCAATGGATAATCTTCAGGTTATAGCTTCAAGGGGCTATACAATGCCTATGGATAATCTTATTGAAAATGTTCCGGAGATTACATCATTGGTTGACCCGGAGTATCTGGATTATCTTAGAGTAAGTGGAAGCCTTCACGCTGTGCCCATGTATGTGCCGCTTTCAAAAATCCTTTGGATTAGGAAAGACTATATGGATAAATATGAGATAAACTTGTCCGAAACTCCTACCACCGAAGAGTTTTACAATGAAATGAAGAAATTGAGCGGCAAGGGAATTATACCTTTCACTTTCCCGAAGTTCCTTGACAATCTGCCGTTTTTCTTTAATCCTTTCGGTGCTTATTATGGAATCGGGGTGGATGAAAATGGCAAATACTATGATGGGTTTAATACGCCTGAGGCGAGAGAGGCACTTTTATATGTTGCAAGGCTTTATCGGGAAAAAATTTTGGATCAGGAGTTTTTGACAAATGAAAATGCAACCATTCGGGAAAAATTGCTTTCGGTCAAAGCGGCATCCGCTATAGACTATTTTTACAGGTACATATATTTTGCTAACGAGAGCAGAAAAGTTAATGCATCTACGGATTTTGTCCCCATATACGAGCTGAAAGGTCCTAATGGACATGGCGGAAATCTCAATGAAGCCATTCAGGATGTTATCTGTATTTCTTCAAAGACAAAATATCCCGAGAAGGCAATGAATGAACATAACGCCGGAGCAATTGTATGATATCCCTGTAAATCTCTATGGGGAGGTATTTGGCAAAAAAACTCTTGATGAGATTGAAAAATGGTATGGTGACTTGGTAGAACGGGCATGTGCGGTCATCAATCAAAAAAAGGCCGAAAAGTAAGTGGGGTAATAAGCTCTGCAGTTGCTTATATCAAACAAAACTGCAAACGGGACATATCCCTTGGGGAAGTGGCTGAGTCTGTCAATCTCAATCCTTCTTACTTAAGCAGACTTTTTAAAGAGGAGAAGGGTATTCAGTTTGTGGAGTATGTAAGAAACATAAAAAATGGAGATGGCAAAGGAAATGCTGAAAAACAGCAATAAAAAAATCTATCAGATTTGCGAGGAGCTGGGATATCAAAGTGTGCAGTATTTTTCCACCATTTTTAAAAATATCGTTGGAATGACTCCTGTTGAATACAGAAAAATAAGCAAGTCTGAATGATTGAAAATTAAAAAAAGAGGAAAACAATGGACTAAAATAGGTGGGTATGATATCATATAAATTGTGTCGGAAGGTTTGTAACGCAATTTCCAAAGACCTAAATTAAAAGTATTGACGGTAAATATTAAAGTATATGGGGGAGTCTGGTATGAAAAAGTTTTTCTATGACTGGGTTCTTTGGAAGCATATTGCTTTTAGTTTTGTTGTTTGGTTGCTGCTTAAAACGGTTTGGTTTAATGCTTTTAATACAAATCCTTTAAGCATAGGTGTAATTGGAGGAGCAGACGGGCCAACATCAATAATAGTTACCGGAGAAGTATTTCCTCGCATAATAAGTTATGTAGTGCTAATTGCTATGTTGGCATTATATGTTCCGGTGAAAAAAGCATTTGGGAAGATTAAAATATAAATTTTAATTCTGCGGAGCTTTATACGGCAGAGATACTGTAAATTTCGTTCCTTCGGACACTATACTGGAAACGTTGATGCTGCCTTTGTGCTCATCTACTATGCATTTTGCAATTGCCAAACCCAATCCCGAGCCTCCGTGATTCCTTGAACGGGATTTGTCTACTCTGTAAAACCGGTCAAAAATCTTGTCAATATGTTCTTTCGGGATGCCTTCACCCGTATCGCTTACAGACAGTTGAACGGTGCTTGCGTGCGATTCCAGCTTTAGTGTGATTTTTCCTTCTTCGCCGGTATACTTTATAGCATTGTCCAATAATATTGTTATAAGTTGTTTTATTCGAAATTCGTTACCGTAAAAAATAATATTATCTTTAGTATCTAAAAGAAATTCTATGTCTTTCTTTTGGCAAAGAGGTGTAAACTCATCAAAAATTTTATGTACAAGTGCGCTTAAATCAAAGTACTCTTTAGGCATTTCATCTTCTGCATCAGCCCTTGCCAAAAACAATAAATCGTCAACAAGTTTTTTCATCCGTTCCAATTCGCTTTGAATGTTGCTTAGCCACTTCATTTGACTTCCGACAGTGTCATTTTCGTTTTCCATTACTATTTCCAGATTGGAATTTACTACCGCGAGGGGAGTCCTCAGCTCATGGGATGCATCGGCAATAAAGGCCATCTGTTTTTCCCAAGATGTTTTTATAGGTTTTATGGCTTTGTTTGCGAGGAAAAGACTTGTTGCAAAAACCAATACGACAGATAGCATAACAATGAAGGTACTGATAGAAATAAGCGGTTTGTACATTTTTTCTTCAACACTGTAATCGAGAAATACAATTATATATCCATACTCCTTGGGGATTTTCAAAAATTTAAATTTGAACTTGTCATCTGCAATTTGTCCGTTTCCTACTCCTTTTTCCATTGCTTTTTCTTTAAAGCTTTCCATATCTTCTTTGGAGATATTGATATTCATCAAATACCCGATAATTTCTTCGGAAGTGTCTACTTTTATATAAAAGAATCTAACCAGTCCGGAGTCAAAATTTGAATTTAGCCGTTCTTCGTTTGCAATGGTATACAATATTATATTAGCCTGAAACTCCAGAAAACCCTTTATCGACAGATATATACCGAAAAAAATGATAAGAAGGATCATTGTTATGCTGACAATATTCGTCATGACAAATTTGATTTTTAGCTTTCGAAACATATCATAATGCCTCCTTAAGGCAATAACCTCTTGCTCTGATGGTCTCAATTACAATTCCGCAGTTTGCTTTTGCAAGCTTTTTTCTAAGATATGAGAGGTAAACCTCTATATTGTTAAGCTCTATATCTGTCTGAAAACCCCAAATTTTCTCCAGGAGTTGCTCTTTTGAAACCACTAAGTTTTTATTTTTTATGAGAATTTCGAGAATTTGGGATTCTTTTGACGTAAGCTTTATGATTTGTCCGTTTACTTTTACTTCTCCCTTCATACAGTTAAAGCACATATTTCCTATATTAATTTCTTCATTTACCAATACTTCGCTTTGTCTTCTACCTAAAGCGCGTATTCTTGCAAGCAATTCGCTTTTTGAAAAAGGCTTTGTAAGATAATCATCCGCACCGCTGTCAAGGCCTTCAACCCTGTCTTTTACCGAATCTTTTGCTGTCAGAATGAGAACAGGAGTTGTAATTCCTTGTTTTCTAAGATCTATAAGAACATCAAGGCCATCCTTTCCGGGCAGCATTCTATCAAGGATAATGATATTGTACATCCTTGTCTCGGCCATTTGCTGACCTGATATTCCGTCAAAAGCAGTATCAACTATGTAATTGTTCTTTTTCAGAGTATGTACAAGTGCTTCGGAAAGGCGTAATTCATCTTCTACAAGAAGTATTCGCATTTTTATTCATTCCTTTCCCAAAATTGAAAGACTCTTGTCTTCGGTTTTAGAGGAAGTATTATCTTCTCATGCACTATTTTATCACAAGATACCGCATTTTTATATTCTTTCTATGATTTTTACGAAAAATGTTTTTTTATGCTTTTTTTAAGAAAAGATTAAGTTTAGTTTTTTAGAATGGTGTTGAATCAAAAATTACATTTTTTGATAGGGAGGAGATAGGATGTTCAAATTCAAGAATCCGGCAACAAAGGCATTATCAACTCTATTGGTTTTTCTTATAGTTATAGGGTTAATAAGCACTAAGGCGCCGGCTGCGACAAAAACGATAAAGATTATGCCGGTTGGAGATTCCTGTACCGAAGGTATGGGAGGAGGAGAAATGGGGTCTTATCGTACCGACTTATACAAACTTTTAACGGATGCAGGGCTTAGCATTGATTTTGTCGGTTCTCAAAGGAGCGGTCCGAATAGTTTACCCGACAAAGACCATGAAGGGCACTCCGGATGGACGATACCCCAGGTAGCAAGCAATATTAACAACTGGCTCAACACCCATAATCCAGATGTGGTATTTCTTTGGATTGGCGGAAATGACCTTCTTTTAAACAACAATTTAAACGCAACAGGTCTTAGCAATTTGATAGACCAGATTTTTACCGTAAAACCTAATGTAACATTGTTTGTGGCAGATTATTATCCGTGGCCTGATGCGATTAAGCAATACAATGCGGTTATTCCTGGAATAGTTCAACAGAAGGCCAATGCCGGCAAGAAGGTTTACTTTGTAAAGCTTAGCGATATCCAATTTGACAGAAACACCGATATTTCTTGGGACGGTTTGCATTTGAGCACTACGGGATATACAAAAGTTGCACAGCTTTGGTACAAATACACCATAGACATTTTGAGAGCTTTGGCAAATGGAACGCAGCCAACACCGAGTACAGCACCGACATCTACACCGGGCACAACACCGAGTACAACACCTGGTACAACACCGGGAAAGACAAAAACGATAAAGATTATGCCAGTTGGTGATTCCTGTACAGAAGGTATGGGAGAAGGAGAAATGGGGGCTTATCGTACCGACTTATACAAACTTTTAACGGATGCAGGGCTTAGCATTGATTTTGTGGGTTCTCAAAGGAGCGGTCCGAACAGTCTGCCGGATAAAGACCATGAAGGACACTCCGGATGGACGATACCCCAGGTAGCAAGCAATATTAACAACTGGCTTAATACCTATAATCCGGATGTAGTATTTCTTTGGATTGGCGGAAATGACATGTTTGTAAGCGGCGGCAGTCCGAATCCAACAGGTCTTAGCAATTTAATAGACCAGATTTTCACTGTAAAACCCAATATAACATTGTTTGTGGCAGATTATTATCCGTGGCCTGAAATGGTTAAGCAATACAATGCGCTAATTCCTGGAATAGTTCAACAGAAGGCCAGTGAAGGTAAGAAAGTTTATTTTGTCAAATTAAGTGACATCCAATTTGACAGATACACAGATATATCAGCGGACAATTTGCATTTGACGGTTACAGGATATTCAAAAATTGCACAACTTTGGTACAAGTACACTGTCGGTATTTTGAAGTCCATGGTTGATGAAACACAGCCGTCTCCTACTCCATCAAATCCGCCTCAAGGTAAAAAAGGTGACGTAAACTCGGACGGTCAAGTAAACTCAACGGATTATAGTCTTTTAAAAAGATATATATTAAAATTTGTAGGTGAAGATGCAATAAATGCGTCAAATGCGGATATAAACAACGATGGCAGAGTTAACTCTTCAGATGCTACAGCCTTAAAGAGAATGCTTCTTAGAAATTAGAAAATATTAGGTTTTTAACAATTGAATATATCTTTAGCAGCTAAATATATCTTTAACAGCCAAATATTCACAGAAGCTCTTCCCTCTAGAGCTTCTTTTTTTATATCCGGATTTTGAAAATGCCGAAGCATCAATCCCCCATTTCAATTTTCAGCACAAACAATCATATTTTAAATTATTTTTTTTTAGAATCATCAAAAGAAAGTGATTTTTCGAATTTTTATAATAAGTAGTAACATTACTATTTAATAAATAATACTTTGTTTATATTTAAAAATAAGCAAAAGGAGGGGAGCTGTAAGAATAAATTAGCTGAACGCAAAAAAGAGGGGTTTTAAGAAAAAAATTATCAATTTTTGCAAAGGAGAGGGTAAAGTGAAAAAAGTAGTTTCCTTGCTTTGTGTGCTTGTGATGTTGTCAAGCATGTTGTGTTCATTCACAGTTGGAGCGGCATCACCTTCCGGTTCGGGCATGCGTGACATTTCGGCAATAGACCTGGTTAAAGATATAAGAATAGGTTGGAACTTGGGAAACACTTTAGATGCTCCTACCGAGACCGGTTGGGGAAATCCTAAGACAACGAAGGCAATGATAGACAAAGTAAAAGAAATGGGCTTTAACGCCGTTAGAGTGCCTGTTACCTGGAATACACATATAGGTCCGGCTCCGGACTATAAAATTGATGAAGCATGGCTCAACAGGGTAGAGGAAGTAGTAAACTATGTCCTTGACAACGGTATGTATGCCATCATAAATATTCATCACGACAATTCATGGATTGTACCTACATATGCTAAAGAGCAACAGAGTAAAGAAAAGCTGATAAAGGTTTGGGAACAGATTGCTGCACGCTTTAAAAACTATAATGACTATTTGCTTTTTGAAACAATGAATGAACCAAGAGTAGAGGGCTCACCCCAGGAATGGACGGGGGGAACATATGAAAACCGAGATGTAATAAATAGATTTAACTTGGCTGCCGTTAACACAATCCGGGCAAGCGGCGGAAACAACGACAAGAGGTTTATACTTGTTCCTACCAATGCAGCAACCGGCCTTGATGTTGCACTAAATGATCTTGTCATTCCAAACAACGACAGCAGAGTAATAGTATCCATACATGCTTATTCACCGTATTTCTTTGCTATGGATATTAACGGAACTTCGTATTGGGGAAGTGATAGTGACAAGGCTTCTCTTACATCTGAACTTGATGCATTTTACAATAGATTTGTAAAGAACGGCAGGGCTGTAATTATTGGAGAATTCGGAACTATTGACAAGAGAAACCTTTCTTCAAGGGTTGCCCATGCGGAGCATTATGCCAAGGAAGCAGCTGCAAGAGGAATTGCAGTCTTCTGGTGGGACAACGGTTATTATAATCCGGGTGATTCAGAGACTTATGCTTTGCTGGACAGACGAAATCTCAAATGGTATTATCCTGAAATTGCCGAGGCGCTGATTAGAGGTGCCGGAGGAAAACCTTCAGTTACACCAGTAACTTCTTCAACTCCGTCGTCAACCCCGACATCATCATCAACTCCGATATTTACACCTACTCCGATATCTAATGTTTTATACGGTGATGTAAACGGAGACGGAAAAGTGAATTCTACAGATTATTCAATGCTAAAAAGATATATTTTGCGCGGTATAAATGATTTTCCGAATCCAAACGGCAAAATTGCCGCAGATGTGAACGCAGACCAGAAAATCAATTCTACGGACTTGGCGTTACTGAATAAATACATACTGCGCTTAATAGATAAATTCCCTGCAGAAGATGCTCAAACAAACAATCCGGGAATTTTGTACAACGGAAGATTTGATTTTTCAGATCCGAACGGTGCAAAATGTGCATGGTCAGCAAGCAATGTCGAATTGAATTTCTACGGCACAGAAGCCAGTGTGACTATCAAATCCGGCGGCGAAAACTGGTTCCAGGCTTTTGTAGACGGTGAACCTCTTGCTCCTTTCTCGGTTAACACAACAACGTCAACCGTAAAGCTTGTAAGCGGTCTTACAGAGGGAGCACATCATCTTGTTTTGTGGAAGAGAACAGAGGCATCCTTGGGAGAAGTACAGTTCCTTGGGTTTGACTTCGGCTCCGGAAAGCTTCTCTCACCACCAAGTCCGCTACAAAGAAAAATAGAGTTCATCGGAGACTCAATTACATGCGGATACGGAAATGAAGGAGCCAGCAAAGAGCAGTCTTTTACACCGAAAAATGAGAACAGTTATTTGACGTATGCGGCGATTACAGCCCGCAATTTGAATGCAAGCTCCAATATAATTGCATGGTCGGGAATCGGACTTACTATGAACTACGGCGGCGCCGGCGGGCCTCTAATAAATGATCGTTATGGCTATACTCTTCCTTACAGCGGAGTTCAATGGGACTTTAGCAAATATGTACCTCAGGTTGTTGTAATTAATCTTGGAACAAATGATTTTTCAACCTTAACTGCCGACAAAACAAAATTTATAACGGCATACAAAAATCTTATGGAGGAAGTTCGCAAAAACTATCCGGATGCCCATGTATTCTGCTGCGTTGGCCCGATGCTTTGGGGAACAGGTTTGGATTTATGCCGAAGTTATGTCAAAGAAGTTGTAAATGATTATAATAAAAAGGGAGACTCAAAAGTATATTTTGTTGAGTTTCCACAACAGGACGGCAGCACCGGTTATGGAGAAGATTGGCACCCAAGCCTTGCTACTCACCGGTTAATGGCTGATCAGCTTACTAAGGAAATAAGAAGCAAGGTTGGATGGTAAAAGGATGGTTAAAAAAATGGCCTCTACTTGAAAGTAGGGGCCATTTTTTACCTTTTGAAATGAAAGAGGAAAGGGCTAATGGAATCGATGTAAGATATGGATTGGTGCTTTAAGTTAAAGGATGCGACAAAGTAAAAACAGTTAAATTTAACTGTGAAATATGGTATCATAGTATTGTACGACATATCTAATATTTCAGGGAGCTGTTTTGCGAAAAGGAAACCTGCTGAAAGTTATATCAAACTTAGAAATGGGGTATCCGTTAATGAAGCTTGAGGCAATATATCACAGACCTTATAGTGAGTTTGCATTTCCTATTGATCCCGATACTTTGGTAATAAGGCTTAGGACAGCTAAAAACGATATAAATAACTGTATCCTCATCTACCATGAAAAATACGACTTCACACAGCGGGGAAAAGCAAAGATGAATAAAGTGGCAAGCGATGAAATGTTTGACTATTATGAGGTGGAGCTTAATGTTGGAATTAAAAGATTTAAATATATGTTTTATCTTGAAGATGTTTACTCCGTAAAATGGTACAGCAACGACGGCTTTTTCGATTATATGCCTCAATGGGGACACTTTACCTATTCTTATATATGCAAAGAAGATATTTTTGAAGAGGTTGAATGGTTTTGCAATTCAACAATATATCAGATATTCCCCGACAGGTTTGCCAAGGTTCCTCCAGATACATCAAGTGTAGGCAGCAGAATGATACACGGTGGCAATATTAAAGGTATACTGGACAAGTTTGACTATTTAGTCAATCTTGGAGTTGATGTAATTTACTTAAATCCTGTGTTCAAATCGGAATCCTACCACCGCTATGATATTGTCGATTATTATGAAATTGATCCGGCGTTTGGTGATAAGAGAGAGCTCAAAGAATTGATAGATATGTGTCATAGAAACGGTATAAAAGTAATATTTGACGGGGTTTTTAATCATTCGTCGGATAAGCTTTTTGCCTTCAAAGATGTTGTTGAAAAGGGAGAGAAATCGAAATATGTAAATTGGTTTCACATATACTCCTTTCCCGTTGAAGCATATCCCAGACCCAACTATGAATGCTTTTCCTTTTACGGGGGGATGCCCAAGCTAAATACAGGAAATCCGGAAACGGCCCAATACCTTCTTGATGTGGTAAGGTATTGGACAGAAGAGTTTGGAGTGGATGGCTGGAGGCTTGATGCGGCAGATGAGGTGGACCGAAAGTTTTGGAGAAAGCTTAGGGATATGCTTAAATCTTTAAACAGGGATACGGTACTGATTGGTGAAATATATGATGAGTCGTCTTCGTGGCTTTGGGGAGACCAGTTTGACTCGGTGATGAACTATCCTCTAAAATGGATGGTAGATGACTTTTTTGCCCATAGGTCAATTGATGTGGAGACCTTTAAAAAGAGAATAAACGGATATATTATGAAATTTAACAAAAAGGTGTTGAACAGCTTGGTAAACGTAATAAGTACCCATGACACACCAAGGTTTTTAACTCTTTGCGACGGTGATGAAAAGAAGTTTGAACCGGCAGTGGTATTCCAATTTACCTTTCCGGGAGTTCCCCTCATATACTATGGAGATGAAATCGGGATGGAAGGCGAAGGAGATCCTGACTGCAGAAGGCCAATGATATGGGATGAAGCAAAATGGAACGGAAAAATCTTTGAGTTGTACCGGTTTTTGATTGATTTAAGGAAGAGATTCGATGCTTTGAGAGTGGGCGAATATGGCGAGCTTAATGTAACAGGAGGTAAGGGAATACTGGCTTACAGAAGAGGTCGGGGAGAAGACGGAATCATTGTCGTTATGAATACGTTGGACCAGAAGGAGAATATTTTGGTAAGGACAGGGGAGTTTTTCGATGGTGTAAAAGCCTTTGAATCCTTAAAAGATAATGAGGTAGTGAGAATTGAGCGAAAGAGCATAAACATATGTTTAAAGCCTTTTGAATGGAGGATTTACAAAGCCTGCGGCGAATTATAAAAAATATATAAAAAGGTATAGTGTCCTTTTGTATTTTTATCATTGGATATTATTGAAATTAAAGGCGAATGTGTTAGAATAATATGTATGGTCAAAGGGATGGGCTTTTGACGATAATAATATATAGGATTTGAGGGAAAACAATGAATTTTCAGTCGAAAAGTTATTTGAAAAATGAATTTGGAATTGATGATAGAGTACTTAAAATTGCCGAATCGGTGATAGAAAGTATTACTCCCGTATTTTACAGGATTGATTCTGTCCGGGAGTACAATCAGTATAAAGTAATCAAGGCAATGCAAAACAATAATTTAAGTGATTCCCATTTTGGGGGTACTACAGGGTATGGCTATGATGACAGAGGCAGAGAGGTTTTGGATGATGTCTACAGGGATGTTTTCAAAGCAGAGGATGCCATGGTTAGGCATCAAATTGTATCCGGCACTCATGCTCTGGCCGTATGTCTTTTCGGAAACCTGAGGCCTCAGGATGAGCTTTTGGCAATTACGGGAAAGCCCTATGACACATTGGAAGAGGTTATTGGCATAAGGGGAGAAGGGGGAGGTTCCCTAAAGGAATTTGGCGTATCTTACCGCCAACTGGATTTATTGAAGGACGGCAGTATTGATTATGAATCGATTAAAAGCGCAATAAACGAAAAGACTGCAATGGTTCTGATTCAAAGGTCAAGAGGATACGAATGGAGACCTGCGCTATCCATAGATGAGATTGAAAAGGCTATCAGCATTATAAAAAGTGTAAAAAATGATATAGTGGTTCTTGTGGACAACTGCTATGGAGAGTTTGTTGAAGACAGGGAGCCGGTGGAGGTTGGAGCGGACCTTGTGGCAGGTTCCCTTATAAAAAATCCGGGGGGCGGACTTGCTCCTACGGGTGGTTATATTGCCGGAAAGAAGGAATGTGTTGAAAAAGCAGCATACAGGCTTACCACTCCCGGTCTTGGAAAGCATGTGGGGGCATCTTTGGGGCATAACAGACAGATGTTTCAGGGATTGTTCATGGCGCCCCATGTAGTGGCTGAAAGCCTTAAAGGAGCGGTATTTTGTGCCGGCGTCATGGAGGCGTTGGGTTTTGAAACAAGCCCGAAAGTAAGCGACAGAAGGGGAGACATTATTCAGGCTGTCAGATTTAATGAGCCCGATAGTCTTATTGCTTTTTGCCAGGGGATTCAGAAGGGTTCGCCTGTGGATTCGTTTGTTACACCGGAGCCTTGGGATATGCCCGGCTATGATTGCCCTGTAATAATGGCTGCCGGAGCTTTTATCCAAGGTTCGTCCATTGAGCTTAGTGCCGACGCACCAATCAAACCTCCTTATACCGCTTATATGCAGGGAGGATTGGTTTTTGAACATGTTAAGCTTGGGATTATGATTTCAATTCAAAAAATGCTGGAAAAGGGAATAATAAAAATCTAATGCCGGAAGGTGGAAAAGGATGCCGGATGAGAACAAAAGAAAATCAAACGGAAGGATAAAGTGGGGAGGTCTTTTGGTTGCCCTGTTTTTACTGCTATATATTCCGTCCTTAGTATTTTGGGTTTACGGCAAGAATATCCACACGGATATAATAAGAATGGGAGAGCTGGAAGACTATGTAACCACTGATGCTTACATTATAAGAAACGAGACTGTAATCAATTCTCCTTCCGACGGAATCAGTATAAGAAATGTGGAGGAAGGAGAAAAGGTTGGAGTAGGAGATACCATTGCTACTATATTAAACAAGTCTTCGGAAAAACTTTTGGAGGATTTGAAGACTCTTGATTTAAGAATTATTGAGGCAAAAAGGGAAAAAACCAAAAACGACAATTTCTTTTCCGATGATATAAAAAAGCTTGACCAGGAGATACAAGAAAAACTGGTGTTTGTGATAAAGCAGAGCAACAAAAACAGTATTTCGGAGGTTAAGCAAATAAAAAACGACATTGATGAGCTTATTAAAAAGAAGGCTACAATTTCAGGGGACTTAAGCTATACCGATGCGAACATTAAAGCCCTTGAGAATGAAAAAAAGATACTGCAGGAGAGTATAAACGCAAATAAACGAAATATTGTTTCGGATTCGTCCGGGATAATATCATATGTGGTTGACGGATATGAGGAGGTTCTCAATCCCGAAAAGATACCGGAAATTACTCCGGAAATACTGGATATGATAAAGGTTGTCGAAAACGGCAATAAGTCGGATGATTTAAGTACACAGTACAACAAGCCTTTTGTCAAGGTGATTGGGAGCATAGACTATTATATAGTGTTTGTCATGGATAAGGAAGAGGCTGATGATTTTAAGGTGGATGATTACCTGAATATCAGGATTAATGATATTGGCAGAGTTGTTGACGGCACGGTTGCATACAAATCCAATGAATTTGACGGCAAATTTGTAATTGCGGTTCGTACCTACAAGGCTCTAAGTGATACTGCAGCTTTGAGGGTAGTAAACGTTGATTTGATTAAGAGCCGTTATGAAGGTTTGATTGTTCCTGTAAAGAGTCTTGTCAATATCAATACAAGCACTATGGAGGCAGAAATTGCACTGGTTAAGGCAAGACGGGCAACTTTTGTTCCTGTTAAAATTATCGGAAAAAATAACAATTTTGCAGTTATAGACAATGTTGAAAATTATAAAGACGGTGGTATCAGCTTGTATTCAAGCTACATTATAAATCCTCAAAATATTGAGGAAGGGCAGGTCATAAATTAATTTGAGAACGGGGAGTAGATTAGATGAGCGGAGAGTTGGATTATATCAAAAGGAATCTTTATTCTATAATGGAGAGAATCGAAAAAGCTGCTATAAAAAGCGGAAGAAGTGCAAAAGACATTACACTTGTTGCGGTGACAAAAACTGTTGAACCGGAACGGATCATGAAGGTTCTCGATGAAGGTATTTTGGATTTGGGCGAAAATAGGGTTCAGGAATTGACAAAAAAATACGATATATTAAACAGCAGGCAATGTAAATGGCACCTGATTGGGCACCTTCAGACCAACAAGGTAAAATATATTGTGGATAAAGTTTCCCTCATACACTCCGTGGACAGAATTGATTTGGCAAAGGAAATACAAAAAAGGGCAGAAGCTATCGGGAAAATTATAGATGTTCTGGTTCAGGTGAATGTTTCCGGAGAAGAGAGCAAGTTCGGTGTTTCTGTGGAGGAAGCATACGGCCTTGTCAGGGAAATAAGTTCCATGCCAAATATTAAGGTGAAGGGTCTCATGACAATGGCTCCATATGCTGAAAATCCCGAGCGCATTCGATATGTTTTTAGTAAATTAAGGGACTTATCTATTGACATTGGAAAAGAAAAGCCTGATAATAGTAATATGGGGATTTTGTCCATGGGAATGAGCAACGATTTTGAAGTTGCAATAGAAGAAGGAGCCAATATGGTTCGGGTCGGTACGGCTTTGTTTGGAAAAAGAAATTGAAGTTTTATTTTACAAAGAATGGTATTGACAATTAATATATTTTACAAAAGATAAACAGGAGGGAGAAATATGTCAACAATATTAAACAAGGTTTTGAATTTTGTAGGTTGGGAAACAGAGGATGAAGAAGAGGATGTTGAAACCGTAGATGAGTCCGAAGACCTTGAAGAGGAATTGAAAAAGCCCCAGTTTATTCAGCCGATAAGCAGCAGAAAGACTCAGAACAAGGTTGTTAACATTCATTCTGCTTCGCAATTTAAAGTAATAGTTATGCAGCCTGAAAGCTTTAATGATGCAAAGGATGTTTGCGATCATTTAAAGAGCAAAAAGCCGGTAGTTGTAAATCTCGGAAGTGTGCAAAAGGAAGTCGCCCAGAGAATAGTTGACTTTTTGAGCGGTGCTATATATGCTCTTGACGGAAATATCCAGAAGGTTTCAAGTGACATATTTATTGTAGCTCCGCATAATGTAGACATTATGGGGGACTTTAAAGGCGAAATAACAGGAAAAGCTGTTTTCCCATGGTCAAAATAGTTGGAGGATAGAGATATAAATGGAGGGTGACAATCTGACCATTACGGCACTTAGAGCCTTGGGCCTTTTATTGGAGATTATTCAATGGTCCATCGTTATACGTGCCATATTGTCTTGGTTTTCAATACCAAAAAACAACATATTTGTAAAGTTTATATTACAACTTACAGAGCCTATATTGTCGCCTATTCGTAACCTCCTTGAGAATACCTCTTTTGGAAGGAACTCCATGGTAGATTTTTCTCCAATAATTGCATTTTTGATACTTATGATTATTTCAGGTTTTATAAATAATATGATTATGATATAGAAAGAAGTTAAGGTGTATTGAATTATATGAATAAAGAAGCGGTATTAAAAGGGATTTCAAAGATTGACGACAAGCTTTTGGTAGCCAAAATTTTAGACAAGTATACCTTATCTCAGAAAGTTATGAGCAACATCCATTCGGATTTTTTGGACCCTTATCAGCAAAATATAGTGAGAAAATGCCTTGAAATGAGCGGTATAAGGGACTACATCTTTTTTGGGGGATTTAGTGGGGCAGAGAGAACAGTAGTTTTTTTCTGCCCTTATTATATGCCTGAAAATACGGATAGTGAGCTTTTTGAGCTTTTTGAAATACTAAAAATAAAGCCAAATACAAGGGAAAACTTTTCCCATCGGGATTATTTGGGCTCATTAATGGGATTAGGTATTAAAAGAGAAAAAATTGGAGATATTCTTGTTAGGGAAGATTTTGCTTTTGTGGTTGTATTAAAGGATATTGCAGATTATATTAAAATAAATTTGACGAAAGTCGGAAATGCCCGTGTTGAAATTGACACTGTAAATTACGATGAGCTTGAGACGTTAGAGCCAAAGGTAAAGGAGATAACTTCAACGGTTGCATCCTTGAGACTTGATGCTGTGGCAAGTGCCGGGTTTGGCATATCCAGAAGCAAGATAGCCGATTTGATAAGAGCCGAGAGGGTTTCTGTCAACTGGGAGACAACCAACAGCCTCACAAAGCTCATCAATGAGGGCGATACGATTTCAATTCGGGGAAAAGGAAGGGTAGTTCTTGAGAAAATAGGCAATACAACCAAAAAAGACAGGATTCATGTTTTACTAAAGAAATTTATATGACGAGGTGTTTGCTATGAACTATACGCCGAATGAGTTGGAGAATTTGACCTTTAAGAGAAGTGTTGTTGGCGGTTACAGCGAGGACATGGTAAATGAAGTATTGGATAGAATAATTGAAGATTATACCGCATACATACGCGAGAATATCGAGTTAAAAGACAAAGTGGCCGTGCTAAATGAGGCTATTTTGCACTACAAGAATATAGAAGAATCCTTGCAGAATACTTTGCTGATGGCGCAGCAAACGAGCGAGGAGATAAAGAGAAACAGCTACCAGAAGGCTGAGAATATTATAAAAGAAGCCGAAATTAAGGCTCAAAAGATAATAGACGAGGCAAATCAAGAAGTGCTTAAAATAAAGTTTGAATATGAGGAATTGAAAAGGAAGCTGCATTCCTACAAGAGCAAGGTGGAATCCCTTCTTCTTTCCCAGTTGGAGATATTAAAGCCCATAGTTGAAGAAGAAGCGGAATAAGATTTTGTAATTATAAAATATTGCAATCGATTTCTTGACATTAAAACGTCATATATTGTATAATTCTTTTAATTGAATAGTGAGAAAAAACGATGAGTAGAACGAGTAGAGGGCGAAACTTTTGAAGAGAGCAGGTGGCCGGTGCAAATCCTGTAAAGCCAGCCTTTGAAAATCATCTACGAGTTGCCGGCTGAAAGGTGTGAAAAGTTTTCGAGTAAGCTGGGCCGGCGGTGAGCCGTTATTTAAATTGAGTGATTGGGAATATATATTTTTAATATATATTCTGTAATAAATGTGGGTGGTACCGCGTGAGGAATTCTCTCGTCCCTTTTTGGGGATGAGAGTTTTTTAGTTTTACATACTGTTTATGAAGTTTATATTATTCAAATAAATATTACACTGATGGAGGTTTGAAAATGTCAGAAGATTACGGAAAAACTTTAAATCTACCTAGCACAGAGTTTCCTATGAGGGCCAATCTTCCTCAAAGAGAGCCGGAATTTTTGAAAAAATGGGAAGATATGGATATTTATAACAAGCAACTGAAGAAAAATGCCGGAAAGCCAAAATTTGTACTCCACGACGGTCCTCCTTATGCCAATGGCGGAATTCATCTGGGAACTGCTCTTAATAAAATACTAAAGGACATTATCATAAAGTATTATAGCATGAAGGGCTATGAGACTCCTTATGTTCCCGGATGGGATACCCACGGACTTCCGATTGAGCAGAGAGCCATAAAGGAATTTGGGCTTAAAAGACATGAAGTAAGTCCTGTAGAGTTCAGACAGGCATGCAAGAAATTCGCTTTAAAATACCTCGATGTGCAAAGAGAGGCCTTTAAAAGACTTGGGGTAAGGGCAGACTGGGATAATCCATATATTACATTGAACAAAGAGTTTGAAGCCAAACAGATAGAAGTATTCGGTGAAATGGCTAAAAAAGGTTATATATATAAGGGCTTAAGACCTGTATACTGGTGCCCAGATTGTGAGACCGCCCTTGCAGAAGCGGAAATAGAGTATGCGGAAGACACCACTCTTTCGATATATGTTAAGTTTGAAGTAAAGGATGACAAGGGTAAGTTTACCGGTATTGTGGATAGCCTTGAAAACACATATTTTGTAATATGGACCACTACCACCTGGACACTTCCCGGAAACCTTGCAATCAGCTTGAATCCTGAGTTTGATTACGGATTGGTAAAGGCAGACGGCGAATACTATATTATTGCGATAGAGCTCCTTGACAATGTTATGAAAGTAGCCGGAATAGAAGATTATGAGATAAAGGCGAAGTTTAAAGGAGAAGAATTGGAAGGTATGCTCTGCAAGCATCCGTTCCTTGACAGGGATTCTGTGATTATAACCGGAGACCATGTTACTGCCGAAGCGGGTACAGGTTGTGTTCACACAGCTCCGGGACATGGTGCGGAAGACTTTGAAGTTTGTAAAAAATATGACATACCTGTAATAGTACCGGTGGATGATAAAGGTTATCTCACTTCTGAAGCAGGGCAGTTTGCAGGAATGTATTATGAAAAGTCAAATGCTGCAATTATTGAGCAGCTTAAGTCAACCAATAATCTTTTGGCATCGGAAAAGATTGTTCACCAGTATCCTCACTGCTGGAGGTGCAAAGACCCGATAATTTTCAGGGCTACGGAACAGTGGTTTGCTTCAATTGAGGGCTTTAGAAAAGAAGCAATTGATGCTATTTCAACTGTAAAGTGGATTCCCGAATGGGGTCAGGAAAGAATTACAAACATGGTGAGAGACCGCGGTGACTGGTGTATTTCAAGGCAAAGAATATGGGGAGTGCCCATTCCGATATTCTACTGCAAGGATTGTAAGAAGGAACTTATAAATGACGATACAATTAAAGCTGTTGCAAAGCTCTTTGCCGAAAAGGGTTCCGATGCTTGGTATGAGTATGACGCAAAGGATATTTTGCCCGAAGGCACCAAGTGCGAGTGTGGCTGCTTTGAGTTTACCAAGGAAAAAGACATTATGGACGTATGGTTCGATTCGGGTTCCAGTCACTCTGCTGTTCTTGAGACAACAGAAGGGCTGACATGGCCGGCAGATATGTATCTGGAAGGAAGCGACCAGCATAGAGGATGGTTCCAGTCTTCGCTCCTTACGGCAGTTGCCACAAAAGGCGCAGCTCCCTACAAGACAGTACTGACCCACGGTTATGTGGTTGACGGTGAAGGAAGAAAGATGTCCAAGTCTTTGGGTAACGGAATCGATCCTGAGGATGTAATAAAGGAATACGGAGCGGATATATTAAGACTATGGGTTGCATCTTCGGACTATAAGACGGATATTAGAATATCCAAGGATATATTAAAGCAGCTTTCTGAAGTGTACAGAAAGATTAGAAATACTTGCAGATATATACTGGGCAACATATATGATTTTGACCCGAACAAGGATACGGTAAGCTATGAAGAGCTGAACGAGCTTGATAAATGGGCACTTATGAAACTCAACGGGCTTATAAAGAAAGTTAACGATGCCTATGAAAAATATGAGTTCCACATGATGTTCCATGCAATACACAATTTCTGTGTTGTTGATATGAGTAACTTCTATCTTGATATTATAAAAGACAGGCTCTACACCAGCAGGGCTGACTCAAAAGAAAGAAGAGCGGCTCAAACTGCGATGTATGAAATTTTGGAGGCTCTTGTGAAAATGCTGTCTCCGGTACTGGCATTCACCAGTGAGGAAGTCTGGCAGTTTATGCCTCACAGAAGCACAAATGACCCTGAGAGCGTACAGCTCAACTATTGGCCTGAACTGAATGAAAAGTATGAAAATTCGGAACTTAAGGAAAAGTGGGACAGAATAATTGAACTCCGTGATGTGGTATCTAAGGCCCTTGAGATTGCTAGGACGGAAAAAATCATAGGCCACTCTTTGAATGCAAAGGTTACTATCTTTGCCGATGAGTCAAACTATGACTTTATAGATTCCATAAAGAAGGAGCTTGTTACAGTATTCATAGTTTCAGACTTTGAGTTAAAGAAATTTGATGAGGCTTCTGACAAGTATTATGAAGACCCGGATGTAAAGGGATTGAGAGTTGCTATTTCCACGGCATCGGGAGCTAAGTGCGAAAGATGCTGGATGATTAGTGAGACAGTCGGAAAGAATGAAAAACATGCCACTCTTTGCGACAGATGTGCAGAAGTAGTTGGTTGATTTTACGGTTAATTTTACAGGCTAAAAGGTTTATCCTTTTAGCCTGATATAAATACCGAAGGGTGGGCTGATTGAAAGATGATAAAAATAAGCGTCAATTTACAGGACAGGAGCTATCCGATTTATATAAATACCGACTATGCCCAAATAGGCAGATGTGTTCAAAGTGCAAGACTTACAGGCAGAATAGTTTTGATAACCGATACCAATGTAGACAAATGCCAGTCGGAGGAATGTATAAAGGCCTTTTTAGACGAGGGCTACGAAGTGAGTAAATTTGTTATTCCCGCAGGAGAGGAAAACAAGAACCTTGAAACCACGAGGGATATTTACAAGCACCTTCTTGGTTTGAAACTGGACAGAAATGCCACATTGATAGCGTTGGGCGGTGGAGTTGTCGGAGATATAACCGGTTTTGCCGCTGCCACTTTTCTTCGGGGGATAAATTTTGTCCAGATACCCACAACTCTTCTCGCCCAGTCGGACAGCAGTGTGGGCGGAAAAGTGGGAGTTGACTTTGAGGGAAGTAAAAACATTATCGGTTCTTTTTATCAGCCGAAATTTGTATATATCAATGTTAACACATTAAAAACTCTGCCGGACAGGGAACTTAGAGCCGGGCTTGCAGAAGTAGTAAAGCACGGCATAATTCTGGATGATGAATTTTATGAATATATAGACTATAATGTTCACAAGATATTCAACCGTGATGAAGCAGTGCTCCAATATATTGCCAAAAAGAATTGCTCCATCAAGGCATCTGTAGTTGAAAAAGATGAGAAAGAAGGAGATTTGCGGGCAATTTTAAATTTCGGACACACTATAGGGCATGCAATTGAGACGGTAATGGATTTTGCGCTTTTGCACGGTGAATGTGTTTCATTGGGAATGGTGGGTGCCATGAGGATGGCTCAGTATCTTGAGATGATTGATGAATCTCTTGTAAACCGTGTAAAGGGAACTTTGGATAAAATAGGTCTTCCTACAAAGCTTGAAGGCATTGATGTTGACAAGGTGTACAATCAGATGTTTTATGATAAGAAAATTAAAGGAAGAAAGCTTATCTTTATACTTCCGCGGAAAAAAATCGGTGAAGTAATTCAGTGTACTATCGATGATGAGGATTTAATAAAAAGGGTGATTGCCAGCCTTGGTGAATGACAGCAAAGGCTGGCTTTCTTTGTGGGAGTAAAAATTAAATTCGAAATATTAAAAATTAAAATAACAAGAAGCGATGGCAGGAGCTTTCACCATCGCAAGCCAAATAATAAAAAGATTTAAGTTACTTTATCTCCACAGTATTTTGTACTTTTAAGATAAAGTTTGTCGGAATGGGAAAATCAATAATTTAATTTAAGTGTACGCACAATATATATGCGTACACCATACACAATTTTGGAAGGGTACAAGCCAATAAAAATTGAAAATAATTATAAAGTAAAAACTCCAGTGCACAAAGCCCCGGAGCGTTAATGTAAAGTTATTCGAATTCTACCAACCTTATTTTATTATCCTTTGCAAACTTGGTTATTTCCTGTTTGTATTGTTCGAAGTGATCCCAGTCCATAGGCTTTAGAACCAGAATAGGTTTGCTTGAGCCTTTTACGTGTATTTCGATCTTTTCGCTGGTTTTTTTTGAAAAAAGCCTTGTTACAGTGTAATAACCGAATCTGATTTCACTTATCTGGTGATAGTCAAGAAAAACGGGTTTGCCTTTTCTGTCAATTACCGTAATACCAGTCCAGTCCCTGTTACATGCGATTAGTCTGTTGCCATTCATAAAACACTCCTCCCAAATTACCCAAAAAAGCAAGTGAAAATAGTACACATACATTAATAAGAGTTGGTAGCTTTCTATATATAAAAATTATCTGTAATAATTATTTCCCTAAATATAATGCGTATGATGTCATTTCATAAGGGGGATTTATTTTAAATTTTATTCTTCCAATTGTACTCTCAGTAATATATTATATAAGTATATATCATGACGACTCATAAATATTGACAATGCGATTGATTGCGCCCCAAAAAAAATAGAATTGAAATTTTAAATATGAATCGCTACTTGTCAATATTTCAAATTTAAAATATTATTTTTATATTTTGAGTAGCATAATTTATAGTATAATTATATAGCTTAGTACAATTACATTATACCATATTAATGCAACGTTTTATAGTATATTATTAAAATATTTTCAACTTTACAGAGGAGGAGTATAAAATTGGATAAGAATAATGAGAAACTGGTAAAGTGGCTTTTTGAAACAAATGCTGTAAGGGTATGTCCCCAGGACAAGCCTTTCTGGTATACATCGGGAACTATAGGTCCATATTATATAAATACTCATTTTCTTTACGGAAGCGAGGAAAAAGCCAATAAGCTTTTGAAGTTTATAGATGAGGAAAAGGAAAATATTTTAAAGTGTCCGGAGAGAGTTTTAGACCAGACCCTTAAAAATTATGAATCCGACGCCATATATAGGGGACTGATTGATGAAATGTGCGAGTTTATAAAAAGCAATATAGATGTTAACGAAATCGATTATATTTCCGGGGGCGAAAGAAGGGATTGGTTTTTCTCACTGATTATTGCAAAGTTTCTTCAAAAGCCTCATATAACCATATATAAAGATTTGACCACGGTGGTTACAACCGACGGAAAGACTGAGGAACTAAAAAAGTTGGAGGGCGAAAGCGTTCTTCATATTGCAGATTTGATTACTGAAGCTTCAAGCTATGAGAGGGCATGGATTCCTGCAATAAAGAACAATGGCGGCAGAATAAAATGGAGTGTTGTCGTTGTAGACAGAAAGCAGGGCGGCGGTGAGCTGTTAAAATCCTATGATGTAAAGTCATATTCAATGGTTGACATAGATATTAATCTATTTAAAAGAGTTTTGGATATGGGACTTATAAACAGGGAACAGTTTGAAATGATTGAACGATATATTCTTGATCCTAAAGAAGCGATGGCACAGTTTTTAAGGGAGAATCCGCAGTTTATAAAAGAAGCGCTTTCGGCAGATGATAAAACCAGAGAAAGGGCAAAACTTTGCATTGAGAAGGATTTTTACGGCTTGAATATCAAGTTGGATTGAAAAGTATGATTTACTACTTGTTAGAAGGTTTATTTTATGGAGGTTAGTTAAGTTGAGTGCAAACAATAGAAAAAATGTCTGTGTTTCCCCGGAGGAGATGGCAAGACAGCAGCAGTTTATTGACGAAGTTAAGGAATTAAATTATCAAAGAGAAATGCAGACAGGGAAGAAGAAGCTTTATTATATTGCTACTTTCGGCTGCCAGATGAATGAGCATGATTCGGAAAAGCTTGCGGGAATGTTGGCGGAAATGGGCTATGCCGAAACGGACATCATGGAAAACGGTGATTTGATTATTTACAATACATGCTGCGTCAGGGAAAATGCAGAACTTAAGGTTTACGGGCATTTAGGGCCGTTAAAGCATCTTAAAAAAGAAAATCCGGAGCTTTTGATTGCTGTATGCGGTTGTATGATGCAGCAGCCGGAAGTTGTGGAGCATATAAAGAAAACATACAGGCATGTTGACCTGATATTTGGAACGCACAACCTGTACAAGTTTCCCGAGCTTTTGTACAGGGCAATGGATTCTGTGTCCACTGTTATTGATGTCTGGGATTGTGAAGGGCAGATAGCCGAGAATGTGGCAATTGAGAGGAAGGATGGAGTAAAGGCCTGGGTTACGGTCATGTATGGCTGCAACAATTTCTGCTCTTACTGTATTGTGCCTTATGTACGAGGCAGGGAAAGAAGCAGGACGATGAATAACATCTTAGAAGAAGTAAAGACGTTAGGATGTCAAGGGTTTAAGGAGATAACACTTTTAGGGCAAAACGTAAACTCTTATGGAAAAGATATTGGCGATGGTACAAGCTTTGCGCAATTGATACGTGAAGTGAACAAGATTTCGGGAATTGAAAGAATCAGGTTTATGACATCCCATCCGAAGGATTTGTCCGATGATTTGATTTATGCCATGAGGGACTGCGAAAAGGTGTGCGAGCATTTGCATCTTCCGTTTCAGGCAGGAAGCACCAGGGTACTTAAGATGATGAACAGAAAATACACCAAGGAGGACTACATTAATCTTGTGTCAAAGGTCAAGGAAAATATACCGGATATAACCTTGACCACCGATATTATTGTAGGATTTCCCGGCGAGACGGAAGAAGATTTCAAAGACACTTTGGATATTCTTGAAAAGGTCAGGTTTGACAATGCTTATACCTTCCTGTACTCCAAAAGGACCGGTACACCCGCGGCAAAAATGGAGGATCAGGTTCCTGAAGAAGTAAAAAAAGATAGGTTTCAGAGGCTTCTTGCAACTCAAAACAGGATAAGCAAGGAATTAAATGACATATTTTTGGGAAAAACGGTTGAAGTTTTGGTTGAGGGAGTCAGTAAAACAAATGATGAAATTTTCACAGGAAGGACAAGAGGAAACAAAGTTGTTAATTTTCAAGGAGATGCAAGCCTAATTGGGCAGTTGGTGAATGTAAGGATAGATACTGTAAAGACTTGGTCTTTAGAAGGTAGCATAATAAGGTAAAAATAGGATGTTTAGCAATTAAAAAGGGGCAAGAGAATAACGGTACTTTCATTGTGCTTCTCTTGCTTCTTAATTTTTAAAATAAAAAGATAATCTTGCAGGAATTTTTTTAAAGGCCTATACGGCTTTTTTTATTGAGATTGCGTTACAAACAGGAAAATTCCATGGGTATGGCTATTAATTTTGTCAATATTTTATCAAAGTCTATTATCAAAAGAATTATTTAGAAAAATTATATCCCTTCCGATAAAATTCATAGAATCTAGAGTTTACATAAAATCAAAAAAGTGTCAATCAAACAAAAGGTTTATAGAACTTTTTGGCGCTTGGCATTATATGCAGTAATTCATATAATCAAAAAAATTTTTAATTTGTGAAGGGAATGATCAAAAAATGAAAAGGGTATTTAGCTACAAATGGAAGTGTGTGCTTTTATTTGCGGTCACACTTTCATTAATTTTTACTGCTGCATGCGCTAGCAAACCCAAAGCGGAAACAATTACTCCAAATCAGGAAAGTCAGAAGGATACATCAAATCTAGATTCTCAAAAGCAAGCTATCCAAACAGAACAAGGGCAAGAGAAAGAGAAGAGTGAGCAAGCAAACAGGCTTGATAATACAGGCAAGAAAATTGCTTTTGTTACTTTTGCCAATCCAGATTCTCAACAATGGCAAAAGCTTTCCGAGGATGCAGCATTCAGAGTATTGAAAGAAGCGGGTTATGATACTGAGAATACGGAATTTAAGATAATTAAAGAAGACGACACCACGAAAGTTGGAGAAGTAACTAAAGAAATTATGCAATTCAGTCCCGATTTAACATTAGTTATAAATTCTTCTATGGCTATTCCCCTTGCAAAGTCTTTGGAGGGTGCACCATTCCCGGTAGTTGTGCCAACATGCAGAGAAGCGGGAGTAATTGATTCTTCAGGGGTGGCCGCAAAAAATGTTACGGGAGTCAGTTTTACACCGGTTGATATTATGGCTAAAGCTGCCAATCTTGTATCTATTGTGGATCCGTCCATACCCAAAAAGACGGTATTCATAGTTGGTAAATATGCACCTTCTAAATATCCAAAAGAAATGGTAGAAGGTCAGCTGAAAGCTTCAGGGGTTGAGCTTAAAGCCTATGAAGTGCCGGAAACGGAGGAAGAGCTTTATAGTTTGATAGAAAAATATGAAAATGATCCTGAAATAAAATGGGTTATTTATGCAGGTAATTTCGTAAGACTCAAAAACGGTACTATCGGTAATTTGATCGATGCATTAACTTATCTAAGAGAGAATAGCAAAAAAATGAACATTGCTTTAGTTGACACCATGGTTAAAAATGGTGCATTTGGTGGTGTAACGGTTGATTTAACTGCATTGGCAGAACAACAAACGGAAGTTGCAGTAAGGCTCTTAAATGGGGAAGATATTAAAAGTATAAAAATAGAAGACCCTAAAAAAGTTTATATCTATTACAACAAGATGACTGCTGACAGAATAGGCGTAGAGTTACCGCTTCAAGCGATTGAATCAGCTTATAGAGTATATACCGATTACGATGGAAATTATATTGGTAATTAAGATATTTAACTTATGGATAAAAAATGAATATCCTGAATTATTGAAAACTAAAAAGTCATAGTTTGTTTTAAGAAAGCTATGACTTTTTCACCATATTTTTAAAGCTCCAGAATCTTAAAGTAAAAAAATTGATGAGATATTGAAATTCCTGAAAGGAATGAGGATAATGAATCTTAAAAAAATTAAAAACTACATTATGAATAAAATACGCCAATATAAATTTCCGGAGACTTGGGCGGTTTCAAATTCAAAAAAGCCGGACTCAAAAGATTCGTTTGCACCTGATGAAGAAACGGACAAACGAAGATCTAAAATACTGGAAAGCCTCAGCAAATTAACTAATTTTAAATCTCTAAAAACCAAGCTGCTTCTACTTAATACGATAACCATTTCATTTGTTATAGTGGTTATTATGGTATATATGGTTCATGTTTCTAAAAGTAATGCAAAAGAAGATATGGAAAACAGTTTAAAGAACCAGTCAATTGCGGCAGAAATTATCTTAAAGAATGAAATCAGCAATATTGAAAATATAAATATAAACATAGCAAAAAACTCTGCGTTTAAAATGTTGATACAGATGGATTTGAGACAGCAATTGAATCAAAATTTGCAGGAATACATGAATAAATACCCGGAAATAAGCGATATTATTGTCTATAAAGGAGATACTGAAATTTACCGTGCTAATGAAAAAAGCAATGTAAAGATTGACAATACAATTAAGCAAAGAACTGGCTTTATACAAGGAGAGCATATAAACATTTTCAGTATGGAAAATATTGTAGATTCCAATTCTGAAACTATTGGAACAATTGTATTGTTGCATGATATAACTGCTGACAACAACTTGATTAGAGAAATAAGTACCACTCTTGAAACGAATGCGTTTTTATATGAAGGAAATAAACTAATAGCAATGAGTGATGTAAATGGCAATGCGTATGACAATAATGAGGATGTTACCATAGATTTGGAAAGTATCTCAAAAGGCAAAGGATTTCTTGATGATACTCAACGAATGTTTGGTGAAAATTATTATTTATACGGCAAAGAGATTAAAGACTATCAGGGAAAAACCTTGGGAGTATTGTCTGTAGGCGTAACTGACGGAAGTTTAAATAGATTGGTAAATGAAATTAAATTCAACATGATAGCTATCGGTTTGTTATCATTGGCAATAGGATTGCTCTTAGTGTGGATTGTTTCGGTAATTATTTCAAACCCTATAAAAAATTTGGTCAAGAATGTTGAATTGGTTCAAAAGGGAGATCTTACTGTTACTTCGGATTATAAAAGCAATGATGAAGTAGGGGTATTGTCAAATGCTTTTTATGAAATGGTGGATACGCTAAGAGCCATTTTAACGGATATTAATACCAAGTCCCTACTGCTGGCCGGCTCGTCCGAAGAAATAAACAACAGTTGCTCAATATCGGTGGATACCTTTGAAAGCATATCGGTTGCGGCCCAGGACATAGCTCAAGGTAGTAATGAACAGGTGCAATCAGTTGACGAAGCCAAAAAGCAGATAGAAGTAATTTTGGATGATATGGCAAAGATGGCTGATTTATTGGAGGAAGCCAAAGACATATCTCTAAATGCCGGTGAAAGTGCTTCAATGGGGGACAAGTTGGTAACCGAAGCATTAAATCAGATGGATAATATAAACAATAGCATACTGAATTCCAATAAGTGCTTAAAAGACCTGGGGCGTGAATCCGACAGTATATTCAAAATTATCAAAGTTATATCGGATATTGCAAGTCAAACCCATTTGCTGGCTATGAATGCAACAATAGAAGCTGCAAAAGCAGGTGAGGCCGGAAAGGGATTTTCGGTTATAGCCTCGGAAATCAGGAAACTGGCTTTAAAATCAAAAGATTCAACTGTTGAAATAAATAAAATAATTTCGGATATAAAGGCATATATAAATAAAACCATAAATATAGCAGATGCGACAATAACACAATCTGAAAAAGGCATTTCTGTTGTGTCAAACGCTAAAAATACTTTTAATATAATAAATAATAATACTAATGATATTATTGAAAAGGTTAATGAGCTGGTTGTTGCTACTGAAAGGGTTGTTTCCAACAGTAAACTGTTTACAAAATCCTTCTATCAAACTATGGAAGTGGCGGAAAGCACTTCAGCTTCTATTGAGGAAATAGCGGCATCTTTGGAAACCCAAACCGATACTATGGACAAAATTACAAATTCATCGAGCTTATTGGCACAATCGGCAAAAGATATGCATGAATTGGTCGGTAAGTTCAAGATTAATTAATAAATTCGATATTCATTCACCCCGAAATTTCAGTATAAATGAAGTAACAATTAAGAATAGCATATGGTAAAATATTACAAAAACATATTGAAACTAAAACAGGATAAGGATAAAGCGTATTATGAAAAAACACAAGATTTCATTGGTTATTTTTGATATGGACGGTTTGATGTTCGATACCGAAAGAATCGGCGTTGAGGGCTGGCATGAGGCCGGAAAAGCCTTTGGTATTGAAATAAAGCCGGAATTCATGCGGGATGTGGTTGGCATGAATGTAAAAGGTATAGAAAAAGTCTTTCAAAGATATTACGGCAGCAGTTTACCTTTTTATGACATCAGAAATCTGAGGGTAAGGTACGTGCTGGATTATATCGATAAAAACGGTATGCCTGTAAAACCTGGATTGTTTGAGCTTTTGGACTACCTTGACAATAAAGGTATAAAAAAGGCTGTTGCCACATCCACAGAGCGGGCAAGGGCTGAAAAGTATTTAAATGCAGTGGGCATCAAAGAACGTTTCAATGCTATTGTTTGTGGAGATGAGGTAGAATATGGCAAGCCCCAACCCGATATATTTATCGAGGCCGCAAAAAGGACAGGCAGTAAAGCGGAAGAATGTATTGTGCTGGAAGACTCGGCAAACGGCATAAAAGCAGCTTCAAAAGCGAAAATGCTTCCTGTACTTGTTCCGGATATAAGAAGGCCTGATGAAGTTGAAAAATTGGTGTATAGAGAATTAAAATCATTGCATGATGTGATAGGCTTGCTAGAAAGTTTAAATGAGAATTAATCTTTTAAACTAATAAATTCCCTATTGAAAATAGAGGTAAAATATACGATATTATAATTGATTGTATTAAAAATTGCTAAATTATATTTTGGTTAGGAGATGGCTTTAAATGAAGAAATTGATGCTAAGAAGATTGGCTGTTTTTCTTACTGTATTTACGATTCTGTTTTCCCTTTGTACTCTTAATATCTATTCTTCAAGCAAAATAAACGTGTGTGTAAACGGCAAATATTTAAAAATGGATGTGCCGCCCATTATAGAAAACGGAAGAACTTTAGTGCCTATTCGAGGTGTTTTTGAGTCTATTAATGCCTATGTTGATTGGTTGCCAGAATGGCAAACGGTTAATGTTTTAAAGGATGATAAAATAATAACTCTTAGAATCAACACTAATATAGCCTATGTAAACAAAGAGGCGGTAAAGCTTGATGTACCGCCCAGGATCATCGACGGAAGGACGTTGGTGCCGATAAGGTTTATATCTGAAAGTATTGGTGCAGAGGTAGGATGGGATGATGCAACAAAAACCGTTATCATCAATACTGTCAAGAATGTCCCCGAGGATAAAGAGTTTGAGTTTAAAGGAAATGTAAGCACATTAATGGGAGCATCCCTTGAAAATATAATAAAAACTTTTGGCGAGCCGGACCGTATTGATTTGAGCAAATACGGCTTTGATTGGTATATTTATAACAAAGACCTCCCTAATATTTCTTCATTTTTCTCTCGTTTTCTCACTCAATCATAGAATTTCATTATTTTCATAGCGAGCCATATGGACAGATATTGAATTGTTGCACAATAATGGATGATGTAGTG
>Ga0116167_1000118_pt1 | contig 72902 bp, 65 predicted proteins | sample AD_JPNMR3_MetaG_FD_89794 | JGI IMG/M metagenome (GOLD analysis project Ga0116167, IMG submission 89794) | Active sludge microbial communities of municipal wastewater-treating anaerobic digesters from Japan - AD_JPNMR3_MetaG | ecosystem: Engineered > Bioreactor > Anaerobic > Digestate | place...
CGGTAATTCAACGCTTGCTATTTCAATTGAGGGATTCGAAGAAATGACAGATTGGAGAAGAGGAAAAGGCGTTTTTGATAAAATAAAAAATGCCTGGGAAATACTAACAAAATACAAATTAATATATGGTGCTTCTGTTACAGCAACCAGAAAAAATCATGATGTTATTATGAGTGATGAATTTTGGGACTTTTTAAGAGAAAATAATGTAAGTTATGCTTGGGTATTTCAATTTATGCCAGTTGGTGCTGATGCATCGATGGACTTGGTTCCTACCCCAGAACAAAGATATGAAAGATTCTATAAAGCTGAAGAACTCAGATTAAGTGGTAAATTTGCTTTTGTTGCAGATTTTTGGAACCACGGATTCCTAACAAACGGTTGTTTAGCATCTGGAGCAAAGTATCTACATGTAAATGCTAAAGGATATGTTGAGCCATGTATATTCCAACAATTTGCAGTTGACAATATTAGAGAAAAGAGTATTTTAGAAATTCTTAAATCTCCTTTCTTTGAAGCATACAAGAGAACTATTCCTTATTCTGATAATCTTTTCAGACCTTGTCCAATAATAGATAATCCTAAGGTATTTAGAGCTATGATAAAGAAATTTAATGCTATTCCTCAACATCCTGGTAGTGAAAGAACCATAAACGAACTGGCTCCTGAACTGGATCAACTTGCTGAAGAATGGAAAAAATATGCAGACAAGTTATGGTATGAGGAGGGGTATGCAGAAAGATATCCTTCAAAAAGAGGTGTATATAACTACGAAACAAGGATGAGACGTTACGCAGAGAATGAGGAAAAATTGGCTATAGATAAAAAAGCATAATATATTTTAAAGCCATCTTAATATCATTAAAATAACGGGTTTTCATGACCCGTTATTTTAATTTATTGGTTAATAATTATTAGTTTTAATATGGTATAATATTAAAGGCAAATTATAATAGTTTCTAACTTAGAAACGAATTTTCTCTTAATATATATTTTTTAATTTTTATTCCATAAAGATATCATCTTTTGCTTTACCAAACGGAGGAATTTAGGTAATGAAAGAAAAATTAGCTATGATAACTTTCGGCTGTAAAATGAATCAAGCCGAATCTCAATTTATATCCGAAAAATTATCAAAAGATTTTGAAATTCTTTTTGAAGAAAAAGACGGGAAATCTGATATTTACATACTGAATACCTGTGCGGTAACTTCTGAAGCTGAAAGAAAAGTACGTCAAACTATTAGAAGAATTAAAAAAGCAAGTAAAGATGCAAAAATTATAGCTATAGGATGTTACGCTAATTCTGATCCTTTAGAATTGCACTCAATTGGAGCAGATTTGGTGCTTGGTAATCTAGAAAAAAAAGAAATAGAACAATATTTTGATAGAGAAGGAATATATGCGGAAAAATTATTCTGGGTAAGAAGTGATAATAAAATTTTGGTTCCTGAAGAAGCCTATGGAAATAGAACCAGGTTTTTTTTGCCCATTGAAGAAGGTTGTATAAACGGATGTGCTTTTTGTAAAATAAGACTACTTCGCGGTATAAAAATACTTAGTTTATCAAAAAAAGATATAATTGATAAGATAGAAAATTTAATTAATAAAGGATATAAAGAAATAGTATTAACAGGAACAAATCTAACTTGTTATGGTTTAGATATCTCTGAATCTTTTGAAGATCTGTTAAAGACTATCGGAGATAAATTTAAAGATGAGAATATTAGAATAAGATTAACCTCATTGTATCCAAATGATGTAACTGATAATTTAGCATATTTATTAAACAATTATTCTATCTTTGAAAAGCATCTACATCTGTCTATTCAACACTTTTCTGATCGTATTTTGAAATTGATGCGTAGAAATTATGAAAGAAAGGATATCTTTAATTCTATTGAAAAACTGAGAAAACTAGATCCTAATTTTTCAATTACTTGTGATTTGATAGTAGGGTTTCCTAGCGAAAATGATGAAGACTTAGAAATTATGTTTGATTCAGTTAAGGATCTTAAAATCCTTAAAGTACATGGTTTTAGGTTTTCTGCCAGGGAAGGAACTCCTGCTTTTAATATGAGTAATCAAATTCCTGGTAGCGAAAAAAAAGATAGAATGATTGAACTCACAAAGAGTGCTCAAATATCTACAAAAGAATATTTATCACAGTTAATTTCTTCTGAGCATACAGTTTTAATAGAGGATGAAAAAAATGGTTATCTGTTAGGGTACGATGAGTATTATATACCTCACAAAATAAAATACAATCATAGTAATTATAAATCTGATTTTAGAGGTATTTTTTTAAAATCGAGGGTTATTTCTATCTCTGAAGGAAGTGAAGGGGTGATATCAAATGTTTTATAATGGAAATGAATGGGTTGAATATCCTCTTGTGAGTGCAGACGATGAGGGTTTTGTTAGCGGTTATTCTGTATATGAAGTTATTAGAACATATTTTGGTATACCATATCGATTAAGAAGTCATTATGATAGGCTAAAAAAATCTGCCAATTTCATGGGGTTTGATGTTCCATCATTGGAAAAAATAAATTTGGTGTTAGAACAAGCCCAAAAAATACATAATTACAACGAATATAGATTTAAAATCTATGTTACCCCTTTCACTTCAAATTATGAAACCTTTTACTGCTTTGTAGAAGAATTAGAAGAAGACATCGATATAATAGAAGAAGGGGTAGTAGTTAATATTGCAAGAGAAAGGAAGCCACATTTTTCTATTATTCCATATTATGTAAAAACTCCATTAAATAATTCAGTCAAATATATCCATAGAAAATATGATTATTACTATGAATCAATCATATTAAATGAATTTGGTTATGTGGCGGAAGGTACTTTTTCAAACATTTTTTATGTTAGTAGTGGCATACTAATTACCCCACATTTATCAACTGGTATACTAGCTGGTATAACTAGAAATACTGTGTTAGAGTTAGCACGAGAATTATCTATGGAAATAGAAGAAAAACCAAATGTTGAAGTATGGGAGCTACTCTCTGCTGATGAAATATTTCTATGTCATACCTCAAGGGGCATTGTCCCTGTGAGAAGAATTTTTCCTCACTTTACATTTACTGTTCCAGGTGTAGTTACAGAAGCTTTGATCGCTAATTGGAAAGATTTTATAACTAAAACTCTAGACGAATTGGAATAATTTTTGCAAAATTCTTCAGGAGAAGTAGGTTTAAAATGGAAGAAAAATTTGAAGAGGTTTTAAAAAAATTATCATTTAAAAACCCTTCACTAAAAAAAATATATATTATTTCTAAATTACGAGATGAAACTTGTAATTTTCTACCTGAAAATCTAATTCAGGAAGTTAAAGTTGTTAATTATTCAATAAGTGAACGTGCATTATTATTATCATGTTCCAATAATTTTGTTAAACAAGAAATTGTATTTAGAGAAAACGAAATCTTGAAAAGTATTAATCTTATTTTTGGATCAGACGAAGTAAAAAAAATTAAACTTGTCTAATTGAAACAATTTGGAGGTGCTTTAATGATCGAAAAAGAAAAAGATTATTCCGCTGAACAGATAAAAGTTTTAAAAGGACTCGAGGCTGTTAGATTAAGACCCGGAATGTATATAGGTTCAACTGGTAAAGCTGGACTAAATCATTTAGTCTACGAAATAATCGATAATTCAATAGACGAACATATAAATGGTTATTGTAACTTAATAAGAGTTACAATAAATGAAGATAATTCTATTGAAGTTGAAGATAATGGTAGAGGAATACCTGTTGGTATGCATCCTATCGAAAAGAAAAATACCTTAGAACTAGTGATGACCTCTCTTCATGCTGGAGGTAAGTTTGATAAAAAGGCTTATAAAGTGAGTGGAGGTCTACATGGTGTTGGCGCATCTGTAGTTAATGCCTTATCTGAATATTTTGAAGTAAAGGTTTATAGAGATGGAAAAATCTATTATCAAAGATATTCAAGAGGTATTCCTCAAACAGAAGTTTTAGAATTAGGAGAAACGGATAGAACTGGAACTTATGTAAAATTTTTGCCTGATAAGGAGATTTTTGATGATGGAGACGTGGTTGTTGAATCAAGACTAATAGAGAATAGGTTAAGAGAAATTGCCTTTCTAAATCCTAATCTAAAAATCATTTTTGAAGATAAAAAAAGAGATTATAAAGAAGAGTTTCATTTTGAGGGTGGATTAGAAGAATTTATAAATTATGTTCTAAAAAAGAGAAAGAAAGAGCCTGTTGCTCAACCTATTTATTTAGCTGGATCTTATTCTTATAAAAAAGATGAACCTGATATTCAGGTTGAAATAGAGCTTGTTTATACACAATCTGAAGATAGTGAAATAATATCTTTTGTCAATAATATTAAAACTATTGATGGAGGAGAACACGAATCTGGTTTTAAACAAGCTTTAACACGTTTATCAAATGAGTTTGCTAGAAAGTACGGCATTTTAAAAGAAAATGATGAAAATTTTAGTGGTGACGATGTCAGAGAAGGCTTAATAACCATCATGCATGTAAAAATGGCTGAACCAGTATTTGAAGGACAAACCAAAGGAAGACTTGGTTCAAAAGTTGCACGTGAAGCCGTCAATCAAATTACAAGCGAAAAATTATCTCTTTATTACGATGCCAATCCAAAGGAAGCAAAAAAAATCCTCGAACGAATTAACTTTGCATTTAAAAAGAGAATTGCTGCAAAAAAAGCACGAGAAAACATAAAAAGAAAAACTATTTTTGAGAGTACAACACTCCCAGGAAAATTGGCTGACTGTACCTCCAAAAATCTTGAAGAATCCGAGCTTTTTATAGTTGAAGGAGACTCTGCTGGTGGAAACGCAAAACAGGCAAGAGATAGGTATTACCAAGCTATACTACCATTAAGGGGTAAAATTCTTAACGTGGAAAAAGCGGATTTGTTAAAACTTTTAAAGAACGAACAAATTACAAATATTATTACTGCTCTAGGTACGGGTATTGGTGATGAATTTGATATATCAAAGTTAAGATACGGGAAAATAATCATAATGACAGATGCCGATGTTGACGGTGCTCACATTCGCACTTTAATATTAACCTTTTTTTATAGATATATGAGGCCCCTTATTGAAGAAGGTCACGTGTACATAGCTCAACCGCCTTTATATAGATTTGAGGTAGGAAATGAACATTTTTACTTATACAATGAGGCAGAACTTGAAAATCTCAAACAAACGTACGCAAACAAAAAGTGGAAGATCCAAAGATATAAAGGATTAGGAGAAATGAATCCGGATCAACTTAGAGAAACTACAATGGACAAAAATTCAAGAAAACTTGTTAAAATAACTATTCAAGACCTAGAATCATCTAATGAAATTATCGAAATACTTATGGGAGATGATCCAGCCATAAGGAGAGAATTTATCGAAAATAATGCATATAAGGTGAAAGAGTTAGATGTATAATGAAGGCGAAAAAGATAATATTATTAGTCTTTTATTTGTCTTTTTTAGCATTAGTGTATTTTCATTTATTTAATAGATTTTTTGTGTATAATAATAAGGTAATAAGTCAACCACTTAAAATTAACGTTGATAAGAGTGTATATTATATTTCTTTTAATAACAGATATTTCTATTATGACATCTTTGATGACATTACTTTTATTAGCGATATTGAATATCCAAAGTTTATAAAAGCAGAATTTAGTAATGATGAAGAGTTAAGAAAAAAAGAAACTGATTTTATAAAAAAGATTTTTTGGATTCCACAAATTGATAGCATTAATTTTCCTAAAAAAGAAATCTTTTGTTATAATAATATTATATTAAATTACTATAATTTGGAAGATATTACCATTTATTTAAAAGGTTATAATGTTAATTTTTTTCAAGATTTAAATGGTGGTGAATATGTTTTGATGGGGCAATCTATTTTTAATGTACACGATCGGGGGTTTTAATATGGCCAAAAATTATTTAATAGGTATAGATATTGGTAGTTTTTTATTAAAAGGAATGCTTTTTGAAGTTGATGAAGAAGGATATATAAGACCTATTGTCAACGCTGCTTTGCCAGTAGAAGGAATTATAAACGGAGAGATTCAAGATATGGAATCTCTTAGGCGAACTTTAGTTACTCTTATAGAGTATCTTAAACAAAGTTCTGAAAGAAAACTTAAAAATGTTGAAATAATTGTTGGATACTCGACTAATAATTTAAACATTACTCAAGAAAACTTTACCGTTGAATTTAGTAAAAGAACCGAGATAAGGGAGAAAGAATTACAAAATATTAAAAAAAATATCACTAAGAAGTATATCGATGAAGGAAAAATCATCTTAGATTCTTCGTTTGTAAAGTTCATGATAGATAATAAAACAGTAAAAAATCCAGTTTCATTTTATGCTGAAAGTTCTTTGACAACTTCTTTAAATATCGTCTGGGTTGATGAAAATTCTTTCTCTTTACTTATAAACGTTTTGAAGGATGTTGTTCCTTCTTCTCAAATTCCTCTTTATGACTCAACTTTATCTGCTAGTTATGCGACTACAACTCCTAATGATAGAAATGTCGGAATAACAGTAATAGATTTAGGATATAATTCATCAAGAACCATCATTTTCAAGGATGGTATACCTAAATTATTTTATTCTTTTCCCTATGGAATTAAATATATATTAAAAGATATTTCAAATGTCCTAAAAGTTTCTGAAAAAGAAGCTCACAGGTTGTTAACAGAGGAAGGTGCTTGTCTAAGAGATACGAGGACTATTAAAAAAGTGGAATTCCAACCTATAACAGGCACTGGATATTCTTATACATCTCTTGGACTTTTAAATAAAATAATATACGCTCGAGTTAGAGAAATAATTAGTAGATTAAATGGCGAATTATCAAGAATTAGCTACGAAAAAACTTATGAAATAGGTGCTTTGCAAGGAGGTATTGTGTTAACTGGAGGAGGTTCAAAAATCAGAAATATCGATCAAACTATTAGAGAACTTATGGGTGAAAATTACAGAAAAAGCTCTTTAGTATCTCTTGATTACTTTAGGGATGTGCCCGAAGAGATTAAAAAAGATTCTACTTATCTCTCAGTATTTGGCATCGTTGAAAGATATCGTCTTGACTTGATTGAAGAAAGTTTTTATGAAAGATCAAGAGAATCTATTTCTTCCGAATCTTCACAAAAACCCAAAGCATCTACTAAAGGGAATACTTTTAAAACATTTATCAAAAAGATAACTGGGGGTGACGAGGATGCCGTTTGAAATTGAAGAAATTGACAGGCAAAAAAAACTTTTCACAAAAAAAACTACATATAAAATAAAAGTATTTGGCGTAGGTGGAGCAGGTAACAATGCAATTCAAAGAATGGTTAAAAAAGGAATTAGAGATGTAGAGTTGATCTCTGCAAATACGGATGTCCAAGTATTAGAAAATATCGATTCTCCTATCAAAATTCAGTTAGGAAAAGAATTAACTAGAGGATTAGGTGCTGGTGGAGATCCGGAAATTGGGAGGAAAGCTGCTTTGGAAAGTATTGAAGAAATAAGAGACATTCTACAAGATACCGACCTTTTATTTATAACAGCGGGCTTAGGTGGCGGAACGGGAACCGGTGCAGTTCCTGTTATAGCTGAATTAGCTACTCAATTAGGTATTTTAACTGTAGCTATAGTAACTACACCTTTTCATTTTGAAGGCTCAACTAAAGAAAGAATCGCTTTAAAAGGATTTCATGAAACGAAGCGTTATGTAGACAGTTTAATTAAAATTTCTAATGATAAACTTATAGACAATGATGAAGACATACCTATTGATAAGGCTTTCGAAAAAGCTGATGAAATATTGCTTCAAGCAATAACAGGTATCTCTGACTTAATTACTAAACCAGGTATGATTAATCTTGATTTTGCCGACGTTGCTTCAGTACTAAAAATAAAAGGTTCTGCAATGTTGGGAATTGGTCTTGGAAAAGGAGAAAAAAGAGCAGAAGAAGCTATAAGAAATGCATTAAATAGTAAAATATTAGAAGATCCAGTAAGAAATGCTACCGCAGCACTTGTAAATATATCCGGTAAAAATCCTACTACTCAAGATGTAAGAATAATTAATGAAATACTTCGCTCATATGCAGTCGATGATGCAAAACTTAAAATGGGAATTACTATAGATGATAAACTACCAGATGATTTAATAAAAGTCACTATTATTGCATCTGGATACGATAAACTTCCTGGAGAAGAGAATTATATTGATTTATATGAACAGCCTGCACTTTATAGACATTTTGGTAGAGGAATTGTAGAGGAAGAGATAGAAAAATTAAATAGATACATAAAAGACCATGCAGAAGAATCAATTGCTGAAAAAACCGAATAATTAAGTCAAGAGATTAATTATGAAAAAAAATGATTTCGATATATACAATCTATACCATAGAAACGAAAATAGTTTTATGGTTGAAGAAGACATTGTAGGCAAATTTTTTCATAACTATAATGATGAAAACATCACTGATTTTCACTTTGAACCTAATAACAACGATGTAGGGGTTAGAACAAGATATTGTGGCAATTTGGTAGATTTAAGCCCTATGAGTCATTATGAGTATGATGTGTTCTTAAATAAATTGTTGATTAATTGCGGATTTGACATAATTAAAGACTTCAAAAATATTGATGGTTCTTTTAATTTTAATAACATTAATTTTAGAGTATCTTTTGTTAAATCCTCTCTTGGTATAAGTTGTGTTTTAAGAAAACTAAAAAATATAAACGATATTAAGGTTGATCTAGAACCATCAATAAAATCCAATATTGAAAAGCTAATAAGTGAAAAATCAAAAGTCCTTATTTTTTCTGGACCGACTGGTTCGGGAAAAACTACTACCATGCATTATGTTGTCAATAAATTCAAAAATAACAGAAAGGTCCATAGTATAGAAAATCCTATAGAATATATTAATCCTGATATCGTACAAATATCTTCTAAAGATGAAAGTGACAAAATTAATATATTAAAATACATACTAAGACAAGATCCTGACGTTATTGTTGTGGGTGAAATCAGAGAAAATAATTTTGCAAAACTCTTGTTTGACTCTGCAGTTACTGGACACTTAGTTTTTTCAACTATTCATACAAAGAATGTTTTTTTGATTCTTCAGCGATTAAAAATGCTCGGTGTAGAATTAAAAAATCTATCAGAAAGTATAGATCTTTTGCTGAATCAACGTCTAATACCCAAAAAATGTGAGCATTGTAATGGAAAAGGGTGTAATACCTGTTACTTCACTGGTAAAAGGGGATATGTAACCGTATTCGAAGCTCTTATAGTAACAGATAACTTAAAAAGAGATATTTCTATAAATAAAAGTATCTCTTTCATAAAAGAAAAATATAAACAAACTGAAAGTTACATAGATCCTTCAATAAGGCTCAGAGAATTACTAGATAATAGTTTAATCAGTGAAGATCAATACTATACAAATCTACATTCATTTTAAGGATAGACAAAATATTGTCAGGAGAAGATAATTAAGTTGACTTATTTTTCTAGGAGTCCAGAAGAATGGAAAAAATATGACGAAGAAAAAAAAAGAAAGAGAGAAGAAAAAAACAAACCAAAGAAAATGGTTGAAAGATTTTCTTTATTCATTATTATAGCTATATCTGCTATTGCTATTTTTTTTAGTATATTTGGCCCAAAATTTTCTAGATTTATGTTTCCACATAGTATAACCAAAAAAGGAATAAATCTAAGTTTACAGACTCAAGATAATTTCTATTACCCTGAGCCCTTAGACATAAAAATATATGTTCAAAACACTAAAAATAAGAGTGATTATATAAAAATCGAAAATTTTTATTTTCGAATAATTAGAAAGTCGGATTCTAAAGTTATTCATGATTTCTCATCTCCACAGACTATTGAAACTCAAATTCAATCTCTTCAAACCTTGTTACTTTTTGATTTACTAAAAGAAGCTGAAATAAAGCAATTACTTGATGGAGAATATCGAGTGACTGCTTCTTTTTTATTCAATGGGGATAATGTAAGTCTTACTCGTGATTTTTATTATAATCAAAAACTAATATTGAATGTATATACAAATGAGATGTTTTATCTTACAAACGAATTCCCCGTATTCTCAATAGAAGTAGCAAATAGAACTGATACAACAATAACCAGTGAACTTTCTGGCAATATAAAAATCAATGACAAGAAAAAAGAGGTATTTAATCAGAGTTTCTATTTCGGACCGCTAAACTTAAAAACTTTAGAAAGTACAAGTTTTAAACTACCTTTAAACAAAACCTTTGAACAGGGAATATATAACTCAGTGTTCGAATTTGAAAGTATTAATCAAAATTACTATTCTCCTCTTGTCGTAGTTGATAAAATAGAAAATGATACAAAAGATCTTTCTTTAATCTTTTATACACCACTTTTTACTTCTAGAGGAGACTCATTGCATTTTGAGGCGAATCTTAAAAACTCTAAGAAAAAACCTATGCCACTTGAAGTCAATCAGATAAAATTCAGACTTTATTATGAAAATCAACTGATTTTCAATTATGAAAATAATGACAGAACTAGAATATACATATCAGAATTAGGTACAACACAAGTATTCGACTTGTCAGAGGCGAGAAATATAACACTTGATCGAAGTGGTAATTATTTGATTGATTTCAGTATAGTTATAGGAAACGACGTTCTTTCAAAGCAGCAAAATATAAGTGTGTATTAAAAACAGAGAGGCTTAGAATAATAATGTATGGATATCTATCAATCTATTTTCATCCAACAGATGAAGAAAAGAAAACTTATCTTTATTATTATTGTGGACTATGTCATTCATTAAAAGAGCAATTTGGAATAATCTATAGACCACTTATAATAAAAGAAATTGTTTTTTTCATGATGCTTAAAAATCCTATAATTTCTATTGAAGAGTTTAAATGTCCTTTTGTAACTTTTAAAACCAGATATAAACCTGAAGAAATTGATTTTATAGAACCATATTCTTATTTAAATATTTTGATTATTTATGGCAAAATAATAGACTACAAGAGCGAAAATATCCCTGTCCCTCAAAAACTCATTAATACTGTAAGGGGAAAATTGTTGTCTTATTTTGATGAGACTTTTTTAGAAACTTTTGAAAGTTTCATAAATCTTCAACAAGAAGTTGAGAATTTAAATGTTGATTTAGATGATTATGCAAACCCTTCAATAAAAATAATGAAATGCTTATTTCAAAAATTTTTTCCAGCTGGTTATCCGGAATCATTGCCTATTGTTACAGGATATTTAATATATATGTTAGATAGTATCTATGATTTTGATAGAGACATCAAGAGAAATAAATTCAATGCTATAGCACAAGCTTTTAAGGTTAATAATATTATACATCTAGAAGAAAATCAAAAGGCAAGATTACTTTTCACTTATGATTTATGTGCCAAGGAATTGATGGATAAAATTGATGAGCTAGCAAATTATAACAACCATTTATGTACAAAAATGGCATCTTTTTCATTAATTTATCATAGAAATATAATCAATCAAATATTGAACGGGGGAAAGTATAATGAACGAACAACAAATTATTCGAGATTACATAAACCAAGGCGATTTCAAAAACCTGTTTTTAAATTACCAAAATAATCAAGAATTTAAAAATGATATTGATAAATTTAGAGCTGGATATTATAGAAGAAACACCTCCAGTTGTGGTGAATGTCTTCAATGTCTAGGTGCCACAGTGTGTGTAGACACTATGTGCGAATGTTTTGGTGGAGACTTTTGCCGATGGTTTTAAGCAGATTCCTCAAAAATGACTATAAATAAAATAAATCCTGTTGTCAAAACTTCTTTTCTTATCATTATTTTTTATCTTTTGTTCATTATCTCAAGAACTTTCAGAATTGCTCCTAGCATCATCAGTATGCTAATGCCTTTTGGAATACTTTTTTTAAAGAAGGGATACTCAGTAATTTATTCTGTTGTACTTATTATCTTAATCAATATAAGCGGATTTGTAGTTGAAAGTATAGGTATTTTTTTACTTTTTATGGTACCTGTTTTGATATATAATACTTTCCAAAAAAAAGTTGTCAGACATTCACTTATTACTATTTTTTCTGTAACCTCTTTTTTTATAATGTACTATTTCTTTGGATATTTGCTGCATGACTTCTTTTTAAGAAATAATTTAACTTGGCTATTGCTTTTATTGTATATTGTTTTTGCCAATTTATATGGATTTTTGCTTAATAGGTTAAAAAAAGAAATTGAAAATTTTGTAAAAAAGGAAGAATACAAATGAACAATACTATAACTGCTGTTCCTGGTATTAAGGTTGGTCACTATACTGATTTACAAGCTATTACTGGTTGTACAGTCATTTTGGTTGAGGATGGTGCTGTAGCAGGTGTTTGTGTAAGTGGTTCAGCACCCGGAACAAGAGAAACTGATTTGTTAAAAACTGGAAACTTAGTTCAGCAAGTTCATGCTATACTTTTAACTGGAGGAAGCGCCTTTGGTCTTGAGGCAGCAGCGGGAGTAATGCAATTCCTTGAGGAGAAGAATATTGGTTTTCAAACAGATACAATCAACGTACCTATTATTCCTTCAGCTGTTATATATGACTTAGATATAGGGAATCCACATATTCGCCCTAATAAAGAAGCAGGATACATTGCATCAAGCAATGCAACTACTCAAGAAGTTATACAAGGTAGTGTAGGAGCTGGAACTGGTGCTATGGTTGGTAAGGGTGCAGGCAAAAATTATTCTATGAAAAGTGGCGTTGGAAGTTCATTGATAGATTTAGGAAAAGGAATTCTAGTTGGAGCTCTTAGTGTTGTTAATGCCACAGGAGATATATACGAAAATGGAGAAATTATTGCTGGAGCAATTGATGAAAACAACAAATTTCTAGACATATATAATTTTATGAAAAAGAGAATGTTTAGGGCGAACCCAGGAGAAAATACTACTTTATCAGTAGTTGCAACAAATGCACGTTTGACAAAAGAATGGGCCAATAAAATTGCACAAGTTGCCAATGATGGATTTGCTCGAACTATAAAACCTGTCCATTCATTATTTGATGGTGACACAGTATTTTGTATATCAACAGGAAATGTTGAAGTTGACTTTTTTGACATATCATTGATCTCCCAAGTAGCAGCAGAAGCAATCGAAAAATCCATCATTAATGCCGTTAAACACGCCCAAAAAATCGATGGCCATCTTACTTATTCTGACTTATTTTAGTACTTACTTAACTCAACTTTGCGGTATAACCAACTTCTTCCAATAATTCAATAATTTCCTCGGGAGCCCCTTCCGTCTCAACTTCGACTTTCTTACTACTTAAATCTACCTTATAATTGGTTACTATATCAGAAGATTTAAGTTGTTTTTCTATAATTGTTTTGCAATGATTGCACGACATATCTGGAACATCGAATACATATCTCATATTTATCCCTCTTTCACTTTTAATTTTTTTTCAATAGTACTAGAATTTAAAATAACATTAATCGAACTCAGAAACATGGCTATTTCTGATAAAACCGGATGCATAAGGCCCATCATAGCCAGAGGAATCATTATTACATTATAAAAAAAAGCCCAGAAAAGGTTCTGTTTAATCTTTTGAAAAGTAATTTTTGAAATCTCAATTGCATCTATTATCTTAGATATTTCTCCTTGAATAATTATTATATCTGCACTTTCTATGGCTAGATCTGTACCTGTACCAATAGCTATTCCAATTTCTGATGATTTTAATGCTGCAGCATCATTTATTCCATCACCTATCATACAAACCTTTTTTCCTTCAATTTGATATTTTCTAACTATATTAACTTTTTCACTAGGACTAACATTTGCCCAAAACTCCTCTACTCCCACTTTTTCTGCTACAGCTTTTGCAGTAATTTCATTATCTCCAGTTACAATAACAGGCTTAATATTCATATTTTTTAGCTTATTTATAGTATCAATAGCTCCAGATCTTATTTTATCAGCAATTCTTATATAACCCCTTAATTCATCATTGACCAAAACCTCTACTACTGTCTCTCCCCTTTTCATAAAATCGATATACTTTTCAGATTTTTTTGGTTTTCCAATAAAATACAAGTCTTTTTTATATCTTGCATAAATTCCTAGTCCGGCCTTTTCTTCGATTTCATCTAATTTTAGATCAGATATCATGTCAGTTTTCAATTCGTCTTTAACATACTTAATAATTGCATTAGCTAAAGGATGAGTTGAATTTTCTTCAATTTTTGCCACAACTTGTAGGATTTGATTATCCAAATTATGCCAAACAACACTAGGATGACCTTCTGTGATAGTACCTGTTTTATCAAACAACACAACATCAATATTTTTTGCCATTTGTACCGATTCACCGTTTTTTATTATTAATCCTCTTTTTGCAGCGGAACTACTAGCAGACAGAAGTGCCATAGGCGTTGCTAAACCCAAAGCACAAGGACACGCAATTACCAAAGTAGCAACAAAAGTAAATAAAGCCGTAGAAAATGGTCCTGCATCTACAAGAACCCAAGGTAAGATATTTGATACTTTTAGCAAAAAAGGCTGAAATGCTTCATAATTAATAAACCATAATATACTGCTCAATACAGCCATCGAAAAAACTATAGGAATAAAATAAATGGTAATTCTATCTGCAAAGGCTTGAATAGGAACTTTTGAGGATTGTGCTTCTTCTATCAATTTTATCATCTGATTAATAAACAAATCTTCTCCAACCCTTGAAACTTCTACTTTAATAACCCCCGATTCAACTATTGTACCACTAATTACATATTCGCCCACCGTTTTATATACAGGTAAAGGTTCACCAGTTACCATAGATTCATCAATAGTCGCTTTCCCTTCAACTATGATTCCATCAAGCGGAACTTTTTCTCCAGTTCTCATTACTATTATATCTCCTATTTTTATTGTTTCTACGGGCAACTCTATTATTTCACCATCCATCAACACATTAGCCTTTTCCACTCTCAAAGCTAATAAGGCTTGAATATCTTTTGAAGCATTATACTTCATCTTTGATTCAATATACTTTCCAAGAAGATTTAAGGTGATTAACATAGCAGAAATGCTACCAAAGGACTGAACGTTCAAACCAAATATTAATAAAATGGTTGTCATCCATGAAGATAGAGCTCCTATTGTAACCAAAGTATCCATGTTAGTATGCAAATGAGACAAGGCTATCCATGCGCTTTTTAAAGTTTTTCTACCTGGATAAAAGATCACAATTCCACCGCAAAATAGCTCAATAAAAGTCATATAAGGAATATGAATGCCACTCATGTGAATTATCATAATTATCATCAGCGGTATTGTAACAATTAATGATACCATTAAGTCTTTTTTTGCTTCTTTAAATCTTTTTTCTATTAAATTTACGGTAGGCATTTCTCTAGAGACTTTATAACCTATGCTTTCTACCGCTTTTTCTATGTCTTCAATTGTAACCTTATCATTGGCGATTACGATTGCCTTTTCAGTTGCCAGATTCACTGAAACATACTTAACTCCATCTATTTTTTTTATTGCCCTTTCAACATTTCTAACACAAGATGCACACGTCATTCCTTGTACACTAAAGCTAATCTCTTTTTCTTGCGATAAGGATAGAGAATTATTTATGGACGTTTCAGTTGATGACTTCATATTAAGACACCTCTGTATTTAATATGTTTTGTTTAAATATCTAATAACTTCTTCTAATTCTTCTAATTTAATATTAATCTCTTGCTGATTTTGGGAAGTTATTGCTTCTTTTAAACACGTTTCAATATGTTTCTTCAAAATATCTACATGGGCATTTTTTAGCAACGATATCGTTGCTAATAGTTGTTTTGATATATCTATGCAATATCGTTCTTCTTCTACCATCTTAATAGTTGCTTCAAGCTGACCTTTCGCTGTTTTTAATTTATTTAATGCTTTTTCATGTTTCAATTTTTTTCCCCCTCTACCGCTATTGTAACTGATACTATAATCAAACCCTTTCGCTATTTTTCTTTGTATTTTCTAGATCTTATTTTTGATTTTTAGATTACTACCCCCCTACCTAGGGGTAGTAATATTATAATCAAGATATTTTTCATTAATATTAAATAATAATTAAAAAAGCCCGCTTTTAGCGGACTTTTTATTAATAGAATTTATTGTATAATTATTTTTTGCTATTACTCTACTCTAGAAATACTTAATTTTACCTGCTTAACTCCATTTTCTTTAGAAGTACCTAATATCTCGTTTATTGCAACTAATAACTTATTTTCTATTTCTTTTTCTATTCCGGTTTTCCTAAACTGATCTACTGAATAAGTAGAAAATATCACTCTGAGAGTATCGAACACTTTTGAAAATGATTTTTCAACTTTCGCTTGCATATCTTGATTTGGTACAACAAGAGAGAACTCTGTAACGTAAACACGATTGTTTAAATTTATGCGAATTGGATATTCTCCTTTAATAATTTCAACATTAATATCCATAGGTTTTTCTACATACACAATTTCTGGTTTTTCTGAACCATAAAATTTAATGTCCGTATAACCAAGAAATTTTGGATTATTAGGGTTTTCTTTAATAGAATAGACACTTACTTTATCGTCAGTAAACCTTAAATATAAATAACCATTTGCCATTTTTATACCATTTGCACCTTTGAGATCAAGTTTTGACTTTATTACTGGGTTTTCAGGATTAGAAATATCAGCTATGTCTATACCTTCATCTTGCCTTAAAATGTATAGGTATCCATTATTTTGGATAACATCAGTAACATTACCTGTGGTCTGAACATTAGCAATCTCCTTAGGATTGTTAGGATCTCCAACCTCATAAATAGTAACTCCATATCTTCCGCTTGGAGAGTATAGATATACTTTTTCTGTAGCTTTCTCTTTTGTTGTAAACATAATCTGAGAGGTAGATTCTCCTCCCTTACCATCTTTTGCAACTACTCTTAAAGTATAGCTTTTTCCAGGTTCCAATGAATTATATTCATAAAAATAGTTAGAAACATTACTTGCAATTAACTTTTCTTCTTGGCCTTCTTCTTTTAAATATATATCAAAAGTTAGTATATCTCCATCTAAATCCTCAGTCTGCCAAACAAAATAAACCTTTTCACCTTCTATCAGTTGATTCTCAGTTGGAGATAACAGAGTGGGTTGTGTTGGCGGAACATTTTTCTGAAATACATAAGGATTTGAAAATCCAAAAACTTTATTATCTTTTACTACTGCAAATTTAAGATCTAATCCATCTTCAGGAACAGACCCTAACAAAACAACATTTTGAAGGGCAGTTTTAAATGGCTCATATATTCCTGCAGCGTTCTTTTTATAGATTAAGTATTGATCATAACCTGTTGGAAGAGTAATGTATAAATCATTGCCTTCCCATTTGTATTCAATAGTATATTTAATAGGATTTCTACTTAATTTTATATTATCTAATGACATATCATCTTTAATAAAAAATGCGGGGTCTGTATAGTAGTAATAAGCTATATTGTTATCATCTACTGCTAAAACGTTTAATTCATAGGAACCTTCTTCAACTTTTAACTCAATAGGTGTACCAACAGGGAAAACCGATTCATATGTATTTAATCCATTCAACTCCACTTTTATTTTACTGTAAGGTTCTGTTAAATTACTTTCCTTATTTATTGAATAATTAATAGTTAATTTATATTTTCTACCTAAAAGCATTACAGAAATAATTATAATTGCTGCTACGACTATAATTGCAACTATCGTAGAAATTATGATTATCCGTTCTTTATTATTTCTAGGCTTTTGTTCTTTACTTCCTTCTATAAGTTGTTCATATTCCATTTTGCTTTCTTTCTTTTCTTGACCACCTTGGTCAGCCATATCTATCCCTCCAACAGTTTATACATTCTAATATACGTTTCTATTGGAATTTCTTCTGGTCTCACTAACTCATTAAGTCCTAATTCTTTTAATATTGATTCAGGATTATTAATTACATTTTTTAAGTTATTTTTCAATGTTTTTCTTCTACTAGAAAAACATTGATGTATGAATTTCATAAATTTATCTGGATCTATTTCTTCAATATATTTGTATTTCGGGGTCAATTTTAAAACTACAGAATCAACTTTTGGTATAGGAACAAAATTTGCTTTGGATACATTCATTATTTTTTCAATATCACAGTAAATTTGAACAAAAATACTCAACGGACTGTACGATTTTCCAGATTTGGCTACCATTCTCTCACCAAATTCCTTTTGAAACATCATTACAGCATAATGAAATTTAGGAGATTCTTTAAGTATTTTTTCCAGAATAGGTGAAGAAATGTAATATGGAATATTAGCAATATATTTTATGTTTTTATAATCTTTAAACATAGATAAATCTACTTTCAAAAAATCCATATTAAACATTTCTATATTATCGTAATTTTTCAACCTTTCTGTTAACAGTGGTTTAAATCTTTCGTCAATCTCAAAACTGATAACCCTTTTTGCTCTCTTGGCAATTTCTTCTGTAAGTATCCCTATTCCGCTTCCTATCTCAATAACCGTATCGTCTTCAGTAACCATGCTTTTACATACTATTTCTTCTGCAATTTTTGGAACAGAAAGAAAGTTCTGACCTAAACTTTTCTTTAATTTTATATTATACTTTTTTAACCATTCTGACGTAGTCAACTAAATTATCACCTTCAACCCAAATTGTGTATAAACACAACTCATGTTCTTAAAACAATCCTTTAACATTTTCAAAAACATCTACTCCTGTATCAACAAAACCCATAAAAAATTGAACGGTAGTCATAACTTCAACAATATTTGTTATCGCATTTTTAGGTACATATATTATATCTTTTGGTTTAATTTCTGGATTCATTGATGTTTTTATAGGTGCTGCCTTTATTATACCAGATAAATCAAGCGTAATTGGTGGATTTTCTGGACCATCTTTAAACAAATATACTGTTGATGGTTGAGCTGATTTGGTAGTATTTCCAGCTTTAAGTATGGCATCTAAGACCGTCATACCTGAATTATATGTAACCAAACCTGGCCTTGTTACTTCTCCAAAAACATATACTACTTGTTCTTCTGATGGTGGAACATACACAATCGAACCGGGTTTGACTAATACGTTTCTCAGGTTGTCAATATTGCCTAGATTTACCACAATTTCTTCGTTTTCCTCTGTATAAATTATTGCATTTTCTTGATTTTTCCAATCAATTTTAGAACTTGAAAGAATCTCAACCAAACTGATAGGAATATCCGTTCTAATACTCTTAGGATCAACATTACCTAAAACGGCTATATATGAACCCTCTAAATCTGGTTGAATTATAACATAAGAACCTTTTGGAACTTCTTTTGTTAAATTATTTAATATATCTGTAGAATCAAGGCTTTCTATTAGTTTTCCGTTTTTATATATTTGTATTACTCCTTTATCTACAGGAGTAAATCCATTAACAGAAGAAAATACATCTATTATTCGAACTATATTGTCTGTAATTACTTTCGTTTCCCCACTTTTGTAGACTATAACCTCATTTGAAGACTTTTTGTAAATTTCTATAAATACCTTGCCTTCTAATGGAATAGATTTTAAAGCATTATAATCAGAGGCATCTACATTTCCTGCCTTATTAGCAATTTGATACCTTATCTCATAAGCATCACTAAGATTGAAAGGTAATAATAGTTCATATAGTGAATCTCCTAATGAATAATCAACACTTCCCGAAATATCTCCGAATATATAAGCAATTCTTTCCATAGAATTAGCTATTATAGTTGATCCCGGTTGAACAAAAATATCTTTTAAGCTGCTTAAGTCTTTAGTATCGACCTTTATAACTTTAGCTGTACCAAGAGTATCTATCATTACTAATTCACCAGAGAAATCATTTGTAAATCCATGTCCTAACCCTAAAACTTTGTCTAGAGTTATATTCTCGTTTGGTAAAAAACTTATTTTACCTGTTTGATTAAATGCACCTGTTAAATATACATAATTTTTCTTTGTCTTGATGCTAATAAAATCTCCATTTTTAATCTGTGCATCTAAATTACTTTTAATATCATTAATTTTTACTTCTTCAACGAATTCTTCATTAATACCTACCTTTAATAACAAAGTTCTTACATTCATGTTTTCATGTTTCTCAAAGTCTACCTGTTTTGATACCTCATCTGAGTTCAGATAAACATAGCTCAAAAATTTATTTATTATAACAGTATCACCAGGAAGTAGTTTAAATTCTTTTCCGTTTGTAATTTCATTTAACGATAAACTAAATACTTGTGAGTCCCTAACAACATTTATTGTATCATTGACCTGATTTAAAGGTATATTTATGTTCGCAGCAGAATTTAATAATGCAATAGCTGATTTTATTCCCATTCCTTCAAAATAGTCCAAAGAGGCAGTTCCAAAATCCGAAAATACAAGTACTTTATTAGCATGATTTAATGGAACAATAATGGTATCCCCAGGTTCTAAAAAGAAGTCCTCTGATTTAAGAATATTTTCAAAATTAACCTCCTTAATTTGAGAATCTCTAATAACAATAATCTTCGATGATATCTTATTAACTGATACGTTCATTGTTGAAATAACTGATTTTAAACTCATCCCGTCATAATAATCTATAGAGGAAGTTCCAAAGTCTGAAAATATGGTAATCTTATTTGTATAATCATATGGAAATAAAACAAAAGAACCTGATTGAATATACGGATCTTCTCCTTTGTTACCACTTTTAAGCCATTCAATATTGACTTTTTGCTCTTTTCCATCTGGTGTTTTTATTATTGCAAATGAAGACTTATTTGTATCTTGGAAACCGCCTACTTGACCAATTAGATCTGACAGTCTTATTTTTTCGCTTTTTATATCAATTACTCCGTTGATTTTCGTGTTTCCTATGACAGTTACAGGAAAAGGTGCGTATTTTACCACTCCAATTGTGACCTTGTTAGCTTTTATATAACTCTGCATCTTGGTTGAAACCTCTTGTTCCAGCTGATCCAAGGTTTTTCCCTCAGCTTTTAACCTTCCTAGAGGAGGAACGGTTATTTCACCTTCTGGACCTACGATTAATTCAGAAATTGAGTATTCTGGATAACCTAAAACCCAAACTCCTAATGTATCTCCTATCCTAACGTTATACGAAAAGGAAATCAACGACAACACAACAAACAACGTGAATAATAAAAATTTCTGTTTACTCATTTTTTCCTCCTCCATAATTAAATTTTAGTCATTTGAGATATCCTAAAACTTAAATTCCATCAAAGCGTAAAATTCCTAACATTTTGGTATATATCTACCTAATTAGAGAAAGCTACGCTATTAATCCTCTCAAAATCAAAAACCTATTTTTTATCTTATTAATCAATTTTTATAATCCAACCATCTTCTCTATCAGATTTATTTCTTGAGAGTCATAACCCATAATTTTTATGCTATCTAAATACTTTTTTGCTAACTGTTTATTGTTTGTTTTCAAAGCGGATTTGCTTTTTAGAAGCAAAACATGATACCTCATTTGTTCTGACTCTGGTTCTTTTATTGTTATCAATTCATCATAGTTGTTGGATTCATACAGACTCTCTGCTAAATAAAGATATGTTTCATCCAAGGATAATCCTTTTTCTATGCCTAATTTGAAATATTTTGATGCATTTTTATAATCACTATTAAGTAATAAACATACCCCTAAATTATGATAAAAAATAGGTTCTTCAGGCATGATTTCAATCGCCCTTAAATAATAATTTAAAGCCTTTTCATACTGACCTGTCTCTATTAGGTCATTTCCACTTTTATTGATATAAAAAGCCTCATTTTTATTCATTATCTATCCCCTCAGTATAATAGAAAAGTGTATCAACCAATAAATTGTCTTCTAGTAATAAAGTAATTGTTGTTGAATTAATACCCGAAACTATAGGTGGAAATAAGGAATATTCAAAATAATCAACTACTTTATATGAGGAATTTAGATATTCATTCAGGTAACTTTCATATTCATCGTTTATTATCGCTCCCCCGCTTAGATATGCAAGATTCTCTATGTCTTTATTTATGCTTTTTTCATCGGTTAAATAATATAGTGAGCTACTTGAAAGTATGAAAGGTATACTTTTTTCAGGAGTCAATTTAAAAGTTATTTCTCCATGGGTTATTATATTGGAATCTGTGTTGATTTGGGGAATATGTATTTCAAATAATTCGTTTATATCATAATAATAAACATCAGGAATTATATAACTCCTGATATATTGAAATGGTACTCTTGCACCCATATCCATTACTAATATATTCTTGGACAAAAACTCCATTTTTTCACCTGATACATCTATGACATTTAACTTAGCTGTAACTTTTCTATCGCTTTCATTGTAATTCAAACCATATAAATTTAGGAGATATAGGTCATACTTTCCTTGTGAATTTAGCCTTTGCATAGTAACTTCGTTGTCTTTATAATCTGTTATGATCATTACTCCACTTTTAATCTTAACTCGTCCTTTAAATTCATCAAACTCGTCATCTTTGGTGTATTCACTTATTTTCATTAATTCTACCTCAGATTCGTGGCTATTATTCAAAATCTCTAACCCATCTTCTATCGAAGATAGCATTAGTTTGTTCCAAGGTAAACACGATATAGATAAGTACGTTTTAGAAGGTAATTTAATTATCTCTACAACTTCATTTTTTAATATATCAAGATGAAAAATAGATGAACTTGAATATTCTAGTAAATACAAGCTATTTCTCCAAAGGACTCCATCAGTAAATATATAAGAATCGTCAAACTTTTTTTGCTGAAGTATCTGTCCTTTAAATCCTATAACTTTTATTTCGTTGTTATAAGGATCATACCCTATAATTCTCCCTGCATTATCAATTGCATAAATTATAAATGGAAACCCTTCAATTAACGTTTTAATCTGATTTTCCTGTTCAGAAGTCGTATAGGTACTTTCTTTTGTTAGAACTTCATCGATCTCCTTTTTTTCTTTTCTTATTATAGGAGAATAACTTTCAAAATAATATATTCCTTTATTTGAACCTAGATACAACCTATTCAAATTTTTATCTGAGTTAATAGAATAATAATTAATCGTTTTATCTAAATTAATCCATTTTTCATTAGTAGTATCTGTTTTGTATATTAAATGATTTTGACAATCTAAGATATAAAGGTTTGAATTTAATATCTCAACATCAACCGGATTATAAAACTTTTCGAACGAATTTTTAACCCCAAAAAATCCATGCAAATTGGAAAAGGTTGGGGTTGCATAATTCGATATAGAAAAATTTCTCATATTTTCTATGAAATTTTTTAAAGTTTTCGCCTCCTCGTTGACTGTAGAAAACAAAAGTGCATTTTCCAAGTCTTGAAGAGCTCTATCAATCATGCCTAATTGTAAATCTAACTTGGCAGCATAATACCATAACCTTGGAATATCAGTTATGTATATTTCTCCAGCCATTGCTTCGTTTAATTTTATTCTAGCTTCATATTTATTTCCTTCAAAAAGCAAATTCAAACTTTCTTTGAAAAGTTTTCTTGATTCTAATTCACTTTTTAATAGTTCCTGAGAAAAACCCATTACTAATGCAGATAAAACTAAAATAATTGTCAATAATCTCTTCACATTAAATCATTCACTTTTCATATGTCCTTTCTTTATCAAGGAAAGAAAATCGGTTTTATTTTCCGTTCCTTCAATTAACCTTTTGATATTAGTTCTATGTTTATATGCACTAAATACAAATAGTATAAGAAAAGTAATGCCAGCTTTTACATCTATGAAAAAACCCATAATAGCTGAAATAAGCATTCCTAGTAGAGAAGCTAAAGATACATATTTGGTGGCTAATTCTACAGGAAACCATACTATCAGAAATATTATACCCAATAAAGGTCTTAAAGCGAAATATCCTCCTAATGTCGAAGAAACACCTTTTCCACCTTTAAATTTTAAAAATATGGAGTAATTGTGCCCTAAAACAGCAAAAATTAAACATAGATAAGGAATCCATGAATTAATTCCAAAAATCATCCTTGCAACGAATACCGGAACAAACGATTTCAAAAAATCCAAAGAAATACAAATAGCTCCATACTTAGGGCCTAAAGCTCTTAATACATTTGTCCCTCCTATATTTCCACTGCCAACTTTTCTTATATCAACTCCTTTTAACCAAGGTACTATAAAACTAAAAGGCAAAGATCCACACAAATAACTTATAATCAAAATCAATATTTTCATGGATTCCCTCCCTTTACCCTTCTTTTAAATATACTTAGCTTCAACATTCTGAAATTTATATTTTATCAATATCTTAAATGTCATCCTATTAAGAATTTCTCCTCAAAACTACCTAAAAATGACTGTGTTTTTTGATGTTTTCAACATTTATATCTAAAGTTAGGATATTCAATTTATTCTACATAATTAACCTCTAGCAATATTTACTTTTTTGACGATTGTATTTTACCTTTTATATCTGATTTTTTTCTCGAAGGTTTTGACTCTTTAAATTTCAAAAATATTGGAGAACCTATAAAAGGATCTACATAATTTCTTATCATATTTCTTAATCCTTGCTGATAATACTTTGGTACATCATTTGGTAAATTTGTATAAAATACAAACACAGGTGGTCTTATCCCAACTTGTGCAGCGTAATAAAATTTAATTCTTTTACCTTTTTTTATAGGGGGAGGTGATGCCATAATATATCTCTCTAAAGCTGCGTTTAATAGACTTGTTTGTATTCTTTTGTTCCTTGATCTATTAGCTTCCTCAATTGAGGCTATAAGCTCATCTATACCCCATTTTTTTGCTGCGGACGTAAACACTATCGGACTATAATTTACAAAAAAGAATTCTTTATCAATGCTAGAAAGAAATTCTTCTTTTTTTTGTTGTTTGTTTTTTACTAAATCCCATTTATTAAAAACAATAACGCTAGCTTTACCCCTATCTTCTGCTAATCCTATAATACTTTTATCTTGTCTGGTTATTCCTTCAAGTGCATCCACAACCAAAACAACCACATCTGATCGTTCTATAGCTCTTATCGATCTTGAAATAGAAAACATTTCTATGCTACCGTATGAAACAGTACTTTTTTTTCTTAAACCAGCAGTATCTATAAAACTAAATTTTTGGCCTTCTATTTCAACTTCATAATCTATGGAATCTCTTGTAGTACCTGGAATTTCTGATACTAAAGCTCTTTCTATACCAATTATAGAATTAAATAATGAGGATTTCCCTACATTTGGTCTACCAACAATCGCAACTTTTATTATTTCTTCTGATGTTTGTTCAGCATCTTCAATAAATGAAGTAAGTTCGTGTTTTACTAAAAAATTCACTATTTCATCTAAAAGTTCGGTAATATTTCGATTATGTTCTGCAGATACCGGAATAATATCACCAAACCCTAAAGAATATAATTCAGGTTTTACTTCAATTTCAAATTTGTCATAGTTCTCAGCCTTATTTGCAACTAAAATAACTTTATTACTATATCTTTTTAAATTATCTGCTATATAGAAATCTTCTGATGTTAGACCATTTCGACCATCAACTACAAAGAGTATCAAAGCAGCCTCTTCCCTACTTTGAAAAATAAGTGATTTTTGTTTTTCTTCTATATAACTTTGAGCATTTTCAAAAATACCACATGTATCAATAACCGTAAAGGATACACCATCCCATTCAGTTTCACCATATACAAAATCTCTAGTTACCCCTGGCAAATCATGAACAATAGATTTTTTTTCACCAATAATTCTGTTAAACAAAGTGGATTTTCCAACATTAGCCTTACCTACTATTAATACTTTTGGTTTAATCACGTCTTTACACCTCATCACATACTTTTATCTATTCTTTTAATTCAAAGAATATAGATTTCATTTAAATACTAAGTATTTTTTCTTTTAAAGTACCTTAAAAATCTAGATATTTTTATAAATTAGAAGTTTATAAATTTTATAAAACACTATTTTTCTAAATCTTTTAATATATCTTCTGCTTCTTTTCCTTCAAAATTTTCGAGATTTACAGCACTGACAACCATGTTTCCTCTCTTATTTTCATTTTCAAGGTTGATTTCTAAAACCTTAACTTCAACTTCTTCACCAATTTCAAATATCTCTCTAACGTTTTTTGAATCAAACGATGCTTTGCTTGATGGAAGATAAGCTTCAACGTTATGTTTATCAACGAGAACAATAGCACCTTTGTCTACAAATTTAGCAATTTTTCCCTTTACTATATCGCCTGGCTGGACTTCTCTAATTACTTTTTTCCAAGGATTTTCTAACGCTTTTCTTATAGATAATCTCATTTTTCTATTATCTTTATCAACACTTAATATTTTAACCTTGACATTGCTACCTTCTTTCAGATAGTTGCTTATATTATCAATAAAATTCCATGAAAGCTCAGAAACATGCAAAAATCCAGTTACTCCTTCCTCTAACTTGATTATAGCCCCATTTTCTAAGATTTTTTCTACAGTTCCTTTAACAACTATTCCCTCATTATATTTTTCCTCAATATTTTCCCATGGATCTCCCATTGCCAGCTTGTAACTTAAATTCATCTTTCTGTTTTCTTTATCTATATCTAACACTTTAACTTTAACTACATCTCCAACCTTTACGACATCTTCAATTCTTCCACGACGTCCCCAAAAAATTTGCGATTCATGAACTAACCCTTCTATTCCTTCTTCAATTTCTACAGTAAATCCAAACGGAAATATTTTTGTAACAGTCCCATTTACAACACTATCAATAGGGTATTTAACCTCTATTGTTTCCCAAGGATCATCTTTCAACTGTTTAATTGAAAGATTAATTTTTTTGTCTTTTTCATCAATATCAACTATTATAGCCTTTATTTTTTTCCCAATTTTTAAAAATTCTTTTAGATCCACTCTACTGTTCCAACTTACCTCATTTTTAGGTAAAAATGCTGTAACATAATCAGACAACCTTACAAAGGCACCAAAATCTTTTACTTCTTCAACTATACCTTCAACTAACATCCCTTTCTTGTAATTATCAAAAAAAACTTCTATTTTCTCTTCAATATAATCTTTTCTTGATACGACTATATTTCTTCCTTTTTTCGATATTACTTTTACACCAACTTCTTCAGAAGGCATATCTTCATATATTTTCAACAAAGAAAGAGAACCAGGAAGAAAAGCCTTTACAACTCCTTCTATTAAAACAGTATAACCGTTTTTAACCCTCTCTTTAAAAACAGCTTTGTAATTTTCTCCCTCTTTTATGTCATTGAACAATTTTTGCCAAACAGCTTTCTTTTCGGATGCCAAATGCAAACCTTCAGCATCATTAACTTTGGTAATCTTAATGGTTATTAAGTCGCCAATTTTGTAGTCTCTTTTGGATCTAAGTAGTTCGTCTTGGGTTACAAAAACATCTCCTGGAGAACCTTCCAATGCTACCCATATGCCATCGTTATCTATTTCAAAAACTTTTCCTTCAAAAATTCTCCCTTTCTTCAATTCAATTATTTCAAGATCTTCCATTAACTCTTCAAAACTCTGCTTTTCCATCTTAATATCCTCCTTGCATTCAGATTTTCCCAACATCTATCGTAAATTATAAACTTTTTAAGTAATTTACAACTCTTTCTAACTCAACTATAGGGGTTGAGGATCCAGTTACAATACCTATAACATCAGATGGATATATTTCAATTTGTTCAAGTTCCTCATATCTTTCTATATAAAAAGTCCTTTTACAACGCTCTTTTGCTAAATTATACAACTTCTTGGTATTGGAACTTTGTTTTCCCCCTATTACTAGCATTAGATCACATTTTTTTGATAATTCTAACGTTTCTTTTTCTCTTATTAGAGTCTCGGTGCATATGGTATTTTTAACAAGAATTTCTTTAAATGAGTTTATCTTTATGGTATCAGCTATAAAATCTTTAAAACTGTCTTCTCCCATAGTTGTTTGTGAAACAATTAGCACTTTTTTAAATGTAATATTTAGTGGTTTTTCCGTTATTAAAAGGCTCTTTTCATCAACATTTCCTTTTAGTCCTCTAACCTCTGGATGATCAGCTTTTCCAAACAATATAGAATAATAGCCTTCTTTCTGTTTTTGCCTTACTAAACTGACAAGATTTTTTACTATAGGACAAGTCATATCTATCACTTTCAAAAAATTATTTTCTAGGACAATTTTTTCTTTTTCTGTTATTCCATGAGCCCTTATAACAATTATTTTAGAATTTGCATCTTGAGGAATTTCTTCAAGGCTGTTTATTACTTTTGCTCCAAGTTCTTTTAGTTCATTCATTACTTCATTATTATGAACCAATTCTCCATATATATAAACTTCTTTATATTGTTCTAAAATTGTCTTTACCTCTTGAATTGCCCTCGACACCCCAAAGCAAAAGCCAATTCTCTTAGCTACAAGTATTTCCATATAAACCTTTCTCCTTCAAAATATTAACTATTTCTTGAATAACATCTTCTATAGTTTTATTAGTAGTATCAATAATAATAGCATCTTCTGCAGGCCGCAAAGGAGAAATATTTCTTGTTGAATCAGCTTTATCTCTTTCTTCTATTTCCTTTAAAATATCTTGATATGATACATTTTCTCCTCTTTCTTTCAATTCTTTCCATCTTCTTCTAGCTCTCTCTTCCAAGGAAGCTGTTAAAAAAATTTTTATATCACTATTAGGTAATACTTCAGTGCCAATATCTCTTCCATCTACTACAACACTGTTTTTTTTCGATATTTCTTTTATCAGATGGTTCACTTTTTCTCTGACAGCAGCATTTTTTGAGTAAATGGAGGCGAGCATCCCTGACTTTGCATTTTTTATCTTGTCTGAAACATCTTCCCCATTTAAATAATATTTGTTATTTTTAATTACAATTTCTATATCATCTATCTTATTCATGATAGTTTTAGAATCTTCAGGATTGATCTGTTGGTTATCTAAATAATAACCTATAATTCTGTATAATGCTCCACTATTTAAATAGAAGATTCCTAAAAGATCTGCAATCTTTTGAGCAACGGTAGATTTTCCTGAACCTGCAGGTCCATCAATAGCAATCTTTATAGTATGATTCTTACAAGCCATTTTTATCCCAACTATTCATATTCATTCTTCCTTGTTGGTTAATTCATTCAATAAAATTAGGTTCAACTCATCTAGTTGTTTTTTTGAAACAGGAGAAGGTGCACCTGTCATCGGATCTGAACCAGAAGCTGTCTTTGGAAAGGCAATCACTTCTTTTATTGAATCTTCTCCAACAAGAACACTAACTAATCTATCCATCCCTACTGCAATTCCGCCATGGGGAGGTGCGCCATACTTAAATGCCTCTATTAAAAAACCAAACTTTTCTTCGATTTCATTTTCAGTCAATCCCAAAACTTCAAATACTTCTTTTTGAATGGTTCTGTCGTGAATTCTAATACTACCGCTTGCTATTTCATATCCATTAATAACTAAATCATAAGACTGAGACTTTATTTTTAGAGGATCGATATCTTTAAATTTTTTAAAATCTTCTAGATTAGGCATTGTAAATGGATGATGCTCAGCCATAATTCTTTGTTCCTCTTCACTCCAAGAAAACATTGGAAAATCGATTACCCACAAAAAATCAAAACCTGATTTTTTCTCAAATTCTTGTTTTATTATTTTATTTCTTAATTGACCTAATATTTGATTAACTTTGCTATTCTCTCCTAGTATCATTAACATAACACTATTCTTTTTAATTATATCATTTTCTATTAGTTTTCTTATTTCTCTTTCTGCTATCTTTTTAATGTTTGATCTAATATCTCCAGAGTTAGTAAGAGATATCCATATCATTCCAGAACTTCCTAAGCTTTTTACATATTCAACAAGTTCGTCAAACTTGCTTCTTGCAAAGTTTTCTGCTTTTTCTGGTATAATGAAACCTTTTAATACAGAACCATTTGCTAATTCTTCTTTTATAAACTTAGCTTCAGTTTCTTCAAAGTAATTACTCAATTCAATAAACTCCATGCCATATCTGGTATCAGGTTTATCTGACCCGTACTTATTCATTACATCGTCATATGTATATCTTCTAAAAGGAACTACTATTTTCTCATTTATAGTTTTTTGAAAAATGTCTTTTATCAATTGTTCAGTCACATTAAATATATCTTCTCTTTTAATAAAAGAAGCTTCTATATCAATTTGTGTAAATTCAGGCTGCCTATCTGCCCTAAAATCCTCGTCTCTAAAGCAACGCGCAATTTGAAAATATCTATCAAACCCTGCTACCATAAGCAACTGTTTAAATAGTTGTGGCGATTGAGGCAAGGCATAAAATGTTCCAGGTTTTAATCTTGAAGGAACTAAAAAATCTCTTGCACCTTCTGGTGTTGATTTGGTAAGATAAGGGGTTTCTATCTCTAGAAAATTTTGTGATGATAGATAATCTCTCGTTGCTTTCATAACTTGATGCCTTATAATGAGATTTTTCTGCATCTTTTCTTTTCTTAAGTCTAAATATCTATATTTCAACCTAAGATTTTCTGAAACATCTTCGTCCTTATTGATATATATAGGCGGTACTTCAGATTCAGATATAATTTCTAATTGAGTCGCTAGAACTTCTATTTCACCTGTCTTCATACCTAAATTAATATCTTTTTCAGGTCTTGTTCTTACCACTCCTGTGATTGAAACTACAAATTCGTTTTTTAATTCTAATGATCTCTCATATACTTCTTTGTTATCATTAGGGTCAAAAACAACCTGTGTTTTACCATATCTATCTCTTACAAGAACAAATATTAATCCACCTAAATTTCTTATTCTATCAACCCATCCATTTAGTACTACTTTTTTACCAGTATCTTCTTTTGTAAGTTGTCCACAAGTGTGTGTTCTTTGTTGAAACAAAAATAACACCTCCTCTAATTATTCATTTTATTTTACCATTTTTTGTGGTAAAATAAAACTAGTAAATTACTAATAACATTATAAAAACCAGGAGGTGTTGCTGTGAAAAAGGTAGGGATTTTGTTTTTCGTGATTATTTTAACAGTAGGAGTATTCTCACAGACTTTTAAGGATGTACCCATTAACCATTGGGCTTATGACGCAGTAGAAAGGCTTTCAAAAATTGGCATTATTGAGGGATATCCCGATGGTACCTTTAAAGGTTTAGAAAACATGAACAGATATCAGCTTACGGTAGCTCTTTCAAGAACTATAGACTATATAAATCAGTCGGTAGTTTCTCCATTGGCTCAAAATTTATCTAACTTGGAGAAAAAGGTAAATTCATTGTCTGTTCCTCAAGGGGTTTCTAGTGCAGAATTACAACAGATTCAAAGTAGGTTAGATTCTATTTCAAGTAACGTATCGAATCTTCAAAGCTCAGTTACTAGGTTAGACAATTCTGTTAAAGAGCTTCAAAATTCTTATGAATTACTAGGTTACACTACAACTAAGATAACTGAATTAGAAAGAAAAATTGATAATTTGACGGTTCCTACTTCCACTGTTAGCAAGAGTGATATTGACTCCTTAAACACAAAAGTTTCTCAATTACAAACTAGTGTAACTAGTTTGAATAGTAACTATCAAAATCTCTCTTTAACAACTTCTCAACTCCAAGAAGAGGTTAAAAAAGTTTCAGAGGTTCAAAATTCTCTTGCAAAAACAAACCAAGAAGTAGAGAAATTAAACGCTTTAGTTAGCAACCTTAACACAAAAATAAATACTAAAGCTGATGCAACTGATGTAGCTCAACTCAAAACTGATACCCAACAATTAAATACAAAAGTCAACGCTAATGCTCAAAATATATCAAAATTAGACTCTCAAGTTCAAGCCGTACAAAAGAACGTTTCTGATTTAACTCAAGAAGTTAGTAATGTAAGAAAAGTCGCAGAAAGCGCTGGAAAAGGTGGAGGAATAAACTTTGTGGATATTATTATAGCCGTTGTAGTATCTACTGGTATTTCGTTCCTTCTCAATAGCCTAATGGGAAGCGGAAGTTAATATTGAGTTAATATTTTTTAAAATAATAAAATATGCCGCGAGTATTACTTGCGGCATATTTTATTTAACTTTTCTTTTTAAAACAATCACTGACACTCTATCAGAAGCATCTTCTGCTCTATCAGCTATATCTCCTATCTGAGAAAATATGTCTCTTAATTCAAGCTTTTCTGCTAATTCTAAATTGTCCATAGAAAATAACTTCTTAATCATACTTTTTTCTAAAACATCTTCTTTATGTTCGAATTCCTCGACTTTTAATATATCTTCGTTCGTCTTTTCTATGTTTAAAAACAAAGATTCTATAGAACTTTTTAAGTGTTTATAAGTTTCCCTAACATATTGATTTTGCTTTAATATATCCTCTTTGAACTCTTCTGGAATTTTAGGCCTTTGAAAATCAAGACTCTCAGATACACTTTGAATCTTATTCATAACTTTATCTACACTTTCTATTAAAGCTAATAGCTCCCCTCTCAAATTAGGCAAAAATGCGCCTTCATACATAACACTTATTGATTTTCTTCGCAAGATATCTGCTTGATTTTCAAGTAAAGATACTTTTTGAACCTTCTCCATCATTTCTTCATATTGGTTAGTTAAATATAACTCGAGAACCTCTTGAAATACATCTAATCCTTCTTGAATTTTATCCAAATGTTTAAAAACAAGATCTTTAACCTTTTCTTCTTTTTTACCCACAAAAAGTCTCATAACTCACCCCCAGTTTAAACCGAAGAAAACCTCAGTATTCTTCAGCCCTTAAAACTTTGGCACACCTTGGACAAACGTCCGGATACTTTTCGTCTTTTCCAGTTTGAGGATCTATCTTCCAACATCTTTCACATTTTTTACCGATGGCTTGAACTATTTTTATTTTGGCTTTCTTCCCATCAAAACCCTCATCAACAGAACCTATCTCACATTGAGATACAATAAAAATATCTGCCAAAAAACTTTCATCAAAATCTGTTAAGAATTTCTTTAAGTCCTGGTCATGAATATCTAAAATAACCTTTGCATCTAGTGAGTTCCCTATAAGTTTTTCTTTTCTTTTCTCTTCTAGGGCTTTAAGTACATCTTCTCTAAGAGATAATATAACCTCCCACTTTTCTTCTAATTTAGGTTCTAAATATTTTTCATTATATTCAGGCCATTGCTCAACAAAAACTGTTTTATATTTTTTCTCACTAGTTGGAAGATAATCATAAACTTCTTCTGCAGTAAATGAAATAATTGGTGCCATCATTTTAGTAAGAGCAATTAGCGCTTCATACAGGACTGTTTGTGCGGACCTTCTTAATTTAGATTTTTTACCTTCTACATAAATTCTGTCCTTAATTATATCTAAATAAATGGAGCTCATATCAATAGTACAAAAGTTATTAATCAAATAATGTACTTTATAAAATTCATAATTATCGTATGCAGCAGTAACATCCTTAATAAGTTTGTGTAGTTTTAACATTGCCCATTTATCAATTTCGTACATCTCTTCATATTCAACACAATCTTTTTGGGGATCAAAGTCATAAATATTACCTAATAAAAATCTTAAGGTATTCCTTAATTTTCTATATATTTCAACTTGTTGCTGTAATATATTATCTGAAATCTTTATATCCATCGTATAATCTGATGAAGCAACCCATAATCTTAATATATCAGCACCATATTTATCTATTACATCCCTTGGATTAATAACATTACCAAGTGATTTAGACATTTTACGTCCATCCTCATCTTTAATAAATCCATGAGTTAAAACTGCTTTATATGGGGCCCTACCGTGTTTTGCTACCGACAAAAAAATCGAACTTTGAAACCAACCTCTGTGTTGGTCGCTTCCTTCAAGATATAAATCAGCAGGAAATTTTTTCAATTCCTCTCTTGTATTCACAACTGCTTCAAAAGATGAGCCAGAATCTATCCATACATCTAATATATCTTCTTGTTTAGAAAAAATAGAACCGCCACATTTTGGGCAGACAAAATTCTTAGGCAATAAATCTTTTATGTCTTTTTCAAACCAAGCATTACTTCCATAATTTCTAACTATATCAATAACACTGTCTAAGGTTTCTACACTTAAAAATAAATCGCCACATTGTTCACATCTAACAGCAGGAATCGGTATACCCCAAGCTCTTTGCCTTGAAATCACCCAATCTGGCCTTTCCTTAACCATTGAAGTGATTCTATTTTCTCCCCATTTTGGTATCCAATTAACCTGTTTAATTTGTTCTAATACTTTTTCTCTATAATTATTTTTCTCTAAATCGATAAACCACTGTTCTGTAGCTCTAAAAATAATAGGGTTTTTACATCTCCAACAATGTGGATAAGAATGAACCATCTTACCAGAAGCTAAAAGAAAGTTAGATTCTTTTAAGTCACTTATTATGACCTCATTTGCATCCCATATTTTCAATCCTACATATTTGCCAGCTTCCTTCGTAAAGTAACCTCTATCATCTACAGGAGAAATTATTGGGAGATTATATTTTAAACCTGTTTTATAGTCATCAACTCCATGTCCTGGTGCTGTATGTACGCAACCGGTACCTTCATCCAAAGTTACATAATCTGCTAGAACAATTAAACTATCTCTATTCATAAAGGGATGAACGGCCTTTTTTCCTTCTAACTTTTGACCTTTGAACGTTTCTATTATGTTATATTGTTGTATATGTGTTTGTTCTAATGTTTTAGTAATTAATTCTTTAGCTAATATCCAATATTCTCCATCAACTTTAACTTTTGCATACTCAAAATCAGGATGCACCGCAATAGCAACATTGGCTGGTAAAGTCCAAGGCGTGGTAGTCCATATTACTATATATGTATCCTTCTCTTCTTTCATCGGAAATTTTACATATATAGAATCAGATTTATGATCATGATATTCTACTTCTGCTTCTGCTAAAGCAGTTTCACATTCCGTACACCAATATATAGGTTTTTTTCCTCTATAAACATTTCCTGTTTCTACCAAACTTTTAAGAACTTCTAAAACTTTCGCCTCATACTCAGGTTTCAAAGTCAAATATGGATCTTCCCAAAAACCTATAACACCAAGTCTTTTAAAGCTTTCTTTTTGAATATCAACATATTTCATTGCAAATTCTTCGCATATCTTTCTTATTTCTAATTTATCTAGTTCCTTAGCCTTGTCACCTAACTTTGTTGTCACACTATGTTCTATTGGAAGACCATGAGTATCCCAACCAGGAACATATGGAGAATTATATCCTCGTAGAGTTTTATATTTTATTACAATATCCTTTAACACTTTGTTTAAGGCAGTTCCTAAATGTATATCACCATTTGCATAAGGTGGTCCATCATGCAATATATATTTTTCGGCATCCTTTCTATTTTCCATTAAGTAATTAGCTACATCTATATCTTCCCATTTTTCCAGAATAGTTGGTTCCAATGATTTTAAATTGGCCTTCATCTTAAAATCTGTTTTAGGAAGGTTTATTGTATCTTTATAATTCAAAATGTGCACCTCCAAATTTTTTATTTGATTTTTATTAAGTTTTTTATTGTGTCTATTAATTCTGTTAAATCCATAGACTTAACTACATATGCATCTGCAGCCCATGAAGCCATTTCACTTTTATAATGTGAATAAGCCGTAAGAAATATGATTTTTTTATTAGAATACTTCTTTCTAATTTCTGCCGCTAACTCTAAACCGTTGACATCAGGCATCTCTATATCTGTACAAATAATTTCTATATCTTTATTATTATCTAGTATTTCTAATGCCTTTTTAGCATTTGGCGCACAAAAAACTTCATATCCAGCGTCTTCCAATTCTTCTTTTATTAAAGTCCTTATATTTTCTTCATCATCTACAACTAATATCTTTGACAATTTTATCCCTCCACTTTTTTCTTTTCTTTATTCTCCAAAAATTCTTTAAAATTATATAGTAATCAAAATACTAAAGTATTTATGTGTTTTTTATAACTTTGGTTAACATTATTAATTGCTATGGACCAAAGGTATCTCAAACCTAAAAGAAGTACCTGTTTCATCAGATTTTACTAAAAATATTTTACCTTTATGTTCTTCTTCAATGATCTTTTTACATATTGCTAATCCTAATCCTGTACCGTCACTCTTAGTAGTGAAAAAAGGTGTGAATAATTTATCTTTGACCTCAGCTGAAATTGGTGCTCCATTATTCGATATTTCAAAAAAAGCTTTCCCATCTTCTTTACCAACTTTAATATCAATTTTACCATTCTCATCAACAACTTCTATTGAATTTTTAATAAGATTTATAAGAACTTGTTTTATCTTGTCTCTATCAGCCTTAACAAAGACTCTCTCATTCAACCACTCAATATTTAACATAATATCTTTTTGTTTGATAAAATCTTCGTACATAAGTAATACTTCTCTAATAATTTCTATCAAATCAATTTCTTCAACCTGCATTAACTTAACTCCACGAGTATATTCAAGGATTTCATTTACAATATTTTCTAGACGATACAACTCTTCACCTATTATTTTAGTATACTTTTGAACGTATTCATTATCTCCTGCTTTTTTATTAAGCCTGTTTAAAAAACCTCCTATAACTGTAAGCGGATTCCTAATTTCATGGGCAATCTTTGCCGCCATCTCGCCCATCGTAGCCAATTTCTCTCTTTTTTCCATTTCTTTTTGTAAATTATATAGTTCAGTTACATCATCAAAAACTATAATAATCCCTTCAACTACACCTAATTCCTCATTTCTTAAAGGCGAAAATTGAATATCAAAAGTTCTTTCTTCATTAGATAAATAAAGCTTGTAATTTTGAAGTTTCAAGTAGTTTCTTGAATGATACACTTTTTGTATTATTTCTATTATATCATCTCCAAAAACACTTACTAAATCAGCAATAGAAGTTCCCATAACGTTTTCTCTAGGTCTTGAAAAAATATTTTCTGCCTTTTTATTCCATTCAGTAATTTTTCCTCCACGATCCACAACTATTATAGCGACTGGTAAATTCTGTAAAATATTATCTTTAAAACGTCTATAATAATCCATTAAATCTTTTTGCTCTTCTAATCTCTTTGTTTTTTGGCTTAGCTCCTGATAATTTTCAATCATTTCAATAGCTAAACCAACATTATCTTTAAATAACTTAACAATTTCAATATCCATTGTGGTAACAGGCTTTCTTGTAATTTTATTGTCTACTATAATAACACCTTTGGTTTCCAACATACCTGTAATGGGAAAAATTAGAAATTCCTCTGTTCTTACAATATCATAAATGTCTTCTAGATCCTCCCATTTTATCTCTAACATTTGAGGAACAACATGAATCACTTGTTTTTTCTCAACAACTCTTTCTAAAATAGGATGGCCTTTATATGCTAAAACTTTATTTTGGACTGTCAATGTAAGTTTATTATTGCTAGGAAGTCTTATACCTTCTTCTTTTAGATATTGCGTTAGACTTCCATATTTTATAGCCCTTATATTAGCCTCTTTCCATACCTCATTGGCGTCTTGATCTTCATCTGGACCAACCCATAACTTTGGAATCAACAAACCCCGAACACTATCTTTTTCTAAATAAAGAGCCCTATTGAATTTTAATCCTCTGCCAGATGTTAAACCTAATAACATTATTTTTATTGCCAGATTTTTATCGTAAACAGACCTTACTGCTTGAGATATTTTATCTAAGCTATTCATTCTATCAAGATATTCTTTTTGCATCTCTATAAGTTTTTCATGACTTTCTTTTAAACTAGTAAGTTTACTAACCTCATCTTGAAGTTTTCTGTATAGCTTTATTCTATGAAAAGAAAAAGCCAACCTTTTTGCGGAATCGTTTAATACACTAAAATCAGTTTCATCAAAATTTTTATATGTTCTATAATCAAAACCTTCTTCTCTGTTGTAAGCACTTAATACACCATAAATTTCATTATTTTGCTCAACTATAGCATGAATTGAAGATTTCAAATCTATATCAAAAGCCAAAGGATAATTTTCAAAATTCTCTCTTCCAATCAAAAAAAAACTACTTTTTTCCTTTATCGTTCTGCCTTCCAATGAATTCTCAACATCTAGTGTTTTAAATCTTACTTTGCTATCTTCTAAACCTGTAAAACAATTCAACACTAATTTATTATCTTCATATTTCCAATATGCAAGGCACTCTGCATGCAAAGAATTTTTTATTAAATGTAACACATTATTAATTAAAACATTTTCTTCGGTGATCTCTTCCAACACGTTTGTTAATTGTACCATCAAAGATATTTTTTCTTTTAATTCTTGAATCTTTAAGGTTTCCAAAACCAAATCAATAAGTATCGAAAAATAATATAGTTCTTCTTTTAATAGCTGCTCATCGGTAGGATCCTCAAAAAAACCTACTGCACCAATCAACTTGTCGTTTAAAACAATGGGGTATAAATAAAGAGACACTTCTTCGATCTCAGCATCACTGGTATCAATATTTTTTGATGTTATCTTCAAAAAAACCTTTTGGCCAGAAATAAGCTGTTTTTTTAATTCGTCTTCATTTGATAAATGAATCCTAATCTGACTAATATTCGAAACAGTAGAAGCTAAAGATCTTAAAATTTCTCTCTTTGCTTCATAAATAAATACCAAATTCTCTTTTCTTAATTTGTATTTTAAACGACTTGATATTTCTTCAAAAGTAGACTTTAATAGTTTTCTTGGGTCTTCTTTTGATATAATATTTAAAAGATTATCCATCACATCTATCATGCCTCCCAAATCCTAAAATCTAAAAAATACAAGGGTATTTCACCCTTTAAACATTTCGAATTGACTTCAAAATCTTACCAAATATCTATAATAAATTATACCACTTTATCTGCCAGAAAACTATAACTAGTATAGGAAAACTATCACTAGTATAGTATGAAAATTCAAGATTAACTTGACAAAATAAAATAAAAATATTATAATTAAAATGAATTAGCAGTTGAAGGTTTCGAGTGATAAACCAAAACATTAATTTTATATTAACATGGAGGTGAACAATAATGAGATTTAACCCTAACGATTTTACAGAAAAATCTTTAAAAGCCATTCAAGAAGCACAAAATACACTAGCTTATAGTGGTGGAAATATTTTAAAACCAGAACACCTATTGTTAGCAATTTTAAATATGAATGATGAAAGCGTATTACAAGCATTTGAAGGAAAAGATGTTAATCTCTTAAAACAACGATTAGAAGAAGCTATTTCTAGAGAAATGGGAATATATTATTCTTTTCCTTTTGCGGGGCAACAAGGAATATATATATCAAATAATTTAGGAACTGCTTTTCAAATAGCAAAAACAGAGGCTAGTAAACTAGGTCTTAATAAAATCCCTTTATTAGCTTTATTACTTGGAATATTACTTGAAGGATCTTCATATGCATCTAAGTTATTAGCCTCGTTTACAAATGAGGGTAAAATAAGAGAATTACTCAATGAACTTGTAGAAATGGGGGATGAAGAATTGGGAGAAGGTATAGGAGATCCTTTAAAAAAATATACAATTGATTTAACCAAAGAAGCAAAAAAGGGCAAGCTAACCCCAGTAATAGGTAGAGAAAAAGAAATAAGAAGAGTGATTGAAATTCTATCAAGAAAATCCAAAAACAATCCTGTTTTAGTTGGAGATGCTGGAGTAGGAAAAACAGCTGTTGTTGAAGGTTTAGCTCAATTAATAGTGAATGAAAATGCACCTGATTACTTAAAAAACAAAGTAATACTTCAATTAGATATGGCCGCATTATTAGCAGGAACCAAATTTAGGGGAGAATTCGAGGAAAGGTTAAAAGCTGTAATTGATAGTGTGAAAAAAAACAGTGATCAAATTATCTTATTTATTGATGAATTGCACAATATTATTGGTGCCGGCGTTGCTGAAGGAACAGCTATGGATGCAGCAAATATCCTAAAACCCTCACTAGCAAGAGGTGAAATTAAAGTTATTGGGGCAACAACTTACGATGAATATAGAAAATACATTGAAAAAGACAAAGCATTAGCCAGAAGATTCCAACCTGTATATGTACAAGAACCATCTGTTGAAGATACCATCGAAATACTTAAAGGTATAAAAGAGTCATATGAAAAGCATCACGGGGTTAAAATACTGGATGAAGCATTGGTTGCTGCGGCTAAACTTTCAAATAGATACATAACAGATAGATATCTGCCTGATAAGGCTATTGACTTGATTGATGAAGCATGTGCAAGAGTGAAATTAAGAAGCTCAGGAAAACCTGAAAAAATTTTAGAATTAGAAAGGAAAATGTCTAGATTAGAAGACGAAATTAATCAGCTAACTCTAGAAGAAAAGTATGAAGAAGCGTCAAAGAAAAAAGCAGAATATTTTGACGTACAAAAAGAATTAGAAAATCTTAAAAAAATAGAGAAAAATCTAAAAGGAGAAATGGACAATATAGTTGACGAAGATACTATTTCAGCTATAGTTCAAGAATGGACGGGAATCCCAGTAACAAGAATGGTGGAGGACGAAAAAAGAAAACTTGCTAATCTTGAAAACGAAATACACAAAAGGCTTGTTGATCAAGAAGAAGCTGTTAAGATTGTTGCACAACACATAAAAAAGGCAAGGGCTGGACTAAAAGATCCGAGAAGGCCTATAGGTTCTTTTCTATTTCTTGGTCCTACCGGAGTTGGAAAAACGGAACTTGCAAAGTCTTTAGCAGAAATCTTGTTTGGAACTGAAGATGCATTAATTAGATTTGATATGAGTGAATATATGGAAAAATTCAATGTTTCAAGATTAATAGGTGCAGCACCTGGATATGTAGGATATGAGGAAGGCGGGCAATTAACTGAAGCAGTTAGAAGAAGACCTTTTTCTGTAATACTATTGGATGAAATTGAAAAAGCTCATCCTGACGTATACAACATTCTTTTACAAATATTAGATGATGGAAGATTAACTGACTCACAGGGAAGAACTATAAACTTTAGTAATACCATTATAATCATGACTTCCAATATTGGCTCTGACAAAATAAGCAAAACAAAAAAGAGTGTTGGATTCATAGAAGACGAGAATTTAGAGGAAAGTTATGAAACAATTAAACAAGAAGTTATGTCTCAAGTAAAAACCGTCTTTAGATCCGAATTCATAAACAGATTAGATGATATCATTGTATTCAAGCCATTAAGTATGGAACATATAAAAGATATAGTCAATATAATGATTAATAGATTAGAAGAAAGGTTAAAAGAGAAGAAAATACGCATTCAAATAACCGAATCTGCAAAAGATGTGTTAGCAAAAGAAGGATTTGACCCTATTTATGGTGCAAGACCTTTAAGAAGAGTTATCGAAAGAAAAATCGAATCTCCTCTTGCAAATATGATTATTGAAGATGAAATATCTGAAGGAGATTTAGTAATTGTAGACTCAAAAGATGGAGAAACATTAGAGATAAGAAAAGCTGCAGGAGAAATACTTAAAAAACGGGACTAAAAGTCCCGTTTTTTTAATATCTAATCTTCATAAGGTTCAAAATCTTCTTTTGGCGCCCCACAAATAGGACATGTCCAATCGTCGGGCAAATCTTCAAAAAGTATACCTGGCTTTATTCCAAAATCAGGATCTCCATAGGATGGATCATATATATAACCACAGATTGTACATCTATATTTCTCCATAATTTTCTCCCCTTTTAATTTTGATTATGTACCTCTAAAACACTTCAACCCTTTTTGTATTCTCCCACAACCCATGAATATTACAATAAGAAAGGGCTATTAAAGTACCTGTTTTGGGTAATTTAATTTTAGTTTTAACATGTGGTTCAGCCAAGGTTGGGCCAAATATATACCTACCAATATGAACAGTATTAGGATCATTATCATAATGAACGAATAAATCTAACCATACAATGTGATGTTCAACAGTATTTGGATGCTTTATTTCTTTACCTACTTGAATTTCAACTTCAAACTCTTCATTTGCTTTCACTTTTTCTATACAATCTATTGTAGGAACATGTTTTTCATTTTTAAAATCTTGTATTTTAATAACTTCTCCTAACATACTGAACCCCCCTTTTTTAAAATTCTGAAAATTTGCTTTTTGGGGCCCCACAAATTGGGCATCTATCGGGAGCTTCTCCTTCTACAGTATATCCACAAACATCACAAATATAAATTTTCCCTTTTTCAATATCTTTTTCTTCTTTAGTTGCTTCTTTAGCTTGTTTATACCATTCTTCATGAATTTTTTCTGCTTCAAGAGCAAAATGTGTAGTTCTAACAGCTTCATTTTCATTTTGAAATTTTGCTGCGTTGTTGTACACTGGATACATTTCCTGAACTTCAAAATTTTCTCCTTCAATAGATTGTTGCAAATTATCTTGTATAGAACCCAAATGTCCCAATGCTTTAAAGTGATTCCTTGCATGAACATACTCTGCATAAGCGATAGCTCTCCACATCCGAGCTAAATTTTTTAACCCTTTTTCTTCTGCATCATCTGCAAAAATAAGATACTTCATATGTGCTTTGGATTCACCACAAAAAGCATCTTCTAAGAATTGTCTCGTCATCTCTCTTTTAACCATAATTAATCATCCTCCTTTAATATAACTTGATAATGTCAGAAATTTCAAAATTCTTATTATATATGTTTTAGAATTGATTTTTTACAAAATACCTCATTAGTTTTAATCCTTACTAATTCTTAATTTCTTTAACTTTTTTGGTACTTGTACCGAGGAAAGGAAAAGGGCTCCGCCCTGAACCCATTATAAATTCAATTCATTTCTAAAGGCCCAATATAACTTGATTTAGAAATTATTAGCTTATTTACCAAATTTTATTTGTAAATCTATCTTAAATAAATACATTTTCTCCACCTATTTACAAGTATATAATAAAGCTATTTATATTATTACAAACTATTAAAAATTATATCATAAAATAATTGAAAAGGCGAAGAAACTGATGTTAATAATTGAAAAAAATGATATAATTTAAAATAGCTTTGATTTATACGATGAGAGGAGGCTTATTTAGTGCAAAATAAAGGAGAAAAAGACCTTAAAAATTTGGAATCAGAGCAAATATCTATTCAATTTAATGAAAAATTAGAATCTTTTGAAAGAGAATTAGAACAATGTAAGAATTCACTTGAAAATTTGGAACAGAATACATTAAAACTAAATAGTAATTTAAACAAACTCGCAAAATATTGCAAAACTTTATTTTGGCTTCTTTTAGGTTTGATTGGTTGTGGAATTGTCTTTTTAACAATAACGCCTCCTGTTGTAATAGGGCTTTGGATAATTTTTGCTACCTTCATTATAATTATAGCAATTTTTTATTATCTAATAAAGCTGACTTTTAAAAAATTTGATTAAATAGGTCCTTTATAAAAAAATTTTCAAAAAATGTCTTGAATTTATAACGAGTTGAGGGCGAAGCCCTTACCCCTACATCGGTACAAGTATGAAAAAAAGTCAATAAAATTCAAAATTAATATAGATTGGAATTGTGAAGTTATTTGGGTAAATAATTCAAATTTAAAACATAAATATACATATTTTAAAAATATCTAAAGACGGTATTGATTGAATAGGGTCTTTAGAAATGAATATCTTCAAAAGTATGCATTTGAATTTATAACGGGTCCAGGGCAGAGTCCTCTTCCTTTCCTCGGTACAAGTACGAAAAAAGTTAAAGAAATTAGGAATTAGTAAGGATTAAAACTAATGAGGCCTTTTATAAAAATCAATTCTAAAACATATATAATAAGAATTTTGGAATTTCTAAAGTGAGTATTTGGTTGAATATAGGGAGGGATATAGTTGAATAAAGAAGACGCTCTAATACTTCTTAAACAATACATAAAAACAGATACTCTTATATCTCATTGTTTAGCTGTAGGAGCAATAATGAAAGAATTAGCTTATAAACTAAATAAAGAACCAGAAAAATGGGAAATAACAGGTATATTACATGATTTAGATTACGAAATGACTAAAAACAATCCGGATATTCATGCACTAAAAACTGTTGAAATTCTTGATGATATGGTAGATCAAGACATAAAAGATGCTATTTTAGCACATAATGAGAAAAAGACACTCCAGAAAGATATAGAAATAGCTTTATATAGTGCTGATCAACTTTCCGGCTTAATAACTGCGGCAGCGTTAGTTAGGCCTAATAAAGATATAAGCGGCTTGTCGGTTAAATCTTTAAAGAAAAAATATAAAGATAAAGCTTTTGCACGAAGTGTTGAAAGAGATAAGATTAATGAAATTACGAAACTAGGTATTTCATTAGATGATTTTTTTGAATTGGCTATAAAAGGAATGGCAACAATAGAAAATGAATTAAACTTAAACAGCAAGTCTTAATAGCTGCTTTCATCCTTTTCATCATCTTTTGAATCTTTATTAAGTTCATTAAGTTTTTCTAATCTAAGGTTTACCAAAGTAAAAAAAGAAACACTCACTACACCAAAAGTGGTGAAAATCCAAATAATTAGAATCATCCAAAAATATTTTTCTACAAAAAAGTAGAACAGAGTAATAATTAATGCAGAGATGGCAAAATAATATATTAAAAAATAAATTATCCTTTTTAATTCTTTGGTTATTTTTTTCATGTCTAAAGAAATGTACCTCCTAAAACAGCTGTATTTATATTCTATTTCTCATTTTTTTAAAAAAGCTTCAAGTGCAATTCTGAGTAACTACAGTTTTCATTTTTTAATATACCTACTTCTCTATAGCAAAAAAGAATAATGTAAAGGCAGGTGACGTTTTATACAAGCTTTATTAAGTATCTTACCTCAACCTCATTATGACAAAATTTATAAGATATGGGATGATCTTGAAACAAAATTTGGAATAAAATGGGTAAAAAACAACATTTCTATTCCTCACTTAACTTGGAATGTTGCAGAAAATTATAATATTGAAAATTTCACTGAAGTAATTAAAACTTCTATAAAAACTCTAAATTCAATAACCATAAAAACTCAAGGTTTGGGGCTATTCACTGGAGACAAGATTACTTTATATCTTCCTATAAAACCCACAAAAGAGTTATTAGAATTTCATTTGTTTTTATGGAATCTAGTAAATGTAAATAACACAAAACTAAACAAATATTATTCACCTACAAATTGGATTCCTCATATTACCCTTGCTGTTGAAGATATAAATAAAGAAAATGTTGGAACTGTGGTCAGTTATCTTTCAAAGAAAAAATTAAAACTTCAAATAAAACTAGAATCGGTCTCTGTTGTTCGCAGAGATATTGGAAAAGAGATTGAGATTGAAAACACCTACGGAATACCAAGAAAATCTAAAAAAAAGTCTGTATAATGTAGATTAATTAGTTGTAGCCTTTCTACCGAACCACTCTATCAATAATGAACTAACTATCCCTATAATAACATAAATTACAAATATAAACCAATTATTGACATTTAAAATTGGTGCTCTTAATCCACCGATCATCAAACCTATAAGACACATCATAGTATATATATAATATTTATCAAGTAACCACTTTAAAAGTTTGCTCATAAAAGCTAATCCAACTACAGCACCTAAAATAAATACCAATATAACTGAAAATCTAAACTCATTAACAGCATTCACAATATACGAATATTGATTCATCATTAACAGGACAAAAGCACCAGATATTCCCGGCATAACCATAGCTGACATTGCACACACTCCTGAAAAGAAAATTATCGGCAAGCTATGATCCATTATCAAAAATTGTGCTCCAGAAATGTAAAATGCAATTGAAAAACCTATAATTAAAGAAAAAACATTAATCAAAGGAGATGAGTTGCTCTTTATTTCTTTTTTCTTTTTTAAGAGATCTGTAAATAAGAATATTATTCCTCCAATAATTAACCCTGCAAAAAAAGAAAAAATTGCATTTGGAAAGTGTGTCATAAGATAATCAATAAAACCTAAGGAGGATAATAATCCTATAGCTACTCCTATATACAAAAAAAGTAAAAATTTAAATTCATCACTATTGAACAACTTTTTAAAATTAAATAAATTCGAAAAAAAGTAAGACCATGAATTAACAAACTTTCCATATATTCCAAGCATTAAAGCAATTGTAGCTCCTGAAACTCCAGGAATAGAGTCTGCGACACCCATAAATATGCCATGTACTATTGTAATTAGTTGTTTAGTCATATCTCCTCCTATAAAAAACCCCGCGTAATGCGGGATAAGTTGGGGATTTTATTGGGGGTTATTGATTTCAAAAGGAATTTTACATGAAAAAACTTAATGCTTCCTTAAAATTTTCAAAAAAGGTAATATTTCATGTTCAACGACTTCTAATCCCAACTCAATACCCATCTTATTTTCACCATGAAAATCAGAACCTGCAGTAATTATTAAATCATATTTTTTTGCCAATCTTTTATACTCTTCTATCATCTTTTTTGTATGGTGAGGATAAAATACTTCAATTCCGGCTAAACCAGCATCTTTAAGTAATTTTACAAGCTTTTCTAATTCTTGTTCTTCTAATTGAGTTTGATAAGGATGAGCTAAAACAACAATACCACCGGCTTGAGTAATTAATTCTATTGCTTCGGTATATGGTAATCTTTTTTTATCTATATAAACACTTGCCCCTCTTTTAAGATATCTTTCAAAAGCTTCTTGTGTATTTTTAACATATCCCTTTTTAACCATTAAACTTGCAAAATGTGGCCTACCTATTAAATCCCCACCTGCTTCCTCTAACAATTCTTCCTCAGTTATATCAAACCCCAATTTCTGCATTTTTTGAATCATCATTAAATTTCTTTCTTCTCTAAACTCTTGTAAAGTTTTGAGAGATTGATTCAATTTTTCATTTTCTATGTCAAACGCATATCCTAATAAATGTAAGGTAGTAGGAAATTCAGCGCTTATTTCAACCCCTGGTACAAAAATTAAATTATTCAATAATCTATTTTCTAAAAAATTAATATCTTTAATACCATCTAGCGTGTCATGATCAGTAATAGAAAAAACTTGTATTTTTTTATCCACAGCCATATTGATTAATTCTTCAGGACTATTAGTTCCATCGGAACCGGTAGAATGAACATGTAAATCAATTCTCAATTTATTACCTCCACTAAATTGACTTGGAAAATTTAATCTTGTGATTTCTTCCAAATGATATGATTTCTTTTGTCATCGTATATACCTTCTAAATCCTCCGGTAAATCAATATCATCTATGTGTTTCGCAATTGCTTCTCTAATTAGATCTTCTGGCAAGGATGTAATTATCCACAAATCACTTAGATAGATAAAATTATTTTCCCTAATAGGTGATTTGTAAATAGCACTTTCAATTGCCTTGGCGAAAACTTCTAAGGGCACTTCTTTTACAAAACCTTTACCAGACTCTTCTCCATATATATTATTCATCTATTTTAAGCACATGATACTCCATCCTCTATAGGTTGGAGATCAATGTGCCATTCCCTCCTTTCAAATAAAAATGTATTAACAAGTTTGTATATCCTTCTTATAAAGCTAACTCTACTGTCTTCACAAATTCTAAAATCCTTACTATATGTATATTTAAGTTTTAATTATTTTAACAAAATGCCTCTTCACTTCTGATCCTTACTAATTCTTAATTTTATAACTTCTCAGTTACTTCTACCAAAGAGGTAGGAGGGCTTCACCCTAGACCCACCATTATAAATTCAAACGATTACTTTTAGAAAATCTTCTTTTTCTAAAATCTTTAAAACCAACTCACTCATTTTTGACATTATAAAGCTTTCTTTTTTTGAATCTCTCATCCTTTTACCTTTTCTCTATGCAGAATATTGCAATATAACAGCTATTTATTTGCTATTTACATCGATCTAATTTAAAAAATAAATAGTAATTATAAATGCATTTTTAAACTATAGTTATATAACTCTCCCACCATACAAAGCAGCAGAAGCTGCTCCCAATATACCTGCATCTTCAACCAAAAGTGATTGCTCTATTGAATATGTGTTAGCAAAACTGGTCATCACGAATTTATTCACGGTTTGTTTTAAAGGAATAAATAAAGCATCACCAGCTTTACTCATTCCACCACCAATAATTATTTTCTCTGGATTAAAGGCATGAATATAATTTCCAATAGCTTGAGCTAATGCATCTATAGCAAAATTAACTACTACTTTTGCTAGGGGATCATTCTGTTTATAAGCGTCAAAAACATGTTTGGATTCAATTTTTTCTTTACTACCCGCCAAATTTAGAACCAAACTATTAGGATATCTTTCAAGTAAATTTCTGGCCTCCCTTGCAATCGATTTGGCAGAAGCAATAGCTTCTACACAGCCTCTGTTTCCACAACCGCATTGAGGTCCGTTAGGAATTACAACCATATGTCCTAATTCAGGTGCCAACCCATTTTTACCGGTTAAAAACAAACCGTTACATACAACGCCTGAACCTATTCCAGTACCTAACGTTAAAGCTATGAAATCGGTTAACCCTTTTGCCTTTCCAAAATACCACTCTCCAAGAGCAAAAGCATTAGCATCGTTTTCAACGAAAACTTCTACACCCGTATTTTGTTTAATATTTTCACCCAATTCAAAATCATGCCATTCAGGAAAATTAGGAGAAAACCTTACTATTCCTTTACCTCTATCAATAGAACCCGGTGATCCAATTCCAATAGATTGAACTTTGACACCTTTCATCAATTCTAAAGCAACTAAAGTAATATTTTCTATAACTTTCTTATTACCCTTTTCTACCTCGGTGGGATGAGATGTTTTTTTTATTATTCCTTTTTCAGAGTCAACTAAACCTGCTTTTATTTCCGTGCCTCCTAAATCAATGCCTACTACTAACAAATTCATCACTCCTTGGATTATTCTTTTCTAGAACTTTTTCTGTCCACTTTATTATACCAAAATGATAAAATTAATTAAGTATAAAAAACTAATTTATTGATATTTTTAAATAAAATTTACATTAACACTTTAATATAGATAATTAGAATAATTTATATTAGAAGTTTCTAAAGGAGGAAAATAAATGGTCTGGGCTATAATTGTTGCTGGTGGTGAGGGAAAAAGAGCTGGTTATAATGTTCCTAAACAATTTCAAAAAATAAACAATAAATCAGTCTTAAGACTAACTGCAGAAAAATTCCAAAATTCTAGTTCAATCGATAAATTTATTGTCATTTCCCATAAAAATTATTTTGAAGAATCACTAAAAGAAGTACAGGATCTTAGCAAATTTATCTCAGTTGTTATGGGCGGTAGCTCTAGACAGCAAAGCGTAAATAATGGACTAAAATTCTTAAGAGAAACAAAAAATAAGATATCCCATGTTGCTATACATGACGCAGTAAGACCCTTTGTAAATATAGATAAAATTTCAGAATGCGTAGAAAAAGCCAAAAGAAAAGGGGCAGCTATTCTAGCTCAAAAAGCTACATATACAATGTCTAAAGTTCAGAATATGAACATCAAATCTGTCTTAAATAGAGACGAAATCTATTTGCACAATACCCCTCAAGTATTTGACTTTTTAAAGCTTTTATTTGCTTATTCACAAGTTGAAAATATGTTAGATTCTTTTACTGATGATGCTTCTATTTATCACTATTGTGGATTCAATATCTATATTGTTGAGGATGACAAAAATAATATAAAACTTACCACAAAAGAGGATTTTTTATTGGCTGAATATTTGTTAAAATTAGGTTATTAATAATTTACATTTCTAAAAAAGTTTTAAAAAGTTTTATTCCTAAATCAATACTATCATCGTCCGGTAAAAATTTTGGGCTGTGAAGTCCAAATTTTTTACCTTTTGATGTTCCTAACCAACACATTAATGAAGGATATTTTTTTGATATAAACCCAAAGTCTTCTGCTGTCATTTTCATTCCACAGTCAACAACATCGAACTTTTGAGAAAGGACTGTAACATAATTATCATATAGCTCTTTATCATTTTCTACTTCAACATAAAATGAACCTCTATCCAGTTTATAACTGACCTTAGTTATCAACAAAATTCCTTCTAATATATTTTTTAGTGTCTGAAAGTACTCTAAATTAATTTCTGAACTGACGCTTCTCACACTTCCTTCTAGCTTGGCTTCATCAGGTACTATATTAATTGCCCTTCCAGCACTTACTTTTCCAATTCCAAAAATAAAGGGAATCATTGGATCTCTTGGAATCTTATCTAAACAATCTAAAAATAATCTAAGTGCATTTAGGGCGTTTTTTGAATATTGAGGAAAAGCAAGATGAGATGCCTCACCTTCAAAAGTAACAATTATTTCCATAGACGAAGCAAACATAACACCACGTGTTGTAGCAACTGTACCAAAAGGATATTCATCAGTCACATGTAAAGCAAATGCTTTTTTAATATTATACCTATCCAGAAATTTACTTTCAATGATTTTTTCTGCTCCCCCTTTTGACTCTTCTGCTGGCTGGAACAGGAAAATTATATTCTTTTTTATCCGGTTTTTTACAACATCTAAAAGCAATCCATACAGTATTGATGTATGAACATCATGACCACAAGCATGCATATATTCGTTTTTTGACTTAAATTTAATATCTGTTTGTTCTTTTATGTTCAATGCATCTATATCTGCACGAAAAAGTATATATTCATCATTATTCTCTCCATAACTATATTCAACGACTAATCCGGTGGATAATGGTTTATAAATTTTTAAATCAACTTGATAAAATCGAGCAATTTCATCTATGCTTGATTCTAATAGTTGAGTTGTTTTAATTTCTTCAAAGGCTAATTCAGGATAGCTATGAAGGGCGTGCCTTAATTCATAAGGAGTAGGAATCACTTTAAAAGTACCTCCAATTTATCAATCATCTCATCAATTTCCTCATATTCAATGTTCAACGCTGGCAGAAGCCTTATTACTTTCCCTTTGACAACATTCAGTAACAAACCCAAATCCAATGCTTCGTTTATTATATTAGGCATAGATTCTTTTAATTCAATACCTAACATCAACCCTTTTCCTCTTATTTCCTTTATTCTTGAAATTTTTTTATTTTTTAGACCCTTAATGATGTATTCTCCTTTTTTTGCTACATCTTCCAATAAACTTGGAAGCTTTTCTAATATGTATCTCGCACCAGCTGTTGCAACGGGATTGGGTGAAAATGTTGATCCATGTTCGCCCTTTTCAAAGGCTTGAGATATATTTTCTAAAAAAATAGTTGCTCCTAAAGGTAGACCTCCCCCTAAAGATTTTGCGACAGTTATAATGTCAGGAGATAAACTATAATGCTGGTAAGCAAATATCTTTCCGGTTCTGCCCAGCCCTGACTGTATTTCATCACATACTAAGATGAAATTGTACCTTTCTTTATATCGCTCAATAGCCCTTGCAAACTCTAACTTAATTGGAATAACTCCACCAGATCCAAGTATAGGCTCAACAAAAACTGCCAAAGTTTCTTCACCAAAAGAATCAAAAAAATTACTTAAATCATCTATATCATTAAATTTTAACTCAACAGTATTTGGTATTAAAGGTTCAAAAGGTTCTCGTAAATTTTTAAAGCCGTTTATAGATAAAGAGCCTAGTGTCCTTCCATGAAATGCATTTTCAAAATATATGATTTTATTTCTTTTTGGAGTAGCCCGTTTTTTGATTGCTTTTAATGCAGCTTCTGTCGCTTCAGTACCAGAATTTGTAAAATACACACTACCATTTTTTTCCGTAAATTTCACTAACTGTTGCGAAACTATCAAAGTATCCTCATCTAAAAAAAAATTAGAAACATGCATATATCTTTCCAATTTTGATTTAATGGTTTCTAACAAACCTGGATTGGAGTGCCCCAAACTCATAACTCCAATTCCAGCAAATGTATCTAAATACTTCTGACCTTTCTTATCAAAAATATAAACTCCCTTTGCCCTCTCTATTTCAATAGGAAATGTATCATACATTTTTAAAAAAGTCATAAATTAAACTCCTTTGCCAATATATTAACTGCCCTATTTTTATATTCGGTTGGAACTAAGCATGAAATTTTAATTTCAGATGTTGTTACTAAGGTTATAGGAATATTTTCCATAGCCTTAAAAAATCTGGAAGCAACTCCCCTTGCTTTTCTCATTCCAACTCCAACAATAGATATTTTAACAAGGCCATTCTTATAATTTATCTTTGTTCCATCAACATTTTTTAAAAAACCATTAAATACTTTATCTACATTTTCCAAACCACTTTCAACGATACTAAACGACACGTTAACTTTGTCATGATCATTTATCATAGAAATCATATCAATATTAAGATTATTCTCAGCAGCAACTTCAAAAACCTTATTGACTAATAAAAAATCTGTTGGAAGATTTAAAATAGTAACTTGAATTTGATTGTCATCTGCACTTAATCCAGTAACAGTAGGTTCCTCTAAATAATTTTCATAAGCACTCACGACGTAACTTCCCTCCTCATCACTAAAAGATGATGCACAATAAATTGTAACATTATATTTTTTTGCAATTTCAACAGATCTTGGATGTAAGACTTTTGCACCTAATGCAGCCATTTCCAACATTTCATCATGCGTTACATACTTTAACTTCTTCGCTTGAGGATACAGTTTAGGATCAACTGTATAAATGCCTGGAAAATTGCTATAAATTTCGCAAGGCGCTTTTAAATACGCTGCTAAAGCAACTGCAGATGTGTCTGATCCACCTCTTCCTAAAGTTGTTAAGTCTCCTTCTTCTGTGATCCCTTGAAAACCTGTAACAACAAGCACATCATATTTTTCTAAACTCTGATAAATATATTCTCTATTAACATTTTTTATCTGTGCTTCTGTAAAATCAGACGTTGTTATTATTTTTAATTGAAAAGCATTTACAGATCTAGCATTAATCCCCATCTCATTTAAAACCATAGCTAATAATGAGGCGCTTATCTGTTCTCCTGTTGTTAATAACATGTCTAGTTCTCTAGGTTCTGGCCTTTGGACAATTTCGTTAGCTAATTTAATTAAGCGATTTGTCGTGTCTCCCATCGCCGAAACTACAGCCAGCACCTTAAAACCTTTTAAAACTTTTGATTGAATTTTTTTTGCAACATTTTTCATACGTTCGGCATCTGAAACTGAGCTCCCACCATACTTTTGAACAACAATATTCATTTTTTATTTCACCCCGGTTGGTTTAATTAAGTAAAACAAAAAATTCTTAAAATACTAACTTTTAATTTTCTAATTTTCTTAACTCATCAATTAATTGAGTTTTAGATTTTGTTTTCTCATCAACATGTTTAACAAATTTAGCTGGAACGCCGGCAACTACTGAAAAAGGCTCGACATCTGATAATACCACAGAACCGGCAGCAACAATTGAACCTTTACCAATTCTAATTCCTTCAAGGATAACCGCATTAGCACCTATCATTACGTTATCTTCGATGACAACAGGTTGGGCACTAGGAGGTTCTATCACACCAGCAACTATTGCCCCAGCTCCTATATGACAATTTCTACCTATTTCTGCTCTTCCTCCAATGACTGCATTCATATCAATCATTGTATTTTCACCTATCTGAGCCCCTATATTTATTATTGCTCCCATCATGATAACACATCCTGAACCTATTTCTACCATATCTCTAATGACTGCTCCTGGTTCTATTCTCGCATTATATTTTGAAAGGTCGGCTAAGGGAATTGCAGAATTTTTTCTATCCATTTCAATCTTATATTTCTCAATATAATCTTTATTTTCTCCATACAATTTTTTGAACTCTTTCTCATCACAAAACAAAATGCCAAATTTGTCGTTACCAAAAAAATCTAAGTTTGAAAAATCTATAAAGTTTAATTTTCCACTAAGATATACCTTTATAGGTGTCATCTTTTTTGAATTAGCTATATAATTAATTATTTCCTGACTATTCATTTAATTTTACTCCTTTCTTAATTTTCAAACATCACATCTTCAAAAATGTAAAAACCATTTTCTTTATTTAAAATAAAATTAGCTGATTTATAAACACCGTCAGCAAACGCCCTTCTAGATAATGCTCTATGAGAAATGGTCAATACTTCTCCTAAATTTGCTAAATACAATATATGATCACCTGGTACATTTCCTAATCTTAACGAACTTATTGGAACTTCTTTTTCAAGGCATTCTTTTATCATTTTAGCTGTCCCGGAGGGTTTATCTTTTTTGAATCGATGATGAGCTTCTACTATTTCTATGTCCCATCCGTCAATATATTCTTTCAAAAGATCTACAACTTTTAAAAATAATTGTATTCCTATTGAAAAGTTATAGCTTTGAACAATTGGAATCTCTTGTGATAATAGTTTAAGATTTTGCAATTGCTCTTCACTCAATCCTGTTGTTCCGATAATTAAAGGAACTTTAAAATTTTTAACAAACTCAATTGTTTTTTCTAATACCTCTGGAAGAGAAAAATCAATGATTAATTCAGGGGTCTGTGAAAAATACTCTCCATCTTTATCATATCCCCAAACAAATTCGTGCCCTTTTTCTTCAAATAACAATTTGACTTCATTTCCCATTCTACCTTTATAACCAACTATCCCAAACTTCATATCAATCCCAACCTCTCCATCTCTTTTTTTACAAGAGTTTGAGTTTCTAAAGTTCCAGAAACTAAGGGTAATCTAAGTATATTTTTACATAACCCTAAAAGAGAAACAGCATATTTAATTGGTATAGGGTTGACCTCTCTGAATAAAAGTTTGTTAAAGAATGTATAATTGTTATTAATTCTTCTTGCGTTGGGCAAATCATTCACTAAAAGCAAATGTGTCAACTCTACTATAGCTTTTGGTGCAACATTTGACGTAACAGAAATAACTCCGTCTCCTCCCAAAGCCATAATAGGTAACACTTGATCATCATTCCCCGAGAATACACTAAAAGTGTCTGGCTTTATTGAAAATAATTCAACGATTTGAGAAATATTGCTGCTGGCTTCTTTTATTCCAATTACATTATTAGCAATATGATGAATTTCTATTGCAGTTTCTGGATTTACATTTATTCCTGTTCTAGATGGAACATTATATATTATTATAGGTAAAGAAGTTCTTTCAGCTATGTATTTATAATACTCTACAAGTCCTTTTTGAGTGCTTTTATTGTAATAGGGAGTTACAATCAGAACACCATCAGCACCAGCTTTTTCTGCCATTTTATTGTATTTTAATACATGCTTTACATTATTAGTTCCTGTTCCAATTATTACAGGAATCTTTCCATCAACAATTTCTAACACAATATCAACTATTTTCTCTCTTTCATCATCCTCAATAGCTGGAGCTTCTCCAGTCGTACCTAAAACAATTAAACTGTCAATATTATTGGTTAATTGAAATTTAACAAATTTTTTCAAAGATTCGTAATCAACTTCCTCATTTTCATCAAAAGGAGTTATCATAGCTGTTCCAACACCTTTAAACATTAAAAATCACTCCTTATTTAATTTAAATTATCTTTCTTTTCACATGATAATGTAGCAAAATAATCATCTAATGTTTCAGCTCTTCTAATTAATTCATATGATTGATCATTTGTAAATAAATACTCAGCAGATCTCAATTTACCATTATAATTAAATCCCATTGCATGACCATGCGCACCTACGTCATGAAAAATTAATATATCTCCAACTTCTAATTTCGGTAAAAGTCGATCTTCCGCTAACTTATCATTATTTTCACATAATGAACCAACTACATCATACAGTTCTGCTTCCGTTATATTTAAAGGTTTGTTTAAGACAGTAATATGATGATATGCCCTATACATAGCAGGTCTCAATAAGTTTGCAGAGTTTGCATCTATTCCTGCATATTTTTTATAGGAATTCTTAATATGCAATACACGTGTAACCAAATAACCATTTGGACCAGTTATATATCTTCCGTGTTCCATATATATTTTTGGAGGATTTATCCCGTTTTTTAAAATAATTTTTTCATATAATTTTTTTATTTCACTAGATACATAGTAGATATCTAATTCTTTTTCATCAGGTTTATATGGTATCCCAAAGCCGCCGCCTAAATCCACAAAATCAAAGTTAATACCTAAATTTGTATGAATTTCTAACACCAAATTAAACATTATTTCAGCAACTTTAATATGATTATGAGGATTTAGTTCATTTGAAACAGCCATTATATGGAGCCCAAATTTTTTTGCTCCATATTTTTGAAGAACCTCAAAACCTCTTATTAAATCCTTCTTTGGAACACCAAATTTAGATTCTTTTAAATTCCCTATAATATAATTTCCAAAATCTCCACCAGGATTGTATCTAATAGAAACTAATTCAGGTATATGTAAATGCTCTTTTAGAATATCAATATGTCCAATATCATCAAGATTCAATGTTGCGCCTAAAGATAAAGCTTTTTCATATTCTTCCAAGGGTGTATCGTTAGATGTAAATAATATTTCATCTCCCTTAAACCCCGCCTTTTCAGCTAAAATCAGCTCTGCCATTGAACTACAATCTACTCCACATCCTTCTTCTTTGACTATACTTAAAATACGAGGATTTGGAGTAGCTTTGATGGCAAAAAATTCTTTGAATTCAGCCCATGAAAAGGCATCTTGTAATGTTTTAATTCTCTCCCTTATCCCATTTTCATAATATAGATAAAAAGGTGTTTTTGTATTATTTGCGAATTCTTTAATTTTTTGTTCGCTAAACGGAATTATTTTCTTCAACACGTACACCACCTAAAAATGTATTTTATATAGAGTTCAATTCTTTGTGTTTCAACAAAATCCTTATAGCATTTGTTGCAGCTCCAACCCTTATATTGTCAGCAATCACCCACATCAAAAAAGTTTTTTCTTCAGGTTTCCTAAGCCTTGATACGTAGGTATAATCTGTTCCAGCTACTTCTATAGGACTAATATATTCCTCACTATATTTTACATTAGGAGTTTTTTCTATTAATTCTATCAACTCGTCAACTGAAGCATCTTTTTCCGTTCTAAAAAATATCGATTCTGAGTGTCCATACAATACTGGAACCCTTACCGTTGTAGGATAAATTTTTATTTTCTTATCGTCAAATATTTTTTTTGTTTCTTCTATCATCTTTTCCTCTTCTTTAGTAAATCCGCTTTCTAGTATATCCCCAATAATAGGTATAACATTGTTATTAATCATCCTTGGGAAATGTTTAATCTCCGTATTTCCTTGTTGCTGATTTATCAATTCCATCAAACCTTTATTACCAGCACCAGATACAGCTTGATAGGTAGAAACAACTATTTCTTTTATTATTAATGATCTATAAATATTATTTAATGCTAGTACCATTTGTATCGTAGAACAATTTGGATTCGCTATGATCCCTTTATATCCCTTTAGAATATCTCCATTTATTTCTGGAACTACAAGTGGAATATTTTCTTTCATCCTAAAAAATGAAGAATTATCTATCACAACATTACCTGCTTTCTCAGCAATTGGAGCAAATTTTTCAGAAACACTACCGCCAGCAGAAAATAATATATAATCATATTTTTCTTTCATTTTTTCTTCTTCTAATTTTTCTACAATATAATGCTTAGAACCAACTTTTATTTTCTGTCCTTTTGACCTTTCTGAAGCAAATAATCTTAGTTCCTGAATTTCGTTGATCAAGTTATACTCTTCGAAAAGTCTCAAAAACATCCGCCCAACTTCTCCTGTTGCTCCTACCACTGCCACTTTCAAGGTATTCACCTCCATAAAATCAAAATATAAAACCTCTCAACATGGAGAGGTTTTATATAAAAAATTTATATTTTAGCGGCTCTCCACGTTGGGACAAAACGTGACAGTTATGTAGGTATTCCCTACATACCCAGGGGTTATAAAAGTTGAGGCTACTTTTATACCCCTTCGGCAACCTCGCCTTTCGCTTCTTTTCCGCCTCATCAATAAGAGAAGCTACTAATCTTGGTTGCGCCTCCGCTCTTAATTAATTAACTTTTCCTAAGAATAACATAATCACATGACAAGTTTATTAGTGTATCATTACATTTTGTTGTCAATTATATATTAAAATTTTTATAATTAAATATTTTTTAAAACACTTGACCTAAACCTATCCAGAAATTACCTTCTAAATTTTTGTCCCATCCATAACCAAAACTTAATTGCCCGAACAATGGAACTGTTATTTTTAAACCTCCACCAAATGACCAAATTGGTTGAGAAAAAATAGTTGAAATATCATCGGTCGCATTCCCTAAATCAAAAAAACCAAATAGATCCAATGGTATGTCTCCTCTAGCAAGTTCATACACCAATTCTGTATTCAATAGTAATAATGCGGCGTCTCCATCTTTTTCATAAAATGGATAAGTTCTTACTGAATTAAATCCTCCAACCCAAAAGTCCGGATATAAATCTTTTTCATCCACTACTGTTGATAGTCTTAATCGGGAACCTAAAGTAAATTTATAATAACTTTTAAATAATTTTCCTTCTAGGTTGACACCTATATAATTGTCATCAATATTATTTATCTCAAAACCCATAATATCATTTACCTTAAAATAATATCCATTATATGGTCTATAAGGACTATCAATAGTATCGTAAATATATCCTATAGAACTATCTAGGGTATTTAAAGATTTAATTGTTTCTGAAGAAGTAGAAGTATCTGTGGCATCTTCAGTTGTTTCTTCAAATTTGTAATGATTAAACGAAAATGAACTTGTTAAATATGAAAAATCATATATTTGGTATCTTGGACTTATTCCAAATTGTAGTTCACTAGTTATTTTTTTGTCTTTTAACAGATATGAGGTTTCGTCTGGATTAATTGTATATTTAATATTTGTTCCTAGATTTAAATTGCTCCCTAAAAGTTTAATAATATCAAAATCAAATTCAAAAACGTATTGTTTACTTAATGGTACCATGGTTGTTTTTAAATCAAAGGTTTCACCATATCCAAAGGGATTTGCCCATTGTACTTCTAATGAACCACTAAATCCTTTATACCATTTGTCTTCTTCTTTTTTTGGAGGTGACCATTGAATTCCACCTATTAACTTTCCTAATTTTTCTTTTTCAATAGGCGTAATCTTAAAACCTATTATATTTTCATCTTGTTGATATGGAACAATTTCTACATTTTCAAAAAAACCGGTTCCCACAAATGAGATATAGGTATCCTGAAGTTTTTTCTGATTAACGGGTTCTCCAGGTTTAATTTTTACCAGGGAATCGACTATATATTTTTGAGTCTTTGCATCTTCTTTTTGAATTACTTCTACATCTCCAACCTTTGCTTCCTTTATTTCAAACACTAATTTTTGTTCCTCAGCTTTATATTCGGGTATTATAGCTGTATATAAGTATCCCTCTTTAATGTATAGCTGTTGAACAGCATCATATGCATATAAAAGATCTAGATTATAGGCGTAGGTTATTGGACTTACATACTTTGTTACTTGCTCATTTAACCTAAATAGAGGTATACTCTCATTTCCAATAAATTCTATCTCTTCTATAAAAACCGGTTCTTTATCAATTAACCTTCTTAAACTTCCGTTGAGAACTAGTATCAATTCTCCACCTTTATTTTCTTCAATATCCACCATCTCAAATGACAAATTTACATCATCTGCAAAAAGAGGAATTTGGGTTAAAGAAACATATATATTTTGTATCTTTTGAATGCTAGGATATGTTTCTTTAGCGCTGGGTCTAAATAAGAAAAATTTCTTGTTCCAATCTTTTTTAAAATCAAAATTGATTCTTTTTTTAATCTGTTCTTTATCTAATTGAGCTAACTCTCCTTTCAGTTCTAAATCCCAAAGACTATATTCCTTTATTAGAAAAACTAACGTATTTGCTTCATAACTTTTTTTGTTAACTTCTATAGGTTCTAGTCTAACTCCTTGGTCATCAATTTTTAGGTTTGTCGAAATTTCAACAAATTGATATCCATTTTGAACATATAAATCTTGTATTTTTTTCATTGAAGTTTGTAATTCATTGAAGTTAATAGGAATACCTTCTTTCACAGTTACTACCGACTGAATCGTTTTCTTGTCAATTAATTTGTCTCCCAAATACTCAATCACTATTTTTTCAGGTGACGGATTAGGTGTAAAATATAAAGAAAGTGTCCCTGTTTCTTCATTCAAATTATATGAAACCGTGGAAAAATATCCTATATTTAATATTTCCTGTAAAGCCAATTTAATATCTACTTCACTAGTTAAAGAACCAATTTTTATCCCATAGTTTGACAAAATTCTTTCTATTTCAGCAGATGCATAAGAAACATCTGTATTATAAGTAATGTCTGTTAAAAAAGTGATAGAAAAAACAAATCCTGTAATTAATAACACAACAACAAGTCCTATTGATTTCTTCACAAATATACCTCCTATTGCCTAATATTGTTATTGATCATGTAATATAAAGAATGTACTTAATAAAAAGGATGCTGTTATTTTTCTAACACATCACCCTGATAAACATATTTAATATACGCTTCATAAGTCCAAGGGCATATTTTTTGAAAAAAATGAGCTAAAGCTATAGCGTATTGCTGTATCTCCCATTGAGCGTGAGAAGAAGCTCGCAAATCCAAGAAATGCATTAATGCTCTGGCATTTGTAGTAAGGTAAAATTCCGTATATTCTCCTACTGGTAAAATAATTCTTGCCAATTCTTTGGCTACACCCAAGTTAATAAGTTTTTCATAAGATTCATAAGTTTTCAAATAAGCCTCTTCAATAATCTCGATCATCTGTTTTTTCAGACCCTCATCTTCAACAACTACGCTTTTTTGTTTATCTTCAATATCTTGTATTCTAATATTGGAAGGTATATAGAATTCATCAACATTTTTTGAGGTATATCGTCTACTTATTTCATTAGGAGACATCCCTATTCTATGTCTGAACCATTGTCTAACAACAAAAATAGGCGCTTTTACATGAAAAGTAAAGGTAATATGTTCAAAAGGTGATGTATGCCCGTTTTTCATTAAATAAGCTATAAGATTTTTGTCTCTTTCATCTGTAGAAATATCTTTCCCATGAGATACTCTTGCAGCTCTAACAGCGGATCTATCTCCTCCCATATAGTCAACAATCTCTACAAACCCTTTATCCAAAACCTTCAATATATTCTCACTGTTTTTCATCTTCTACCTCTGTCTCCTCTTCTGAAAATTTGTATAAGATATACACAATGACAGCTAAAATTAAAAATAAAGGTATATAAGAAATCAAAAAAAGCCTTTGTTCAAGTTTGTTATTGATCTTCAATAATATATTTGCTACCTGCTCATTGTTAGGATCTAAAATTATAGCTTTCGTAAGATATATCCTGGATAATTCTATATTATTTTTCATATCATGTTGATACAATAAAATTCCTAACTTAGCTAAAGAATCTACATTCTTAGGATCATAAGTTAAAGAAAATTCATAATTTCTTTTCTTCTGGGTATATGTATCAGAAATGTCTCCTAATAGTTCATAACTTTTAGAAAGTATATTTTTTTTATCTGAATTTTGAATTAACGATTCTACAATATTTCTTGCTCTTTCTTTTTCATTTAAATAATTAAACGAAAAAGCTAAAATTAGCGATATTGACTCATTCTTCTTTGGTTCTTTCTCGTATCTAGGAGCCAACTGTACTATCTTTTCATATTTGGATAGCTCGAATGCTTGACAAATTAATAATTCTAAAATATTAATGTTGTTTGAGTAAGAATTAAACGTTTTTTCAACTTTAGAGAAAATAGATTCTTTTTCATTTACATCTACTAAATCCCATTTTACTAATGATTCATAATAAACACAAAAAGGATTGTCTCCTTTACTTTGTGTTATTATATCAAGAGAACTTAAAATATTCTTAGATAATTCTAAATCTTTGGTATTTTTGTATTCATCATACAAAAAAATAACTCTAACTGCATTAATAGTAACTGAATTCGGATATTTTTTTAGAGCAGATTCTATTTTATTAATTGTATCTTTTTCGTTGCCCTTTTGATATCCTGAAAGGATATCAAATATTAATGAATCATCCGGTTTTATATTTAAATTTGTATATGTTCTTGATTGGTCTGCAGCAGTTTTATACTGGACATTTCCTTCTTCATAATATTTTAAGTACATTCCTAAAACATTTAAAGCAAGATCATTTGATACAATTAGTTGATCTATATCAAGAATATATATAAATTCATCTAAAACACCTGAAAATAAAATCAAAGAAAGACTTACTAAAATAGTACTACATACTAGTTTTTTTGAGATATGATTCATTATTTTCCACCCTGCTTATATGTCTCAGCTTTATAACCTCTTAAAATAATCTCCTCATCTTCTAATTGGAATATAACCTTCGTGAGGGGTTTTGTAGGAACGAACTTCTTTTTATGAATAATTACTTCAACTCCTGGATATGCTATATCTCTTGCGATAATAAAAGCTTCACCTTTTGAATCTTGTATTTTCGTCTTTATTTCTCTAATTCTTTCCTGCATTCTTTCGATATCATCAAGAAGTACTTTAAAAGTATTTAAGGATTTCTTGTAATATTCTAACCTTTGTTCATCTAATTTGTCCATATCTTTTAACTTTCTTAAACCTGTCAAAATAGAACTAATCTTTTTAAGATTTTCTGTATCTAATGTTAATTGACTTTCTAGATTTAACAGTTCTTGATTTAATTCTGGGGGGATTCCAACTTCACAAATAGTTCTAACATGCATAACACTACCTAAGATATCTGATTCAATCAGTTTAGTAGCTAGGACACTTCCACCTGCTATTCGGCCATTTTTACCTTCGACAACTACATTTTTACCTGCTTTTATTGTTGAATTTAAAATAGAAGTAGAAACAATCAGTGTATCTTCTACTTCAATATATGAATTCTCAATATAATTACATTTTAGGTTCTTGGCTTTAACAATACCTTTTCCTGCACCTTTAATGCCAAAGACATAAGCATCTCCTTGGCAGATAACATTAGCAGATTCAACAACCCCTTTTATTTCTAAGTAATCCTTTGCTTCTACAACAAAACCCGCCTTCACATCACCATTTATATATAATTTTCCTGGAAATCTTATATTTCCAGTCGAATAATCTATATTCCCAGTAATTTTATGCTCATCGAGTACATCAATGTATATTTCTCCACTTCTGTCTTGATTAGTTACAAACTTCCCATCAATATTAGATATTATCTTATTATCGTTTAAGTAAACATTTTTTCCAAGTTTTAATTTTAATTCTTTGCCTAAAAATCCTTCTACTATTTCTCCTTTGACATTTTTTCCATCTTTGCCCCTTTTAGGAGGAATAATTTCTGCTAACTCATCACCTCTATTGACAATTATTAGCTTACTAACTTCTTTCATATCTATCTTCGAGGTATCAATATCGTTAATTTCTTTTTCAATTGTTTCTCTAAAAATGATTTTCGCATCTTCTCCAACTTGTGGAGGAGTTCCATAAGCTATTGTATAATCTTTATCGTATTTTGGGTTTGAGACAATTTGTTGCATAACTTCGTTAATTATACCATGAACGACTCCCTTTTCTTTTAAAAACTCTTCAATCTCATTTATAGTTGGGGGACGACCATCATTTATTAATTTTAATGAAGCTACCATAGCATCTTCTGATATTTTAATCTCATATTTAGCCACAATACTGGCCTCCTCACCAAATTATAATTTTAGTTTTCCAATTGCCTATCTTATACCTACCACTTTCTGATAAACCAAAATCATTTGCGATTTCTTTTTTTATCAGTACAATTTGTGGTTTTAAATACTTTAAGGAATTTATTCCATCAATTAGTAAAAACTCGTAAGGAACATCTTCTGGTACTCTTAGAAGATCTGTCTTATAATAATTAAATAACTTATTTGCATACTCTTCTCCAACTATTTTTTCTAACTTTTTAAAATTATCTCTTTTCGATTCCTCTTCATATTTTTTAGATTCAGATAAAGAAAAAACACATCCACAATAATCTTGCCTGTAAATATTATAAGTTTTGCATATTTTTGAAGATTCTTTTATTCCATTGTTGGATCTAAAATTCAGATATTTAAACTTTATGTTTTGATCTTCATATTCATGTTCTAGTTCTTTCGATATATTTAAAATATCCTCATGAGATTTTCTAGGAGAGGCTAATAAGGAAGAACTATAAATCGTAAACCCAAGTTCTTTAGCCATGAAAATAGTACTATTTAATCTCAGCCTAATACATTCAAGACATCTATTTCTTTTGTTGTATTCGTTTCCTTTTATTCTATTGTAGTATACAGATGGTTCATATTTTCCTTGGATAAGTTTAAAATGCCAAACCCTTTGAAGTTTCTTAACTTCATCGAACCTTTTTATATATTCCTCTTCAGGAAAAATATTGGGGTTATAGAAGTAAACTACCGGTTCATACCCTTGCTCAACAAGTCTTTTATAAGAAACTGTCAAATCAGGCGCACAACAAACATGAAGAAAAAGTGTCAAAATGTTACCTTCCCTTCTATTTTTTTTAAAGTGCTACTAGAAATTCCCAATTTTTTTAATTCTTCAAGAGTCTCTATCTTTTTTAGTAATCTATAATCAATTATTTTTTGAGCATTAACCTTTCCTATTCCTGGTAACCCTATCAGTTGTTCAAAAGAAGCGGTATTAATATTTATTGTTTTATCTTTAACTTCGTAGACACTTTTTGAAAGATATATGTAGTCTTTAATATTTAAAAAAGTTTTTTCTCCAATCCCAGGTACATTTTTTATATCTTCAACTGAAGAAAAACCATATGTATCTCTATACTTAACAATTGCATTTGCCTTTGAAGGACCTATATAGGGCAATTTAATCAAATCTTCTACGCTTGCTGTTAATAGATCAATTTTTAAGGGTTCTAAAATGGAATTATCGTTTATGTTTGAAAACGATTCTTTATAATTGATAAACCCGATTAAAAATATTATGGAAATGATAATTAATGGAAAGAATAATTTCTTTTTCACTAACCCTCACTCATTTTCTACCCCTGTAAAATATATCCCTTTTCGAAAACGATCTTTGATGCCTAATCCAGTTAACTCAAAAACCTTTTGTTCATCCATATTTTTCATATATTCGTCAGATTCTTTAGCAGTTTCAAATAATCCCACGACAATAGACCAATAATCAGCGTTACTTGGAGACAGTTTCCCGTTGTAAACAACGGCAGGTATACCTGCCTCCCTCAACGCCATAGTTGGAAAAATTGCTAGGGCTGGAGAATAAAAAAGATAAATTTGAATTGTATAAAGATATTGTTCATCATTAGCATTTATATCATAATCTTCACGATATAAATAGTATTTATTTTGATTTTTAAAAATAAAATAATTGATACCATTTTCTAAAGCATACAGAGCTTCTTCAAAAGCTTTCTTTTCGCTATCAAAAATTTTCACTGCTCCGACATTACTTGATTTTAAAAGAGTAGCAGAATTATCAAGAAGAAGCTGATAATTCAGATTTTGGATGTTATAATTAACCTTAGCTTTTGTTTTTCCAACCTGAATTTCTGGCAAAATAAGTTCATTCTCATAAGAATATTCGGGTTCCAAAATTTGAGATGAGAGATAATCAGAACCTAGGTCTTTTATTTGAAGATCCAGTAAATTCATTTCATTTTTTAAATAGATGGTATACACCGTTAAAATGAAAGTTATTAAAGGTAAGACAAAAACAAGAATTAATATCAAACTGAACCCACTAGATTTCTTTTTCAATTCTAAGCACTCCTTACAAAGACCTTAAATTCAGGTAGTAACTCCTCTAATTCTGTATAGTTTATGTAATAGTTTATGAATCCATCATCTGTCAACAAGATTTCGTTTATGGGTATGCTAAATTTCTTCGCTTTTAAACTCTTAAAAGGCAAATTTGAAAAACCCAAAGAACTTTTTATATCGCTGACTAAATGTTCAAAATTATTTCCACTTAAATATCCAAGTTTGCAACTCAGATAAGATAAAAAAATAAAAGATAAACACTCGCTTTCAACAAAAAAATTATTCATTTTAAAATCTGGTTCTATTATAAATTTACTCAATCTCGTACCTGGAAAACCTAGATCATTTGAATAGAGAGATAAAACATTTTTTATTGCTATGTATAAATATTCTTCTAAATCTAATTTAATAAAGTTTTTGGAATATCTTAATGACAATTCTGCAAATTTTTTATCAAACAATAATCCAACCAAATATCCAAAGATAAATTGTTTTTTCATTGCTGTTTTATCCAAAAACTTACAAAAATATGGATCAACATATACTAAATCTGGATAACCAGATACTTTTAAATAGTTTTTTGTATAGTTCATATCTAGATTAAACTCTCCAGATACTGGTAAATAAATCATGGAGGATAATGTGGTAGGAACCGCTATGAGATTAGCTTTTGGAAAATCTAACGTATTGTATGTAAAACCAACCATATCTATTAAAGACCCACCACCTACCACAATTATGTTACTATAATCACCATTAGTAATCAATTTACATAATTCAACATATCGGTCAAAATATTTAGCCTCAGGTCCTCCTTTAATGAAAACAATATTGTTATTATTGTAATTAAAATATTTCTTTAAAGAAGCATCTATAATTAACAATGAACCATACTTTGAAACATATTTAGATAAAAATTCTTCATAATAATTCATATATATATTAATATTAATATCCTTTTCTATACCTTTTGAAAAACTAATACTTTTCATTGTCTTCTTCCTTTTTATTAATTTTGTTCCTCAATATTTGATATTTTGTCTATTCTTCTTTGATGCCTTTCACCTTCAAATTCTGTAGACAAAAATGTATCAACTGTCCATTTTGCAAGGTCATATCCCATTAATCTTCCAGCAAGTACAAGTACATTCGCATTGTTATGCTTTCGTGCCAATTCTGCCATTGATGGATACAAACACAAAGCACCTCGAATGCCTTTTATTTTATTAACTGAGATTGACATTCCAATGCCAGTTCCACATAAACCTATCCCATATTCTACTTTTCTATTAGCAACCATTTCACCTAACATCTTAGCATAATCTGGATAATCAACGCTTTCTTTAGAATAGGTCCCTAAATCTATTACATCGATATTCTTTTCTTTAAGATAGTTTACCAACTCTTCTTTCATTTCGAAAGCAGCATGATCAGATGCAATTGCTATTTTCATATTTTCCTCCCAACCTTATTTACACCAATCTTATTAATCCAACCATTTTTCCTTGAATCTCTAATCTATCAATTGAAACTCTTATTTCTTGTAAAGACTTATTTTCAGGAATCAAAAGCACTTCATCCTCGTTAATTTTTTTCATCCTTTTTAATGTAGCCTCTGATTTGTCAATTAAAGCAACAATTATATCTCCATCTTCTGCATAATCTTGTTTTCGAACTATTACATAGTCACCACTTTTAATATGCGCTTCAATCATAGAATTACCTTCAACCCTTAAAGAAAAATATTCAAAATTTTTAGGAAAAAAGTTGCTAGGAATAGGAATAAAATCAGTAACCTTTTCTATAGCCTCTATAGCATTACCAGCAGCTATCTTTCCTGAAACTGGGATGAGATTCTCTGTAGCCAACACAGTCCCACATTTAGGAGTAAGTCTTATCCCTCTAGAAACGCCCTCTCTTTCTAAATATCCTTTTTTTTCAAGGATTATCAAATGTTTATGTGCCGCTCTAGGACTTTTAAATTCGAAATGTCTCATTATATCTCTAATACTTGGGGCAAAACCATTTTCTTTCATGTATAAAATAATATAATCCAAAACTTGTAATTGCCTTTTTGTCAAATCTTCCATAAGGTCATTCCTCTCCTTATTATTAATCATCTTTAACTTCTATTGCATCAACCACTGCATCATCTTTATCCAAGCGAACAACTATAACACCTTGAGTTATTCTATTTAATACTGTAATATTATCTACGTTTACTCTAATAGCTTTTCCTTTTTCAGTAAATATTAATACATCCTCACCATCTTCTACGGACATTGCAGCAACTATATTCCCTATTTTTGAAATATCTCTAACTGTTTTTAAACCTATTCCGCCTCTGTTTTGTGGTCTATAAGAACTAAATTCAACCCTTTTTCCATAGCCTCTTTCAGTAATAATAAGTAATTTTTTATTATTATCAACTAAAACTACATCCACAACTTCATCATCTTTTTTTAATTTAATAGCATTAACACCCATAGCATCTCTTCCCATTCTTCTTACCTGAGACGAATTAAAGTTTAGGGCCATTCCTTTTTTTGTTACAACCAATAAATTTTTATCTTCTCCATCTAAGACTATAGCATCAACAACTGTATCATTCTCTACTATATTAATGGCTCGAATACCCGAACTTCTAGCGTTCATAAATTCCCTCAACGATGTCCTTTTTACCTTACCTAGTTTAGTAAATATTAAAATATCTTTATCATAATCTCCATCCAAAGAAATAGGGATTAATGTCTTAACTTTCTCACCCTCAGATAATCCTATGTAATTTGCAATATGTTCTCCTTTAGAATTCTTTGAACCCATTTCAACTTCATAAGTATTGATTTGATAAGCTTTACCTGCGGAAGAAATAAGCATTAACTTAGATAATCTGTTTGTGAAAACTAATTCTTTAACATTATCGTTTTCGGATATTTTTAACCCTTTTGCACCCTTTCCACCTCTACCTTGAACCTTGTATTCATTTGCAGGTATTGCTTTAATATATCCCCACTTTGTTAAAACTATTATTATATTTTCGTCTCGTATTAAATCTACCTCATCAGCCAATTCACCTTTGTGAAGTACTATTTCGGTCCTTCTTTCATCCCCAAATTTTTTCGCCACTTCGTCAAGTTCTTCCTTGATTATATTCATCAACTTTTCTTTATCTTGAAGAACATCGGAGGCATTTTTAATTTGGGCATACAAATCATTTAATTCTTTAACAAGATTGTCTGTCTCAAGTCTTGATAAACTAATAAGCTTCATATCCGCAATGGCTTTTGCTTGTTCTTCACTAACTCCAATTGTATCTTGTAAGTTTTTTAAAGCATCCTGAGGGTTTAACGAATTTCGAATAATTTCGATTACAGTATCAATTCCTTGAACAGCTTTTATAAGGCCTTCTACAATGTGCGCTCTTTTTTTGGCTTTTTCTAAATCAAAATTTGTTCTTCTTGTAACAATTTCAATTCTATGATCAATAAAAGCTTGCATTAACTCCTTAAGATTCATTAATGAAGGTTTACCTTTGTTAATTACATTCATCTGCGCATAAAAATAACTTTGCAGATTAGTATGCTTAAAAAGGTCGTTAATTAATCTTTTAATGTTAGCATCTCTTTTTAATTCGATAACTAACCTTGTACCTTCCTTGTCACTTTCGTCTCTAACATCTCTTATTCCTGGATCCTTTTTCTCATCTTTCTTCTTTACTGCAAACTTTACAATTTGTTCTATTACATCGCTTTTTGAGACTCCATAAGGTATCTCTTCAAAGACGATTGATGTTCCGTTTTCTTTTTCTTCTATTTTATATTTTCCGCGAATAGTTATTTTTCCTTTTCCTGTTTCATATAACTCTTCCAAATTTTCTCCATCAACAATGACTCCACCTGTTGGAAAATCTGGACCTTTTATATGTTTTAACAGATCTTTAATTTCAACTTCCGGATTGTCTATCAATACCTTCAATGCATCAACAAGCTCTTTTAAATTATGAGGAGGTATATTGGTAGTCATTCCAACAGCTATACCACTTGAGCCATTCATTAAAAGATTAGGCACCCTAGTTGGAAGAACTATTGGTTCTTGTAAACTACCATCAAAATTGTCTCTGAAATCTACAGTATTTTTATCTATGTCAAGTAACATGTATTCTCCTAATTCTTGCATACGAGCCTCAGTGTAACGCATTGCAGCGGCAGGATCACCATCAACAGATCCAAAATTACCTTGACCTTCAACTAGAGGATACCTCATAGAAAATGGTTGAGCCATTCTTACCAAGGCATCATATATTGCCGCATCTCCATGTGGATGATATTTACCCATAACTTCTCCAACAATACGAGCACATTTTTTGAAAGATGAATTGTGTCTTAGAGACAATTCACTCATTGAATATAAATTCTTCTTTGAACAGGCTTTAAACCATCCCTCACATCGGGAATAGCCCTGCTAACAATTACACTTAAAGAGTATAATAAATAAGAATTTTTTAATTCTTCATTTAAATCTTTTTCAAAAATTTTGTATTCCATTTATTTAATGCCTCCATTATGAAATCTTAGCTCCAGGTTCTACATCTTTATCTACAGTTAATATGCTTAAATTTCCTTTATCATCTTTTGCAGCTAAAAGCATTCCTTCAGATAATTCGCCCATAAGTTTAGCTGGTTTTAAATTAGATAATACTATAATTTTTTTGTTAAGCAAACTTTCAGGAGAATAGAATGCCTTAATTCCAGCAATTATTTGCTTTTGCCCTAAAGGTCCAAGATCAACAATTAATTTTATCAATTTATTTGATTTTTCAATATTTTCTGCCTTAATAACTTCTCCCACTCTTAAATCTATTTTTTTAAATTCTTCTATTTCAACAAAATCAATTACATTATTTAATTCATTTTTCTCTTTTTCAACCAACTCTTCTTCCTCCTTTTTTTCTTCAAGAACTGTCTTCGTTTTTATTACCTTTTCCCAACTTTCCACATCAATTCTTTCAAAAATAGGATTTCCCTTTTCTATTTTTCTTCCAGGTTCTAATAATCCTATTTTTAGATTTTCAAATTTCAGATAAGATAAATCATACCCATATTTTTTTAAGATGATCTCAGATGTTTCAGGCATTATAGGATAAATCAGTATACCGATAATTCTTATAGACTCTAATAAATTGTACAATACAGTTCCTAACCTCTTTCTTTTACTTTGTTCTTTTGCTAAAAGCCAGGGTTCAGTCAAATCTATATATTTGTTAGAAAATCGAACAACTTCCCAAAGAGTTTCTAAAGCTTGCGTAAATTGATAAGAGTTCATATAACTCAAAAACTGCTCTTTTTTATTTTCTACCAACTCAAAGAGTTCTTCATCTATTTTATCTTTTTCTTCATGTTCTGGAATATAGCTATCAAAATATTTTTCAACCATAGTTAGTGTCCTATAGATTAAATTGCTCAAGTCATTAACTAAATCCGCATTATATCGCACAATTAAATTGTCCTCAGAAAAATCTCCATCTCTTCCAAAATTTATATCTTTTAGTAAATAATATCTTATTACATCTTTTCCATAAACATTTATTAATATTCTAGGATCAATTGCATTACCTAAAGATTTGGAAATTTTTTGACCATTAATAGTTAACCATCCGTGGGCGAAAATCTTATTTGGCAAAGGAAGCCCTACAGACATAAGCATTGCTGGCCATATTATTGAATGAAATCTATTTATTTCTTTGGCTATCAAATGCAAATCAGCTGGCCAATATTTTTTAAACTTATCTTCATCATCAATATATCCAATAGCACTAACATAATTTATTAATGCATCTACCCAAACGTATACAACATGTTTAGGATCATTAAGCAAAGGAACTCCCCAATCAAAAGTAGTACGGGTTATACTTAAATCTTTTAAACCCCTTTTTAAAATTTGCATCATTTCATTACGTCTAAATGCAGGTTCAACAAACTCGGGATGTTCTTCATAATATTTAATAAGGGGTTGGTTATACTTTGATAACTTAAAAAAATAATTTTCTTCTTCAACCCATTTTAATTCTCTTTTACAGTCAGGACACAATTTTTCTCCGTCTTCATTTATTACTTCATCAGCGTTCCAAAAAGCTTCATCATGAATGCAATACCAACCTTCATATTTTCCCTTATAAACGTCTCCATTATCTATCATTTTTTGTACAAAAAATTGTACTGTCTTTACGTGATAGTCATCAGTTGTTCTAACAAAATGTGTGTAACTTATATTCATATCATCCCATAGTGTTTTGAATTTAGCTGATAGTTCATCCACATATTTTTGAGGTGAAATATTTTTTTCTTTAGCCGCTTGTAATACTTTTTGACCGTGCTCATCAGTACCTGTTAAGAAAAACACATCGTATCCCATCATCCTTTTAAAACGAGCAATAACATCTGCAACAATAGTTGTATAAGCAGATCCTATGTGAGGTTCACTGTTAACGTAGTATATAGGTGTTGTAACATAAAACTTAGACAACAAGGCCACCTCCGACATTTATACCTTATATTATTATATTTTATACCTTTTATTATTATGAGTATTAACAATAAAAAATAGGGCTTTTATTAGTAAAATCAGCCTAATTAATTATACCACAAATATAGTCTCTAAATATTTTTATATTATTATACCTTTTATTTTTAAATTATGACAGATTGTTTCATTTTTAAGAAATAATAATTATTAAAATCTAGATTATAAACCCAGTATGATATAATATAATCAGAACTTTTTAATTCTTTGTTAAAGCATAATTTCACTATCTATTTAAAAAAGATA
>Ga0116167_1000148_pt1 | contig 68253 bp, 54 predicted proteins | sample AD_JPNMR3_MetaG_FD_89794 | JGI IMG/M metagenome (GOLD analysis project Ga0116167, IMG submission 89794) | Active sludge microbial communities of municipal wastewater-treating anaerobic digesters from Japan - AD_JPNMR3_MetaG | ecosystem: Engineered > Bioreactor > Anaerobic > Digestate | place...
AACTGGATGGAGCCTGTCGTACTCTCCTGCATGGCGTATCCTCCGTAATGGGTGTCCTCAAGAACCACCCAGGATACGCCGCCTTTTTGTTCACGCCATCCACAAGAATTGGTTATATCTCGGAACGGAGAAAAGAATGTCCGCAAATTGACGCAGATGGTCGCAGATTGGCGGAGCGAAATGCTTGGTCCTCCTCCAATGGGGGAATAGGCCGCTGTTGAGTGCCATCTATTTGCGGGGCGGGCATCTTGCCCGCCTCGGAATCGGCAGGACCGTCCCTTATAAGATCAGCCGTCCGATTGGAGTGTGCCGATCGAAACGCCGTTCTGAATCTGTGCGAATTTGCGTCAATCTGCGGCCTCGAAAAAAACATGAAGGCGAGTGCCATGCGGTGGCACGGAAGATGCTTTCTGTTGCCAACGCCGTGGGCGCGAGCGGCCAGTGAGGTACACGCGGGACGCTCGGTGCGTCAGGGAAGCTTGAGCGCCTTGAGCGCGAGGAAGACGGGAATTTCCTGGAAGGAGCGCTTCTGACCGCGGTAACGGGCGCCGCGCGGCGGTTCACGATGGGTGACGGGTTCCTCGGCGGCCACGACGGCCAGGCCGGCGGCGCCGAGGGCGTTGATGTAATCCTGCAGCGGGCGGTGGTGGAAGTACGTGTGCTGCCCGGGATCGCTGCCGGGATGGGTGGCGATGGGAACAGCCATGGATGACAAATATCGGTCAATGCGGCGATATTGGGTCTTCTTGGCTTCGTCCCAGCCCCAGTCGGATTGCCGGGGTACGCGGAAGCATGGGTGCATCATGACGATGACGGCGCGGCCGCCGGGCCGTAAGGTCCGCCCGAGCTCACGGAACAGGGCGGGTATATCGGCGACGTCCTGGACGGCCATGACGCAGGCGGCGGCATCGAAGCGACCGTCGGCCAGGTCGCCGAGGTTCGTCGCGTCGCACACGATGTACCGAACCCGCGGATCGGCGGGGCCGCGGGACTTGGCGGCCGCGATCAGCCGGGGGCTGGCGTCCACGCCCACCACGTGCACGGCGGAGTCGTCGGGCGGCGATCCGGGCGCGGGCCTGCGGCGGGCGTCCGTCCGAGCGGATGCGGCCTCGGCGGTCTTCTCGGCGATGATGCGGGTCAGCACGCCCTGGCCGCAGCACAGATCGAGAATCCGCTCGCCAGGCTGAGGGGCCAGCAGTCGCAGAGCGGTGGGCAGAATGACGTTTCGGTGGTAGTCGGAACCTTCGTCGCCGACGAGGCGGTCGTACCAGTCGGCCACATGGTCCCATCCGCCGCCAGGGGCGGGGCGGGGACCGGGCTTGCGCGGGCGGTTGCGATGCTGGTCTTGCGGACGTCGCTTCATGCGTGAGAGTGTAATTCGCCGATGGGGCGAATGCGAACGCGCAGGCGGAGGTCCGGGGCGAAGGCCGCGTGGGGATCAGACGGCGGGGCGTTGGGCGCATGCAACCAGACTGGCGTCGCCCGAAGGCGATGCCAGTCTGGGAAAGTTCAGCCTTGTTTGCGAAGGAAGGCCGAGTCGCGGGCGACGCCGCACGCTCGCGCGGATGATGCGAAGCCGACTTCGGCGGTCAGGTCACTTGTTGCGACCGAATGCGCAGATGGCCAAGCCAATGAGCCCGAACAGGAGGATGCCGGCGAGCGTGCGGTCGGCGGTGCGGGGCTTGGGCTCGGGCTTGCGCGGGCTGGGCTGGCTGGCGTTCAAGCGGCTGAAGTTGTACGCCTTGCCCAGTTGCCGCTGGAGCTCCTGGACCACGCTCTGCGTGCAAGGCCCGCGAACGAGCCAAACGTGATCGACTCCAGTGGTGCGCTCGACCATGGCAGCGCCATGCATGTAGGGGCCCATGCGGGGATGGTTCATGACGGCGTAGGCGGATTCCCACAGTTTCTTCTTTTGGTCGTACACGAATGTCCTCCGAGCGACTGACGCTCGCGCGGGGTTTTAGGATTGGCCCCGGTACTCTCGCGCGCTGGACAGGTCCAAACGGAGGCGACCACGACTGAGATCCTGGTTGAGCCGGCGCGGATTGCTCAACAGTTCGTGGTTCGCCTGGAAGAACTCGGACACCGCGGACCAGTCCCGCAGTACCACGTCGTTTGGGTGGTACTTGTGGTCGGACCACGGATTGACGATGACTGAAATCATGCCGCCTTCGCGGTAGGCTTTGCCGTCCTTGGCCTTGTCGCCGATCCCCACCACCAGGTTGGGATATTCGTTTCGCAGTTTGCGGATGATCCTCTGCTTGAAATCGCCCTGGAAGATGAAATCGCCCAGCGTGGGCGCGGTCACGAGGCGGCCGGCCGGGAATCCGTGGCGGGCCAGCCAGCGTTCGGTCTTGCCCTTCATCGATCGCGAACGGGCGGTCACGTACACGATGTCGAACGTGGCGGACAGGCGGCTGAGCGTCGCCTGCGCGCCGGGCAACGGTCGTCCGTCGTCGTGGCCGATGCCCCACATCAGGTGCTGGTAGTCGGTGACGGAGAGCGTCTCATCGACGTCGACGGCCAGGACCGGGCGCTCCGGCACGCTCGGGAACTCCGTGGGATGCAGCGACTGGGCGGCGAGCGGTCGAGTCGCCGGTTGCGGCGACGTCCACGCGGGGCCGTAGTATGCCGAGCCGGCCGAACCGTAGTACTCCGCCTCTGTCGGGCGGTAGTAGTCCGAATCGACCGCGTCGTAGTAAGACGAATCGTTCGCCAAGGCGGGGGCCCAACTCGCGGCCAGCATCAGCAGTACGATGACCCAAGCCGTCTTGACGGCTGCGGCGTCCTGATCATTCATTGGCAGGTCCGTCCCTGAGCGAGAGTTTCGCGTCGTCCTGACCGGTGTTGTGCGTGTATCCCCGAGATCAAGGAATTTAACCCGGCTTGTGCGCGAATTCAAGGTTCTCCCTGCGAATATCTCACTTTTTCTCGGACGTTGGGGATCAGGGAATCTCCGCAGCACCACGACAATTTGTCGCATCGGACGGGACATCGGCATGGGGCGGGCGAAATCACCGCAATTTCGGGGCGGTGTTTCGGCGAGACGGATGATGGCCAGGGATTACCAGTAATTACCTCTATCGCGGGCTTCTTTGTGGTGCACGCTTCCAGCGTGCAAGTGCAGGCAGGATGCTGCACCACAATGCTCATCCGCGAAAGAGGCGGGCAAGATGCTCGCCTCCGAATGGCGAGAAATCTGAACGGCACTATTGGGAGTGGCAGTCGAGATCCTGTCCGGGGCGAGGCGAAGCCGCCGAAATGTCGGCGAAAACATGACCGTCGCGAAGATCGCAAGGATATGTGCGGAGACGCAGCGCCGGCATGCTCTCGTCGGTCAGGCCCGTTTCGAGATTCCAGGGCCAGTAATGAACCGGGCAGATGATGTTGCCGTCGCGGACGTCGGCACCCCCCAGCGGGCCACCGGCGTGCGGGCACGTGCAATCGGTGACATAGAACTTGCCGGCGTCGTTGCAAACAACGAAACAACGGCCATCCACCTGGACTCGCACCGCTTTTCCGGCGGGAACGTCGGCAGCAGCGATGAGGCGTTGATAGTTTTGCATGCGGTCATCTCCGTTCGGTGTTCTGCCTTGCTTTGCGGTCGATTACGAATGATCCAGGAACACTCGCCTATCGACGCGCGGCCAGCAGATTGCCGTAAATTCGGTCCAGCTGATCCACCATGTATCGCCAGTCGAAGTGTTGCAGGCACGTCTGACGGCCGGCTTGGCCGAAGCGGCGGCGACGCTGCGGATCGGCGGCTAACTCGACCATGGCGTCGGCCAGGGCATCCACGTCGTTGAGCGGTACGAGCATACCGGTCTGGCCGGGGATCACCACTTCAGGCGCGCCGTCGATGTCGAATGAGATGACCGGCACTTCCATCAGCAGGGCCTGGACGGCAGCGCGAGGCAGCCCCTCCCATTGCGAGGCGTGCACGAGTATGTCCATACCCGCAGCCATGCGGGCGACTTCGTTCGGAGGTACCAGGCCGGTCAGATGCGTGCGATCGCGCAGGCCGCGATACTCGAGTTCCTCCTCGTACTCGGTCCGTTGAGCTCCGTCGCCGACCCAGACGAATCGCAACGCCGGGTTTCGGCGGGCGGCGTCGGCCATGGCGGGAATCAGCTTTTCGTAGCCCTTGTTGCGGAACAGTCGGGCGATGGCACCCACCACCACGTGCTCGTCGCTGAAGCCCCAGGACGCACGAATGGCAGCGCGGTCGTACCGGTCAGGCGAAAACCAGTCGACCTCCATGCCGGAGTAGACCGTGCGGAACTTCTCGCGGGGAGCGATGCCGGCTTCGGTGGCCTGATCGATCATGGCGTCGGCCACGGTCACCAGGCAATCGGTAATCCGGGCGGCCCGCTGCTCGAGGAAGCGGTATAACGACTGCTCCATCCAACTCTGGGTGCGGTTGAAGCTCATGCCGTGGATGGTGTGGACGACGATGGGCACACGCGCGGCACGGGCGGCGAATCGGCCGATGATCCCCGCTTTGCTGCTGTGCGTGTGCACGATGTCGGGCCGGATCTGCCGCAGAATCTCGACGAGATCGGTATAGGCTTGCCGGTCGGCCAGCGGGTTGACAGCCCGGCGCAGGCTGGGCAGCACGATCACGTCATAGCCGGTGGCCCGGGCTTCGTCGAGCAACTGGCCTTCGGGGCCGGCCTCCGGTCCGGTGATGAGCGTCACGCGGCGGCCGCGCTCGTGCAGGCCGCGACAGGTGAGGATGGTGTTCTCCTGCGCGCCGCCCACGATGAGGCGGGTGATGATATGGCAGATGTGGATGCCGGAGGCTTGAGCCACTATTCCACCTCCATTTCATCGTGGACTTCGGCTGGAGCTCCGGCTCGAGGGGTGGCGTCGTCGGCAAAGCGTCGAATATATGACTCTGTGGGCCGAGTCAGGTCGTAGCGGACCCATTCGAGGCACAGGCCGCGGGCCGGCGCGGTCGGGCCAGCTTTGGAGCGATCGCGGCTGGCGAGAATCTCGCCCGCATACTCGGGCGGCCAATGGCCGCGGCCGATCTCGATGAGCGTGCCCACCATGTTGCGGACCTGATTGTAAAGAAAGCCCGTGCCCTCGACGTCCACGTGAATCTGCTCGTAGCGGCGATAGATCTCGATGCGCAGGACGGTGCGGACGGTGCTCTCGCGCTCGCTGCCCTTGCTGGCGAACGCGGCGAAGTCGTGCGTTCCGACGAGCAGGGCAGCGGCCTGTCGCATGCGGTGCACGTCCAGCGGGTGCCAGAAGTGGTAACGGTAGCGCTGGAGCATCTCTTCGACGGGCCGGCCGGGGGCGTTGTGGATGCTGTACCGGTACAGCTTGGAGACGGCATCGAACGTGGCGCGAAAGCCCAGCGGGACTTCGTCGGCCCGCAGGATGGAGATGTCCTTGGGGACGCGGCTGCCGATCGCCTTGCGAAGGTTGTCGCAGGGGATCTCGCAGGTGGTCTCGAAGTTGGCGACCTGGCCGCGGGCATGGACGCCGGCGTCGGTGCGTCCCGAGCCGATGAGCGAGACCTGGTGATGGACGACGCGGCGGATGGCTTGCTGGATGCACTCCTGGACGGTGCGCAGACCGGGCTGGTGCTGCCAGCCGTGGAACTCGGTACCGTCGTAGGCGATGAGGAGTCGGATGTTACGCGGCATGCGTCGATTCTATTGGCGATGGGGTGGGGGTTCAAATCACATGGTGGGGCGCAGTGACGGGGCCGATTCGGCGGGAAAGCGCACTGATGAGGGGAAGAGGCGGCAGGGATAAACCCCGCCGCTCGCGGAAGCGGGATCGTTGGGGTCGTGTGAAACGGACGATCAGGCGACGAGTTCGCCTTCGAGCTTGCCCTTGAAGCGATTGCGCAGACGAAGGATCACATCCTTGTGGATCTGACTGACGCGCGATTCCGACAGGTCGAGAACCACGCCGATCTCGGCCATGGTCAGGTCCTCATAATAGTACAGGATGAGGACGAGACGTTCCTCGCGGGACAGACCGCGGGTGATGAACTCGGTGAGCATGGCATGAGCCAGGCGGGCCGAGGGGTCGGTCTGGTCGGGATCGCCGATGTCCCAGGCTCGGTCGTTGGACCGGCCGCGGGAGTCGGAGCGAGGATCCATGGCCGAAAAGTGCACTTCGCGGCCGAGCTGGCTGATGCGCGAGAGCTGGTCGTAGCGATCCTGCGAGATGCCCATATGCCGGGCGATCTCATCATGCATGGGCGGACGGCCCAGTTCGGAATCGAGCATCTCGCGGACGCCCATGCGACGCTTCTCGAAGTTGCGGACGGTTCGCGACTGGGGATCGAGGCTGCGCAGCCAGTCCATGACCGCGCCGATGATGCGCTGCTGGCAGAAGGTTTCGAACTTGGCCTTGCGTTCGGGGTTGTAGCTTTCGACGGCCTCGATGAGTCCGTCGTAACCGGCGCTGCAGATCTCGTCGTAGCTGATCTGGGCCGGCAGCTTGCGGGAGAGCCGGGCCGCCTGGATGTGGACGAGCGACGCGTAGCGTTCGACGAGCTGGTTGCGCAGCTCATCCTCTCGCGTCTCGAGAAACCTCTTCCAGAGTTTGGCGAGTTCCTTATCGTCTTTCTCTTTGGAGACCTTGGCTTTCTCGCTCTGTGCCTTCATGCCTGACCTCCCGGAACACAGCCGAGCGCTGGATGTACCGCTCACGATCCGCTGCTTACACCAGCGGCGATGAGAGGGCACCGGCGCGGATGAACGAATCCGCGGTCGCAGCGCTTGCAAGCGAAATCACCTGCATGGCCAACCCGTCTTGTCACAAGTGTGTCCGGCGAGGAAGGAAGCCTCCGTGCCGGCACATGATGAGCTCATCCTTGAGCCCATGGAATACAGGCCTGGATCGCTTTCGCCCGGATCGCCGAGGCGGGGTTGCCTCCCCAGGCTCGGCCGGAAGTGAAAGATCCGAACAAAAGTCGGGCCTGCATTCTGACACTACTTATAGCCGAAAGCTCGGTAAGTGCAAGCGGAAAAGCGATTTAGAAGCAATAATTTTTTTGGACGGTTTATGTTTGGGTGTGTTTTTCCCGATCCGCAGCTGTGGATATCTTTGAAAGGACGGTCTCCAACGGCCGGCCAACCTTGCGCCCGCGCGGCCAAATCTATGTTCGCAATCGCTCGAATCTTACTGTTGGTCGCGCAAGAAACGCGCACCGTCTCAGCCCGTTGATCGGGCGGGCGGTGGATAACCTTTCCGATATCCAATACGCGCGCCGACGGCCGTTTTGCGTCACTTGGTCAGGAAAATGATGTTGACGATGACCGACAGGCAGAGCAGGGCGGCCAGGATAAACACCCACACGATGGGCACGCCGCCGCTCGTGGTCTCGCCGCCGGACGGGACGGTGACCTGCTCATCGGTCTCGCGGCCGTCGGCCAGGCTTTCGAGCAGCTTGGCGTCGTACTTCTTGCGGGCCTGCAGCGGAGGCTCGCCTCGGGCCACCCGCTGGAGGTCGGCCAGGAGGTCGCCGATGGAGGCGTACCGGTCGTCCCGGTTCTTGGCCATCATGCACTCGATGACCTCGCCGAGTCCGCTGGACAGCGTGGGCACGATGTGATCGGGCGGCACCAGCGGCTCTTTCAGGTGCTTGTGCATGACCGCGGCCGGCGTGGAGCCCTCGAAGGGGACTTTGCCGGTGACCATGTGGTACAGCGTGGCGCCCAGCGAGTAGATGTCGGCCCGGAAGTCGATGCTGACTTCGCCGCGGATCTGCTCGGGGCTGATATAGTACGGAGTGCCATATGCGCGACCCGCCTCGGCCACCGCCGCCTCCATGTCCGAGGTCTCGCGAGCCAGACCCATGTCGGCCAGCTTGGCGACGTTCTGCTTGGTGAGCATGATGTTCTTGGGCTTCACGTCGCGGTGGACGAAGCCGCGTTCGGCGGCGTGCTCGAGGGCCCGGGCGACCTGGATGACGATGTCGAGGGCATCCTTCTCGGAATAGATCTTCCCGGCGGCCAGATCGTCGTAGACGGTCTTGCCCTCGATGTACTCCATGACGAAGTAGTGGTATTCCCCCGCGTTACCGACGTCGATGGCCTGCACGATGTTGTTGTGGTTCAGCCGGGCGGCGGCGCGGCCTTCCTTATAGAAGCGCTCGACGAACTCGGCGTTTTCGCCCAGCTTGCGGGGCAGGACCTTGATGGCGACGATCCGGTCGAGGCTCAGCTGGCGGGCCTTGAAGACGGTGGCCATGGCTCCGGCGCCGAGCTTGCCGAGGATCTGGTAGCCGGGGATCTGCTGGGCCTTGCGGGCGATGGAGTCTTCCATGTCGCCGCCCAGACGCTGGAGCTGCGATCGGGTCAGGTAGCCGCACTTGAGCATGACCTCGGTCAGGCTGATACGCTTGCCGGCCTGGGCCAGCGCACGCTGCTCCTGGATGCAAACCTGGAGTTCTTCCGGAGTGATAAGCTTGCGCTCGACGGCCACCCGGCCGAGCGCTGTATCTGTGGATGTCGTATCAGCCATCTAACCTACTCCGAGTGTGCTCGGGCTCGGACACGAACCAATGTGCGATGCGTTGCCTGAGCGACCCGTTCCCGTGCGCTGCGAGTGGAGCGCATGCCATTGCCGCGATACTCGGTTGTGCGCCCGGTTTTTCGCCGCGGTACTGTACGGTCGTTGGACGGCGAGTTCAACCGAGGCGGCGTCGCGGCCGGCAGCGGTTCGAGCTCCTGACGATTATACCTTCAGGCCAGGCGATCTTCTTTCTCAATGCTCCTCATCCGCGCATCTTTTCGAGACAATCGACGGCTCGTGGTCGATCGGGCGAGACGCCGGTGAGGGCGGCCTTCGCCTGCCGACAGCATTCGATCTGCTCAGCCGTGAAGGGCGCCGCCGGCCAGTCCGCCTGGCACGGCAAGCCGATTTGGTCGAGCAGCAGCGACCTCAGGCGGTCGATGCCTTGCCCCGTCCGGGCGCTGATGCGAACAGAGGGTTTCCCCTCGCCGCGGGCCGCCTGCTTCGGATGCACCGGCAGATCTACCTTGTTGTATACGTCCACCAGGGGCGTTTGCTCGCCGGCGGCCTGGCCATCGGCGCCAAACAGATCCTCATCCTGCTTATCGGGCGGTTGCGTGAGATCATTCACCCGAATTATCACGTGAGCGGTCAAAACCTGCCGGCGGGCGCGAGCGATGGCCTCGGCTTCGATGGGATCGTCGGTGTGGCGGATGCCGGCAGTGTCCACGATGGTGAAGGGCACACCCTCAATGGCGGCGGGATGCTCGGTCCAGTCACGCGTCGTTCCGGGGGTGTCGCTGACCACCGCGTGCTCGCGTTCGGCCAGAGCGTTGGCGAGTGTCGACTTGCCGCTGTTGGGCTTGCCCACGAGCACGGCTCGAACGCCGTGGATCAGAAGCTGGGCCCGGCGAGCGTCGGCGAGCAAGCTATCCAGGGCGGCGACGGCGTCGGCCGGCGGGCCGCTGCGGACGGCGGCGATGATAGTGGCCACGCGCTCGCGGAGCAGGTCGGGCAGACGAGCCAGCCAGACGGCCGTCCTTCGCGTGCGGGCGGTGAGCAGCAACGGCAGGGCTTTGGCGGCCAGCCGCGTCGGTGTCGGCCAGCAGGTATGCAGCAGTTCGGCGGGCTCGACGATTCGCACGCCCTCGCGCTGGAGCATGAGGAGCGCACGCTGCACGATGCGAGCGCCGCCGTGCAGGTTCAGATCGATGACCTGCTCGCCGGATTCGTTCGTTCGTACGCAGACCACGGCATCGTCGATGGTCTCCGATCCGTCCACCAGGCGGCAAAGTCTCAGTTCGTCGGCTCGCCACTGGGCGAGGTCAACAGGCCGCTGGCCTTTGAGCAGGTGAGGGTTGACCGCGCCAATTGCATTTCGGCCCACGACTTGAATGAGGGCGATGCCGCCAATGGCCGGCGGCGTGAGACAAGCCGCTTGCGGTGGGGGAGAAGTCATGGCTTCGATTTGGTCGCTTGATAAGCGATGACCAGGCCGTCGAGTGCCAGATCGGGCACCACACGATCGATGAAGTCGCACGCAGCGGCGATGGTCTCGGCGTCGCCGCCGGTGACGATGAGTGGCGGCCACTTGCCGATGTCCGTCGCATATCGCTCGGTAATCTCGCGGAGAGCGCCGGTCATCATGGCTGAGATTCCGCCGCGGATGGCGCTGACCGTGTTTTTGCCGACGATCTCCGTGGGCGGGCTCAGCTCGACGAGCGGCAATTGAGCGGTGTACTCATGCAAGGCCCGGGCGGACATGGCCATGCCGGGCAAGATGGCCCCGCCGAGGAACGCACCGTCATCGGCCACGAGGTCGATGGTGACGGCGGTGCCGAAGTCGGCCACGACGCAGGCGGATTTCACCTTTGCGAACGCCGCCGCGGCAGCGCACAGGCGATCCGTGCCTACTTTGCCCGGTTCGGGCAGATCGACGGGCAGCGGCAGATCGAGCTCGTCGCCGACGACGAGCAGCGGTTCGAGATGGCGGGTCTTGCACTCGGTGCGGAACTCCGCGAGGCGAGGCGGGTTGACGGAGCTAACCACGATCGCTCGCTCAACGCCCGCGGGAAAGCTGTTCCAGATGGCCTGCAACTCGTCCAGGGCATCGGACAAACGAGTGATCTCAAAATGCTGGGCTGCGCCGCGGCGATCATTCTTCCACGAAGCCACGGCAATGCGCGAATTGCCAATTCCCACCAGAACGAGATGCGCGCCAGAGGCGGAGTCCTGGCCGTTGCCGTTGTGCTTTTCGGCGATCATGATTCGTTTCCTGCGTCGCGGGCCGTGCCGAGATCGTCGTCCGACTCGTCCGGGAATCCGGCGTGCGGCTCCGATGGCTCGGACAGGGCGGGAGCGGGTTCGAAGCGGAGGAAGGGATCGCTGCCCGGTGGACGGCTCGCCTTGGCCTCAGCCTCTTCTCGCCGAGCCTGTTCGATCATGTCCCAGAGCTGTTCGGCCAGGCCGCTCAGGCCGGCGCCGGTGACGCCGCTGATGGCTCGGATGGGATGGCCGGGTAGTTCCGCCCGAAGCTCATCGACGGCTTGGAGGTCCGGGGCCAAGTCGATCTTGTTGGCGACGATGAGTTCGGGCTTGGCGGCGAGATCTTCCGAGTAGGCCTGAAGCTCTTTGCGGATCATCCGGTACGCTTGGATCGGGCTGGGAGCGCCGGGCAGCGGATGCACATCCACCAGATGGACGATGACACGCGTCCGCTCGATGTGGCGGAGGAATTCGTCGCCCAGGCCGTGGCCGGCGTGCGCGCCTTCGATGAGGCCGGGGATGTCGGCCATCACGAAGCGGCGGTAGCCAGGGACCTCGACGATGCCCAGTTGCGGCTCGAGCGTGGTGAACGGGTAATCCGCGATCTTGGGGCGGGCGGCCGACAGACGCGATAGGAGCGTGCTTTTGCCCGCGTTGGGCAGGCCGACCAGACCGACGTCGGCGATGAGCTTGAGCTCCAGGCGGAGCCAGCGTTCCTCCGCCGGCTCGCCGGGCTGGGCGAAGCGGGGGGCCTGCCGGCGGGATGACGCAAATTTGGCATTCCCTTGACCGCCGCGGCCGCCGCGGGCGATGATCACCCGCATGCCGGGCTCGTTGAGGTCTTTGAGCAGGCGTCCCGTGTCGCGGTCGTAGACGAGCGTTCCCGGGGGCAGCCGAATCTCCAGGTCCCGGCCGCTGCGGCCGGTGCGGTTCTGGCCGGAGCCCGGCTTGCCGTTTTCGGCGATCCAGTGGTGGCGACCGGCGAAGTCGAGGAGGGTGGCGACGGACTCGTCGGCCACAAGCACGACGTCGCCGCCTTTGCCGCCGTCACCGCCGTCGGGCCCGCCCTTGGGGATGAACCTCTCTCTGCGGAAGCTCACGCAGCCGGGGCCACCCTTGCCGGCACGCACGTAGATTTCGGCACGATCGATGAACACCGATTAACCTGCAACGCAAACGGCGGGGTGGACGCCCCGCCGAGAATGGTGGGATGCCCGCGCATCCCATCGAAAAGAACCGCCGGGTCCGCGACCCGGCGGCTCTCGAGGCGATCCAACACGTGGGGCGGACGGCTAGTTGGCAGCGGTCGGCTCGATGGAGACGCGCCCACCCTTGTAGACGACGGTACCTTCGACGAGTGCGAACAATGTGTCGTCACGGCCTCGGCCGACGAAGCGGCCCGGCTTGATGGGCGTGCCGCACTGCCGCACCAGGATCGATCCGACTTTGGCATGCTCGCCGCCGTACAGCTTGATGCCGCGATACTGCGGGTTGCTGTCGCGACCGTTACGCGATGAACCTTGTCCTTTTTTATGAGCCACTGTTTTCTCCGAATCGAGCTATAAGCTATGAGCTATAAACGATGAGCCAGAAACGCATCCCTTCAGGATGCGAACCCTTCTTTGTTCGCCGCGTCCGTGTCTCCGCGTCTTCTTTCTATTATCGCATCACCCACTTCTGCCCTTCGGGCTGGCGGCGGGGGATGGATGTCGCCCGGCTCGCCTCACTCCCCGGCAGCGTGTAGGGGATCGCGAGCGTCTTGCGGAGCAGGAAGTACCGCTGGTTGCTCGGACCTTCCGCCTTGTCGGGGTTGAAGGCCGGGTTCTTCCACCGCATGACTTCGCCGGACAGGCCGGCTACGTGTACTGTAAAACCGCGGGCCTTGGGATCGAAATCCCGCCAGATGGCCACACCGTGCCGGGCGCGATCCTTGCCTCTGAGTATACGGCCCGCAATCCGCTCCGGGGGGAGCAGCAGCGGGTCGTTCGCCCGGCGGAAGGCGGCCTGGTAGGCCTCGGGACTGACGTCCTTGCCCGCCGTGACCACCTGCATGGTGTCCGTCACGATCTGGAACTCGGGATAAAAGAACAGTTCCTGATCGCTCTGGTTCTCGACGGTATACAGCATGTACCAGTACACCGTCGGCTCGCTCTGACCCGGTTCGACCACCGACAGCCGCTGGGGGTCATGGAACTTGAAGTGCAAGTTCCAGGCCGCGGAGGCCAAGGCCGGCTCCGGCCGTGTGGCCGGGGTCTGGCCGAAAGCGAGGGAGGCGGTACATAACACCAATGCTGCCAGCAATTTACGCATACCTGCTCCCATCCGTTCCGGAGTCGGTCGGCTTGGCGTTCGGGATCGTCCCCCCTCCGTCGGCACGGATCCTCCGTCCGCAGCGTCGGTTAAACGCACTATTGTAAATCTTCGAGGGGTGGCGTCAAGCGCGGAACAGGGTGCCGACCGCCTGGGAGGGCGGGCCGGGGGGCGGGCGCCCCGCCCGCCTCAGAAGCGGACGGGAGACCCGTCCCCGATGCCCGAGCCCCGGCAAGATGGTCAGTCCTTCGCTCCTTCGATCAGGACGGGTTGGCCGTCCACCATGAGCAGGACGTCGCCTCGGAGTGCGAGGGAGGCCTGGCGGTTTTCGGTTGCGAGCTTCTCGGCCAGTTCGAAATACTCCCGCGAGCCGAAAGTCACCTTTCGCGCCGGGGCAACCTCCTGCGTCCGGTCGGCGATCCGGCTGTCAAACCACTGGCCGTTGCGCTGATAGAAGGCTCCGGTGCCCATCTGCTGGACGTTCGAGATCGTCACGCGGTTCATCCCATCATCGAGGTACGCGTTTCGCAGATTGAGCGTGTTGCTTTGGGCGAGACCCGCGTTGTTGAGGCTTTGGACGACCGCGGCCGCGCCCGACCGGATCTTCATCGCACGTTCGCTCAGGTTGTAGTTCAGTTGCGCCACGACGCTCGCGGAATCGTTCAGATCGGTGCCCTCATGGGCGAGAAAAGCGGTGTATTCCGTCAAGATGCCGAATTGCAGACTGAGCCGGACGATCTCATCCACCAGTTCCTTCATGCGAGGATCGGAAGAGGCGGTCGGATTGGACGGCACGGCCATGGCGTTGGTCATCGTTGCAAGCGCAGCCACGCCCCGGTTGTCCGCGCCGAGTTGCCGGATCGCATCCACGAGCTCGGCAATACGTCGGCTGGCCCAGAGCCGGGGCACGAATGCATTCTGCACGGTCGCGCTGCGTCGGAGAGGAAAACTGAACGCGAACGAGCGTCGGGACCCCAGGTAGTTGCCCGACAACTCGAACCGGATCTGATCGGCATCCTTGTACTTGCCGACCACGACCAACTGGTCGTCTTCGAACAGATCGGGCAAGAGAGCAGGGATGACGTCGGAGACGCATGAACTGCCGTCGGCCGCGGCGGCGACCAACGTCGGTTCCGCGAGAATCGGCCCGGTCAGGCGCTTGAATAGTGTCGCCACCTTCACCTCGACGTTCTCGTCTGGGAGGATGAACGTGGGGACGGCCCGGGTCTCACCGGCAATCCGCTCGAGAAGCGGCGTGTTGACATCCATGCCCACGCCGAACGTGAAAATGCGCCGATGGTACGGGTTGGCTTTCATGGCCACCTCGCGAATGGCTACCTCCGAGGTCTGGCCGACCGTCGGCTGGCCATCGGTGAGGAAGAGCACGAGCGGCAGCATGTCGCTCATGGGCTTGATCCGCAGCGCCTCGGTGAGGGCGGCGTGTATGTTCGTGCCGCCGGCTGCGCGCAATTCGCGGACGTACTCGATGGCCTTGCGGGCGCTGTCGGCGGTCTTCAGGACCGGTTCCGGCGAGAACAGCCGGACCGAGTCGCTGTAGGCGACGAGGTTGAACGACTCGCCGTCGCGCAGCCCGCCGATCACCTGCCGGGCCGCCTCCTGGACCTGAGCGATCTTCTCGCCGGCCATGCTCCCGGAGTGGTCGATGACCAGTGTGACCTCACGCCGGATGGCGGGGGTGGTTGCCTTCGTCGGCGGCCGCGCCGGCACGCCAGCGAGCAAGAGGAAGTACCCGCCGCCGATGGCAGCGTCGGGATAGGTTAGAAGCGATGCCGTCATCTCTTCATGTTGCAGCAGATAGGACAAGCGAAACGCCCCAGGGTTCAGGGCCGCCGCGTCGCTGATGCGGACGGCGACCGTGTTCGGCTGCTTTTGGATCATCTGCAACTCGTGTGTGGGCGAGTACACGGTGGCGATGGGACGCGTCGATGAAATCCTGACGTCGATCTTCCAGGGCACCCGGTAATCGAGGCTGTCGCTGCGGGGTAGAACGTAATCCACGCGGGGCCCGTCGGCGGTCAGAAGATGTTCGTAGATGAGCCGGACCCGTTGGGTTCCGCCGGCTTCGACCGGAAACACGCTCGTCCGCACGAGATTGCAGTCGATGAACTCCAGCAGTGCGGGGTCACGCGTGCGGCTCACCAGCGATTCGTAGAGGGTCCGGGCCTCGTGCTTGCGCAGAAGTTGGGCGGATGGCTCCTTGCCGGCCCCCTGGAAGTCGAGACCGCGGACGGCAGCGTCCTCGGGAACGGGCACGAGCAGTTCGGCCTCTTCCCGCACCGGCCGAGGATTGGCCAGATGGACGTCCATGGTCGTGGTCGCAACCTGCTCGACAATCGCCACGTACACCTCGACGCGGGTGATCTGCACCGCGCCCTCGCGACTCGAGCGGGCGATCCCCGCGGCAGTCCGCCAGGACGCCGACTGGGGAACGATGACGTTGGCGGCGAACGGGCTGGCGACCGGGCTGGAAACAGATACTTGGCCAAGGCACGCAGGTCCCAGGCCGGCGAGACTCAGGGCGGCGATCCATGCGGTCGTGCGATCTGTGAGCATCGGGTTTCTCCTGCTGAAAAAGGAATGGTGCTTCACCTGTAGAGATGTACCCGACAGCAGGGGCCTGGAATGTAAAGTGTCTGTAACTTCGAGCCCGGTCGCAGACGGATTAAGGTGCCGGCATGGCGGGGAGGGGCGTCGCTGGCGTCAAGCGGCGAAAGATGGGGCTTGCTCGCGTGTACGGATTGCCGTCCGCGCGGTAACATGCGTGGATGAGCGAAGATATTGCACGAATCTTGATCTCTCGGGAGCGCATTGCCGAGCGAGTCCGGCAACTGGCGGCGGAAATCAGTCGCACGTACGAGGGCGACATGCAAGCCGGGCTGACGCTGGTGACCATCCTGTCCGGAGCCTTCATCTTTGTCTCGGACCTGATTCGTTGCCTGCCTCTTCGGATGAAGCTGGGCTTGATCACGGTTTCGAGCTACCAGGGCACCAAGCCGACCACGGCCCACATTGTGCAGCAGTTGAATACGGATGTGACCGGCCGTCATGTGCTCCTGGTGGATGACATCCTGGATACGGGCGGGACGTTACGGCTGGTCCGAAGCCACCTCGAGCGAGCGCGGCCCAAGAGCATCCGGACCTGCGTGCTTCTCCGCAAGCCGAGCAAGGTTCCCCCCGATGTGTCGGCGGATTTCGTGGGCTTCGACATCGACGATCTGTTCGTGGTGGGCTACGGCCTGGACTTCAACGACCATTATCGAAATCTGCCCGATATTGCGGTTTTGAGGGAAGAAGTGTACCGTGGATAAGTGGTACGGTGACACGGGGCACTGCGAGTCCATGACCCAGACACGTCCTATCAAGGGAACGTCGTTGCCCGGGCGGACCATCATCGGCGATCGCGACCGGTTGCGGACGTTCCAGACCCCGTTCACCGAGCACGGAGCGGCCGGGCAACTCACGCCGGCCAACCTGATCCCCGCTCATCTGCTGGACGGCGACGAGATTGTGATCTTCGCCATCAAGCCTTCGCTCTGGTTCATCCTGTTCACGTCGGCTCGCTGGCTGATCGCGCTGGCGGTGGTGATCGCCTTGACGGCATGGGTGGGGCCGCTGGTGCCCGGCGTCAATCCGCCGCTGGTAATCAAGGCTGCGCTGGCGCTGGCGGCGGCTCGGGTGGGATTCGCGTTGCTGCAGTGGGTCTCGCGGTTGTACGTACTGACCAACCGGCGCATCATGCGGCTGCGAGGCATCTTCAACGTGGACCTGTTCGAGTGTCAGCTCAACAAGATTCAGAACACGTTTCTCACGCTCTCGTGGTACGAACGGCTGGTCGGCCTGGGCTCCATCTCGTTCGCCACCGCCGGAACGGGCGGCGTCGAAGCGTCCTGGATCAATCTGCACAATCCGCTCGAAGTCCACGAACGAGTGCGATCGGCCATCCACCGGGCCCAGAAGTACGGCAACGGCGTGTAACGCTTCTCTGCTCGTGCAATTGAGCGAGCCGTCTGGCTTGGCCAGGCGGTTTCTTCTGTCATCAGGTGTGACCACGATTCCGGACGAACGCTTCTGATCGCGAGCAGGGTGGGTGGTGGTCCCATTTCAAATGAGTCGGCGGGGGCGAGCCCCGCCGCTCGCGTGATGACTTTGCTTGACGGGCTTGCTGTGCCTGCCGCATGATATGTCCGCACTTTTCGCATCGGATCAGCGGCTCCATTTTCATCGAGAAGGGAAGTGACGGATGTTCATTGTCGAGTCCTACGCAGTCGCCGTCGTACTGTGTGTGGTCACGATGCTGTGCTGGGGGTCGTGGGCGAACACACAGAAACTGGCCAGCAAAGAGTGGCGATTCCAACTGTTCTATTGGGACTACTGCCTCGGCGTGCTCTTGTTGACCGTGCTGTTCGCGTTCACGCTGGGCAGCACGGGCGAAACGGGACGCGGATTCATCGATGATTTGAAGCAGGCAGCCCCGGCGTATCTGGGGTGGGCCATGCTGGGCGGGATCGTGTTTAATCTCGCCAACATTTTGTTGGTGGCGGCCATTGACATCGCGGGCATGGCGGTGGCGTTTCCGGTCGGCATCGGTCTGGCGCTGATCCTGGGCGTACTGACCAATTACATTCTCCGGCCAGCGGGCGATCCGGTATTGCTGTTCCTGGGCGTGGCGGCCATCACGATCGCGATCATCATCGACGCCATCGCGTACCGCCGATTGACGGCAGGGGCACGCACGACCAGCGTCAAGGGCATCGTGCTGTCAATCGTGTGCGGCGTGCTCATGAGCCAGTTTTACCAGTTCGTGGCGCGCTCGTTCCCGGCCGATCTGAAGGAGCTCGGCAATCCGGATAACGCGGGCATGCTCACGCCGTATACGGCGTTGGTCTTTTTCGCCTTGGGACTGTTCCTTTCGAACTTCGTGTTCAACACGGTGATTATGCTCAAGCCGTTCAGCGGTCCGCCGGTGCAGCCGAGCGATTACTTCCGCAAGGGCACGCCGTGGCTGCACATCGTGGGCATCCTCGGCGGGATCATCTGGGGCGTGGGCATGTCGCTCAACATCATCGCGTCGGACAAGGCGGGGCCGGCAATCTCCTACGGCCTGGGGCAGGGGGCCACCATGGTGGCGGCGTTCTGGGGCGTGTTCATCTGGCGCGAGTTCAAGACCGCGCCCAAGGGGACGAACAATCTGCTGACGGCGATGTTCGCGTTTTTCATCGTGGGGCTTTCGCTGCTGATCTATGCCAAAGCCGTCGAAGCCAAGACTCCGGCGACACAGCCGGCCGTGACGCAACCGGCCGAAACGCCTGCTACGGAACCGGTGGCCTGGGCGGCGTGGGAGGTGATGCATGGCTAGTCGCATCGTAGTGGTCGGCAGCTCGAACACGGACATGATCATCCAGGCGGCGCGGATTCCGCGGCCGGGTGAGACGATTCTCGGCGGTCAGTTCACCATGGCGGCGGGCGGCAAGGGCGCCAACCAGGCGGTGGCCGCCGCTCGGGCCGGCGGCAGCGTCACGTTCGTCGCCCGGGTGGGCGACGACGTGTTCGGCGAGCAGGCCATCAAGGGATTCGTCAGTGACGGAATCGATGTCGCCTACGTGACCAAGGACGCGGAGGCGGCATCGGGCGTGGCACTCATCTTCGTGGCCGCCGACGGCGAGAACAGCATCGGCGTGGCCTCGGGAGCGAACGGCCGGCTCTCGCCCGCGGACGTGCAAGCGGCGGCCGGAGCCATCGCCGCTGCCGACGTCCTGGTCATGCAGCTCGAGACGCCCTTGGAGACGGTGCAGGCCGCGGCGGAACTGGCCCATGCCAAGGGCGTGCGAGTCATCCTCAATCCGGCACCCGCACAGCCGTTGAGCGATGCGCTGCTCGCCCGTGTGTCCGTGTTGACGCCCAATGAGACCGAGGCCGAACTGCTGACCGGCATCAAGGTGGATCGCGACGAGGACGCCGGTCGGGCCGCCCAGGCGTTGCGGGCCAAGGGCGTGGGCATGGTGATCATCACGCTGGGAGCCCGCGGCGTGTTCGTATCGTCCGACGAGTTCACCGGGCTCGTGCCAGGCTTCAAGGTGCAGGCGGTGGACACGACGGCGGCGGGTGATGTCTTCAACGGCGCGCTGGCTGTCGCCATGGCTGAGGGCCAGCCTCTGGTGGAAGCGATCCGGTTCGCGAACGCGGCAGCGGCTCTGTCGGTAACCAAGCTCGGCGCGCAGCCCTCGGCACCGCGAAGGGCCGAGATCCAAGCCATGCTGGGGCGGTAAAACGGCCCTTGGGGTGCCGACCTTCGCGCAAGCGGGGGGTTTTGGGGGGCGGGCATCTTGCCCGCCTCAGACCAAGTATGCCACTTATAATGCACGACCCACCGTGCATTGTGGTGCAGGCATCCTGCCTGCAGTGCGCACGCTGGAAGCATGCATCACAACAGGTTGCCGATCATGGATGGAGGTCGATCCCCTTGATGAGGCGGGCAAGATGCCCCCCCCCGACCGCTGCCGTACAAGATTGAGTCAATGGTGTTTCTTGTCAGGCCCCAGCCCCTGCTTTCCTTCCGTGTCCGGCAGTGTTATCTGTGGTCCAGACCCAAGGCGCCGGATTCTCGGACGCTGTGGCCTGCATCCGGCGCTTGCCCGATGCCGAGGTGCAGGACGGGCCGCACCCGGTGGGGATTGGTGAGCGTACAATTGACTGCAGGCTCGTGCGGCCCGCGGGTTATCGGCGGTCGCAGAGCAAGCTTTCGAGGAATGTACTTCCATGAGCGAGACGCTCCAGGATAGACCGAAAGCATTAGCGGCCGTGTCCGCTCTGGTCGAGGCGGGTCGGCCTGTAATCTATGTGCAAACGCCCGAGGAAGAGCGGGTCTTGTCGCTGGTCGAACAACTGGCGGCATCTAACATCGGCGGCGCCAAGAGCGAGGTCTTCGTGTGGAGCGCGACCGAGGGGCTGACCCAGCGAGGCCGGCCTTACAAAACGCAGCCGGAGAACGCTCGGGCCGTCCTGGACTTTGCCCTCGCATTTCCCACGGCGGCGTTCTTCGTGTTGAAGGATTTTCACGACTACCTGCGGGATGGTGCCGACGTGCGGCGGCGGCTCCGCGACGTCTACCACGAGTGCGTCAACTCGGGCAAATTCGTGGTGATCTGCTCACCGTTGAAACTCATCCCCGCCGAGCTCGATCGTGAGATGGCGTTCGTCAAGCTGCCCCTGCCCGACCTGGGCGAGATGGAAGAGCTGGTCAGGACGGAGGGCAAGCTGCTGACGAAGGACGAGCCGTCGCAGGAGGCCGCTTACGTGCTGGGCCGGGCGTTGCAGGGGCTCAGCTTCAACGAGGCACGGCATGCTTTGCGTTACGCAGTGAGCCAGGCCGGCAAGCTCGATGAGACCGCGGTGCCATTCCTTCAGGAGGAAAAGCGGCAGCTCGTACGCAAGACGGGGCTGATGGAATATGTGCCCGATACGGTGAACATCGATCAGCTGGGTGGCCTGGACGCGCTGAAGCTGTGGCTTCGGCAGCGGCGCGACCTGTTTTATTCCCGAGACAGCCTCTCGTCGGAGATCGTGCCCAAGGGCGTGTTGCTGATGGGCGTGTCTGGCTGCGGCAAGAGTCTGTCGGCGCGGGTGATCGCCAGCGTGTTCGGACTGCCGTTGTATCGTGTGGACATGTCGCAGGTGTTCTCGAGCGGGCTCGGCAATGCGGAACGGCAATTCGCCGAGGCCTGCCGCACGATGGAAGAGATCGCGCCGGCGGTGGTGTGGTTCGACGAGATCGAGAACAGCCTTTCCCGAGCGCACGCGGATAACAGCGGCGTGCTCGATCGCATCTTCGGCTACTTCCTCACGTGGATGCAGGAAAAACCGACGGGGCTGTTCGTGGCCGCCACTGCCAACCGCATCGACCTGCTGCCGGCCGAGATGATCCGCAAGGGACGCTTCGACCAGGTGTTCTTCATCGATCTGCCCGAGAAGGAAGAGCGGCTCGAAATTCTGCAGATTCATCTGCGGCGGCGCAACGTCGATCCGACCGGCCTGCCGCTGGATTTGATCGCCACACGCACGGAAGGCTGGACGGGCGCGGAGATCGAGCAGTTCGTGGTGTCGGCATTGACCGCGGCACGGCTCGATAATCAGCCGCTCAGCGACGCGCATCTATACGACTGTCTCAAGGAAATCGTTCCGTTGTCACGGACGATGAAGGAGCAGGTGGCCGCCATCCGCGGCTGGGCATTCGAGCGTGCCGTCCGAGCGACGTCGAAGAACTGATTTATGAGCTATGAGCCTTAGGGCTGTGAGCTATAAGCCAGCGGAGTAATCGGTTCGCGAAGGCTCGCTGGTCGCGAGAACGAGCGTTTTCAAGCGAGCGGCGGGGCTTGACCCCGCCGTCTCTTCTCAAATGCAGTGTGCTTGCGTCTCCTGCTCTCCTGTCTCCTGGCTCCTGTCTTCTACCCTACTCGTCCTACCGACTCGCCTTGGATAGTATCTCCACCTGCGAGTTCTGATCGAGATTCAGCGTCGTGATTTCGCCGTCGGGCTTCCGCAGGCGCACGCGAAGCAGCCAGAGCTTGGCACGCTTGCCGTGGGTGAACCAACTGCCGGTAGTCTCGGGCCGGCAGGCGATGACTTCGCCCTCGACCTGTGTGACCCACGTCTGGGCCATACCGACGATTCGCTCGGTCACGCGGATGCGATCGCCAGGCGCCAGTTGTGGAAACGCGGCCATGGCCAACATCGGCTTGGATTGCGGGACGGTACTCATGTCCATGAGACTTAATTATAGACGGTCGTGCGCGGGCCGGCCACGCGTGCCCGTGTCTGCCGGGACGCTGCCAGGTCCACCGCGCGTCCTTGCGGGATGCCCGCGAACAAATCGCAAACCGGCTCATCCGCCAGCGTCGGCTTTTGAAACGTTCAACGGCACGAACGCCGGTCCAGGCGGCGGAGCCGACGTTTCCGGCGTGGGGCGGTCGTAGCCGGCCAGGTCGCTGGGCACGGGAACGGTCGCCTCGAGCCACTGTGTCGGCTCGGCGATCTGGACGATGCCTTCCTCCAGTGCCGCCGGCAGGAGCAGGACATTGCCCTTGCGGAATTCGAGCGGCGAGCCGCCTTTCCATTCCACACGGCCGCTGCCTTCCAGCACCATCCACACCACCGGCTCGGCATGCGGAATGTCGCGGCGAGTGCCCGCGCTCATGCGCACGCGCTCGATCGTGAACGACGGGCAGGACACCAAGCGCGTCACGGCGGTCGAGATCGTGCCGATGTGCGTCCGCTCCTGCATGGGCGGCGGCGAAGGCGAGTCGAAGTCGATGCACTCGATGGCCTGGTCGAGGTGCAGCTCGCGCGGCCGGCCGGTGGACGGATCGACGCGTCCCCAGTCGTACGTGCGGTAGGTGACGTCGGACGGCGTCTGGACCTCGGCGACCAGCACGCCGGCGCCCAGGGCGTGAGCGGTGCCGCTGGGCAGGTAATAACAGTCGCCGGGCCGTACGGGTACGCGGCGGAGGATGCCTTCGACGTTCCCGGTCAGCATCGCTTCGCGGAAGCGTTCTTGGGTGACGCCCGGTTCAAGCCCGTGGTAGATGACGCTGCCCGGCTCGGCGGCGAGGATGTACCAGGCCTCGTGTTTGACGCGGCAAGCCCCGCCGATTTTGCGGGCGACGGCTTCGGTCGGATGCACCTGCACGCTGAGCGATTCGGCGGCGTCGAGGAACTTGATGAGCAGGGGGAAGCGGCCGTCGACGAGTTCCACGTGGCCGATCAGATCCGAGCCCCATTCGGCGACGAGTTCGCCGAGCGTTTTGCCGCGAGCGGGGCCGTTGACCACGCGCGATTGGTCTTCCTCGAGGTCGGCGAGTTCCCACGACTCGCCGATCGGCTCGGCGCTTACGCGGGGACGGCCAAAATGGGTGAAAATGCGATCGCCGCCCCAGATTTTGGGCTTGTAAATGGGCTCGAACAACAGCGGGTATGCAGGCATACGTAATACTCCCTTCACTCGGCGGTATTCTACGAGGATTTTGCTGTCGTTGAACAGTGTTGTCGTGCCGCCGACGAGCCGGTATGGTGCCGCGGCATGGTGTGGCGGCAGTATCGCAGGTTGATCGGCAGCCGGAATCGGTGGCGCCTGCCGACGGCGTTGGCGGCAGCAGCGATCGCGATTTTGCCCGCCGCCTCGATGGGCGATCCTTCACCCGCCGGTCGTGCCGCCCACCCGAACATCGTGATCATCCTCGCCGATGACATGGGCTTTTCCGACGTGGCCTGCTACGGCTCGGAGATCGCCACACCTCACCTCGACCAACTGGCCGCGGAGGGTGTGCGGTTCACGCAGTTCTACAATGCGGCCCGCTGCTGTCCGACGCGAGCATCGCTGCTGACCGGGTTGTACCCGCATCAGTGCGGCGTGGGTCATATGACCGCCGACCGCGGTCTGCCCGGCTACCGTGGGCGCCTCAACGAAAACTCGGTGACCATCGCCCAGGTCCTGCGCCGGGCGGGATACCGCACGTTCATGTCGGGTAAGTGGCACCTGGGGATGCAGCGGCAGCACTGGCCGGTCGAGTACGGTTTCGAACGATACTTCGGGCAGTTGAGCGGCGCCTGCAACTACTTTCGGCCCGAGCCTCGACGGGTGATGGCGCTGGATGGGCAGGTCTACTCGCCGCCCGAGCGGGAATTCTACATCACGGATGCCATCACCGATTACGCCGTCCGCTTTCTCGACGAGGCGGGCCGGACCGGCGACCGGCCGTTCTTTTTGTATGTGGCCTACACCGCACCGCACGCGCCGCTGCACGCTTTGCCCGAGGACATCGCCAAATATCGTGGCAAGTATCGCGACGGCTGGGACGCGATTCGCCGCCGGCGTTACGAACGCATGCTGCAACTGGGCATCGTGCAGGAGGCAGCCGTTCGGGGGGCGGGCGTCTCGCCCGCCTCAGCACCAGGTGAGAGGCGTGATCCTCAGGGTGGTCCGACCACTTCGGAGGCGGGCAGGATGCTCGCTCCCCAGGCCGCGTTGTCGCCGCGGGCACCGGACGTGCCGGCGTGGCAGGCGGTGCAGGACGTCGACGAGCAGGATCTGCGGATGGCGGTCTACGCGGCCCAGATCGACCGCATGGATCAGGGGATCGGCCGCATTCTCGCCCGCATCGAGCAGCTTGGCGTCAGAGACAACACGTTGGTGTTGTTCTTGTCCGACAACGGCGGTGATGCGGAGGATATCGACGAAGGCAAGCCGGGCGCGCCGGTGGGCACGGCCGAATCGTACCGGGGCTATGCCGCGCCGTGGGCCAACGTCAGTAATACGCCGTTCCGCGGGTTCAAACGGCAGGTGCACGAGGGCGGCATCGCCACGCCGCTCATCGTCTCTTGGCCGGCGGTCATTCACGAGCCGGGGCGGATCACACACGAGGTTGGCCACGTCATCGACTTGATGGCCACGTGCTGCGATGCAGCCGGCGTCGCTTATCCGAGCGATTGGGACGGCAGGAAGATCGTCCCCACGCCGGGCCGCAGTCTGTTACCGGCGTTGACGGGCGAACCGCTTGCTGAGCGGGAGTGCTTGTTCTGGGAACACGAGGGCAATCGCGCCGTGCGTTGCGGGGATTACAAGCTGGTGGCTGTGCACGGTGGGGCGTGGGAACTGTACGATCTGCGGTCGGATCGCACGGAGTTGAACGACCTGGCCGGCGCCCGGCCGGACCTGGTGCAATGGTTGAGCGCCCGCTACGCGGCTTGGGCGGCTGCGTGCGGCGTGGTTGACTGGGATCAGGTGCCCGCCCGAAACGCCGGGCATTGAGGGAGTCTCTTTCGAGAAGGTCGGCGGGGCTGAACGGCATCGCTCGCACGTTGGCGTGTCGAAAAGAGTTGACGCGGTCAACCCCGCCGCTTGGGGGTCGGAATCACGACCGAACTGCTCCATGACAACACTTCCTCACGATGATCCGCGCACCGATGCCGAGTTGCTGGCCGCGTACAACGGCGGCGAACTCGTTCGATGCGCTTTACCTGCGCTATCGCGATTGGGTGGTCCGGGTCGCCCATCGATTCACCGGCCACGCAGACGATGCCCTCGATATGCTGCAGGAGACGTTTGCGTACCTGCTGCGGAAGGCTCCGGAGCTTCAGCTGACCGCCCGCATGACGACGTTCTTGTATCCGGTGATCAAACATCTGTCGCTGGCGGCTCGGCGCTTCGGTGCCGGCGACATTGCCGAGCGTTCGCTTTGCCGTAGTGGACGTGAACGTGGATTCGGGGAATCAGCCGCTGGCGGCATACCAGTGCGGACTGACCGCGGCGCGAGGCGACGTCAAGATCGTGGGCGTCGAGGGTGGCGAACATGCCGCCTTCGCAGAGCCGCCGTATTACGACCCCGCCGCCATGATGAATGACCGCACCGCCGTTTTCGTTTTCGGGGAGCGGGTCGACCGCGTCGGGCGCATCGGTGGCGCACGTTGGGAGGGTTGGGAGGGGGCGACTTGCAGTCGGGGGCGGATCATCTAAAATGAGGGTTCGCTCGAGATCGACCCGGCACGGTACAGTCCGGCGTCGGGGCACGCCAGCCAGGCCTAAGCACAGTTGTGGCAGTGACTTGTGAATGCTTGCCAAACGAATCATCCCTTGTCTGGACGTCAAAGAAGGCCGCGTGGTCAAAGGCGTGAACTTTGTCGATCTGCGAGACGCAGGCGACCCGGTGGAGACGGCGCGCACGTACGAGGAGGCCGGGGCGGACGAACTGGTCTTTCTCGACATCACGGCCAGCCACGAAGGCCGGGACATCATGCTGGAAGTGGTTCGGCGGGTGGCGGAAGAGTGCTTCATGCCGTTTACGGTCGGCGGGGGCATCCGGACCATCGAGGACGTCACCCGATTGGTGCAAGCGGGGGCGGAGAAGGTTTCGATCAACACGGCGGCGGTGTTGAACCCTCAGATCATCACGGAGACGGCTCGGCGGTTTGGCCGGTGCTGCACGGTGGTCAACATCGACCCCAAACGGGTGATGAAGGACGGCCGGGAGTTCTGGGATGTGCACATCCACGGAGGCCGGACCCCCACCGGTCTCGAGGCCGTCGCCTGGGCTCGGCAGGTGGAGGAACTCGGGGCGGGAGAGATCGTGCTGACCTGTATGGACGCCGACGGGACGCAAAACGGCTACGATCTGGAGATTACGGCGGCGGTTGCGGAGGCGGTGTCCATTCCGGTGGTGGCTTCGGGAGGCGCGGGCTGCCCGCAGCACCTGGCCGACGCGGTGACCATCGGGAAGGCGGACGCCGTCTTGGCGGCCAGCATCTTCCACTTTGGAACCTATTCCATCCGGGAAACGAAGGAATATATGGCCCGCCGTAATATTCCCGTGCGGCTATAGAAGCGATCGGCGCGACCGTCTGAAATTTCAGGGACGGACCGCCGCTGCAAGACCCAGCAAGGAGTGGTGATATGTCGTCGGGCGGAAAGATCAACAACGTTGATTCTGAACCCCTGGATATTCCAGGCGGGGAGGAGCAGAACGGCCAGGAGAGCAGCACCGAGGTTCTGGGCGGAACCTCCACGCCCGCGGAGGCCAAGAAAGAGCCGAAGATTCACCGGTACCTCAAATACATGGTCCAACTGAAGGCGTCGGACCTGCATTTCAAGTCCGGAGCCCGGGTTCACATCCGGCATAAAGGCCAGCTCAAGCCGGTGAAAGAGCCCCCGTTGACGCCGCAGCAGGTCGAAGAGATCTGGTTCGAGATCATGAACGACCAGCAGAAAAAGCAGTTGGCGACGTCGGGCGCCGCTGACTTTGCCTACCAGCTGGGCGAGAGCGACCGGTTCCGCGTGAACATTTTCCGGCAGCGCGGCGTGCTCAGCGTGGCGGCCCGGCGCGTGAACTCGGAAATCCTGGACTTCCGGCAGTTGTACCTGCCCGAGTCGATGTACAAGATCACCGAATTTCATCAGGGACTCGTGCTCCTGGCGGGTATCACCGGTTCGGGTAAGTCCACGACCATCGCGGCAGCGCTGGACTACATCAACCAGACGCGAGCCTGCCATATCGTGACCATCGAGGACCCCATCGAGTACCTGTTCCGCGACAAGAAGTCGCTGATCAACCAGCGCGAAGTGCACGTGGACGTGGCGAACTTCCAGGCCGCGCTGAAGTACCTGATGCGGCAGGACCCGGACGTGGTGCTGGTGGGCGAGATGCGTGACGAGGAGACCTTCATGGCGGCCCTGAACGCGGCAGAGACGGGCCACTTGGTCTTCGGAACCATCCACGCCTCGGGTGCCGCTCAGACCATCGGTCGCGTGCTCGACCTGATTCCGGAAGGTTCCCGCGACCTGGTCCGCCAGACGCTGGTGTTCAACCTCCAGGCGATCATCTGCCAGAAGCTGCTGCCCAGCATCAAGCCGGGCGTGCAGCGCGTGCCGGCGGTGGAGATCATGTTCGCCAACTCGACGATTCGTAAGCTGATCGACGAGAAGCGCGACGACGAAATCCCCAAGGTGATCCGGGCTTGTGAAGCCGAAGGCATGATGGATATGAACTCGTGCCTGAAGCGGCTCGTCGAGGAGGAGTTCATCGAAACCGATGTGGCCTACGCCGCTTCGCCGAACCCGCAGGAGCTGAAGATGCGTCTCAAGGGCATCAGCTCGGGCGGCGGCGGAATCCTGGGGTAAGGATCGGCGAGCCAGGCGGGTCGCACGACGCGCGCGAGCCGGGCGAACGGCCGGGCTCGACTCAGTTGGACCGTTACCGACGCAGTGACGCTCGTGGCGAGTGTGCTGCTCGGCGGAAGAGACTCGGCGGGGGCACTGCCTCCGCCGCTCGCTGCTGCTGGCGAGGGTCGGCGGCAATGGTTATCATCGCCCGGTGTTAATGTTCATCCCTCGATCGCGCCCGGCGTTGCGGAACGGCGCCCCGCGATCAGTCGAAGCGCATAGCCGGAGTCTCCATGCACTGCATCCAGCAGAACCGGACCCGAACAACGTCGAACTCCCGCGGTCCAGAGGGGTCGTTGGGTGTCCGTTCCTGGCAGATCGCCTTGGCCGCCGGACTGATACCGGCGGTTCCCGCCCTGGCCGCAGGGCCGTTGGCCGAGTTGCCCTCGCCGGGCAACTTCATCAGTCCCATCCGTGTGCTTCTCATCCTGGTCGCCATGATCCCCTGGCTGCTGTTCTGCCAGTGGCTGGACAAGGATCTGTCGCGGCTGCGGAAGATGAACCAGGAGATGTGGAACGGCATCGTCCTGGGCGGCGGAATTGCCGGGCTGGCGATCTGGATATTCCTGCCCTGGCAGACGGCGGGGCTTTTCGCCGCCGGGTTCGGTCTGTGGTTCGTGGTGACGGTCGGCGTGTGTGGCACGTACGTGCTGATCCGCAACAGCCAGGTGGATGCACCCAACCGGGTGTTCACGCCGCGACACATCAAGGCATGGTTCGCCTCGCTGGGCTCCAAGAAGAAGGAAAGCGGTCCTTCGCTGGCGTTCGAACGGGTCAAGCTGACCGGGGCGGACAAGAAGAAGGTGCCCGTGCCTCAGGATCCCAACCAGACCGCCTCCTACGAGGCCGCCCAGAACCTGCTGTTCGATGCGCTGTGGCGGCGAGCCACCGAAGTCGAAATGCTGATCGGAGCCAACGGTCTGCGGGTGGCCTACCGGGTGGACGGCGTGGTGACACCACGCAACGACGTCATGCCTCGCGAGGTCGCCGAACAGGCGGCGGCGTTCCTCAAACGTATCGCCGGTCTGGACCCGGAAGAAAAGCGCAAGCCGCAGCAGGGGCAGATATTCGGCACGATACCGGGAGCCTCGCGCGGCGAGACGAAGATCGAAGTGCTCTCCAGCGGGACGACGCAACATGAGCGGCTGGCGCTGAAGATCATCGGTGACGAGAACCGGCTGCGGATCGCCGACCTGGGTCTGACTCAAGCGCAGCGAGAGGCCTTCGATTCACTGCTGACCGCTCCCGGCGGCCTGATCCTGGTGAGCGGACCGAAGGCCAGCGGTGTGACGACGACGCTCTACGCCGCTTTGCGGTGTCACGACGCGTTCATGGAGAACCTGCTGACGCTCGAACAGCAGCCGCTGATGGAGCTCGAGAACATCACGCAGTATCGGTACGACTCCACCAAGCACGAGGGGAGCTACGCCCGGCAACTCCAGACCGTGCTTCGCCGCGAGCCCGACGTGGTGATGGTGAGCGACTGCCTGGATCGCGAGACGGCCCACCTGGCGGTGACGGCGGCTCGCGGCGGCAAGCGGATCTACATGGGGGTGCAGGCCAAGGACAGCTTCGACGCACTCAAGCGGGTGTTGAGCCTGGCCGGCGACACCGACGGCGTGGCCGAGGCGCTGCGGGGCATCCTGTCGCAGCGGCTGTTGCGCAAGTTGTGCGTGGCCTGCCGCATCGCCTACAAGCCCGATCCGCAACTGCTCAAAAAGGCGAACCTGCCCATCGACAAGATCGAGCACTTCTACCGGACGCCCCGACCTGAAGAGTGCGTGGACGAGAAGGGCAACCCCAAGATCTGCCCGAACTGTCAAGGCAGCGGGTACTTCGGGCGGACGGGCATCTTCGAGATCATGACCGTCAACGATGCGGTTCGCGAGCAGATCAAGGCCGGCCAGCCCGTGAACAGCATCCGAGCCGCCGCCCGCAAGGCCGGTATGCTCTACCTCCAGGAGATCGGCATGCAGAAAGTGATCGAGGGCACGACCAGCGTGAACGAAATGCTGCGGGTCATACGAGATGAGGAAGCCAAGCCGGGGCAGTGAGGAACAGCTGTCAGCTCTCAGCTGTCAGCTATCGGCTGTCAATCGTCAGCCGTCAGCCGGCCGACCGAAAGGCCTTGACGAAGGGATCGAGCCATGTGGTTTTCACTTTTCGCGATCGTATTGATCCTGGCGATCACGTTTTACCAGGGGCTGCTCGGGCTGTTCAGTGCCGCCATCAACTTCTTTCTGGCCGTGCTGGCGGCGGCCCTGGCATTCGGGTTGTACGAAGGGATCTACTACGACTACCTCATCGACCGCCAGCCGGATGACGGCCGGGCCATCGTCCTGATGTCCATTTTCTTCGTGTCCCTGCTGATCATGCGGGTGATCGTCGACCTGCTGATCAAGGACAACATGCACTTTTCACTGTACGTCGATCGCATCGGCGGCGGGATCTTCGGCTTTTTCACGGCCATGATCATCATCGGCACGCTGAGCGTCGGCATCCAGATGCTGCCCTTCCCTTGGCAGTGGCTGGGGTTCAGCCGGTACACCATGTACCAGGCCGACAACGGTGAGTTGGTGTCGCTCACGCCCAAGGACGACCAGGAGACCGAGGCGAGCGTACTGGCTGCCGTGGACCTGAGCAAAGTGAATTTCTCCCGCAACAACATCTGGCTCAACCCGGACGGTTTCACGCTGGCCCTGGTTTCGCACCTGTCGGACAACGCCCTGGCCGGCGGGAATCGCTTTGCCGTCACCCACTCGAACTTGCTGGACGATCTGTTCTGGAACCGCTTCACGCAGATCGGGCAGAAGACCACCGTGGCTCGCAAGAGGGACGCGGTCCGCGTCGAGACGTGCTGGGAACTCCCGGCCAACGCCGTGTATGGGGCTCAGCGGACTGAACGTAATACCAAGATCGAGTTCATCGACCCAGCCAAGAGCAACCAGAAGCTGCAGTCGGGCAACCGCTATCTGGCCGTGCGGGCTCAGGTGGGTAACGATGCGTCGGATGACGGCTCCACGTTCCGGTTCAACACCGGGCAGGTCCGGTTGTTCACCCGCGAGTCGGGCGGGCGCACCGGTTCGTATCATCTGGTCGGCATCGACGAACCGGAGGTGGCTCATCCCAAGGACAAAAACAAGGACTTCTATCGGCGGCTGGCCGAAGGCGAGTCCGTGGAACGCAAGGGCGGTCAGTTCGACTTCGTGTTCGAGGTGCCCAAAGAGGCCGAGCCGTGGTTCATCGAATTTCGTCGCAATGCTCGGACGGAGATCACGCGCGTGGCGGATAAGCCGCCGGCCGCCCGCGCCGCCAAGACCAAGAAGCCGGCCAAGAAGTCTGGTGGCGATGCCGCGGAGGAAGACTCCGGCGATGGCGGCGGCGGTGGCGGCCAGAGGACGAGCCAAGGCAGCACGAGTGCCAGGCCCAGGCCGAACCTGAATCGTCACGAGAACACGGATCGCGGTGCTGAGTCCCGGTCGGGTGGCCGCATCAACCGCAACTCGGCTGATCTGGAAGGATCGTTCTTCAGCAACGAGTTGCCGTTCGAGCTGACCGAGTATGTCAACAACGACGTCGAAGTTCGCGGCGACACAGTGATAGGTGGCGGCGGGCGGATCATCGCGAAGTTCAACGCCGACGATACGCCAATCCAGGGCGCGAAAACGCCGTTGCGGAAGTTTCAGGTGCCGGCGGGCAAGCATCTCTTGCATCTGAGCACGACCCGGTTACGGCCGGGCAGCACGTACGGGCAGGCCATCGACTTCGCCGGCCAGCTCAAGAATGTCGCGGTGTTCGACGAGGCCGGCAAGGAGTATCGGGCCGTCGGCGTGTGGGCGCTGGCCACCGTGGGCAGCGAGCGAATCTTCGAGTTGGTCTATTTCGACGAGACCACGCGGATGAGCGGTGCAGCGGTGCCGAGGACGGATCGGATTCGCCGCGACAACTTCACCAACAATTACTATTACTACTTTCTGTTCGAAGTGCCGCCTCGCACGAAGATCGTGCGGTTTCTGGCCGGTCGCGGCAACGGCGAGGACTTGACCCCTGCCAATCTGGTCGCCCCGGACTAGATCGATCCCACCGCACGAGCGGGTCGCGGGTTTCACCCCCGGGCGGACTCGCGAGTTCTGCAACGGTTTCTCACATCGTCGATCCGATTACGCGAATGGAGCTTTTGACATGAAGTCTCATCTGCTCATTGGCGTCGGTGCCATTGTTTTCATCGCGGTCCTGGGTGTCTCGGCCGTTTCTCGGATACCGAAGCCCAGTATGGCCGCCGCGTCTAAATATCCCGGCGAACCGGTAAGCGGCGACCCGGTCAAGCTGCCGTCGGGGCTCATGTACTACGACCTCAAGGTGGGCGATGGTCCCAGCCCGGCCGGCCCGACGAGCACCGTGCGCGTGCACTACACGGGTTGGCTGGAGCGAAACGGCAAGAAGTTCGACAGCTCGTACGATCGTGGCCAGCCGACCAGTTTCCGGCTGGACGGCGTGATCAAGGGCTGGACCGAAGGCGTGGGCTCCATGAAGGTCGGCGGCAAGCGCAAGCTCATCATCCCACCGGAACTGGGCTACGGCAAGACCGGCAGTCCGCCGAACATCCCGCCGAACGCCCGCCTGGTGTTCGACATTGAACTGCTGGGCGTGGAGTAGCAGCGTCATCACGACGGAAACGCACTGCATTTGAACAGAGTCGGCGGGGGTAAACCCCGCCGCTCGCTGTCTGGCTCACAGCTCACGGCTCATAGCTCGATCCTAAGATCGTCGGGGGCCTCCGGGGGCAGCGAGTTGGCATACTTGGCCACCTCGGGTTCGGGGACAGTCTGGAGGAGCCGCTTGATGATGGCCACCGAGTCGATGCCCTCGGCCTGGGCGGCGAAGTTGCAGGCGATGCGGTGACGCATGACCGGGATGGCTGCATTCTGGATGTCGCGGAGGCTGACCGAGTATCGGCCGTCCATGGCCGCGAAGGCCTTGGCCCCCCAGATGAGGCATTGGCCGGCACGCGGGCCGGCTCCCCAGTCCACCATCTTTTTGACGAAATCCGGTGCCGTCGGGTCACTCGGCCGCGAGGCCCGTACGAGCCGTGCCACGTACTGGATCACGTAGTCACTGACCGGCACGTGGGCGATGAGTTTCTGCATGTTGAGAATCTGCCGGTCGTTGAGCACCTTGGCCAGTTCGATGTTCCTGCCGCCGGTGGTCTCGGCCAGGATGCGTTCCTCGTCTTTCAGTGCCGGATAATCGACCCAGATGTTGAACATGAACCGGTCGAGCTGCGCCTCCGGCAGGGGGTACGTGCCTTCCTGCTCGATGGGGTTTTGCGTGGCGATGACGAAGAAAGGATTGGGCAGCGGATAGGTCTCCTGGCCGACGGTGACTTCGCGTTCCTGCATGGCCTGCAGCAGAGCGGCCTGCGTCTTGGGCGGCGTGCGGTTGATTTCGTCGGCCAGGATGATGTTGGCGAACACCGGGCCTTGGACGAAACGGAACTCGCGGCGGCCGCGCTCGGGCTCGTCGATGATGTTCGTGCCGGTGATGTCCGAGGGCATCAGGTCGGGCGTGAACTGGATGCGCTTGAACGAAAGCGTCATGATCTGGGCGGCCGTCGAGACCATGAGCGTCTTGGCCAGGCCGGGCACGCCCACGAGCAGACAGTGGCCGCGGGCCAGGATGGCGGCGAAGATCTGGTCGAAGACCTCCCGCTGGCCGATGACCACCTTTTCGACCTCGGCGATGATCAACTGGTAGCTCTTGCGGAAGCTCTCCAGAAGCACGGCGTACGATTCGCTGGCCATGGACGGACCTCGGTGAAGAGGGGCCTGGGGGCTGGGAACTGGGGCCTGGATACCACGGATTAGCGAACGTCTTTGGTTGCCGACGCTCTCGCCTTTGTGTACAGGCATCCTGCCTGCACGTGCACGCTGGAAGCGTGCACCACAACCGGGGGCGCCGGCCCCCAGTCCCCAACCACTATGAACTACTCACAACAGACTCGAGCGTGCCGAAATAATGCTCGAAAAACGCATCCGGGTCCACACGGATGGCGATTTCGTGCGGCTTGGCGGCCGCCTCGGTGCGGAAGTCCGTGTAACCCATCAGCCGCGGGCTGTGCAGTTCGACCTCCACGAGTCCAGCCTGATATTGGCAAAGGCCCGGCTCGAAGACGGCCGCGGCAGCGAGTGGGTCGTGAAACGTAATGTACGGGTGATCGCGGGACCACACGTCGGCCATTTCGCGGAGGATGGAGAGCCGACCGTGGCTGGATCGCCGACGACACTCGTCGACAGGCATGCGGCACTGCGTAGTGACGTCCAGGCCGAGACAGCGCAGGCCGGGCGGGTTCGCCCTGAAGACGATGGCCGCCGCATGCGGGTCGGTCATGATGTTCCGTTCCCTGACGCCGTAACCCGCCGGCCGGCTGACGTACACGCCGCCCATTATGACGTGGCGTTTCAAAAGTCGCGGGATCTCGGGATCCACCGCGAATAACAGGCCCACGTTGGTCAGCGGTCCGACGCTCACGAGCGTGATCTCGCCCGGACGCGATCGGATGGTCGCACGCAGGAAATCGATGGCTGCATCGGCGGCAAAGTACTCACGGTGTGGGTAACGTGACAGCACGGATTTCTGCGGCGCGTCGAGCTGCATCTGAGGCACCAGCATCGGCGTGCTCGCGCCGCTGTGGACGGGGACATCGCTTCGTCCGAACGCCCGGCAGATCGCGTCAGCCAGTTGGGCACGCACTTGCGGCTCGCCGGTCACCGTGGTGACGCCCAGCAGTTCGCAGCGAGGCTGGGCCAGCAGGTAGGCCAGCGCGAGGGCGTCATCGATGTTGGTACCGATGTCGGTGTCCAGGAGGATGGGGAGCGTGTCGGCCATGGTGTCTCCCGGCGGAAACGGGCACCCCAGCATGCCCGAGGACAGTCGTCGCGTACATGGAAGTATACCGCCGAGGGAAGGGGCGGACCCAATTCGGAAAGAATCGGCGGGGGTAAACCCCGCCGCTCGCGGGGGATCAGTCGCGGGCCGGTGCAGCGGCGGCTGCCAGGGCGTCGATGATCTGCTGACGAGTGACGATGCCGAGCATGACCACCGGCTCATCGGGCCGGCCGGCGGGGAAGACCGCCGCCAGCGGGATGCTGCCGCCGGGGGCGAGCTTGTCGATGAGCCGGCCAATCTCCGGACCGCGGGCCGTCCAGTCGGCCAGCATGGGCACGACGCCGTACTTCTCGACTGCGGCTTTGACCTCGGCCGTGTTGAACACGAACGCCGAGTTGTACTGGCAGTTGGGGCACCAGCGGGCGGTGATGTCCAACAGGACAGGCTTGCCGGCTGCCGTCAACTCGGTGAGTTTGTCCATCGAGAAGGGCACCCAGGGCAAGACTTCACCGTCGTCCGCGGCTTCTTTCCCGAGTTCGCCGCTTGCGACCTGGCGACCACTCACGCGATCGACCGCCGCTGCCGAGGCGGGCGGATTCCATTCGATTCCACGTGCCAGGCTGAAGTATCCCACGGCCAACACCACGGCCAATGCGGCGGCCATCCAACCCAGCCGGCCCGCAGGCGAGGTCTTGTACGTGATGAACGTGCCGATCATCCAACACGCCAGGCCCACGCCGGTCAGGAACACGAGCATCCAGACGACGGCCGCTCCACCGAGCTGCCCTTCGAGAATGTGCAGGAAGTAGACCACGGTGCCCATAAGCAGGAAGGCCATGGCCTGCTTGAACGTATTCAGCCAGGGCCCGGCTTTCGGGACAAAGCGCAGCCAGCGCGGATTGGCGGTCAACAGCACGTAGGGCAAGGCCATGCCCAGGCCGATGGTGTTGAACACGAGGAACACCATGGCGGGCGGCTGAGCGGTGGCCCACACCAGCACGGGGCCGAGAAACGGCCCCAGGCAGGGCGTGCCCATCACCGTGGCCAACGCACCTTTGGCGATGGATCCGGCGTAGCCCTCGCGCTCGGCTTTGACGGCCAGGTCGCCCACGCTTTGCGGTACGCCGAGCGTGAACACGCCAAAGAGGCTCAGGCCGAACGCAAACACGATACTCGCGATGGTGATGGTGAACGTCGGGCTCTGGAAGTGCTGACCCCACACCATGCCCAACGCGGTGGCCAGGATCGCCAGCACATTGAACACGATCATCATGCCCAGCGAGAAGGCCAATCCCAGCTTGAACACGCGAGCGGGAGATTCGGTGGCCTGCTGCACGAAGCTGAGCACCTTGATCGAGATGACCGGCAGCACGCAGGGCGTGACGTTCAGAATCAGCCCGGCCAGAAATGCCAGGATGAGCCACACGAGCATGGAGTGCTCTTCCTGCACGCGAGTGGCGTGGATGTCGCTGTCGAGCGTGAAGCCGCGGGAGCTTGGGGCTTGCGACGGTTCCGCTTGCCCACCCGGCGCGGCAGGCGCTGCCTGGGCAGCGGCGGCTTGGAAGATGTCCGTATGCGCAGCCGCCGGCGTCTCGTCCGCACCGGCAACAGGCACTTCGAGCGACCACTCGGCAGCGGTGGGGGGATAGCAGGTGCCCTTCTCATCATCGCAGGCCTGGTACGTCAGCACGCCCGAGAAACGAAGCGTGTTGATGGAGAGATTGCCGTCGGCCTTCACCGGCAGCGTGATGATGGTTTGACCGCGATAGACCGAGAGCTTCTGGCCGCTGGATTCCTCGATCTTGCCGGGCGGGAAGGCCGGTCGGCCGATCTCGACACCCTCGACGCGTTCGGGAAAAACGTCGGTGGGGATCAGCCCTTCCTCGAGCGGCTCGTGCGAGTTGATGTGGTATCCGGGTTCCACGTCGAACACGACCGCAATCGAGAAATCCGCACCGGGCTTGACCTTCTCCACACTGGCGACCGCTCGCAGGTTCTTCAGGTATGCGGCCTTGCCGGCCTCGACGGGCAACTGCTTGCGGGCATAGCGGAAGTCGCTCTCGTTGGCCGGCTTGACTTGATTGGCTGATGCGACGACGGGCAGGTCGATCGAGAGCGACTTGTTGCCGAGATAGCACATTTTCTTGCAGATCAGCCAATTGACGTCCACGCCGATGGTGACCGGTTCGCCGGGGCGGGCGTCAGCCGGGGCCTTCAACGTGGTCAAGAAGGTCGGTTCACCTTCGAGGATGAATGTGTGAGCATCGGCTTCGTCCACGTGCCGCCTTGGCGGCGGGAACCGCATGGGGCCGACCTCATAGCCGGGCGGCAACTTCCATTCAAATGTCGTCTCCAGGCCGCCTTCGCCGTGGTTGACCCAGTAGACGTGCCAGCCCTCGGGAACGGTGAGTCGGACAGCCAGCTCCACCGCACCGCCGGGGACGATCGCCGTCTGGTCGGCCAGAAGCTCGGCCGTCACCTCGGGCTTCTCAGCGGTGGTGGTTGTACGGCCGGAGAGCCCCGGCAGTGAGGGCAGCTGAGCGTACGCCGTGCCGGCGATCCCTGATACCGTTACAAGCAGAGCTGCCAAAAGGGCTGTGAAACCAGGGCGACGAACACGCTGCATGAGCCACTCCTCGCGAAGCTTCCCGGTATTCAGCGAGATATTTTGCTCCGGAGCGTCGGGGCAAAGCCACAAAACCGGCCGGGGCCTATTGTAGTAAATACGACGGGCCGGACCGCAATCTCGGGAACGCGCCTCGTGGTTTTGATGATCTTAGTTGTAGTCTGGCTGTAATTCCGGATCGGGCGACGGTCTCGGCGAATCCGGTAAACCCATTGAGGATTTAGAGTTGGGAATGATCTTGATCTTGGTTCCGCCTTGACGGCGTGGAGGGTCGCCTTATAATAAACCCTTAACGGACCGCGCTTGGAAACTGCGCGCGTCAGTTTTTCTTGGTCGCGATTTTGCACGGCACTCTCGCAATTTTTCCGATCCATCTGTCGGATGGTTTTGCGCGAGTGGCGGGTCGCGCGGGGAACACAGGGTCGCGTGGTCGCATGGCCGACCGCGGGTGAACAAGGAGAACGGTTCAGTTGAACGCGTTGCCGGCGCCGAGGTGCCGGCAAGGTGACCAAAGGCTGTCAAAACAGTGCATCAAGTTGCCCCTGCCTGGGGGGCGACATCGTGGGTTCATCGCACCCCACGACAGCCGGGAAGAATTGTGTCAGGGTTGCGGCCGCCCCTGCGTGCGGCGGTCGCGGGCGGCTTTGCCGACGTGAGTTTTTCAGCAGGCTTTGCGGCAGGCGACCTGTCCTGGACGAGCCTGAGGTACGGCGGGATCAACACAGTAGGAGGTGAGTTCTTCTTCCGCTGAACATCGTGATGTCTGTGCCGGGGATACTCGACTCCCCAGCCGGTCAACCGTACCTGAACTGCCGAAAACCCAACTGAACACTCGCTTGCCTGACATCATTGGCTCGGCTCGGGCCTGGTGACTGTCTTCGTCGTCCGCATGCTTCGGGCGGTCCTCTCGCGTTCCCCGTTCACTTCTCACCGCCTGGAACTCCCACACAGATTGAACGTGTAACCACGGGTTCGGGCTTGGCCGTCATCCGTTTGGCGGCGACCGGGCCGTGGTGAATTCTATAGAGGAAGGTGGCATCATGGGACCGTCTGCGATTCTGGCAGACGCCCTGTCGATGAACCTGGTGTTCTTGGCTATCGGGCTGTTGGCTGGCGGCGGGATCGTGTACGTCCTGCTGAACTTTATCGCCAAGCAGCAACTCGCGGCAGCCAGGCAGCAGGCCCTCCAGGTCATCGATGAGGCGAAAAATCAGGCTGAGGTCATTGTTGAAAAAGGCAAGATTGACGCCGAGAAAGAACGCATCGCCAAGCTGAAGGAGTTTGAGAAGCAAAGCAGTCAGATCCGGGAGGAGCTGAAAGAAGAGCAGCGGCGGCTGGAGAAGCGGGAGGACAACCTCGACAAGAAACTGGATGTGCTGGCATCCAAGGAGCGGGCGCTCGACCAGACGGAGGCCCGGCTGGCTCAGAAGGAGTCGGCTCTGGCCGCTCGTGAACAGGAACTTGACGGGATTCTGAAAGAGCAGCGGGCCACGCTGCTGAAGATCTCGGGCATGAGTGTGGAGGAAGCCCGCCAACAAGTGCTCACCCGCATCAAACACGAGGTCGAGCATGACGCCGCCGCCCTGGTGGAAAAGACGCTCGCCGAGGCTCGGGACACCGCCCAGCAAAAGGCTCGCGAGGTGATCATCACGGCCATCCAGCGCTACGCGACCGAGCACACCAGCGTAGCGACGGTCAGCACGGTGGACATTCCGTCGGACGACATGAAGGGCCGCGTGATCGGGCGCGAGGGCCGCAATATCCGCGCGTTCGAGAAGGCCACGGGCGTGGACGTGATTGTGGACGACACCCCCGGCGTGGTGGTGGTCAGCGCGTTCGATCCCGTCCGGCGGGAGATTGCCCGGCTGGCGCTCGAGCGGTTGATCATGGACGGCCGCATTCACCCGACCCGGATCGAGGAAGTGGTGGCCGACGTCTCCAAGGAGGTCGCGGCCCAGATTGTCGAGCGGGGCAAGAAGGCCGGCGTGGAGGCCAACGTGGGCGGCCTGAACCGCAAGCAGATCGAACTGCTGGGGCGGCTCAGCTACCGGACGAGCTACGGCCAGAACGTGCTGCAGCACAGCATCGAGGTGGCTTACCTGTGCCAGATCATGGCCGACGAACTCGGTCTGGATTCGGGTCTGGCTCGACGCTGCGGTTTGCTGCACGACATCGGCAAGGCCGTGGATCACGAGGTCGAGGGTGGCCACCCGCAGATCGGCGCGGACATCTGCCGGCGGTTCGGCGAGCGCGAGGAAGTGCTCAACGCGATTGCAGGTCACCACGGCGATATCGAGGCGACCAGCCCGTACACGCCGCTGGTGGCGGCCGCCGATGCGATCAGTGCCTCGCGGCCGGGCAGCCGGCGCGAATCGCTGGAACGCTACGTCAAGCGGCTCGAGCAGTTGGAAGGCATCGCGTCGAGCTTCGCGGGCGTGCAGCAGGCGTATGCCGTGCAGGCGGGCCGCGAGGTTCGCGTGATCGTCGATTCGACCAAGCTCGACGACCGCATGGCTGCCAAGACGGCGTACGACATCGCCAAGCAGATCGAGCAGCAGTTGACCTACCCGGGGGAAGTGAAGATCACGCTGATTCGGGAAACGCGCTCGGTCGAGTACGCCCGGTAAGGCCGATCGGCGGGCGGGGTTGTTCCAAGATCCCGGCCGTCCCGTGATCGGGTCACAAAAAGGTGATCGAATCAACACAGGCCGGCGAAAGTCAGCGACTTTCGCCGGCCTGTCGCGCGCCGCGACCCCATCGTCTGGGGACGGTGGTCGCGCAGGGCACGACCGCTCGTCGATGGCGAGCCTCGAAATCCGACGCCGACTGTGAGAATTTCAGATTTTGCGGAACTTGCCGTCGCCCTCATTGACGAGCTTGGTGAACCCCTTGGCCTTGAGGTTCTTGTCGCTCAGCATGGAGCGGACGGATTGGGCGGTCGAGACGTTGGGCAGCGAGATGAGCCGCTCGACCGGGTTGCCGCACTCGGGGCAGACGGTCAGCGGCGGATCGCTCATGGACTGCATGACGTCAAATGCGTCCCGGCAACGATAACAGGATTTACCCTCCGGATCTTTGGATTGATACTCATACACCGGCATGTCAGAACCCCATGATCGTTCTATGGCGATCATCCTCTGACCGTGCATCCGCTCTTGCAGGGCGGGCCGGTCTCGGACGCGCCTCGTAATCTGACCATGATATCTTCCGCCTCGCTTTCGATACAGCGGAGGCCGTGTCTCGGTGGACCTATCGCTTATACGATGCGTCGCGGGGCCGAGGTTTCGTAGGGGGCAAGTCCGGCTGTCAGCAGGGCGGCTCTGACGAAACACAGCTCTCTCGAGCGTAGATGGTCCCGTCTGATCCAGCCCGGATCCGACGTCGACGGATTCGCTGAACGCGACCGCGAACCCTCCTTGCCAAAATAGGCGCAGGTTCCTAGCCTGCCGGGCTTTTGGATCGTGGGCCGAGGCTGCCGGCGGGCTTAGAATAGGCGATTGGCGCGGGCGGGCGAAGGCCGAAGCGATCGTGGGCGGAGGCCGGTCGTTGCCGGAAACCCCGGGCCTTGAGGACTGCCGCAGTGTACCGGGCGGTCCGGCTCGCCGGGCGGTATGGAGTCCGAATCCGGCCGTTGCAATTGGGTTTATCGAGGTTATTGCGGAATGGGTTTGCTCGACGGACGCAAGGGACTGATCTTCGGCGTGGCGAACGAACGCAGCATCGCCTGGCATATCGCTCAGAGCCTCGTGGCGGAGGGGGCGATCTGCGGATTCTCGCACCTGCCGGGCGAGAAAATGGAACGGCGGGTGCGCCAGACGATCGAGCGGGGCGGCATCAAGGACCCGTGGTTGTTCCCGTGCGACGTGAGCCGCGACGAGGACATTGCGGCCGTCTTCGAGGCGGCCAAGCGCGACTTCGACACGCTCTCGTTCGTCGTGCACTCGGTGGCGTTCGCCGACAAGGAGTATCTCAAGATCGGCCGGTTCACGGACACGCCGCGACACGTCTTCACGCAAGCTCTGGATATTTCGGCGTATACGTTGATCGCCATGGCCCAACACGCTCGGCCGCTCATGACCGCCGGCGGTTCGATTCTTGCCCTGAGCTACTACGGGGCGGAGAAGGTGGTGCCGGGTTACAACGTGATGGGCGTGGCCAAGGCTGCGTTGGAGGCTTCCGCCCGGTATCTGGCCGCCGAGTTGGGGCGTTACAACATTCGCGTGAACACGCTTTCGGCCGGTCCCTGCCGCACGCTCTCGGCCATGGCCGTCGGCGGCATCGATGAGATGTTCGAGTGGGTGGAGAAGAAATCGCCCCTTCAGCGAAACATCAACACTGAGGAAGTCGGCAAGTCGGCCGTCTATCTCATCAGCGACCTGTCCAGCGGCGTGACCGGCGAAAACCTTTACGTGGACGCTGGTTACAACACCATGGGGGTGTAGAAACCCGGAGAGCTGTTGACGGCTAGCTATCAGCTCTCAGCTTTCTGCTATGAGCTCTGAGCTATGAGCTGTGAGCCAGACCGTCTTCTGTCTTCTGGCTCCTGCATTCCCTTCCCCATGTATCGGACCTTGGCTCCGGTCTGCGGTCCCTTATTTCGTGATTATCCCGGCCTGGGATTTTTCCGATATCTGGGATTGACTCGCGTGTTTGGCGGGTGTAAAAACGTCACCGTATCGTTGGCTAGACATCTCCAGGGTGGCAGCACCCTTAAGAAGGCGGAAGCAATCGGGGTCCGACACAACGCGCCTGTCTCCTCCCGTGCGGAGGGCTGGCGGCCGCATTTGGGGGAAGGTCCATGAGAAGGTTTTCCGGCGTGGTCGCGGTGGCGGCGGGTTTGCTGTTGGTCGTCAACGTGGCTTCGGCTACGACGTTGACGTTCGCGACGTTCGCCGATCCGTCCGGTAGCGCGGCCACCCCAATGTTCTGGATGAACGAAGATCTCACCCTGGTTCGGGCCGAGTACTTCGGGCCGGGCCTGACGCTCCAGGTGCCGTTCACCGGCCAGGTGTTCCACAACGTCACCTTCAAGATGCCGCAGTTGAGCATCGATGACACCGGCGCATCCGGCCCCGGCTGGATCCAGTTCAATGACGGCGTCGACGCGCTGATGACCATCACCTTCCAGTCGGCTCGACTGACCGAGTTTGGTTTCGGTGCCCGCAATCGCCCCACCGACCCCAACAACGTGAACATCATCTATCACGGCCTGCCGGTTGTGCCGGATCTGAGCGAGGAGTCGTTTGCGTTCAGCTTCACCAATTTCAACGAGATTGGGTTCGGCTGGATCACGACGACGGCCTCGTTCACGTCGTCGGCCATTCCCGAGCCAGCTACGGTCGTGTTCCTGCTCGTGGGCGGCCTGGCTCTGATCCGCCGCCGGTAATCGCCGGCCCCATCAAACGAGAATCCCACCGGCACCAGCGTTCGGACAAGGACGCTGGTGCCGGTTTTTCTTTCGCCCATGGTCTTGGGAGCGATCAGACGGCCCGTTCCGAAGTCCACGACAGAACATTGTTCGCTCGCGGGCCGAACGCTATGCTCTCGCACGGAATCAGCCAGATAAGGAGAGCCGGATGCCGTTCAGGGACCTGCAGCAGTTCATCGCCGAGTTGGACAAGCGCGACCAGCTTCGTCGCGTGCGGGCCGAGGTGGACCCGGTGCTGGAGATCACGGAGATCGCCGACCGGGTGATGAAGTCGCCCAGCCCGGAGGGCCTCGCCGGGGCGCCGGCGACCGATCCCGTGCACGGCGGGTGTGGCGGACGTGGTTTGCTCTTCGAGCGAGTGCGCGGCTCGTCCATGCCGGTGGCTATCAACCTGTTCGGCAGCTACGCCCGCATCAAGCTGGCCCTGGGTTGCGACGATCTGGAGGCGCTGGCCGCCCGCGTTCAGCAACTGGTCAAGCCCGAGATGCCTGCATCGCTGCTGGCCAAGATGAAGAAGCTACCCGATCTGGTCAAACTGGCCGGTTACGCGCCCAAGGTCGGAAGAAGAGGTATCTGCCAGGAGGTGGTGGAGAAGGAGCGGGCGAGTCTGCACGCGCTGCCCATTCTGCAATGCTGGCCGCACGACGGCGACTTGGCCTCGGAACCGCCCGAGCCGGACGGGCGTCCCACGCATGCCGGCGTGGTGGAAGCTCCGGGGGCCGAAGGCCGCACGGGTCGCTACATCACGCTCGGCGGCGTCTACACGAAGGATCCCGAGACCGGTGACCGCAACGTGGGCATGTACCGCGTGCAAGTCTTCGGCGAGAAGCTCGCGGCCATGCATTGGCATATGCACCACGACGGGGCCCGGCACTATCGCAAGTGGGCGGCTCGAGGCGAAGCCATGCCGGTGGCCATCGCACTGGGCGGCGAGTCGGTGCTGCCGTATGCTGCGACGTGCCCGCTGCCGCCGGGTGTGAGCGAATTGCTGTTCGCCGGCTTCCTCAATGACGGGGCGATCGAACTGGTGCCCGCGGTCAGCGTGCCCCTCGAAGTGCCCGCCAACGCCGAGATCGTCATCGAGGGTTGGGTCGATCCCAAGCAACGCTTCATCGAGGGGCCATTCGGCGATCACACCGGCTTCTACTCGTTGTCGGGCACGTATCCCGTGCTGCGAGTGACCGCCATCACGCACCGCCGCGACCCCGTTTATCCCGCGACCATCGTGGGCAAGCCGCCCATGGAGGACTACTACCTGGGCAAGGCGACCGAACGCATTTTCCTGCCGCTGCTGCAGATGATGGTCCCCGACGTGATCGACTACGACCTGCCGCAGTTCGGCGCGTTTCACAACTGCGTCTTCGTCAAGATCCGCAAGGAGTACCCGTACCAGGCTCGCCGGGTGATGAGCGCCCTTTGGGGAGCCGGTCAGATGTCGTTCTGCAAGATAATCGTGGTGGTCGACGAAGACGTGGACGTTCACAACGAGCAGGATGTGCTGTTTCATGTGGGAGCCAACGTGGATCCGCGCCGCGACGTGGTGATCGTGGACGGGCCGCTCGACATTCTCGATCACGCATCGCCCGTCGAAGGAGCGGGCAGCAAGATGGGCATCGATGCGACGCGAAAGATCGCCGGGGAAGGCACCATCAGGCGATGGCCGGCGGAACTCGAGATGAGCGAAGCGATCAAGCAGCAGGTGACCCGCCGCTGGCCAGAGCTGGGGATCGACTGAAAAGAACGACGCGGCGACGCGGTGAGAAGAGAAACAGAAGATGGGAAGCGATTCGGAGAGTAGGCGTCACGACGAGATTGCGCTGGTGTGGGATTCGGCGCGGTTGGCGTCGCCGCACACGCAGGAGGACAAGAGCCGGCGCGTGCAGCGCATGTTCGATGCGATCGCTCCGACGTACGAATGCGTCAACACGATCTCGAGCGCGGGTCGCGACCGCTACTGGCGACGCGAGATGGTCCGCCTGGCCGAGGTTCGACCTGACGACATTCAGCTCGACATTGCTTGCGGCACGGGCGACGTGGCCCGCACGTTTGCGGAGGCGGCCGTGCGTCCGCGCCAAATCATCGGAGCCGACTTTTCGGCCAGCATGCTGATCCTGGCGGCAGGGCGACCGATTGCAGGCGGTTCGTTCGTCCAGGCCGATGCGTTGCGGCTTCCCTTCGCCGACGCGAGCACCACGCTGGTTACATGCGCCTTTGGTATCCGCAACTTTCAGGATCTGGCGACGGGCCTGCGGGAAATGCACCGCGTGCTGAAGCCGAACGGCCGGGCCGTCATCCTGGAGTTCTCCTTGCCGCAGGCCGCGTGGCTTCGGGGTTTGTACCTGTTCTATATTCACCGCCTCATGCCCACCATCGCCACCTGGATCAGTCGGGACCGAAGCGGGGCCTATCGCTATTTGCCGCGGTCGGTGGTAAGCTTTCCTTGTTCGGGTGAAGTTGTGTCGGCCTTGCACGCGGCAGGATTCGAACGCGCGTCGGTCCACCCCCGAACGTTTGGAATCGTGTCCATTTACGTGGCGGTCAAGGCGTCCTGATGTGGCGCGGGGCCGGCCACATCGCTTGAGGCTCCGTGCTCGAGGTTGCGGCCGGTCGGGTTTTCACGACCGCCGCGTCACACTGCCGGAGTCGGCGCAAGTTCGGAACGCGTGTCGATGCCCAAACTGGTCAAACCCGTTCTTCGGGCCATTGAGCATCCCCGGCGGGAGACGCATCGCCTGGTCCGCAGCCTGTGGCGGACGGCGATCGGGGCCAGCGACGAAGCGGCCCCGCGAGACGTATGGCGCTGGACCGCGCCGAAGTATCGCTGGCGCACGGTCATTCTTCTGCTGGTCAACGCACTGCTGTTTGCCGGCTTGGGCTTCTTTGCGTTCTGGCTGCGCACCGGGGCGTACGGGCCGTTTTCCGAGGAAAACTATTGGCACGCGTGGTGGGAGGTTTTCGATCCCACGACGGAACGCCAGGTCACGCTGCTGGACTTCCTGCTTCGGCCCATCCCGGTGGACCAGGTCCCCATCATGACCATCGTGCTGGGACTGGTGCTGGCGTCGATGACCGCCATCCCCATCCTGGTCTCGATGCTGTACCGGTTCCCGTTCGCACTCATCTTCACGGCGATCATCTGCTTCGTCGCGGTGTTTCCGTGGTTGGCGATCACGGTCACGCTGAGTTGCTTCATCGCACGGTGGCGGCCGTTCCGTTTCAGCTTTCGTTTCGCCACCGCGCTGCTGTCAATGCTGCCGGTGATCGTGTACTACGTGCTGGCCACGCGAGGCAGCGACCAAGCGCTGGAACACCTCACGCCGGTGCAGATCGCCAACCTCTATCTGCCGTGGGTGTTCGCCATCATCGCCGCTTGCACGGTGATGGGCATCGTGTTGGGCATCGCCCGGCTGGTGAACGACCGACCGGGTGCCATCGCGCCGCTCATGGCCGTGCTGTTCGTGCTGCCGATCGCCATTTTCGAAGTGAAGGTGGGCCAGGATGAGCTGTATTACCGGTTGATCGAGCACAAATTCGGGCCGGGCTCGACGACGCACTTCGTCGATCAGATCGATGCGTCACAAACCATCGAGCAGATCGCTCGCAAGCGGCGGGAGATCGGAGCCGACCAGCACCTCAGCCAAACGGCCATGGAAGAGCACGTCCGCCGGCTTCTGCAGGGTCAGTCCGGCGAGCTGCGCGAAGACTGGAACGAGGTGATTTACACGGGCTATGCGGCGTGCGCGGAGCAGCAATACGAGGCGGTGACGGCTTGTGATCGCTTCCTGGCCAAGTACCCGACCAGTACGTACGTGCCCAACGTGTTGTATCTCAAGGGCCGCGCCCTGGACATGCGCATTGACCGGGATCTGTTCCGCCGCAAGGGGATTCTGCGTCACTACGAGGACTTCCCCAATATGGCGTCGGCGGATACGTGGGAGATGCTGGCTCGCCGTTATCCGGATTCGCCGCTGGCCAGCGTGGCCATGCATCGGCTGGCGATTCTGCGAGTGCGGGCCGGCCGTGTGGATGAGGCGGTGGCTATCCTGCGCGAGCTGGTGGATCGCTTCTCCGGCGGCGGGCCGCAGACCACGCAACCGGAGCAGGTCAAGAGCGTCTGGTCGCTGTTGGCCAAACGACCGGGCCCGGTTTCGCTGGGCACCGCTCCGGCCGAGGTGGCCATGCAAGGCCGCAAGCTGCTGGCGCTGATCGAGTCGAACCGGGACCCTCAACAGGCCGACATGGCGCTTCGCACGCTGATGAGCTTCGATCCACGCGACGCGATGTACGTGCGCAACCTGAAGCAATTGCTCCGGGATATTGAAACGAAGTATCCGCTGACGCTCTTGCGGGACAATCTCGAGGTGTTGATTGCCGCGGCAGAACCGTCACAGAGCTTGAAGATTCGGGCCCTGGAAGCGTGCGTGGCGAAGCTGGCTAGTGAGCCGGACAGCGACGCGTATCCGCAGGCCCGCTACGAATTGGGCGTGGCGTATCAGGCGGACAACCGACCTGCCGAAGCGCGGGCGGTGTTCGAGGCCATCGTGGTTCAGCGCGCGTCCTCGCCGTGGGCGCTGGAAGCACAGCGGCAACTGGCTGAGATGGGCATGATGCCGGATCGGAATCGGTAGTTGGGGAAGGCTTGAGGCTTGAGGCTTGAGACTTGAGGGGGCGTTGTGGTGCAGGCAACCTGCCTGCACACGTGCACACTGGAGTGTGCATCTGGCGTGTGAGGATGAAAGTGCGACCAAGAGGAGGTGGGAAGACCGCATGACCATCCGGAACATCGTCGTCGGGATCACGGGCGCGAGCGGCGGTCCGTATGCCGTGCGGTTGCTCGACTGTCTGGATGCCGCGGGCGTGACCGTGCATCTGGTGGTCTCGTCCTACGGTCAACGGCTCTTGGCCGACGAGTGCGGCATCCGGAACCTCGACGCTCAATCATTGCTCGGGCGCCCGTCCACGCGGTTGAAGCTGCACCATTATCGCGACCTGGGCGGACCGCTGGCCAGCGGCTCGTTCCTCACCGAGGGCATGGTCATCTGCCCCTGCAGCAGCAACACGCTCGGCTCGGTGGCCTCGGGCCTGGGCGACAATCTCATCTCCCGCGCGGCTCAGGTCACGCTGAAGGAGGCTCGCAGACTGATCATCGTGCATCGCGAGATGCCGTTGAGCCACATCGACTTGTCCAACATGCTGCGGTTGCAGGCGGCCGGGGCCATCATCTGCCCGGCGAACCCCGGCTTTTATATGGCACCCAAGACCATCGGCGACTTGGTCGATTTCGTCGTGGGCCGCGTCCTCGATCTGCTCCACGTGCCACACACGCTGAACGTTCGCTGGTCATAGCGCCGTTCGGGCTCAGCGCGGGGCGGAACCGCGAGGGCTCATCGACGCGCGCCCGCAGGTCGTCCAGGCGGCACCGGCATGGCAAACTCGCCAGCATCCCGCTAAGATTTCAGCATGGCTGAGATCCTGGAGGCAAGCAGCTTCTTGCGGCTGATCGGCCGGTGGGGCGAGATGATCAAGTTCGCCCACTCGGTGTTCGCGCTGCCGTTCGCGCTCATGGCGGTGTTTCTGGCCGCGCGCTCGGCGTGGCTGGCGGGCGACGCGCCGGGCCCGTATCCGCGGGCGGGGCAGTTGGCGCTGGTCGTGGTTTGCATGGTCGCGGCTCGTTCGGCGGCGATGACGTTCAACCGCATCGTGGACGCGGCGCTTGACGCCCGCAACCCGCGGACGGCCGGGCGCCCGATTCCCGCCGGGACGATCACCCGCCGACAGGCCATCGTGTTCCTGCTGGCGGCATCCGGCCTGTTCATGCTGGGGGCGGCCGGGTTTTATTGGTTCTACGCCAATCCGTGGCCGATCATCTTCGCCGTGCCCGTGTTGGCCTACCTGTGCTTCTACTCGTATACCAAGCGTTTCAGCCGATGGTCGCATTTTGTGCTTGGTAACGCGATCGCGATTTCGCCGGTGGCGGCGTGGCTGGCGATCCACCCCGCCTCGCTTGGCTGGCCCGCCCTGTTGCTCATGGGGGCGGTCACGCTGTGGATCGGCGGCTTCGACGTGATCTACGCTTGTCAGGATATCCAGATCGATCGCGCCGAGGGGTTGTTCAGTCTTCCGGCGCGGATGGGACCGGCGGCGGCACTGTGGATCACCCGCGCCGCACACGCCGTGACGGTGGTGTTGCTGGCGGCCATGATCCCGGCGGCCGGATTGGGAGGGCTCTACACCGCCGGCGTGATCATCGTGGCCGGGCTGCTGGTCTACGAGAACGCGCTCGTGCATCCGGACGACTTTTCGCGGGTGAATCTGGCGTTCTTTACCGTCAACGGCGTGATTAGTCTGTTACTGGGCGTACTGACGATCGCCGATTGCCTTCTCTTGTCGCAGCACGCGCGGTAGCACTGCGGGGCTGCCGCCGCGAGCACGAGCAGGTGAGATCGCATCCGTACTATGCCTGAACCTCTTCCCGTCAGCGGCGAATCCCTTCGAGTCCGAAGCGTCCGGCGACGCCGGAGCCACGATCGGACGGCCATCACGTTGCTGCTGTTGCTGGCGATCGCGGTCTTCACCGGCGGGATCACCTGGGGCTTGCCGTCGCGTGAGACGGATCGGTTCCTGTTTGGAAGCCGGCCGTCGTGGTCGGGGCAGGAGATCCTCTCGCTCGCCGGGGAGCGTCGCTCCGACGCGAACGTCGGCGCCGACGTCGATCGCGACCCGTTGACCGACCGCGACCGCCTGGCCGATCCTTTCGGCAAGATCCCGCTCAACGGCACCGACCGGCAGCGGGCCGAGATCGTTCGGCGATACCGTCTGTTCACGTATCAGCCGGACGAGATGGTCACGTTGATGTCGCTGGCCCAGATGCGGCCGGGCCAGGGCGATTGGGACCCGCGGCTGTACCAGTACGGCGGCTTGTGGATCTACCCGGTGGGCGGGCTGTTGCGCCTCGGCTCGGCCGTGCGGCTCGTTCAGCTCACACCCGATCTGACGTATTACCTCGACCATCCCGCGGCTTTCGGACGGTTCTACGTGGCGGCCCGCTTGTACGTGGTGGCCTGGGCGGTGGTGGGAGCCTGGGCGGTGTTTGCACTCACGCGGCGCCTCACCGGCGGCTCGATACTGGCTCCCTGCATCGCGTGTTTCTGCTACGTGATGATGCCCGGTGTCGTTAACATGTCGCACGAGGCCAAGCCGCATCTGCCCGGGGCGGTGTTGATGCTGCTGTCGATCCTGGCCGCCGTGCGCTACGTGCGGACGGCCGAGCACGTCTGGTGGCTGCTGGCCGCCGTGCTGGCGGGCTTGTCGGTGGGCATGGTGCTGACCGCCTGGCCCGTGCTCGCCGTGCTGCCCTTGGCGATTCTGCTGGTTCGACAGGAGTGGCGATCTCGTCTCCACGCCGGCGCGTGGGGCGTGGGGCTGGCCGTGGTGGCCTACTTCGCGACCAACCCGTACGTGCTCATCCATCTGTTCGATAACCGCGGGCTGTTGGCGTCCAACCTGGGGAACACGCGGCGGATGTTTCAGTTCGGCCTGTCGGGCGATGCCGTGATCAACGCCGTACGGTTGCTCGCCGAGGCCGCCTCGCCCACGTTCGTCGTTCTGGGCGGGCTGGCGATGTGCGCCCTGATCGTCGCGGCGCTGCTTCGCCGGACGTGGGCCACGCGTCACGCAGGTTGGCTGGTGATCGCCCCGGCGCTCCTGGCCGCAGCGCAGTTCACGGTTTTTGCCGGAGGTCAGCCCGCCGAGTATGCGCGGTTCGGAATCTTCCCGGCCATCGTGCTGATGATGGCAGCGGTGGTGGGCAGTTCTCTCGTGTTCCAGCGGTTTGAGTGGCGGCCAGAGATTCTGGTCGCCCTGGGCCTGGCGGCGGCGATTCCCGGCAGCCGTTACTATGCCGGGTTCGTCAGCGATGCCTCGCAGCCGACGTCGCGGACGCTGGTTGCCGCGCGGGTTGCGGCTCACCGACCGAATGCGGATGGCACGGTCGGCGTGTTCGCCGAACCCGCACCCTATGCCGTGCCGCCGGTCAACCTGTTCAGCGGGCCGGTGCTTTTGCTTCCGGCCGACTATGATCCCGCGGCAGATCCCGATGCTCCCGACGTCGTGGTCCGGACCGTGGATCGGCCCGAATCGCCGCCCGCGGACGCATGGGCATCGCGGTACGCGTGGGAGCTGGTCGAGAGTGTGGATGGGGCTGCGCCCATGCAATGGGCCGCCAAGCCGTTCATGGTGTTCTACCGGCGGACGGAGTGATCGCGCCGATCATGCGAATCAGTTGTGGCACAACCTGGGCGAAAAGGTGGCCGCTCGAACAGGCGGTGGACCTCGTTGTACGAGCGGGTTACTCGGCCATCGACCTGACGTTCACCGGCGAGGCCGAGATGGACGCGGCTCTCGCCGTCATGCGGCAGAACGCATTGGCGATCAACAGCGTGACCGTCGAGTGGCCCGGCCACGAGTCGAGCGACTCGCTCTTGTTTCGGGCATTGAACTGGAGCCGTAAAGCGGGCGTGTCCGCGTGGACCGTGGTGACCGGCGAGCGACGGCAGGGCTCGATCCAGGAACTGGCAAGCCGGTTGCAGTGCGTGCTGGCCGCCTGCGCCGGCATGAACTGCGCGGTGATCAATCGGTTGGGGCGTCGCATCGAGCAACTGGAGGATTTTCGGGAGCTGTTCGTCCGCGTGGCCGACCCGCGCTTGCGTGTCGTGATCGACACGTTCGAGTTCCACCGGGCCAGCGTGGATCCCCGCGCTGCGGTGGACGAACTCGCCGACCGGGCGGATCGCCTGATCCTGGCCGACGCCATCGGCTGCAGGCAGGTGCCGCTCGGCGAGGGAGAGATGAACGTGGCATCGATTCTTGCCCATGCACGCGATCGCGGCGGCATCAACAGCTTGAGCCTGGTGCCGCAAGTGACTTCCGCGTCGAATGCCGTGGAAGAACTCGCCGCCGAACGGCATCGTTTGGAAGCACTGTGCGCGGCAATATGATACGTTTGCTGGGGGGGACTGGGGCTAGGGCTTGGTGAATGAACAGGAAGACGCGAGCTCCAGTCACGAGGCCGTGATTCAGTCATTCGTCATTTGGATTTCGTCATTCCGCCGCTCAAAGAGCGGCGGCCGGGGTGGAGAAAGATGGGTTCGATCAACGGCAGCCTCGACGATATCTTCCGCAAGGTGCGGGACGGCGAGCGGCTGAGCTATGAAGATGGCCTTCGACTTTATGCATCGCCCGACATTCATACGCTCGGCGAGATGGCCAACTACGTGCGCGAGCGTCTCCACGGGCGCAAGGCGTACTACAACATCAACCGGCACATCAATTACACGAACTACTGCGTCCTGCGGTGCAAGTTCTGCTCGTTCTATCGGCCACTTCCGAAGGATGGAGAAACCACTACTTCGTTACCGGTCGCGGGGCAGAAGCCCGCTTCTGACGGCGGCTACGATTTGAGCGTGCCGGAAATCGTCGAGCAGGCCCGGGCGGCTCACGCGGCCGGGGCGACGGAAGTGCACATTGTTGGCGGACTGCATCCGCGTCGTCCCTTCGAGTACTACCTCGACATGTGCCGCAGCATCCGCGAGGCCTGTCCGGGTTTGCACATCAAGGCGTTCACAGCCATCGAGATCGTGCACTTCACACGGATCAGCCGGCCGCGGCGCACCATTCGCGAAGTGCTGATCGCGCTGAAGGAGGCGGGGCTGGGCAGTCTGCCCGGCGGCGGGGCGGAGATCTTCGACGATCGCGTGCATGCCGAGGCGTTTCGCAACAAGGTTGGCGAGGCGGGCTGGTTCGACGTTCATCGCGAGGCGCATTCGCTCGGTATCTTCAGCAACGCGACCATGTTGTACGGCCACGTCGAGACGCCGGCCGAGCGCATCGGTCACCTGATCAAGCTGCGCGATCACCAGGACGTGTCGCTGCGCGAGCGTCCGGCTCACTTCAATTGCGTGATTCCGTTATCGTTCATTCCGGAAGGCAGCGAGCTGGCTCATCTGCCGGGCCCCACGGGTCTGGATGATCTCAAGACGCTGGCGATCTGCCGGCTCATGCTCGACAACATTCCCCACATCAAAGCTTTCTGGATCATGCAGTCGCCCAAGCTGGCCCAAGTCAGTCTGGATTGGGGCGTGGATGATCTCGACGGCACGGTGGTTCATTACGACATCACCAAGCGGGAGGGCGGCGGCACGACGCATCAGGAGTTGACCGTCGATCGCATTCGGCGACTCATCCGCGCCGCAGGCTGCGAGCCCGTGGAGCGTGACACGCTCTATCGTCCGGTTCGGCGCAGCAGCGCGACGACGCAGTAACGCCGAACCCCACCACGCAGCACACCCCTCAGTCAAGTGTCGGGCTTACAGCTTATAGCTCATAGCTTACAGCTCTCAAAAGAAAGGAGACCGGCGATGACAAGGCCAGCGCCGATCTCCCTCCTGAATGCCGCGGGGTAAGGGTTACTGCGTATGATACCAGGTGGAACCGTTCCCCGACCCGTCAGGTCGCAGTTCCACCACCGAGCTCCCCCTCCAGTTCCCGTGCCCCGACGTCTGTCTGCACCCCAACACCAACGAACCTCTGCAAACGCTTCTTTTCCCGGGCGTGTGCCGTCAGGCCGTTTCGCTTCCTGCCTGCACCGCGGCCGTAACGGATGTCGGCATCGCGGCGACAGGCCTTCCTCCAGCCGGCCCAGAGGAGGCACTTACCACCGGAAAGCAACCGAAACACCAATACTGTCGAATCCCAAAATGCAACCGGAGCGAATGGCTGCCCGCGATCGCGGGGGGAAATGAACAACCGCCGTCTCGATCCTCACGAACTGACTGGCTCCGCACGACAACGGCCGCGGCGACCGTACAAACCGCCGCATCAAGTTCACTCCAATTATTCCGGACACCAAGCGTAAGACAAGAGGCCGAAATCCGGACCGACAAAAAAACTGCTCTATCGACCCGTTTTAATGAAAGGTTGCATCGGTGCAAAACGTCACCCGATGCGTGCCCCCGATTCGGGTCACCGTCCCTGGGCAGTGATGCTCGCGCCGGTCACCCGCACCACGCCGGTGTTCAGATTCCATTCCAGCTCTTGCCCGCGCCAGGAGCCCGGGACCGCGCCCGTCTTTTCGTCGATGTCGGCAGCCCAGGCCGGTAGTTGCGGCGAGCCTTGAATGCGTATCAAACCCGTGCCGCTGTCGTACGTGACCAGTTCGCCCTCGACGGCCCGGTTGTTCTCCTGCATGCGGACGCGGTGCGAGGCCTGGAACGACTTCAGCTCGGTCGCCGACGACAGCGACGAGGATTCCTGCGAATCGCGGTTTCGGTTGCGGGCGAACTCCACCACCAGGTTCTCGCAGGTGAGTTCGGCCCGGCGCGATTTCAGCGAGGCCAAGCTGCGTGGATCGATCTTCATGGCCGCCGCGACCTGGTCGGGCATGGCCACCTCGGAGCCGGCCACGTGCTTCATGATCACGCGGTTGTCGAGCACGGCCACGCAGCGGCGATTCAAGTAGGACATCGAGTTTTGCCATGTGAACACGGTCTGGCTGGGCCCGCTGCTGCGCAATGAGCCCACGGCCGCGGGAGCCAAGCCGCTTTGCGGCGGAGTGGCGGTAGGGCGGCCCTCAGGCATTCGGTAGTCCAGCACGAGCAGATTGCCCGCGCCCTCCACCACCATGTGCTCGTTGTTCAAATCCACGGTAATGCGCGGTCCGTTGATCCGCACGAAACTCAGCAGCTTCTGATCCTCACGCGACGGCTCCTGGGCCTGCGGCTGCAGCGCGTCGGGCATGATGGCGGCCATGATGCCCGAGAACGGCCCGAACTGCCGTGCGGGTTTGGCATACTCGCTCGAGGCTACCACCGCATCGCCGATGGCGTGGATGTGGATGAGCCGCTTGCGAATGCCTTTGGAAATGGAGGCTGCCGACGCGCTGGATTCCCCCTTGTCGCGATCGCGGATCAGATCGATCACTTTGCCGGCGATCCACCGGGAATCGGGCCCTTCCTCGGCCGGACGCGAGGCGGTCTTGTCTTCCGGCACGTTTTCGAATCGGAGCGTCAATTCGCGGCAGTCGAGAATCGTCCCCTCGGACACGGCACGCACCGCACCGCTGAACCGGCCGATGTTCTGCTGTCCGCGGAAGGACATGCCTTCGCGCCAGGTGATCACGACGGGCACGGGTTCATCCACGCGCCGGCCGGAGAAATCCTGCTTGGTGAAGAATCGCAGCACGCCTTCGCCCGGCACTTCCGCCGTCTGATCGCTCAGCCGGAAGTTCACCTGCGGGCCACGGATGTAGAAGTCGGACATGGCCACGTGGGCCGGCGATTCCTTGCTGCCCATCACCAGCGCTCGCGAGATTTGCTGATCGTCGTCAAACGCGCAGTCGAGCACGTCCGCGCCCACGTCCACCTGTTCATCGGCGTCGCGCACGGCGATATCCCCGCGGGCGTTCAGCGTCCGCACGATGATTCGCCGGCGGGATTCCAGCTTCTGCTCGATGGCCTTCCACGCTTCGGACTCGGGCGTGTAGCCGCAAGCCTGGGCCGCCGTTGCCAGCCGCTCGCGCTCCTGCGGATCGACCGGCTTGGGCAGCGATTCGAGCGTGACGATCATCTGGTCGGACGCGCGAATCTCCTGCTTGCCCTGGCGGGCCACGACGTTGCCGCTGGCCTTGCCGATCCGCGGCACGTTGCGGCCCGTATCGTCGGTGGTCATCTCCACTTCCAGGCGATCGCAGGTGATGACACTTTCGTCGTTGGCCATGCGAACGTTGCCCTGGGCGAGGAGGCTCTCGGCTGCCACGCCGTGCTCGCCTTCGACCGGTTCAGCCTTGGGCGGGGCGAAGACGATGTCGATTCGATCCGCCGCCATGCTCTGGCCGGGCTGATCAAACGACACCTCGCCACGGAAAACCGCGGATTTCAGGTATTCCTTGCCGCCGGCGATGCCCGGCGTCTTTCCGAATCCTTGTGTCTGGCTCGATTCCAAAGGCGCGAAGTGCACTTCCACGCCATGCTTCCAGGTGATGGTGATTCCGTCCCTGTCGTGCTCGGTCTTCTTGGCCGCGCCATGTTGTCGGGCCAGTTTGGCCAACTCGTTTCGGATGCACTCGTCCTGGGCTTCCCGCTCTTGGGTGGTCCTGGCATCAGTCATGCGGCCAGGGCCTTCGACGCGAGCGATGCCGTTCTTGCGATCGAGAAAGATGCGCTCGCCCGCCAGTTGGCGATCGGCGTCAGCTTGCAACGTCACGAGACGCTCGGCGTCGCCGAACAGCCATACTTCCTGCGTCTCGTCGCGATATTCGAGACGACGGCAGGTGGCATCGCCGGACTCGCGATCGTGCAACTGAAGCGGGTTCCCTTCCGCGATCAGGTGGAAGCGACTGCCGGTGGCCGGCTGAGTCTCGGTCGCTTCGACGGGCGTTACGACCAACTCGCCGCTCCATCGCAATACCAGCGTTGAATCCGCCTTGACCATTCCACCGGCCGCAGACGGCGGCGCTGCTGTTGGTGCATCATGCGGAACCGGCTTGGCCGCGATGGGGCCCGCGACAGACCGCCCGCCGACGGCCGGATTGGGCGTGGCGCGCTTTTCGCCGCGTCCCGCCGCGCTTTTCCTGCCGGCGGCCGTCGGGGCATGCTCGACCGCCGAGCGCTCCTGCGAGCCGAAGTCGCGCAGCATTTCGAGCAGCTCGGCCTTCATCCGGCCGACCACGCGCAGGCCCTGCCGCTGCTCGGCCACGATTCCGCCGCGGAAGACGATCCGATACGTGTCGATGCGGTCTTTGTCGAGCGGCTCTTCGGTGTCTTCGAGATCGGCCAGCGTGATGGTGGGAATGCGCTCGCCGTCGCCGGCACTGTCGGCTTCCTCATCCGCGGCGACGGGCTCGTCCTCGAGCACCACCGGCCGGTCCGCAAGGGCGGTCTCGATATCAACCTCTTGCGCCGCGAGTACCGCCGCCTCCGCGTCCTTCTGCGCGCCGCCGATGCCCAGGTGCATCAGGCTCTTCATCTGAACGATCGCTCGCTTGCCTTCGGCGATGCGGAGCAGCTTGATGCGGCGATTCGCTTCGTTCCACACCAGCGTCAGCCCGCGCCCCTCGATGGTGGCGTCCACGCTCTGGACCAGCAACGGCCCGTCCGTGTGCAGTCGAGCCAGGTCGAGGTCGAACGAGACGTCGTCCATCCAGACTTTGGTGATCGCGTCCGGATGATCCTCGGGCTCGGCCAGTTCGGGATTGGCCTTGCGCCATTCCGGCTTGGTGCGGTCGATAGACAGCTGCACGTTCCCGACGAGCTTGCCGCGCTTGGGGTTGTAGTTGTTCCGGTCGTCGCGCTGGACGACGATGTGGCCCTCATCGGCGCGGACGTACGCCAACTGTCCGCCCGGCAGCAGGACGCGGGCGGTCGGCTGCGTGACGTGAAACTCCGTGTCGCTCAGCGGATTGCACTTGGTGGCCTGGAAGACGATGCGGGCTTCGCCGTCGGGGTTGAACACGCGGATCATGAAGCCGTCGCCCGGCTGGATCTCGGCGCCGCGATAGGCGAACGTGCCCGTGGGCTGACTGCTCGGGCGGGTCTGCAGGAGGTTGACTCTCGGCCCGGATTGTCCGGACGACCGGGCCGTGGGGACCGTCGGGCTGTTGTCCAACCACACGGAGGCCAGGAAGGCAGCGCAAGCCAACCCGAAGAACGTCAGGATCAAGACGATTTTTTTGAGCACGAAGTCAGTCCTCCGAACCGCGGGGCTCCCGCCGGGCCGCGGCGTGGGGCCGGGCGGCGGAGTCCGCGTTCAGATCTCGATCACGAGTTCATGTCCGGGGTCATACTCTACCAGCCCGCCGCACGAACCGCTAACGGTCGGCCCCGATGTGGCGGAGGGCGTCGGCCCACAGGCCCTCGCGGCGGAGCAGGTGTTCGACGGCATCGCGGACGGCGCCGTGGCCGCCGGGGCGCGGCGTCACAAACTTCGCCAACTGAAGCACTTCCGGCGCGGCGTTGGGCACCGTGATGGGGTAGGCGACTCGCCGCATCACTGGTGCGTCCAGCAGATCGTCTCCCATGTAGGCCGTCTGGGAACTGTCTACACCGGCGGCTTCCAGAAGGTTCTGAAGGCCGGGCAGCTTGTCCTCGGCTCCTTGCGAGATGAGCGTGATGCCCAGCATGCGGGCTCGGGCCAGCGCGGCAGGGGAGTTCTTGGAGGTCAGCAGGGCGACCTGACGGCCGACCGCCTTCCACATGGTCAGTCCCAGACCGTCCTGAATGTGGAACGCCTTGGTCTGCCGCCCGGTGTCGTCAATGAAGATCCGGCCGTCGGTCAGGACTCCGTCCACGTCCAGGATCAGCAACTGGATGCTCGGTTCGTTCAACGGTCGTTTCCGGCAAATGGGCCTCGTTTGCCCGGTCCTGCCGCCTCGGCCGGCCGGGCCGACCAGTATGGCTGGGCGCAGGATGGACTGCAAGAAGCCTGACTGATGCGGGGGGCGGCCATCAGGTCCGGTGCTGCGGAGGCGGGCATCTTGCTCGCCTGGGGGCCAGAGAGGCGGGCGAGACGCCCGCCCCCCCGAGTGCCGGTTATCTCTCGTCGGGCTTGAAGACAAACGCGTAGTCGGCCGGCGTGTAGTCGAGAATCTCGCTCGGCTTGAAGTAGAGGTTGATTTCGAAGGCGGCGGTCTCCGGCGCGTCGCTGCCGTGGACCAGGTTATACGTCCGGCTTGAGCCGAAGTCGCCGCGGATGGTGCCCGGTTCGGCCTCGTACCCGAAGGTCTTGCCCATCAGCTTGCGGCAGATGCTGATGGCGTTGGGGCCGGCGATCACCATGACCACCACCGGTCCCGACGTGATGTACTCGATGAGCCCGGGGTAGAACGGCTTGCCCTTGTGCACCGCGTAGTGCTGCTCGGCCAGTTCGCGAGTGATCTGCATGAGCTTCATGGCTGCGATCGTGAGGCCCTTCTGCTCGAATCGCTGAATGACCGTGCCGATCAAACGCCGCTGAACGCAATCGGGTTTCAGAATGATGAGTGTCCGCTCCACGCAGAGTCTCCTTGATGATCGACAAAGCTTTGCGACGCAGGCAGATGGCCTGCACAGGCAGGCGGGAAGCCTGCACGACGACTGAAGACAGCCCACCGCCGGGCGTTCAACTCCGTCCGGTGGGGAAAAAACATATCGGCAATCCGGCCGCGCCTTCGTGATCAGCCGGCGACGGATCTCGCGGCGGCCACGACGGCGTGCAGGTTCTCAGGCGGGACGGCCTGCGGATCGAACGTGCAGCCGGCGGCGATGATGATGGGGCGAGTCTGGGCCTGCCGCAAGGCGTCGTGGACTTCGGCGGCACACGCCTCGGGCGTGCCTTGCGGGAGCGTTCGCAGGTTGTCCACGCCGGCGGCGATTGCTGGCCGAACGCGGTCTCGGGCGTAGGCGATGCTGGGCCCGCCGCTCCGATCGGCCCAGTTGATCACCTGGGCGGGATAGTCGGCAAAGGCGGCGAAATTCTGCGGCCGCCCGCACGCGTGGACGAAGTTGAACGTGCCTGCTGACGCCGCCGCCAGGATGGCCAAATCAATATCCCGGAGCAGCTCGTCGTAAGTGTCCGGTCCGTTGGCGGGGCGGTTGACCCAGTCGTCCCGGACGGACAGGAACACACCGTCGGCTCCGGCGAGGATGCACTGCCGAGCCGTATCCGCGAGCGTCTCACCGATGGCCTGCAGGGCGGCTCGGACGGCTTGGCGATCCTGTCGCAGCAGGGCGGTGATGGTTTCGTCGCGATCGTCCTCCGAATGCATCTTGGGAGGGCCATGCACGTCGCTCGGCGGCTGCGTGAGGTAGCGAAGCACGGCCCATGCGTTGAACAGCGTGGTGGTCATGAGTACGTCGGGGCCCAGCTTCTCTCGAAGCTTTCGCAGGACTTCCAGTTGTCCGCCGTACGCCACGTCGCCCGGCACCGGCCGAAGCTTCTTCAGGTCCTCCACCGTGCGGACCACCGTGACCTCGCCTCGCGGGAACAGGTGGTCGTTCATCACCTTCAGAAAATCGAGGTCGTACGTCTCGAAGAACCGCAGGTGTGCGTCCACGGCCGCCTGTCCGGTCGCCTGGTCCGGCGGAAAGTGGTGCCAGAAGCAGACCGGGGGATGATCCGGATGCCGGTTTTGCAGAACCGCCTCAACTCGCTCGCGTTTGGTTGGCATGACGGCGAATGTATAGGCCCCGCGCGCCGTTTAATCAAGTCTCGGTGGAATTCGGGGGGCGGGCATCTGCCTCATGCGAATCGCCCGCAACCCATTCGAACCGAGTCCGCCGGAACAAGCCCGCCGGCTCGTCGGTTGTGCACGGACGTGCGTTTTCATCAGCGAGCGGCGGGGCTTGACCCTGCTGACTCTGTTCGGATGCAGCTTGCTCTCTTTGCGAACAACCCCTCGGAGAGCAACTCTTTACGCCGTCTCATTTTCGGTTCAGTACACTGGATTTCCGCCGGATGCCCTCAATCGAAGAGGCGCTGCTGGCCGGGAGCCTGCGTGGCACGGCGGTGCATGACGTCCTGGGCCTCGTTGATCAACTCGCCGAGGTCCTCGAAATGGCGGTAGACGCTGGCGAAGCGGACGTAGGCGATCTGGTCGATATCGCGGAGGTGATCGCCAATCAGCAACCCGATGTACTGGCTGCTCACTTCTCGCTCATTGTTGCGGAAAATGATGTCCTCGACGTTGTCCACCAACCGCTCGAGTGCGGCATCGTCCACCGGACGCTTCCAGCAGGCTCGCTGGAGTCCGCGCAGGATTTTGGACCGATCATAGGGGACGCGCGTGCCGTCGCGTTTGATGACGGTCACGCGAATTTCGTTTTCCGCCCGTTCCTTCGTGGTGAATCGCTTCTTGCACTTGAGGCACATGCGACGGCGGCGAATCACGTCTCCGCCTTCGCTGAGCCGCGAGTCGATGACCTTGTCCTGGTTGGTTTCCTTGCAGAAGGGGCAACGCATATCGATGCTTCCGTTCCCACTTGCCGGACACCGCTCGCCGCACGCCTGCCGGCCGGGGCGAAACCGTGAGCCCGCCTGGCCGGGTTCGCATGGACGGGGGCAGACCGGGCTCCGATTGGCCGTTCAGCCGTTCGGCCTGCCTGCCGGTCTTGCCGGCATCGCTTCGCCGGGGCACGATCTCATAATCCTTGGCGGCTGATCGGCGATGAGCGTCCGGGCGGAAAGGGCTCGTCCCCGCACGCCCGGCGCGTGGGTCGCACATTTCCGATTTCCGGCGCATTGGAGTATAACAGCAATCAGGCCACAATATATAGTGGCCGGGGGGAAATGTCTCCTGTTCGGTTGGGGCCGCGGGCGGTCCCACTTGTTGTTTTCGGGGCGGCTCGGACGCAAGGCCCAGGCCGAGAGCGGGTGGCGGGCCCACCTCGCCGGATGAGTTGGGCAAGAATACTGGTATGGCATCAAGACTTATCGAAAAGACGGTCGGACCGCATCGCCTGCTCGGATTCAGCATGGCCGGCGAGGAGACGGTGATCATCCTGCCGGAAATGAACGTCGCGTTCGACGTGGGCCGGGCTCCTCGCGAGTTGATCAACATCGACTACGTGTGCCTGACGCACGGGCACATGGACCACTCGGCCGGCTTGGCCTATTACTTCTCGCAACGCAACTTCCAGGGGCTCCCGCCCGGCTGCGTGCTGGCCCACCATCGGCTCGTGCCGGCCATTCAGGATCTCATGCAGGTCTACGGACGCATCGAAGGCCATGTCACGCCCGCTCAGGTCATCGGCGTGGACGAGGACGAGGACGTGGCCATCCGGCGGGATCTGCTGGTTCGGCCGTTCCGCGTTCGGCATTCCGGATCCGCCTTGGGTTTTTCGGTGATCGAGGTGCGCAAGAAATTGCGGCCCGAGCTGGCCGAGCTGTCGGGCCAGCAGATCGCGGAGCTGAAGCGCAGCGGCCAGGAGGTCGAGTATCGGCTCGAGATTCCGCGTGTGGCCTTCTGCGGCGACAGCGCGCCGGGCGACTATCTCGATCACCCGCATGTTCGCGATGCCGAGGTGGTCATCATCGAGTGTACGTTCTTCGAGGGCGACCACATCGACCGGGCCTACCTGGGGCAGCATACGCACGTGAACGACTTGCCGGGCGTGCTGGCCAGGCTGAACAGCAAGTACGTCGTCATCAGCCACATAACTCGTCGCACGGGCATCGCCGAGGCCAAGCGGCGATTGCTGCAGGTACTCAAACCCGCCGACATCCAGCGCGTGGTGGTTCTGATGGACCGGCCGCCGCGCAATCGGCGCGAGACGTTGCGTCCCGTCGCTTCCGACGAGGGTTGATCGTTTCTAGCTATCAGCTGTCAGCTCTCAGCTATCAGCCAGAGGTCCGGCTCACAGCTCAGGGCCCACAGCTCACAGCTCATAGCTTTTATCTCACCGCTTGGTTCCGGGGCGACGCAGCGCCAGGCCGAGGCCCAGGACGAGCAGCGACAGCGTGGCCGGCTCGGGGACCTGCGGTTCCGGCTTGATGTCCGGCGGTATCACGTGACCGGAGTCGCCGCTGCTCACCGTGCGGGTGGCCACGATGGAGCCGGTCAGCGTTATCTCGAACCACTCGCAGCGGCTGGGCAGCCACGAATCGATCTTGGCCATGAACGTGCTGTTCACGGGGATGGTGATGGTCTCGACCGAGCCGTTCACCGTGACGGTGCCGGCGGTCGAAACCTCGTTGGCGACGTCGGTGCCTTGCAGTGGAACACGGCCACGGCCGGTCGCCAGCCACACGAGGCCCGCTCCGGCGTAGTCCATGCTGCCACTCGTTGCGGTGGCCGTCAGCTGCGACGCGTCGAACCGGCCGTTCGTGAGAGCCAATGTCGGGCCGGACAAGTCCAGCGTGACATTGCGGAACGCCACGTTGACGTCGCCGAACAGGCCGAGGCAGTGGAACCCGGCGTAATCGGCCTGCTGCCGGCCGCAGCCGCCCCAGGCACGCGGCCGAAAAGATCCGCCGGGTTCGGCGTCAAGCGTCACGCTAACCAGCTCGATGGTGTCGTTGGTCAATTCGGCTTTGATCTGTCCCTGGTACGAGGTGATCAGACTGTCCGCCGGCTTTCCCCACAAACGCAAACCGTTCCAACTGCCGCTCATGGCCAGCGAACTCTGCGCCGGATCCACCGTGTAGTTGACCCGTGTGCCCCAAGCGGGTGAGCACAAGGTCAGTGCGGCGACGGCGCAAGCCATCCATGGTCCACATGGTGGACGCTTGCCGTGCATTCAAACCCTCCATCCTTGCCGTAAAGCTCGCACCGGAACCGGCCCGCCCCCTCGGATCGAACGCCCGATTCGGTCTCGCGCAACCTAGCGGCCGGACCGTTGCGGCCCTGGCGGGCAACCGCGCACCGCGTGCCGGTTGACCTGCTCCGACGGCGCCGGAGCAAGACTCATCTTGATGTCATCGATACCACGCGACCGCGCGGGCTGAACCGCGCAGCCTGAAACTTCCCCCCGATGATATCCGGAGATTGCGGGCGAATCAAGCCGCGTTCTCGCAAATTGGCTCGAAAGTCGTTTTCTGCCGATGGTAGGTATACCGTTTACGGAAATTTGGTTTTCAGACTGACATTCTGCATGTTCCTGGAGGATCGCATGACTCGCCAACCCATTTCGCGGATCGACAACGCCCGGCTGCGGGGCCGAGACGGGCTGTACACCATCGGCGTGGAGTCCGGCCGGATTGTGAGCGTGGACCCGCAGCCCACGGCGGGCTCGCCGCCGAGCGCGGATCGCGTCGATGCCGCGGGCGGGTTGGTGCTGCCCAGTTTCATCGACCTCCATTTGCACTTGGACCTGGCTTACTCACTGGAGATTGTCCCCGAGAACAAGAGCGGCACGCTGCTCGAAGCCATCGCTTTGTATTCCGAGGCCAAAAAGACGTTCACGCCGGACAGCGTTCGCGAGCGAGCCGTGCGAGCCATTCGCGACGAGATCTCGTTCGGCACGGGAGCCATCCGCAACCATGTCGATGTCGGCTCGACAGCGGGCCTTCGGCTGTGCGAGGGCGTCCTGGCCGCTCGTGAGCAGATGAAGGACTTCATCGACATCGAGGTGGTCGTCTTCCCGCAGGACGGCGTGATCCGCGATCACGGAGCGGTGGACCGGATGCGGGAGGCCATGCGCATGGGCTGCGACATCATTGGCGGCATCGCGCACTACGAACGCACGCCGGAGGACAGCCGGCGGCAGATCGAGCTGTTGTTCGACTTGGCCGAGGAGTTCAACGCCCGTATCGACTGCCACATCGACGAGACCGACTCGCCGCTGTCCCGCTGCGTGGAGTACCTGGCGGCCGAGACCATTCGGCGCGGCTGGCAGGGCCGTGTGACCGCGTCGCACGTCTGTGCCTTGTCGAGTTACGAGCCCGTGCACGCCGCCAAGGTAATCGGCCTGATCGCCGAGGCGGGCATCCACGTGGTGACCAACCCGGGCGTCAACCTCCATTTGCAGGGGCGGTTCGACACGTACCCGAAGCGGCGAGGGCTGACCCGGGTTCGCGAACTCATGGCAGCCGGCGTGAACGTCTCGGCCGGGCAGGACTGCATCAAGGATCCGTTCTATCCGTTCGGCACGGGTCAGATGCTGGAGGTCGCCCATCTGCTTGTGCATGCCGACCATTTGTCGCTGCCGCACCAGGTCGAGGCGGCCATGGACTGCATCACCGTGAATCCGTCACGGAGCATGCAGCGGACGGACTATGGCACGGAGCCGGGCTGCCGGGCTGATCTGGTGGTGCTGCCGGTGGACAGCGTGCACGAAGCCATCCGCTGCCGCCCGCGTCCCACGGCGGTGATCAAGAACGGCCATCGCCTCACGTCGTGATGGGTCGCGCGGAACCATAGAGACGGAGAGGCACGGGCAAGAGCTTTCAGCTCTCAGCTGTCAGCTATCAGCTATGAGCTATCAGCCGGATGTCTGGCTCACAGCCCACTGCCCCCGACTCATGGCTCACGGCTCCGAGCTGATAGCTCACAGTTCTGCAAGAAACCTCGTTCTTTCTGCCCGGAATGGGGCAGGGGTCAGTAGCCGGGCGGCGTAAGCCCCCGGTTAGCGGCGAAGCTCCACTCGTTTCTCCCCCTCTCTTTCCATGGAGCCCCGGCAGGGGCGGCAGATGTAGCCCGGACGGAGAAGCGTCAGGTGGCACGGGGCGCGAATTGGCGGATGGGCGGCAGGGCAGTAAGGTATCGCCGGCGTGGCTGGGGAAGCGAGCAGCGGTTGGCACTTCGGGATTCGCACGCGGGTGAAGAACGGGGCGGGGCGTGGTCGATAGAAAGAAACATGGCTATGTCCGATAATCCGGTAGTGCGATCGGCGGCTACAAGGCGGCGAAGGCAATACGTCGTCTGGGCGGCGTTTTCAATGCTGGCGGCGGGCGGATGCGTGCCGGGCAGCAAGCTGGTGCCGTTCGCGGCCATGCGGGCGGATGCGGCGGCCAAACGCGGCAACGAACTGCTGCAGGTGGAGGATTACGAGGCCGCGCTGGCGGAGTTCGAACAAGCGATCGATCTGCATCCGGGGCTGGCGTCGGCACATGAGAAGATCGGCCTAATCCAGGAGCAGCGGGGCGACCTGCCGGCGGCGGCCAAGGCGTACTCCGAGGCTGTGAAGCTCGCCCCCCAGCGGTTCGACTATTCGGTGGCGCTGGCGGGCGTCTACCAGAAGATGCGCAGCTTCGCCGAAGCGGTCCGGGCGTATCTGCACGCGTGCGACCTGGACCCGCAGAGTTATTACGCGCGACTAAATCTGGGCATCTGCTATCGCGAGGCGGGGCAGTACGACGAGGCCATCGCCTGCTTTACCAAAGCGGCGGAATTGGCCCCGGACGATCCGGCGGCATACGCGCAGATGGCAATGGCTTACGAGGCTCAAGGCAAGGATCACGACGCCTTGCGCGAGTTTAACGCGTCGCTCGAGCGCGACCCCGCGCAGCCGGAAGTGCTGGTGAGCATGGGCACGGTCATGATCCGGCAGGATCGGATCGGCTCAGCCCGCGAAGCGTTCAAGAAGGCCATTGACCTGGATCCCACGTGTGCCCGGGCATACGAGCGCCTGGGCTTCTGCTATTTTCGCGAACGGGAATACGAAGACGCGCTGAATCAATACCAGTACGCGATACTGCTCGATCATCGCATGGCCGAGGCTCATTCCGGGCTGGGCGCGGTGCGGATGGCGATGTTCCTGCAGGATCCGGCCAAAGCCGAGCTTCGCCGGATGGCGTTGGAGCATTGGCATCGCTCGCTGGAGATCAATCCTGACCAGCCCAAGATCCGAGCGTTGATCGAAAAGTACCGCGACAAACCCGCGCAGGGAGAAGAGGCCGTACTGCTCGGTGCGGCGGGAGGGTTGTCCGATGACGGGCAGTAGCATGAGGATCGCAGTGGCGGTGCTGGCGGGATGGGGGGGCCTGTTGGCCGGTTGTGCATCCCGATCGGTGGCAGGGAACGATTGGCCTGGTCGGGCCGAAGCCACGGCGAACATGCGGTTGTCCTCGCACTCGACCGCGTGCGTGGCTCCAACGTCCGGATGGCATCGCACGGTCGAGACGCCGGCGACGAGCATCGAATTTCCACGGTTCAGCCTGGCGGCGATGGAGGAGAGCAGCACCGGCGAAGCTGCGGTTTCCGCCACGCTTCCCGCCGACGCATCAGTGCCGGCCGAGTCGCCGGCCGACGAGCCATCCGGCGAAGGCACGGTGACGGCAGAGGCCGAGCCCGTGCAGCGCGGACCGTTGCCCGGCTTCGGCGAGACAGTCAAACGCGATCTGCGCGAGATGCCCGGGGTGCTGTGGAGCGACACGAAAGCGGCATTCGGCAATCCGTGGAATCTTCTGCTGCTGGCCAGTGCGGGCGGGGCATCCATCGCACTGCGGACCACCGATGCCGACGATCAGGCCGATCGCAATTTCCGGAACCATCCCACGTTCAACAGTTGCTGGGCCGACACGTTCGGGGCGATAGGCAACCCGGCGACGCATTTTGCCCTGGCCGGCGTCTGGTATCTGGCCGGCCAGCAGATGCAGGATGACAAGACGTACGAGGTTGGCCGCAAGCTGTTCAGCGCACTGATCATCAACGGCGTGACGACCATGGGCCTGAAGGTGGCGGCGTGGGACGACTCCCCTAACGGCGAGTGGGGGGCGTGGCCGTCGGGGCACGTGTCGAGCACCATGACGGTCGCGACGGTGCTCAACCGGGCGTATGGTCCGCTGGTCGGCGTGCCCATGTTCGGCCTGACCGGGCTGGTGGCCGTCGAGCGGATGGACAGCCGAGAGCACTGGCTGTCCGATGTCGTGTTCGGGGCCGTGTTGGGCTGGGTGGTCGGCGAAACCGTGTTCAAAGAGCATCAGCCCGAAATCATGGGCGGAGCCGTCGTGCCCTACGTCGATCCGGTCTACGGCGGGGCGGGCCTGGCATGGGTCAAGCCGCTCGGCGAGCCTGCACCCAAGCCTGTTTCCCACTAACCAACTCTCCATGTCCTGCCTATAGTACTCCCGTGTGCGTCCAGACGGGCTGCCACCGCTCCGAGAGCAGCGGCTTCGTGGCGCGCGCGACGGACGCACGAGCGGTTACGTGAGTGTAGGACAATTCGGCCTCGACGAGGTTCACAGCCCATGAACGGCGACGTCAAGAAGCAGGTGGCCCGGCCCATCGGGCAGATTCCCAGCGGTTGTTTCGTGATGACGGCCTCACACGGCGGCAGGGCCACGGGCATTCTGGCTTCGTGGGTGCAACAGGCATCGTTTGATCCGCCCATGGTTACGGTCGCGGTCAAGCAGGGGCGGCCGATCCAGGAGTTGATCGAGGCGTCGGGGCACTTCGTGCTTAACCACGTCAACGAGAATCCGCTTTCCATGTTTCGTCACTTCGGTCGGGGCTTTCGGCTCGATGAGCCGGCGTTCGACGGCTTGTCCACGCAGACCGATCCGGCGGGCATCATCCTGCAGGATTGCGCGGGGCACCTGAGTTGCCGAGTGGTCAACAGCGTCGAGACCGGCGATCACCGGTTGTACATCGGCGAGGTCATCGGCGGGTCGTACAAGGGCGACGAGCGGCCCTATGTGCATCTGCGGTCGAACGGGCTTCAATACTGACAACAAGCTGTAAGCTATGAGCTCCAAACTATAAGCCGGAGGCTGTCAGCTGTGAGCTCTGAGCTGATAGCCGATGGCTGATAGCTGAAAGCTGAGAGCTGACAGCTATTCTCATCATCCGACGTTGGATTGGGGTGGGGCGTCGAGCTCGCCGAAGAGGCCGAGCGTCTGATTTTTTCGCCGGGCTGCGCGGGCCTTCTTGTCGGCCAGACGCTTGCCGGCGGCAGTCGGCGGCGCGCTGCGCAACGGCTCCTCGGCGCCCTCGAGCGGATCGCCCGGACGGATGCTGTCGAGCCGCTTGTTCACGTTGGCCGTGTACTCCTCCGACAATTCAAACCCGATGAACTTTCGCTTGAGCTTCTTCGCGACGGCCAGCGTCGTGCCGCTGCCTGCGAA
>Ga0116167_1000157_pt1 | contig 66406 bp, 60 predicted proteins | sample AD_JPNMR3_MetaG_FD_89794 | JGI IMG/M metagenome (GOLD analysis project Ga0116167, IMG submission 89794) | Active sludge microbial communities of municipal wastewater-treating anaerobic digesters from Japan - AD_JPNMR3_MetaG | ecosystem: Engineered > Bioreactor > Anaerobic > Digestate | place...
GCAAGAGTACCTTCTATCTCCATCTGAAAGAGACCGAGTTCAGGTTCAACCACCGCAACGAAGATGTGTACAAACTGCTCCTCAAAATGTTACGATCTAACCCCCTAAAGTTGTCATGAACCATAAATAAAGGGGTGCAGTGAGGTCAAGGTTCAAGAAGGGGTGTGCGTCTCGAGGATCTCGGCAGCCCGGGGGGCTCACGTTCGGACGGCCGGGAAGAGACGGATGGACGCGTGTATCAGGCCCGGTCGGTGTCGGGGAGGGACTTCGAGCCGGGCAAGAGGCAAAAGGCTCGGGCGGAAAGCATGTTCGGGCAAGACCTCCCGGCAGGCACATGCAGGGCGGGGAGTATCGACCCGCCCTGCATGGTCGTCGGGTTCTTGCCTAGTCGGGTATGCCCTTGAGCGCGATGTAGCGGGCGAGGTCCGCAACCCTGCACGAGTAGCCCCACTCGTTGTCGTACCAGGCCACGATCTTCGCGAGATTGTCCTGCATGACCCTGACGTACTCGATGTCCACGATGGAGGACAGCTCGTTCCCCTTGAAGTCCACGGACACCAGCGGTCTCTCCTCGCAGCCCATGATCCCCTTGAGCGTGGTCTTGGACGCCCGCTTGAGGACGGCCCTGAGGTCGTCGGTGGTGGTGTTCTTCCTCAGCTGTACCGTGAGGTCGACCACAGACACCGTGGGTGTCGGCACGCGCAGGGCGAACCCGTCGACCTTGCCCTTGAGGTCGGGGATGACGAGGGACAGGGCCCGTGCGGCGCCCGTGGAGGTGGGGATGATGCTCATGGCTGCGGCGCGTGCGCGCCTGAGGTCCTTGTGGGGCATGTCCAGGATGCGCTGGTCGTTCGTGTAGGCGTGGACCGTGGTCATCCAACCCTTCTCGATGCCGAACGCCTTGTGTACCACCAGGGCAGGCGGCGCCAGGCAGTTGGTGGTGCACGAGGCGTTCGAGATGACGTGGTGCTTCGTCGGGCTGTACTTGGTGTGGTTCACGCCCATGACCACGGTGATGTCCTCCTGCTTGGCGGGCGCGGTGATGATGACCTTCTTGGCCCCGCCGTAGATGTGCGCCATGGCGTCGGTCTTGGACGTGAACAGCCCCGTGGACTCGATCACGATCTGGACGCCCTCGTCGTCCCACGGGATGTTCGCAGGGTCGCGCATGGCGAAGCTCTTGATGGTGTTGCCGTTGATGACGAACGAGTTGCCCTTGACCTTCACCGACCCCCCGAACGTGCCGTAGTTCGTGTCGTACATGTAGAGGTGGGCGTTGGTGTTCACGTCGAAGAGGTCGTTGATCGCCACAACCTGCAGCGTATCGCCGGCGCGTTCCATGATCGCCTTGAGCACCTGGCGGCCTATGCGGCCGAAACCGTTTATACCGACACGGATCATATCATGCCTCCTCACGCTCAGTTGTCGTCGAGGCGGTACTTGTGCGCCACGAGCAGGTCGTAGTTCGTCTGGAGCGCCTGGTGGAACCGGGCGTTCTCCAGGGCCAGCGCGCTCAGGTTCGCGACCGCCTCCAGGAAGCGCGTCTCCTGGGCAGAGAACTCGCGGATCCTGTCTGAGTAGACCCTGAGGACGCCGATCACCGATTTCTTGGTGATGAGCGGAGCCACGATCACCGACTTGATCCCCTCCGCCTTCGCCCCCGCGGAGTACTGGAAGTCGGGATCGGTCTGCGCGTTCTTGATGTAGATGAGCTCACCCTTGAGCGCCTTCTGGTCGATGCCGCTCTCCTTGACGAGCACAGGCCCCTTCTTCAGGTACCCCTTGGAGAGCCCGTACGATGCGCCCATGACCAGGGTGCGCCTGCGTGAGTCAAGGAGCCTGATCGAGGACGCCTTCACCCCCATGGCTTCCGTCACGGCCTTGACGATCTCCTGGAGCACCGTGCTCACGTCGAGGGAGCCGTGGACCATGCGCACGACCTCGTAGAGCGCGGCGAAGTAGTTCTTCTCCCTATCCTTTTCCTTCTCCTTCACATTCGATACCCCCTTTCGAGGAAATCCCCTTGCCGGCTTGCGGCTCGGGCGGCGATCCGGGTTCTCTGAAGGCGGGTTCAGGGGAGTTGCCCGTGACCTTGGCCTTCATAATGGAGCCGGGAAGACGCGCCGTCAAGGTGGCTTTTCGGAGGCGCCTGCACGCAACTTGAAGAATGCCCTTTGAAAGTACGCGGGGTTGGGCGGCACCTCACAAATAGCTACCGGGTGAGATCGTCCCATGACGCCCGGGCGGGACGGGACGACCGGGGTCGGACCTGCTCCTTGAGCGGGGGCTCTCCGCCCTGGTGCGCGTCGTCTCCCCAAGGCGCGGCGGCTCCGGCCTGGTGTCAGCCCCCGTCGGTCTGGGCGAAGGCCACGTTCGAGTAGAGGTACTCGACCTTCTCCTTGTGCCTGAGTTCCTCGCTCGCCATCTTGAGGAAGAGCTGCCTGAGCTCTCCTTCGGGGTGCAGGCCGGCCAGTTCGTTGTAGAAGTTGTACGAGTTGAGCTCGCGGTGCGCCGCGACGAGGAAGACGTCCTTGGACTTCATGTCCTTGTCGATATCGGGTTTCTCCATGTGCTGGGCGATCTTGTAGTCGATGGGGTGGTTCATGCGAAGCGCGCCCTCCTCGTACCCCCCCTCCCGGTACGTCACGAGGAAGGCCTTGTGCTTGCGCTCCTCTCCGGCGAGGAGCTCGAGCGCGTCCTTCGCCGAGCGGTCGGCGACCTTCGCGGCGAGGTCCACGTAGAACGCGTAGGCCTCCTCCTCGCGCTGGATGGCCAGGTCGATGTAATAACCGAGATCCTTCTCTCCCATGCAAAACCTCCTCGGTGGAATGGTATTAACATAAGGCGGTGCAGGGGCAAAGGCAACACGGCCGGGTCTGCTCGCCCTCGAGGGCGCACCCTGCGCGTGGGCAGAAAGCTGCGTCGCCGTGGGCAGTGCAGGCACGAAGGACGGCAAGATCGCTTTGATCGGGTGTGGGCTCAGCTCCGCGACATGCACCGCCACAGGTTCTGCGGGAGGCCTGCCCGCTTAGCACGGTCGCCTGCTTGCACCGTTTGCCGCCCTGTGATCCTCGAGCATCCGAGCTCCCGGGGGTGGGGGGCCGCCCGTCGACCGCCCGCAGGGGCGGGCGCCGCGCGCCTGGGTCCGGCCCGCGACAGACCGGCCCGTCAGGGAGCCTTTCCATTCGTCCGCGAGGGGGTCCAGGGGCCAGGGCGGGTGTTCACATCATGGTCGCCAGCCAAAGGAGGCCCATGGCGGGGATGATCGCCCAGAGCGCCATCACGTAGATCGTGTACATGCGGTTGTCGAAGATCCTCTGGTCATGGTGGAAGTCGATGCCCTTGGCCAGGAAGAACAAGGACGGCAGCAGCCCGTAGGCCAGGGCGGGGGCCACCTTGAGGGGGAAGCTCAAGAAGAGCATGAGGGCGAGCCCCATGATGGTGTACTCCATGAGCGTCACGGCGCGATCCTCGGAGATGTACCTAGCCAGGCTCATCGTTCCCATGATGGCGTCCTTCTCCATGTTCTTGAGCCCGATCAGGATCTCGGCGCCGAGGTAGTGGGTCAAGGTGTACGCGGCGAGGAGTCCTGTCCCGGGGGTGGGTGCCGCCTGCGTGAGTGCGAGGGGTACCACGATGGAGATGAGGATGAAGGTGAGGCCGCCGATGACGCTCTTGATGTATTCCGCGGTGTCCATGACATCCACCAGGGGCCTGAGCAGGGAGATGGCCACGAACATGAGGCCGCCGGGGAGCCCGCTCACGACGAGGCTCAGCGACAGGGCGATGCCCGTCGAGATGGCCCACGTGGGCCATTGTCTCCACCTCTTCGTGTGCGCGGTCGAGGAGAAGGCGAGGAAGAAGACCGCCGTGAGGACGTCCCAACGGTAGGGCTGCCCGCTGAACACGAACGCCGCCATGGCCACCCCCAGGGCCCCGAGGGAGGGGAGGAGAGGCGATTCGGCAAGGGTGTCCAGGACGGTCGTCTCGATGGTGGAGGCTGGGTGGGCGCTCCTGAGCTCCTCGATGCACTCCTCGATCACCCAGTGGGGCGTGGACGCCCCGGCTATGACGGCCACGCGCTTCATGCGCGACCTGTCAATGTCCCTGAGCTGCTCCGGCGACTCCACCTTGATCACGTGGCGGTTCTCCTTCGCCGCGATCTCCGCGAGCCTGTTCGTGTTCGCGGAATTCCGGCCGCCGATCACGATGAACGTGTCGTGGTCCCTGGCGAGTTCCCTCACCTCGGTCTGGCGGTCGACGGTGGACCTGCATATGGTGTCGGACACGTCGAGGATCTCGGCCTTTTCCTTAAGCACCTCCACGATTTCCCTGTACAGGGCCACGTCGAAGGTGGTCTGGGCGACCACCGCCATCCTCTTCACCCGGGGCAGCCTCTTCGCGTCCTCGAGGTTCTCGACGATCGTTCCCTTGCCCTTCGCCACCCCCATGTGGGCGTCCATCTCCGGGTGGTCCTTGTCGCCGACGATGGCGATGAGGTCGGCGGTCCTGCACGCCTTCTTGATCACGCTGTGCAGCTTGAGCACCATGGGGCATGCCGCGTCGATCACCTCCACGCCGCGCTCGGTGAGGGCCTTCTTCTTGTCCGGCGAAATGCCGTGCGCCCTCACGATGGCTATGTCTCCGGGCCTGAGCTGAGGGTCCTCTATGCTGTGGACGATGCCGATGCCCCTCTTGGTGAGCGCATCGATGACCTGCGGGTTGTGGATGATCTGCCCCAGGGTGAAGATCCTCCTGTCCTTGTTGCGCTGCTTCACCTTGAAGGTGATGTCTATGGCCCTGCGCACGCCGAAGCAGAAGCCGGCGTTCCTGGCGATCGTGATCTTCATGCTGAGTCCTTTTCCCTCCACACGGCGTAGAGGAGGTATTCCCGGTTGCCCTTCGCCCCCCTGATGGGCGACGGGATCGACCCCCGTACGCACAACCCCTGCGACTCGAAGAAGAGCGTCATGTCACCGAGGACCGAGAGGCACACCCCCTCGTCCTTGATCACGCCGCCCTTCGCCACCTTGTCCCTGCCCGCCTCGAACTGCGGCTTCACGAGCGCGATCAGGCTGGAGGGTCTTTTCATGAGCTCGAGCACCGGGGGCACCACGAGCCTCAGGGAGATGAACGAGACGTCGAACACCGCGAGGTCCAGCGCCTCGGGGATGTGCAGGCCGGAGATGTAACGTGCGTTCAGTCCCTCCATGCACACCACCCTCGGGTCGCGCCTCTGCCTCCAGTGGAGCTGGGAGTGACCGACGTCCACGGCGTATACCCTCGCGGCTTTCCGCCTGAGCAGGACATCGGTGAAACCGCCGGTCGACGCGCCGACGTCGATGGCCGTGAGGCCCTCGACGTCCACCTGGAAGGCGTCGAGGGCGGCCTCGAGCTTGTAAGCCCCCCTGCTCACGTATCCTTCCGAGGCCTTCAGCAGGATGTCCGCGCCGGGCTGGATGAGCGTCCCGGCCTTGGTGACGGGCCTGCCGTCCACGAACACCAGCCCCGCCATGATGAACGCTGCGGCCTTGGCTCGCGTCTGCGCGAGGCCCCGTTCCACGAGCACCCTGTCAAGGCGCTCCCTCACAGGACTTCCTCCACCGCGCGCCTGATGCCCGCAGGGTCGAGGCCCACCAGGCGCCTGAGTTCACCGATGGATCCGTGCTCCACGAAGGCGTCGGGCAGGCCGAGCATCCTGAACCTCAGGGGCACCCCGGTGTCGGCGAGCGTCTCCAGGATCGCCGAGCCGACCCCGCCGCGCACGCAACCGTCCTCGACGGTGACGAACCTCCCGTTCGCTTTCCCGACCAAGTCACGGACGGCGTGCGCGTCCAAGGGTTTCGCGTAGACGAGGTCCACCAGGGCCACGTCGGGCACGTCCGAGAGGGCTTCAAGCGCCGTGTAGCACAGCGGCCCGGCGCAGAACACCACCGCCCTCGAGCCCGGCCTCAAGACCTGGCACCTGCCGTGCTCGAGTTTCGGGCCGGAAATCGGCCTTTCCACCACGCTTTCCCTCGGGTACCTGAGGGCCGCCGGCGCGTTCAAAGACAGCCCCGTCTCCAGCATGAGCCTGAGCATGAGCTGGTCCCTGGGCACCATGAGCGTCAGGTTCGGGACGCTCCTGAGGTAGGCCAGGTCGAAGGCGCCGTGGTGGGTGGGGCCGTCGGGCCCCACCAGCCCGGCCCTGTCCACTGCGAAGAGCACCGGCGCACGCTGGAGGGCCACGTCCACCACGATGGAATCGTAGGCGCGCTGGAGAAAGGTCGAGTAGATGGCCACCACGGGCCGCAGGCCGTAGAGCGCCATGGCCGCGGCCATGGTCACGGCGTGACCCTCGGCTATGCCCACGTCGTAGTACCTTTCGGGGTACCTCTTCGAGAAGGCCTTGAGCCCGGTGCCCGTGGTCATGGCGGCGCTCAAGGCCACGATGCGCGGGTCTCTTTCCGCAAGCTCCATGATCGATCGGCCGAACACGTCGGAGTAGGTCTCCTGGGTCGGGGCGTGGACGGACGCGCTCTCGCCGTTTTCGAGGTCGAACCTGCCGACGCCGTGGAAGTGCTCGGGGTCCTTCATGGCGGGGCTGTACCCGTGGCCTTTCTGCGTGATCACGTGCAGGAGGATCGGCTCGTTCCATGCCGAGACGTTTTTGAGGGCCTCTACCAGGTGGGCCATGTTGTGCCCGTCGATGGGACCCACGTACCTGAACCCCATTTCCTCGAACAGGAGTCCCTCGGTCACGACCCCCTTGATATTGCCTTCGAGGATCTTGGCGGCCCTGTAGAGGGCGTTGCCCACCAGGGGGACCCCCTTGAGGGCGTGCTTGATCCCCTCGCGCACGTCCTTGGCCCGCCTGGAGGTCATGATGCGGCTCAGGTAGTCCGCCAGCGCGCCCACCCGCTTGGAGATGAACATGGTGTTGTCGTTGAGGACGACGAGCATGTTCTGCTTCCTCATGCCCGCGAAGTTGAGCCCCTCGAAGGTGAGGCCGTTGGACAGGGACCCGTCTCCTATGACGACGACCACCTTGCACGATGCCCCGGCCTTTTCCATGGTCTCGCAGATGCCGCTTGCAGCCGGGACCGCGTTGCCCGTGTGGCCGGAGACGAACGCGTCGTACGGGCTCTCGAAGGGGTTGATGAAGGGGCTCACGCCCCCCTTCTGCCGCAGGGTGGGAAAGGCGCCGCGCCTTCCCGTGATGATCTTGTGCGCGTACGCCTGGTGGCCCACATCCCAGACGATCTTGTCCCTCGGGGTGTTGAACACGTGGTGCAGGGCCACGGCGAGCTCCACGGCGCCCAGGCTCGACGCGAGGTGGCCGCCCGTGGAGCTCACGGTCTCTATGATGAGGCCCCTGATCTCGCTGGCCAAGAGCTCGAGCTCAGCGATGCCGAGGTCCTTGAGGTCGTCGGGGGAGTGAACCGTCTCCAGGATTGCCATGACTACCTCACCCTTTCGAGCTGCCAGCGCGCGAGCTCCCTGAGGGCCTCCGTCCGGGTCTTCCCGAGGCCGTCCAGCGCCTCCACGGCCAGGGCGGTCTGGCGTTCGGCCCATGCCCGGGAGGCATCGACCCCCATGACGCGGACAAGGGTGGCCTTGCCCTTGGACGCGTCCTTTCTCGAGGCCTTGCCCAAGGTCTCGGCGTCGGACGTGGCGTCAAGGATGTCGTCCATCGCCTGGAAGGCCATGCCCAGGTGTTTCCCGTAGCGGCGCAGGCAGGCGACCACGTCCCTCTCGTCGGTCGCGACCCGGGATCCGGCGTACATGCTGAGCCCGAACAGGGCAGCGGTCTTCCTCTCGTAGATGCCCTCGATGGACTCTATCCCTGGGTTTGCGCCCTCGGCGGCCACGTCCTCGTACTCGCCCTTGACGAGGCCGTCGGCGCCGCATGCCTCGGCCATGGCGGAGCAGAGGTCGATCTTGACCTCGAGAGGGTAGGCAGAGGTGCAGATCACCGAGAACGCCTGGAAGATGAGCGCGTCGCCGGCCAGGATGGCGGTCGCCTCCCCGAACGCCCTGTGGCACGTGGGCACGCCGCGTCTCGTGTCGTCGTCGTCGATGGCGGGCAGGTCGTCGTGGATGAGGCTGAAGGTGTGGATCATCTCGATTGCGAGGCCGGCATCAAGGGTTGCACGCCGCCGACCCCCGGCCGCCTCCGCGGCCATCATGGCGAGGACCGGCCTGAGCCTCTTGCCGCCGGCCTTGAGACTGTATGCGCATGCCTGGGACAGCCCGGGGCCGGCCATGGCCCGGTTGATGTAGTCTTCGAGGAACGTGTCGAACTCGGCCTTCCATGCGGCAAGCAGCGATGCGATTTCCATGCGTTGGCACCTCTTTCCAGGCAATAGCACGCACGTGTGCAATCTTCAACATCCTGGATCGGGAGCGCCTCGTCGTGCCGGCCCCTCTTCTGGCCGCCCGGGGTGCCGCGCATCCGCGTGCGCCCCGGGTGATGCGGGCCTTGGGGTATACCCGCAAGGCCGCGGCATGGGTATAGACCCTGCGGAGAAGGCTGAGGTCCCATGGACTCGGGGGGGCGCCGCCAGGTGCAGACGTTCTAGAAACCGCCGTGACCCCGGAGGTCGCGCACCGTCTTGTCCATGGCGTACGGTGCGGCTTGGTGCAGGACGGGGTGTCGAGGCCGGTTGGCTTCTTGATCTTTCGTCTCCCGGCGCCGCCTGAGTTCTGTTCGGGCCACGGGTCCTAGAAGAAGTCTCGGGGCAGGCGAGCTTCGCCCGCGGCCGGGCGCTCGGAGGAACGTTTCGTGCACGGCCCGCTCGCCTGAGGCCGAAGGCGCTCTTTGCTGCTCACTTCGCGGCAGCCGCGCCGACGTCGTCGGTCCGGCATCGGGAGAGCTCGCGGTAGATCTGCATGACCGTGTTCACGTAGACCTCGCTGTGGTTGTAGTGCCACAGCGCCCCCCTCATCCTGCCCTCGTCCGCGTCCTCGCGCCAGCCCGCGAGCCTGATGTAGTTCGCCATGCTCGCGATCGCGTCCTTCATCGCGAAGGGGTTTCGCTTCCCGTCGCCGTCGCCGTCGACCCCGTACTTCCTGAACGTGGAAGGAATGAACTGCGCCGGTCCGAGTGCGCCGGACACCGAGCCGTCGATCTCGATGGGGTCCATGTCCAGCTCCCTTGCGAGCGTGACGAGCTCGGGTAGTTCCCGAGCGGCCCACCTGGCCTTCAAGACGGCCTTGTCGAGGGAATCGGCGTCGACGAGGGCCTCGCCGAGCCCGGGGTTGCGCTCCTTGAGTTCCAGGATGAAGGCCGGGTCCTTCGCGAGCGCCATGCTGGCGAGCACGGAGGCCACCTTGTAGCGCATGGGATACGTGCCGAGCCTGCTTTCCACGATGAGGACCGCGGTGAGCACCTCCGGTGACGTCCCGTACCGCTCTCGCAAGGCTTCCAGGAACTCCTCGTTCTCGGACATGAACGTGCACCCCTTGGAGATGTACGCCTGGTCGTACGCCATGACGCCAGGGGTCTTCGGCGAGGCCTTGGGCGGGGCGATGATCAGGTTCCTGAGAATGAACGCCTCGTCGAGCACCAGCCTGGGGTCGTACGCGAGGGCCCGTGCCTGCCCCTCCTCCAGGCCGCCCTCGACGAGAACGGCCTCGACCTTCTCCCGGAGGTGGGATGCAAGGCCTTGGGGCGAGGCGGACCCTTGTGCGTCCGGTCCCGGGGCCTGCGGCCCGTCCCCTGCCTTCGAGGGTTCGCCGCCGCCCGTCCCCGCCGGTGCAGGGGGCCCGACAGCCGCCTGTCCGCAGCCCGCCTTGGGCTCAACGGATGCTTTCGGACCGCCCTGCGTGTGCGCGCAGGATGCGAGGATGCTGGCAATGATGAACAGTGCGGCCGCCAGTGTTCGCGCCATGGTCATGGCGATGCGTGTATACCGTTTGTCACCCGGGCACAAGGGCCTTGTGCAGGGGGCCCGGCCGTCGCGGCGAGACCGTGGCGCCGGGGTGCCCCGGCGGGTGCAAGCCCTGCTTGACTTGCCGAAGGCGGAGTCATACAACCACGCCATGAGGCGGATTCTCATAGCCAACAGGGGCGAGGTGGTCCTGAGGATCCTGAGGACCGCGAGGGAACTCGGCCTCGAGACCATCGTGGTCTACTCCGAGGCGGACAGGGACATGGAATACCTCGGGCTCGCGGACGAGGCGGTCAAGATCGGTCCCGAACAGGCATCCAAGAGCTACCTCAACATGGACGCCATCATCTCCGCGGCGCTCACGTGGAAGGCCCATGCCGTCCACCCCGGCTACGGGTTCCTCTCCGAGAACCCGCAGTTCGCGTCCCTCTGCGAGGAACAGGGCATACAGTTCATCGGTCCCTCGAGCGCCACCTTGAGGACCATCGGCAACAAGTCCCGCACCAAGGAGGTCGCGCGCTCCCTCGGCATCCCCACGATACCCGGTTCGCAGGGGATGGTGGGGGACATCGGGCACGGCTTGGCGCTGGCAAGGGAGCTGGGTTACCCGGTGATCCTGAAATCCCTCTACGGAGGCGGCGGCAGGGGCATGAAGGTGGCCTCCAACGAGGAGCAGCTGAAGAGCCAGTTCGCCGGCGTCAGCAGCGAGGCGAGCGCCGCCTTCGGCAGGAGCGAGATCTACATCGAGCATTACATCTCCTCGCCGAGGCACCTGGAGGTGCAGGTGCTCGCCGACAACCACGGGAACATCCGCGTCTACGGCGACCGCGAGTGCTCCATCCAGAGGCGCCACCAGAAGATCATCGAAGAGGCCCCCATCCACAACATCGACGAGGGGCTGAGGAAAAACCTCTGGGAGTGGTCCGTGCAGATCGTCAGGGCCATAGGGTTCACGGGCATCGGCACCGTGGAGTTTCTCATGGACAAGCAGGAACGGGTCTATTTCCTCGAGATCAACGGCCGGCTCCAGGTGGAGCATCCCGTGACCGAGGTCGTCACCGGCAAGGACCTCGTCAGGGACCAGATCATGGTGGCGGCCGGCGCCGTCTTGGATTGGGAGCATGTCAAGCAGGAGGGACATGCAGTGGAGTGCCGGGTCAACGCCGAGAACCCGTCCAAGAACTTCATGCCCACCACGGGGACCGTCACGAGGCTCAGGCTCCCCGGCGGCCCCGGGACCAGGATCGATACCCACCTCTTCCAGGGGTGCGTGGTCACCCCGTTCTACGATCCCCTCCTGGTGAAGCTCGTCGCCCACGACACCGACCGGAAAGGGGCGCTCAAGCGCATGACCCGCATGATCGACGAGACGGTCATAGAAGGCATCACCACGAACCTCCCCCTGCTCAGGAAACTCATCACCCACGAGCAGTTCCAGGAAGGGAACGGCGACACCTCGCTCGTGCACCGGGTCGTGGGCAGGTGACCTCACCCCGTCACCGGCGCAGAGAGAAGGGGGGCCTCGCATCCGGCCGGGATGTCCGGCGCGTGCCTCTTCTGATCCCGGGGCGATGCCGCCCGGACCCTGTTCGACGACGATCCCCGAGAGCCCTGCCCGGGCACGATACCCTGTCGGTGCCAAGGAAAACCACGGGCGAGCTCGGGCGCATCGTCCCGTCCCACGAAACAGGGGCCCTTCGTGGCGGCGCCGGGTCGTGAAGGGAACCTGGGGCCTTGGACGCCAGGCCTCCACCCGCATGGAAGAGCCGTGAGGGTGCTTCAGGAGAAGGCCTTTGTCACCTCGTCCGCGTCGAAGGCGGTGAGCTCCTGTTGCTTGCCTTGCCTGACGATCGTGTGCTCCTGCCTGGCGGTGAGCGTTCCGATGAGCGTGCCCGGGATGCCGGCCTTGGCCCAGGCATCGAGGATGCGTTGAGCGCTTTCGGGCCTGCAGCATACGAGCAGCGTTCCCGATGCGAGCGCGCCCAACGGGTCCATGCCGAAGACAGGGAGGATGGCGCGGGCGTGTTCGATCACGGGTATCGCGTCGCCGTCGATCCGTATGCCGCACCGCGTGGCGCAGGCGAGCTCGTAGAGCCCGGTCGCGATGCCCCCCTCGGTAGGGTCGTGCATGGCGGTGACGCCCCCCACGCTCATGGCGATGAGCGCTTCCTTCCTCACGCTTATCCCCGGGTCGTAAATGAGGTTTCGAGCCTTCGCGAGCGTCTCCTCGTCGATATCGAGCCTGTGGGGGAACTCCCGAGCGAGGAGCGAGACGGCCTCTATGGGGACGGCCTTGCTCATGAGGATCACGTCTCCCGGTCCCGCATCCGACGCGCGGACCACCCCGTGCTGCGAGAGCGAGCCCACCATGAACCCCACGGCTATGGGCCTGTCGATGCCGTGCGTGACCTCGGTATGCCCGCCCACGAGCGTGACCTCGTTCGCGTCGCACGCCCTCTTCAGGGAGACGAACAGGTCGTGGACGCTCTGCTCTGTCGTGGAGCCGCGCGGCAGGAGCATGGTGACGAGGAGGTACTCGGGGATGCCGCCCATGCAGCAGATATCGTTGGCGTTGACGGTGACGAGGTACCAGGCGATGTCGTCGGTGGCGAAGGTGATGGGGTCGGTCTTGAAGACGAGCATGGTCTCGCCGAACCTGATCACGGCCGCGTCCACCCCGATGCCAGGACCGACGACCACGTCGGGGTGGTTCTTGCCGACCTCCTCCAGGAATCTCCTCAGCAGCGGTATGGGGAGCTTCCCCAGCGGCAGGGGTTCACCGGCCATGGCCCAGCTCGCTTTCGATGTATGCGTATGCGCTGTGGTTGTGGATGCTCTCGAAGTTCTCGGCCTCGACCGAGAACCACGAAAACTCGCTCTTTCGGCTCAGGAGAAAGGCGGCCTGGCGTACCACGTCTTCCACGAACCTGGGGTTGTTGTAAGCCTGCTCGGTGATGTACTTCTCGTCCGGTCTCTTGAGGATCGGGTAGACGGGGCTCGACCCGCACGACTCCACGAGCTCGATGAGATCCTCTATCCAGAAGAAGCGCTCGTAGCGGACCACCACGGTCACGATGCCGCGCTGGTTGTGCGCGCCGAAGTCGCTGATCTCCCTGGAGCAGGGGCACACGGTCTGGACCGGGACCTTCACGCCCACCTTGAATTCACGTCTCGGGCCGACCATCCCCACGAGGGAGCAACTGTACTCCATGAGCCCCTGGGCCTTGCTCACAGGCGCCGTCTTCTCGATGAAATAGGGGAACTCCAGTTCCATGTGCGCGCTTTCGGCCTCGAGCGCCCTCTTGATCTCCTCGAGGATGTTCTCGAAGTTCTTGATGTGGATCTCCTCGCGGTGTTCGTTGAGCACCTCGATGAACCTGCTCATGTGGGTGCCCTTGAAGTGCCTCGGGAGGTCTACGTACAGGTTTATCGACGCGACCGTGTGCTGGGTGCCCTTCTTCCTGTCGGACACCACGATGGGGTAGCTTATGCCCTTGACCCCCACCTTCTCGATCCTCAGGGGGTTTTCGGGCATGAGTTTCTGGACGTCCTTCATGGCGATCGATCTTGGGGCCCGGGCGTGCACGTGACGCAGCAGGTGTCGTTCTCCCAGACGGTCACCTCAGCGAGCGAGACCTCCGAACCCAGGGCCTTCCCCACGGCCTCGAAGATGTACCTCGCGATGTTCTCCGCCGAGGGGTTCTTCTCCTTGAAGTAGTCGAGTTCGTTGAGCAGCCGGTGGTCGAGCCTTTCGACGACGGACTCGAGCACGTCCTTGAGCTCGCGGAAGTCCATGACCAGGCCCGTCGGGCCCGGCTCCCTCGACGCGACCGCGACCTCGACCCGGTAGTTGTGGCCGTGGAGCCGCTCGCAGTCGCCTCGGTACCCCCTCAGGTGGTGCGCCGCGCTGAAGGTTGTGAGCACTTTGACCTTGAACATGCCGAGTGTCATAATACATCGTTCATGGCGTGGCAACATGCATTTCCATCCGGGAATCGGGGTCCTGCCGACTCCACGGGCGGGCCTCCGGGGTCGGCGTGAAGGGGTGCGCGGGAAACGGGCGATCCCGGTATTCCCATAAGGGGCCCTGCGGCCGTGCTCGCATTGCCGGTCATGCTAAACAAATCGCTCAGCCTTCCGGGATTCCCATAAGAATCCCTGCGGCCGTGCGCGGGTGAGACGGGCCGAGGGCTCCATGCGACCTCGCATCCCGGTCAGGGTGCCGCGCCTGCACGCGGGGCTTCGGACAGCGCCAGGGTCTCGATGCCCTGCATCCCGCCTGGAGGGGGAGAGACGGGATGCAGGACCCTGGACATTCCCGCCCTCACCCCGCACAAGTGATGAGCCGTGCGCCTCGAGGGGTGCTGATTACGCTTGTGCGCGGTGATGAATTGAGCTATCCAGAGAGTCGAGGGAGGGATCGCCCCGCTCGGAAACGACATGCCTACCATAGAATTCGCAGACACGCACATCCTCCGGCAGCTTGCCGGAGACAGTTGCTCGCATCTGAAGATCCTCGAGGAATCGACCGGTGTCAAGTGCTCCCTCAAGGGCAACACCATTGAGCTCTCGGGCGAGAGCTTCAGCGTGGAGCTCGCCGGGCACGCGCTGAGAGACCTCTACCGGCTCATCAAGGGCGGGTTCCCCGTCTACCAGGACGATGTCTGGTACGCCGTGCGCATGCTAGCCAAGGACAGGACCGTGGACCTCGAGGAGGTCTTCAAGGACAGCATCTACATCTCCTCCACCAAGAAGGTGATCGTCCCCAAGAGCCTGCAGCAGAAGCGGTACATCGACGCCATGCGCGTGAAGGACATCCTCTTCGGCATCGGCCCTGCGGGCACGGGGAAGACCTACCTCGCCCTCGCCATGGGTGTGCACTACCTGCTGAAGAAGAAGGTCGAGCGGATCGTGCTCACGAGGCCGGCCGTCGAGGCGGGAGAGAGGCTCGGTTTTCTGCCGGGCGATCTCCAGGAGAAGGTCAACCCGTACCTGAGACCCCTGTACGATGCGCTGTACGACATGCTGGAGCGAGACCACGTGCTCAGGCTGTTGGCGCGGGACACCATCGAGATCGCCCCCCTGGCCTTCATGAGGGGCCGCACCCTCAACGACGCCTTCATCATCCTCGACGAGGCGCAGAACACCACCTCGGAGCAGATGAAGATGTTCCTGACCCGCATCGGGTTCAATTCAAAGGCGCTCATTACCGGGGACGTCACGCAGATAGACCTCCCGCCCGGCGTCATGTCGGGGCTGGTCGAGGCGTCCAGGATCCTCAAGGACATAGACGAGCTGGGCTTCGTCTACTTCACCGAGGACGACGTGGTGCGTCACAAGGTGGTGGCCAAGATCATCAGGGCCTACGAGAAGAACGGGAGATGAATCTCATAGACGTCATCGACGAGGTCGGCAGGAACCTGGTCGAGGCGGACCAGGTGGGCAGGTGGGCGCAGGAGGCGCTGGCCGCTCTCGGCAAGGAGGGGGTCGAGCTGTGCGTCGTCCTCGTGGGCGACGAGAGGATCAGGGAGCTCAACAGGGACTACCTCGGCCGGGACCGGCCTACCAACGTCATCAGCTTTCCCCAGCAGGAAGGCGAGGGGCCGGCGGGAAACCACCTGGGCGATGTCGTCATATCGGTGGAGAGGGCCGCCGAGGAGGCGAGGGATGCGCACATGAGCACGAACGAGCGCATCAGGCAGCTCCTGGTTCACGGGATCTGCCACCTTGCGGGGTTCAACCACGAGGACGTCACCGAGGAAGAGGCCCTCGCCATGGAAGAGGCCGAGCGCATGGTCCTCCATGCCATATCTGGCGGCAAGAACGAGTGAGGCGCCCAGGGTTTCCGGAGGAGGCGCTGGGGATAGCAAAGGACCCCGTGGCGCTTTTCGGCGAGGGCTGGAGAGTTCGGAAGGCCTGGGTTTGGCACATGTTCTCCATCGGGCTCCGCGACGGATCCGTCGCTAAACTGCACGTTCAGAAGGCCTGGGTTTCGCGACACGTTCTCCCTCGAGGACCGTCCCCCTAGGGGGAGGACGACCGGGAAGCCCAAACGGCCTCGGTGGTGGATCCAAGAGCCGGTGCGCGGTTGCTAAGCCCCATCTCTTAAGCCCAGCTTCTTGCCTCTTGGGTATGACGTGTGAGCGCGATGCCCGGGGGGCCGCCATGGGGACCCGGGAACGCGGGCCGTGGGGAGAGAAGACCTGATCAGGAGACCTCAGGCTCCCCATGTCATCCCCAGTTACCCCTGTGCGCTCGGTGGGGAGAGAGCATGTGACCAGGAGATCCCAGAGAGGTTCGAAGGGCCTCCACGCTCCTGTCCGTGTGGCCGGGGGGCGAACCGGGAGACGTCGGCGCCGAGCTTGGGTTCGGCGGTGAGGCGGGTCTCTGGGGCGCGCCCATGAAGGTCCCACCGTTCGCATCCGGGGCAAATCAATAAGCAAATCGATAAGATGGGAGCTGCATGGCCCGGGGAAAAAGTGCTTGCCATGCCATATACCCTCTGCTATAAGGCTCGTCTACGGGGCGTAGCGCAGCCTGGCAAGCGCACCTGCCTTGGGAGCAGGGGGTCGGAGGTTCAAATCCTCTCGCCCCGACCAGGCAGGGGCGACGTGGGCGCCTGTAGCTCAGTCGGATAGAGCAACGGACTTCTAATCCGTAGGTCAGAGGTTCGAATCCTCTCAGGCGTGCCAGAGAACATATGGTGAGTGTAGCTCAGCTGGTAGAGCGCAGGATTGTGGCTCCTGTGGCCGAGGGTTCGATCCCCTTCACTCACCCCAGATACGAACGACGGATGCGCCCGTAGCTCAGCCGGATAGAGCGTCGGACTTCGAATCCGCAGGTCGGGCGTTCGAGTCGCCCCGGGCGTGCCACGCTATACCAGAAACGGGACATGGGCCATTAGCTCAACAGGTAGAGCAACTGACTCTTAATCAGTAGGTCCCAGGTTCGAGCCCTGGATGGCCCACCAACACATCCGAGGAGTGAAACCTCCTCGGATGTTTCCTTTCAAAGGCCTTGCGCGTTGTCCCTCACCGTCTGCCCGCCCTCTCGACGAGCGTCTCTTCCAGGCAGGCATTCAAGCGCGGTCGGGGTTCGTGTTTGCGGGCATGCGCCCCTTTTCCCTCCGGCATTCAAGAACGCAGGCCCCCGGCGGTGTGACCCTTTCGGGCCACTCGCCCGGTTCATCGCTGGGGAAGACAAGGGCATGACCTCCACCTGAAGCACGGTCTGGGCGGCGCCTGGTGACAGGTCTGTCGCGGGGCCTTTCGAACCGGCCGGAGGCCTCGGTACAGGCTGGAGAACCCTTCCCGATCCCGGTGACAGGGGATGCCTTGTAGACGGGCCGCCGCGCGCAAGAGCGGCGGTTGAAAGGCCGCGCCCAAGGGGGCGAGAAGATGCAGGAGGCCGGTGTGACCACCGTCGCCACGCGTGCACGGGTGGCTTCCGCCCCGCGGACTACGACCCCGCAGTGGACCTGGAGGAAGACCCGCGCATACCCCGGGTCGCAAGGGAGGCCCTCCCTCGTCGCGCGCCGAGCGCTGTACAGACAGCCAAGAGCATTCCGGCAATGAGGTGCCAAGACGGCGTGTTCGCGCCGGGCATCCCCCTGTCGGTGTCTGTGGCTGTCACGAAGCATCCGAGGTGCTGATCTCGAGGCGACTCGTCAAACGAAGCGGCCTCCCCGTCCACGCCGAGTCCTCCCGGGTCGACGATGACGCCGTTGGCTGCGCCGTCTGAGTCTCCGTAATCCGGATCACCGTCCTTGAGCGTGAGCGTGACGCTGAGCCGGTCTTCGCTGAGCACGGCGTGGGGGTACTCCCTCCAGCCGTTTCTCTGGTCGAAGAAGTACCACTTCGAACCCACCGGTGCCTTCCTGGGGAGGTAGACGATCACCTCGGCAAGGTCGCCGGGCCGATCGAGTTCCATCTTGAAATCCACGATCCCGATGGGGAGGTATGCCGGCTTGGTCTCGAAGCCTTCACCCCGCGCGGTGTCGAGCGCCTTGAACACCTTTATCCCCCTGCAGTTCGTGGATGCCTTGAGGCTCAACGGCATCCCGCCTTCGGTGGTGAGGATCGTGAGCATCCCTTCCTGGACGAGGTCCGAGACCCCGTTCCTGTCGAGGTCCACCCTGGCGCCTGCCGGGGGTTCCTGGTCATCCGGCACGCCGTTTCCATCGAGATCCTCAGTGTCGTCCCGTGCGGTTATAAACAGAGTGGGCTCGGACCACTCGGTGTATGTCCCGGAACCGTCGTGGTACCTTACCCTGCAATAGTATTCGGTGCCGCCCTCGAGCACGAGGTCGGGCACCTGGAATCCATCCGTCGGCGAGGCGACGGTGGCGGCCAGGACGAGATCACCCGAGGCGCTGCTGATCTCCCACTGGCCGTACCAGTGGTCACCGGGAGGCGGGGTGGCCTCGAGCAGGGGCGTGAGCTCGACGTCGGCCTCGTTGTCGAGGGGGGAGACGACCACCGGCCTCGGCAGGGTCTCAGGCGGTGACTGCGTGTCGTCTGCGTCGCCGGGGTCGGGGTCCGCGGACTGGTTGGGGCTTGTATCTCCGCTCGAGGCGACGCTGCTCGAAGGGTTGGAGGTCGCGGCGCCGGCGGGGTTGGTTGCCTGGGTCGAGCCGGTGGAACCGGACGGCTGTGACGGGCTCGTCGAAGGCACGTACACGCTCAGGGTGGCCGATCTCGGTGACTCGTTTCCCGAGGTGTCGTAGGCCGATACCGCCACGTAGTAGGTGACACCGGTCGCCACGTTCTGGATCGTGTGGCTCGTGGCGTTCCCGGCTTTGGCGACATGATCGAACGCCCCGCTTCGTGTCCCGTAGTAGACGCGGTACCCGGCGATGTCGGTCTCCGGGTTCCGGTTCCAGGTCACCAGGAGGGATGCGGCGTCAAGGTCTGCCTGAGGAAGGAAAACCATCGCGGTTATGCCCATGAATACCATCGTGAAAAACACAACGAGTCTTCTCAAGCGGATACCTCGCATGGGTGCAGGATGCCCAAGCACCGGCAACTTTCGGGCCATTACAAAAAAGAAACGGATATCGGGGTGTTGAGGTTCAAGATGGAAACGCTCGGTTACGATTTTGGTTCACGCGTGTGCTGATAGTGTAACCGGGGTGAGGGGATCTCGGAAGGGCAGCGATGCACCGTGCGCCTATACGACGTTGAGCCTCGAGCGTCTGTGCAGGCCACGCACGTGCCAGGGGCCGGTCTTCTGTGGGGAGTGCCGTGGGGGGTGTCCTTCCCGGGGAGCCGGTGACGGGCGCACGTCCCTGGGTGTGCGGACGCACCATGATTCTGGGCACACCACAATGCGGGGAAAGACGTAAGTCCCTGGGTGCGCGGATGCAACCAAGCCGGATCACGCGTGCGGGTGTCTCCTGCCGAGGGATGCCGGGCTTGGGATGTCGGGCACGCTGTGATCGGCGCCTGGATCGGGGCGCAGGTACAGGGTGAACGGTCGCGCATGCATGGCGGGTGACGTAAGGGGGCGCTGCGGCATGAAACTCCCAAGGCCCGACCAGGCCGGGCCGTGCCCCGCCGCCGGTAGCGGTCGGTTCACCTCGGGCGTCTCGGCGCCTGACCTGCCCCACCCCTTCCGTTAGGCCCGCTTTCGCCTCGATGCATCACCGGCGGTGTGAACGTCGCATGGAAACGAAAGGCATGTCCCTGAGGACACACGCGGGTGGTTCGCGATGGTGAGTCGTCATGAGCCGTCAAATCAGCCACATCCCTATGCAGGTATTTCCCAGTCGGTGGTCCGCGATGGTGAGTCGTCATGAGCCGTCAAGGCGTGGCTGGTGTGGCGGTCCGGGCTCGCTCGAGCTTCTTTAAGGGTGTGAGGGGGCAGCCGGTGGCTGCCTGGGTGTCCCGCCGACGAGGGCCTGGCACACAGCCCCTCCCCGCCAGGGCGTCGCCGGAGGTTCGATCGTGGTTTGTCGGTCTCAAAGCCGCATGCGGTCTTGACATGCCCCGGGCTGTCCTGGAAGATGGTCAAGCAACCGTCTCGGGAAAGCCGGCCCAGGCCATGGAGAATCCGCCGCCTGAGAAAAGGCGGCCGAAAGGGGGCCCCCCGGAGCTGGACAGGGGCCGGGGTGGTGGGGAGAGCGGCCGGGCTCCAGTGAACCCCTCGCACCGTGAGTCACCGGGCAGGTTGATGGAGAATGGGCCGGGCGGTCTGCCGAAAGGATGCCCTAGGCCCGGCCGTGACGGGTCATCTGGACAAGGACCGTGGGGCGATCATGCGAGACCCAAGGATGGAAGTGGACGAGGGGGGATTGGTTCTTAAAATGTGCCCTGGACATGGGACAGCGCCCGGATGCCGGGTGAGACCCTCTTTCCAGCGTCTTTCTGGACCGAGTATACGGTGGGCTGTCCGGCGGACCGGGTGCGCGTGATGACGCCCGTCGGCTGGCTCATCGATATCTACCACGGAGTACTGCGGTTCTCCGACGGGCACCCCATCGTCGTGGCGTGGCTCTCCGCGGCGTCCTTGGTCACCTTTCTCGGCACCTTGGTCTTGATCCCGGTGATGGTGGCGAGGATGCCCGCCGACTACTTCCTCTACGACCGGTCCGAGATCGCGAGGTACCGGAAGATGCACCCTGCCTGGAGCCTGCTGACCGTGGTGGTCAAGAACCTCCTGGGCGTGGTCTTCATCGCCTGCGGCATAGCGATGCTCGTCTTGCCCGGCCAGGGGGTGCTCACCATCCTGGTGGGGATAACCCTCGTGAGCTTTCCGAAGAAGCGCTCCCTCGAGCTCATGCTGATCAGGAGGAAGTCGGTGCGCTCCGCCGTCGACTGGGTACGGGCGAAGGCGGGCAGAGAGCCGATCGTGCTGCCGGGCAACGACCGCGGCCGATCGTGAAGACCTGGCCTGCTCAAGGGTCCTGCAAGGGCGGCCTCCAGCGCATGTACGACCCCGGACCAGGTGCAGGCGGGCTTCAAGGGGGATGTGCCACCCCCCATCCCCGTACGATCCGGCAACCAGAGGGTTAGTTCGGGGCAGCGTCACGGCAAGGGCAGGATCCCCCGGTACCGGAGCACAGGCGGAAAGCGTGCGGGGGCTGTCCTGCAGTTCTCTCGCGAGACGATCCACAGACCAGGTCGAGGGGAGGGCCGAGGACGACCGTGACGCATCATGGTCCTGCGGGGTTTGTCTTCGGGTATGGATTGTGGTAGGCCATAGGTCCAATCTTTTGATCATTGGATACGGACCGATTCGGACAGGGAAGGTGAGAGAGATTAATGAAGACCACTGCGGTCAAACCGATGAAATGCGAGTTTGCCGACGAGGGCATGCTGTGGATAGACAAGATCGCAACCGGCGTCGGTGTCATCCTCTACAACCCGGAATACCGATGTGCGGTGGGTTTCCACGTCCTCAGGGGGAAGTCGACCGGCGCGAAGGTCGACAACCCCGGGTATTTCGCTGACACCGCGCTCGAGCACGCCGTGAAAGAGTTCGAGCAGAGGGGCATACCGCTCAAGGTCTCCGTGGCGATCGCAGGCGGGGCGACGCTGTTGTCGGGCACACACCAGCAGGAAGTGGGTACCGTCTTGGTGAACCAGGTCAAGGAGATCCTCGCCGCGCGCAAGCTGGACATCAAGCTCGAGAGCGTGGGTGGGACGAAAATGAGAACCATGATCCTGAACATAGACGAGGGGAAGATCAAGATCACGTGAATCGAGCCCTGGAGGAAGCCCCATGAAGATCCGGTGTACGGCCTGTGGAAGAGCATACGAGATCCCCGACGAACGCCTGAAGGCCTTTTCAGGAACCCTAACCCTGCCGTGCCCCAGCTGCAAGGCGCCCATCACGGTCGAGCTCCCACAGGATACCGGCGGGCATGCGATGGAGGGGGGCAGGGAGCGCCTCGAGGGAGACGCGCTCAAGGAACGCATCCTGAAGACCATGAAGGATCTCCCGGCCATGCCCCAGGTGGCACAGAAGGCGCGGGAGGTGGTGGCCAACCCGTCCTCCAGCTTCAAGGACCTGGCCATGGTTATCGAGACGGACCAGGCCATCGCCACCCGGATCCTCAGGATCGCCAACTCGCCCTTCTACGGCCTTTCCGGGAAGATCTCATCCGTGCAGCACGCATCGGTGATCCTCGGCACGAAGACCCTCATGGAGATACTGAACCTGGCATGCTCCTCCGAGATCCTCGGGCAGAGGCTGCCCGGCTACGACCTGGACGCGGGCGAGCTCTGGAAGCATTCCCTGGCGGTCGCGGCAGCCTCCAGGATCATAGCTCTCAAGGTGGACAAGGCCCTCGAGCAGGACGCGTTCTCCGCCGGCCTGATACACGATGCTGGCAAACTCATCCTCGACCCCCACATCCTCGAGAGGAAGGAAGAGTTCAAGGCCTTCGTCGAGAGGGGTGACAAGACGTTCCTGAGCGCCGAGCAGGGCATCCTCGGGTTCGACCACGCGAGGCTCGCCTGGGATGCCTGCGAGAGCTGGCGCATACCTGAACACATCGCCCGGGCAGTGGGTTGTCACCACGACCCGACACCCTCCAACGGCGACCTCCTCTGCTTCGTCGTACACATGGCGGACGCCGTCGCCATGATGAGCGGCATAGGTGCCGGCCTCGACGGGCTGCTCTACACGGTGCACCCGGATGCCGCCCGGATGCTCGGGCTTACCCCTGACGACATCGGCGAGATCATGGGTGAGATCGCCGATTACGTGGACAAGACCACCCAGGCATACTGAGAGGCCTGCGGCCCGAGAAACGGGGGAAGAGGAAGTCCGCTCGTGAACGAAGGCAGGGCCCGAACCCGGGAGAATACGAGGTGTCTTTCCTGAAGAGGCTCATCGCGACGTCGGCTTTGTGTGCGGCCGTGCTCGGCCTTGCGGCGGCCGTCCTCGCACAGACCGCCATACCCCAGACGGGGTTCTGCGTCGAGGTCGAACCATGGGGGGAGGCCAGCGCCCTTTTCAGGTCGGACCCGAGGTGGCTGGGCGGTGACGGGGCGTCGTCTGTCGACCTGGGTGGGGAGAGGGTCCTCTGGCTCTTCGGCGACAGCTTCGTGGATCCGGGCGGGTCTTCCTCGCGCCTGAACGCATCCCTCGTGCGCAACAGCGTCGCCCTGCAGAAGGGCAAGAAGCCGGAGTCGGCGAAGATGGAGTTCTTCTGGAAGATGCTCGGCAACAGGCCCAGGTCGTACTTCAGGGAGGAAGACGGCTCGTGGTTCTGGCCCGGGTCGGGCGTCAGGCTCGGGGATATCCTCATCGTGTTCCTCGTGGAGGTGCGCCGGGCGGAGAACCCCCTGGGTTTCTCCGCGGAGGGGTCGAAGGCGGTCATCGTGCCGAATCCCGACGACCCGCCTTCGCTCTGGGCGCATCTGCGGGCCTCACCGGCGGGTCGCCGCCGGATACTCGTGGGTTCCGCGTGCGCCCTGGTCGAGGGGGGATACCTCTACGCCTTTGGGAGCGACGCGTCGGGCACGGAAGTCCACGCCCTCAGGTGGCCCGTGGATCGGGCAGCTCGAGGCGACCTCTCGTCGCCCGAATGGTGGATGGGACCAGATGCCGGGTGGGCCTCCTCCCCGAGGGGGACCCTGAACCCCCGGCCCGTGTTCGTGGGCGCCCAGACCGAGTTCTCCATCCACTTCGAGCCCGATCTCAAGGGATTCATCCAGGTGCAGACCCTCACGCTCGCCAACCCGTGTCTCGCCGTCAGGTTCTCCCCGGCCATCGAGCGGGGGTGGACGGAACCCGCCTGTCTCCACGACCCTACGAGGCCCGGGAAGGAGGGTATTGTCATCTACGCCGGGAAGGCGCACAAGGTTTTCGAGGGTGCGTCCTTGGCGTTCACCTACGTGGTGAACACCCTGGATGCAGAAACCCTGTTGAACGACAGAGAACTCTACTACCCCGTGGTGCTCAAGGGGCACCTGTCGCCCTGCAGTCGGCCCACGGAGGTACGAACACCGACACCCTAGAGAGGGGGAGGCCCAAACCATGGGAGACGAGGCGTCCCAGAGACTGGAAACAGCGGCCATCGTGATCGTGGAAGCGATCTGCGCCTTCGAGGGGGCGCTGAGGAGGCTTCACCCCGCATCGATCGGGGCGCTCAGGGAGGGCCTCCTGTTGCGCGCAGGCGGCCTCGCATCCGTGACCAAGACCCTCTCCGCGGAGGCGGCGGGGGCCCGCTCGGACGAGGCCAGGTGCATGGCCGATGCAGCGGGACTCCTCATGGACGCGATCTCCCTGTTCGGCAACGGGGACGACCCGGCACGAGCCTTTCTCGCAGCGCTTCAGTCGGTGAGGCCGTTTTGCAGGGCCCACGAACTCCTCTTCCCCCTCGCCTCGAGCATCCCCACCCTCAGATCCCTGTTCGAGGAGGGGGCTGCCGCATGCACGCCGGGGGCACCCCGTGGTGGTCGCCCGGGCCCTGAAGACCTCTTGGTCCACAAGACCTCGCTCGGGGATGACCCCTACGGCCGCGGCGGGTACTCCCTGTTCGTGCCCTCGTCGGGTCGAGGGCGGCCTGTGCCGCTCGTGGTGGCCATGCACGGCGGCTCCGGCCATGGGAGGGATTTCCTGTGGACATGGCTCAGGGAGGCCAGGAGCAGGGGGTTCATCCTCATGGCCCCGACCTCCTCGGGCAGGACCTGGTCGCTCGACGACATTGCCAGGGATGCCGAGAGGGTCGCGGGCCACATAGACGAGGTATGCTCTAAGCACCAGGTGGACAGGACACGGGTGCTCCTCACCGGGGTATCGGACGGCGGGACCTTCGCCCTCGGCCTCGGCCTGGGGGACTGGCTCTCCGCCCCGGACATCGCGCCGGTGGCATGCGTGCTGCCCCGGGTGGACCTGAAGGCCGCGCGGTCAAGGCGCATCCTGTGGGTGCACGGCGCGCTCGACTGGATGTTCCCGGTCGGCACGGCTGCCAGGGCCTGCGAGGAGCTCTCGAGGGCGGGCTGTGACGTCAGGCTCAGGATCATCCAGGACCTCGCCCACGCGTACCCCCGCGAGGAGAACGACGCCATCCTCGGGTGGTTCGACCACTCCCTGAGGTCGCCCTGTGCAGAGACATGACGGTGTCCGGCCGGTCTCTCACCCCTTCTCATCACCTGCCGTGCGGCATGGGTGCACCCTGGAGAGGGCCGTGGCGAACGTGGGCATGATCACCCCTTACCCCCCGCCTGACGAGAGGGACCGCGTGCCGCCTGTGGCCCGGTACAAAGACGCAGGCGGGCGGGTCGTGGAGGCACTCTCTTTGCCTCTTGTGAACAGCCGCATCGATATGCCCGGCGGCAAGGGAGGAGGCCCGAGATCGCTCATGGACACCGTGCGTCCGAAGGGAACGCTTCATGGGGGAACCCGGTGACAGACCTCCTGGCGATAACCGTTTCCTCTTTCTTCCTGGCCTTTTCCGGCGCAGCCATGCCGGGCCCCCTCATGACCGCCACGATCGGGGAGAGCGCACGCAGGGGTCCGGTTGCGGGCCCGGCGCTCGTGGCAGGCCACGGCATCCTGGAACTCTTGCTCGTGATCCTGCTCATGCTGGGTCTCGCGCCCTTCCTCAAGCAGGACATGGTCTTCGCGGTCATAGCGATGGCCGGTGCCCTCATGCTGGCAGGCATGGGCGTCTCCATGCTCCTCAAGGTCCCCGGGCTCACCTTAAGCCGGGAAGCCTCGGGCGGCGGCATGTCCAGGCTCGTGGCCGCAGGGGCGGTCCTCAGCCTTTCGAATCCCTACTGGACGCTCTGGTGGTCCACCATCGGCCTCACCTACATCCTCTACAGCGCGCGTCTCGGGAACGCGGGCGTGGCCCTCTTCTTCGCGGGACACCTCTTGGGCGACCTCGCCTGGTACAGCGCCCTTTCCTTCGCCGTGGGAAGGGGGAGGCGGTTCATGAGCGACCGGTCGTACCGGGTGATCGTGGCCCTGTGCTCGTTGTTCCTGGTGGTGCTTGCCGCGGTCTTCGCCGTGAGCGGCCTGCGTACGTTCCTGTCCGTCTGAGGCGGTGCAGACGGGCGGTGGCCGGGGCTCGGTCAAGCCCCCTCGGGCCGCGTCTGTGTTCCGACTGGTGCGGCCCGGTCCTCGCCCGTGCTTGGGACGTCATGGGTACCCCGTGACCCGCCGGCGGTGCCGATGCACCCATCGGGAAGGCATGCACCCGGCATGGTCCGGGAGGGCTCGCGTGGAGGGGGTTGCGCGTGGCCCCGCCCCGTACGTGCACGGCAACAACGGGGCACGGGGGACCATGTCTCTGGGTGCGGCTGCACGCTCGGGAGGGTTCATGCCGAGGCGTGCAGAGCGGGCTGCCCGGGCGGCGAGTCGCGATGGCCATGGCCTCGCGGGGGTAGGAAGCACGTGCGACGCACGACGGGGGTGTGCCCGGGGTTGCCTTCTTGCATCTGCACCTTACTGTTCTGTGAGGGATGGATCGCTCATGCCCGCGGTGTCTCGTGAGGAGAGGTCATGGACGCCGAAGGCGGAAAAAGAGGAAGGGGAGGGAAACCATGAGGGACAGGGCCGCGGCGTCGGTCATGGCGTCGTTCATCGGGGACGCGCTCGCGCTGGGCGTGCACTGGGAGTATTCGACGAGGAAGCTCAGGCAGGAGTTCGGCCGCGTGGACTCCTACCTCGACCCGGGGCCGGGGTCGTACCACCGCACGAGAAAGAAGGGGGAGTTCTCCCACTACGGGGACCAGGCCTACGTTCTCCTGGAATCGGTCGCATCCTCGGGCGCGTTCGACGCCGAAGACTTCTCCAGGAGATGGCGGAGGCTGTTCGAGGATTACGACGGGTATCTCGACCAGGCGACGAGGACCACGCTCGAGAACCTCTCGCGGGGGGTGCCTTTCCTGGAGGCCGGCTCGCCCTCGAACGACCTCTCGGCCGCCTCCCGCGTCGCCCCGCTCGTCTACGCGCTCCACAGCGACGAGGAGGCGTTGGCCGAGGCGGCAAGGACACAGGCCATGCTCACGCACACGGACGCCCTCACCGTGGCCGCCTCGGAGTTCTTCGCGAGGGCTGCCCACATGGTCCTCAGGGGGGCGGGACCCCGTGAGGCCATGGAGTTCCTGGCAGGTGGCAGGTTTTCCGGTACCGCCCTGGCAGAGGCGGTCGCGAAGGGCATGGCGACGAGGGGTGAAGACACCATCGAGACGGTAAAGGGGTTCGGGCAGGATTGCCACAGCCCGCACGCCCTGCCGTCCGTGGCGCACATCGTGGCCTCGTACCAGGACGATCTCGAGGAGGCGCTCGTGCAGAACGTCATGGCCGGCGGTGACTCGGCGGCGAGGGGGATGATCGTGGGCATGCTCCTGGGCGCACACCTGGGGATGCAGGCGATCCCCCGGCGGTGGATCGACGGGCTCGTAAGGGGCCCTGCCGTCATGGGGCTCCTGGGCCGGGTAGGGTGATGGCGGCGTGACGGTTCCCGGGGGCGCCCGAGGGGCGGCTGCAGCCACGCTGGCGCCACGGCGCGGCGCGTGCCCGAACGCGACGATTGAACCATGACAAGGTTCGGGGAATGAGTTATAGGCATGGTTTGATTTCAAGTTCCCACGAGGAGGGTGACATGCTGAACCAGAGAAGGGAAGACGGGATCATCGTGGCGACGTTCGAGCACGGCAAGACGAACTCCATCACCATGGAGGTGCTCCGGGGCATACGGGATGCAGTCAGACAGGCCAACACGGAAGAGGACGTCAAGGGCATCGTGCTCACCGGCTCGGGCAGGGTCTTCTGCAGCGGGTTCGACCTCCCGATGTTCCTCGGTTTCAAGAACGTGGACGAGATCATCGGGTTTTTCCACGAGGAAGAGGAGATCCTCCTCGACCTGTTCACGTGCGCCAAGCCCGTGGTCGCCGCCATGAACGGGGCTGCAGTGGCCGGCGGCCTCATATTCGCCATGGCCGCGGATTACCGGATCGTGAAGAACCACCCCAAGATCACCATAGGCATGTCCGAGATAAGGATCGGGCTGCCCCTGTCACTGGCCCAGTCCGGCGTCATGAGGTTCGGCTACGACAGCGACAGGAAGTTCCGCGACCTCATGTACTTCGGCAGGATGATGAACGTGAACGAGGCGCTCGAGATGGGCATCGTCGACGAGATAGTGGAAGAGGACCAGCTCATCCCCAGGGCCAAGGCCGTGATCTCCGCGTGGATCGACAACCCTGGCCGGGCCTTCATCAAGCTCAAGGAAGGGCTGAAGAAACCCGTCGCAGACAGGATCAGGGAGCGCCTGAGGACGGAGAACTGGCAGGACACGCTGAACTGCTTCTTCAGGAAGGACGTGCGGGACGCCCTGGAGTTCGTCAGGGCCATGATGTAGGTCACAAGCGGCGGGCACGGCTCGGTCCGGGGGAGGCAAGACCTTCGGTCATGGAGGGTACCAGGGGCGACGTGACGATCGATGCATCGGAACTGCGCTGGGAGTTCTGCCGCGCAGGCGGGCCGGGCGGGCAGAACGTGAACAAGGTCTCGAGCGCCGTGGTGTTGAGGTTCGACGTCGCAGGCTCCCCGTCCCTGGCCCCCGGCGTGAAGGAGAGGCTGGCGCGCCTGGCGGGAAGGCGCATGACCGCGGACGGCGTGCTCGTCATCAGGGCCCAGCGCTTCAGGTCCCAGGAGAAGAACCGCGAGGACGCGCTCGCTCGGCTCAAGGACCTCATCCTCGAGGCTGAGCGCGTGCCGAGGCGCAGGGTGAGGACCGGGCCGCCCGCCTCCTCACGCATGGCGAGGCTCGAGGAGAAGCGCTCGAGGGCTCGAAAGAAGAGGATGAGGGCGGCGGCGAGGGATCACGACCCCGGGGGCGCGTGAGGGGGAGAACGGCCTCCATCGTGCGTACCCGCACGGGGGCGCGGCTGTTCGCTCCCCGCAGATCCCCCCTTCCGTCCGGCCCGGGCCCTTGGGTCCCATCGAGCGTGCGCGTCCAGCTCGAGCGGCCTGCGGGCATGTAGGGGCTCGGCCGGTCCGGCAGCGCCCAGGCCCCAGGAAGGACATGCCCGCGCTCCAGGTACACCCACGCATCGTCGGCAGCGGGATGTCCGCCGAGGGTGATCCCCTGGGGGGTGATGCTGCGACGCGGGCGTTCCTTGGTGTTCGAGGGGCAGGCGGGTTTCCTGGTGCCCCGGACAAGGGTTTGCACCGGCCGGGCACGATCGGGCTTCCGGATACATTGAGGGACTGGCGACACCCATCCGATGTCCCCTCCCGGGCCGGTCATGAGCGGTCCGGCCAAAAACGCGATCGACACCTGAAATCCTGGTCAATTTCATTCAGAAAACGTTTCGCATATTGCCTCTGCGAGGAAGGCCTTTATTATTCAGAATGACAGAGGAGGCGGCGCACTCGAGGAGGACGGTCGGGACGGGCCCGTTGCCGGGGAAACGGCATCCTCCGGGAGGTCTTCGAGAGAGACGGCGGCGTTGTGGGAGGAGGGCGGGGCGCTTTCGCGCCCTGGCGTGGCAGACCGAAAGGAGCCATGTATGGCTGAGCGAGAATACCAGGTGATCGAGCTTGTGGGCACGAGCCCGGTTTCATGGGAGAAAGCGGCTGAGACGGCTGTCGCAGAGGCGTCCGAGACCCTCACGGACCTGCGGATCGCGGAGGTGGTGAGGCTGGACATGCACGCAGACGAAGAAGGCAGGCCGCTCTTTAGAGCGAGGCTGAGGGTTTCCTTCAGGTATCACATGATCTTCTCCTTGACCCCCAAGTATCACCAGAAGGGGGCCCGGTGGTGAGACGGCCGCCGCCGGGTCTTTATGGGCGCCTGCGCTAACGAAGGGTCGTACCGGCTGGACGGTTCGTGAAAGGAGGGTGTCATGGCTGAGAGCGTCTACAAGGTGATCGAGATCATAGGGACCAGCCCCGTTTCCTGGGAGAAGGCCGCGGAGGCCGCCGTGGCGACGGCGTCCAAGACCATCAAGGACCTGAGGATCGCGGAGGTGGTGGAACTCGACCTTCAGATCGAGGATGGCAAGGTCGTCAACTACCGCACGAAGTTGAGCCTCTCGTTCAAGTACCTCGGGAAGGACTAGGACGTACCGTCAGGCATGTCTCGAGAGCAGGGTCGAACACGAGAGGGCGCGACGACCCTACCCACCCTCGAGACCCTCGGGGTTGAACGGCGCATGGGGATGGTCATCTGCCGGCCGGGCGAAGGCAGGGGCTTAAGGCCTGTGTGCGTGCGCGCCGCCGGTTGTGGGCGGTGGTTCTGCCCGGCCGCGGCCGGGGGGGTGGAGATGCACCGCCCTGGGACGATAGCCGGCGGCGCAGGCGAAAGGGGCCGCCGTGACGGGTCTCGCTCGAGCGTGTCCGTGTAACCCGAGAGGGGCCTCCGGCCGTCACTTTTTCTCGTAGAGCGCCTCGATCGAGTCCTTGAGCCTCTGGATCACCACGCGGCGCTTGACCTTGAGGGTCTGGGTCAGGGTGCCGTCGTCGACCGAGAAGTTCTGGCTCAGGATCAGGAACTTCTTCGGTATTTCGTAACCGCCGTACTTTCCCTTGAGGGCCTTGTTCACCTCGTCCGCGATGAGGTCGTAGACCTCCTTGCGTCTCACGAGCTCTTCGGGTTCGGTCGGGAGCCCGTTTTCGCGGGCGTACTTGCCGAGCACCGCGAAGTCGGGGATCACGATGCAGATGTTGTACGGCTTGTTCTCGCCGTAGACCATGGCGTTCTCTATGTACGGGATGAGGCGGATGTCCTCCTCGAGGGCGGCCGGGAAGACGAACTTGCCGTTCTCCAGCTTGTACTGTTCCTTGATGCGGCCCGTTATGTAGAGGAACCCGTCCTTGTCGAACCTGCCCCTGTCGCCGGTCCGGATGCCGCCGTCAGGCGTCATGACCGCTGCCGTGGCCTCGGGCTTGTTGTGGTAGCCCTTCATGACGTTGGGCCCGTACACCACGATCTCCCCGTCCTCGGCGCCTTCCTCCACGACCGAGGAATCGATGACGACCTTCACCTTGTCGATGGGTCTGCCGACGCTTCCCAGTTTGTAGGCGGACGGGCAGTTCATCGTGACCGCGGGCGAGGTCTCGGTCATGCCGTAACAGTCGTAGGTGGGGATGCCGATGTCGAAGAAGAACCCGGCGATCTCGGGGTTCATGGCCGCGCTGGCGGTCATGGCGCCCCTGAGCCTCCCGCCGAAGCGTTCCCTGATCTTGGAGAACACGAGCCTGTCCAGGAGCGCGACCTTGAGGTCCAGGATCGGGTCCCTCCTGCCCTCGGCCTTGAGCATGCGCCTCTTCTTCGCGCTCTCCACCGCCATGAAGAAGAGCTTCTTCTTGAGGCCTTTCTCCTGGCCCATGCGCGCGAAGATGCCGTCGTAGATCTTGTTGAACACGCGGGGCACCGCGATGAGGAAGGTGGGCCTCACCGCGAGCATGTCCTCGGCGAGGGTGTCGATGCCCCCCATGATGCCGAGCTGAGCGCCGAGGCGGGTGACCGTGTAGAGCTCGGCCGTCTGGGCGTACGAGTGGGCCCACGGAAGGATGCTGAGCAGCACGTCCCCGTGCTTGAACTCGGGGTAGAACTTCTGGCCTGCCAGAGAGTTGCTCGTGAAGTTGCCGTGGGTGAGGAGCACGCCCTTGGGGTCGCCCGTGGTCCCGGAGGTGTAGATGAGGGCGGCCACGTCGTCCGGGTCGGGCTTCGTGGAGGGCACAGGGTTTTTCGCGCCGATCTCCTCGAGCTCCTGGAGTGAGCCGGGGCCCTCACCCTCGATGAGGATGAGCCTCTCGAGGCTCGGGATGGTGCTCGGGAAGTCCTTCACCTTGTCCATGACGGACCGGTTTGAACAGAAGAGAACCTTGATGCCGCTGTCCGAGACGATGTATCTCCACGTGGACGGGAGTTCCGCCTCGTACATGGGAACCCAGCGCGCCACCAGCCCGTAGGTCGCGTACGCGCAGATGGCCCACTCGGTGCGGTTGTTGGCGATGATGCCCACCGCGTCGCCCTTCTTGACCCCCAGGGAGGCGAGGCCCGCCCTGACCCTGTCGACCCTCGCGCCGAAATCACGGTATGTTATCCACTCGTAGCGGCCCGGGGCCTTCTTGGTTCCCAGGAAGGGGCTCGAAGGGTATGCGGCTACGCTTTCCTCGAGGAAGTCGACGAGGTTGTCCGGTTTGTCGAGCGTGTAGTCGGGCATGGTTCCTCCCTGGCTGAGTTTCGTGGGTGCTGGATATACACAACGCCGAGGAGTGGGTGTCAAGTACATTTTCGATCGTACCTTGATCCCCGACCCCCCCATGCACCTCGAGCGAAGCCCGGGCCGGGGGCCCTGCGCGCTTGCGCTCGGCCGGTGTTTGTGGGAAGGTGATCGGGTCATGTCCGAACGCAAGCTCATCGTGCTGGGGACGGCGAGCCAGGTGCCCAACCGCGTAAGGAACCAGAACGGGTACTTTCTCCGTTTCGACGACGAGGGGTTCCTCTTCGACCCCGGTGAGGGCACGCAGCGACAGATGCTCCTGGCCGGCATCCCCGCGAGCGCCGTCACCAAGATCTTCATCACCCACTTCCACGGCGACCACTGCCTGGGTCTCGCAGGCGTCATCCAGCGCATCTCCCTCGACAGGGTGCCTCACGAGGTGGAGGTCTTCTACCCGGCCTCTGGCCAGGTGTTCTTCGAGAGGCTCCAAAACGCCTGCATCTACTTCCCTGCGGCACGCATCCACGCCCGGGCGGTATGCGACGAGGGCGTCGTGCACGAGGACGCGAAGATGACGGTAAGGGCCTTCAGGCTCGATCACACGGTGGATACCTTCGGGTACCGCATAGACGAGAGGGACTCGTTCACGCTCGACCCCGCCAGGCTGGCACAAGCCGGGATAGCAGGCGCCGAAGCGGCGCTCCTCAAGTCCAGAGGGTCGCTGGAAAAAGACGGCAGGGTGTTCAAGGTCGAGGAACTCGGCACCTTGCGCAGGGGCCAGAGGTTCGCGTTCGTGATGGACACGAGGGTGTGCGAGGCCGCCCATGGTCTCGCGGCGGGGGCCGATCTGTGCGTCATGGAGGCCACGTACCTCTCCGACATGGAGCGTGCGGCCTCGGAGTACGGGCACCTCACCGCCTCCCAGGCCGGCCGCATCGCAAAGGCCTCCGGCGTGAAGAGGCTGGTGCTCACGCACTACTCCCAGCGCTACACGGACACCGACGGATTCCTCAGGGAGGCGCGCGCCCTCCACGATGACGTGGTCGTGGCCGTGGACCTGGACGTGATCGACCTGGCTCGAGCCAGGCGTGAGCTCGGGTAAGAGACTCCCCCGGCTGTTCGTTCCGCCCGGAGACGGGCCGGCCCCGAAGGGGGCGGACCCCGATCGGCCCGGGCAGGAGGCCCGGCGGCTAAGGAGCGAAGGGGTCGACGGACGGGTCGAGCCCGGGCGTCCGGCCGACTCTCAGCGGCTACAGGCCGCGGTGCCCGTATACCTCTTTGTCAGCCTCGTCCTCGGCCATCTCCCCGAGCGCCTTCCTTCTCGACCGGTAGCGCACGAAGGCCAAGACGGTCACGATGGCCGAGACGGACAACAGGATCGCGGCGGTATCCTTCAAGAGGAACCCGGCTATAGCCGAAGGCGTGGCCAGGCTCTGCCTCCACCTTTCCTCGAGCTCGTGCACCCCCGCGCCGAAGGAGACCCTGAAACCCTCTTCCAGGCCCATCCCGGAGCCGAGGGCTGAAAGCAGGTTGGGGATGCTGTCCTTTCCGTGCCCTGCCGCAAGGAAATCGACGAAACTCCTGCTCATTTCGTAGGCGAGGGCGAGGCCGTCCTCGTCGCCCGGGAACGACGACTCGAGTGATTGAAGCCTCGGCAGAGCCCCGCTTACCGCGAGCCAGGAGAGCGGGCGTCTCTTGGCGCCGCCCAGGAGCTCACCCACCCCCTCGCTCGCCCACATGGCGACCCCCTCGTCGAGCCACCTCGGGATGCCCGGGATGCGGCTGTGGAGGGCGAGGTGGCAGAGTTCGTGGACGAGGATCCCTTTCGTGCCGAAAGGGTCTGCGCTCGCCCTCGGGTAGTCGATCACCACGAGCGAGCTTGCCGGAACGGCATAGGCGACGGTGCGGCCGCTCGAGGTCGCGCGTTCGAAGACCTCCCTGTCGGCGACGACGACGATGGTGGGCCTGAAGTCCACGGCGATGCCCGACCGCGAAGAAACCTGGTTCGCAGCCGCGGGGTAGAGGCGCATAACCGCCTCCGCAGCATGCTCGAGACCCGGGCTGTACCTCACCGTGAAGGCGGGGGTCTCGAGGCTCATCAGTCCACGACCGTAAGCGAAAAGCTCAAGGGGAAGGCATGAAAGCGTGAAAGCGAGGAGTGCGCATGCGGGCACGAACGCCCGCGAGGGGGCCGGCGGCGCGTTCACCGTGTCGTCTGTACCTTCAGCGATGCCGGGCCCCTTCATCGATCACCCCTTGGATAACTGCTCGAGACCATCTTGGACCAGGCATCCCCGCGCGTCAAGGCCGACCCCCCAAGGTGCGCCCCATGACCGCGAAAAAACCATAAAGAAAAGGGGGTTGGGAGCCGATAAGGAGCACAACCTCACGGTTGTCGATCGAGACGACCTGTACCGGGGAAACGTTTGGGGGGCATCGATGAAAGAGGGTACGAAGACGCTGTTCGTCAGGCCGCTCTTGTTCCAGGAGAACATCACCGCGGTCGTTCTCATACCGACCCTGCTGTTCTTCTTCTTGAAGACCGCGCAGGGGATCCATGACAACCTTGGCCTTGCGGTCACGGTCGCGGCGCTGGCGGGTATCGTCGGCCTCGTGATGGGGGCGGCTGCGAAGTACGTGCTGGTGAAGCCGGCCGTGGATCTCATGAACAAGGAGCACTGGGAGGACGAGGAGGTCGCCGCGGCCGTACGATCCACGTCGATACTCCCCCTCGTGGAGGCGGTGGTCGTGTTCGTGAGGTGGGCGCCGTCTGCGATCCCCATCTGTATCGGCACGTTCTACATGAAGGGGCTCATCTCCGGTTACGAGGCCGTGTTCGGGACCATCGCCCTGCTCATGACCGCGCTCTTGGTGGTGCCGTTCTTCTACCTCGCATCAGAGAACAGCCTCCTCCCGTTCTACAGGCGCTGCAGCATGAAGGGCATCCTGGATTCGAGTCACCGGCCTTTCAGCCTGAGCACCTCCCAGAAGCTTTTCGCAACCATGGTCCTGACCGCACTGCCGCCCTTGGGTATCATCATCGGCACCATCTGCCTCTCGATCATGACCGGCCTCGATCTTTCCGAGATCCAGCTCGGGTTCTACATCGTCCTGTTCGAGGCGCTGGTGCTCACCCTGATCAACGGTTACCTCCTCGCACGGGGCATCCGGATGTCGGTGGGGAACATGTCGGTCATGCTGCAGGACATAGCCCATGGACAGGGCGATCTCACCAAGAGGCTCCACGTGACGGGGCTCAACGAGCTCGGCGAACTGGCCTTCTGGTTCAACGAGTTCATGGACGACATGGAGAGCATCGTTGCACACGTGCGCGATCTGTCCCTCCAGCTGCACCAGAGCATCGAGGAGGTGAGCGAGGGGTCCCAGCAGCTGGCACAAGCCACCCAGGAACAGGCTGCGGCGGTGGAGGAGATATCCGCGTCCATCGAGGAGATGAACGGGTCCGTCAAGAGCAACGAGGAACTCGTGCGGGAAGGGCAGGAGAGCTCTCACGCCATCACGGCGGTCATCGAGCAGAGCAAGAAGGTGTTCGGGGAACTCGCCAGGGCCATCGACGGGATCTCCAGGGACTCGAAGAAGATAGGCGACATCGTGCTCACGGTGAACGAGGTGGCCTTCCACACGAACCTGCTCGCCTTGAATGCATCCGTGGAGGCGGCCCGCGCAGGGGAGCACGGGAAGGGCTTCGCGGTGGTGGCAGGCGAGGTGCGGTCGCTCGCGCAGCGTTCGGCCCAGGCCGCAGGCCAGATCAAGGAGCTCATAAACGAGACGGTAAAGAGGATCAGGGAAGGCGATGAGGTCATGCAGAAGACCTCGACCTCCATCGAGGACCTGGTGAGCAGGATGGAATACTTCTTCAGGATGATGGACGTGATCAACACCTCGAGCACCGAGCAGATCCAGAACATAGGCGAGCTCACCCGGGCCATCTCCCAGATCGACACAACCACCCAGCACAACGCATCCACGGTGGAGGAACTCGCGAGCACCCTCGACAGCCTGAGGACCGCGGCCTCTGTCTTGGCCCAGGACGTGAAGAGGTTCAAGACGTCCCTGGCATGACAAGGCCTATCTGAGGCTGTCTGCTTAGGGTGGGCTCGAGGCGCACCCTCGGGAAGACGGGTGGATCCGCCGTGCTCGATGCCGAGCGCCATCATGCCGAGCGCAGGGTCTTCCTGCAGCGGGCGTTCCATCTCCCAGGAGAAGGGCCCACGATGGCATCGGGCAAGGTCTCATGGGGGGATACCCTTCATGGCACTGGCCGTGTGACCGCCGACAGGGATTCCTGCCTGGGCCCGGGCGGCGACCCCAGGTCGCTGTGAGCCCGTCGTCATCACCGCGGAGAGAGGCTCGGTCTTTCGTCGTACCATTCCGTGGGAAAAAACCCTTGACAGCTTCTTCACGGTTCTGTTATTAAGTTAGTCAACTGACTAAAAATGGGGGGGGAGAGACATGAAGGACGGTGTTCCGAGAGAGGTCAAGCCTGGAGAGGGTCGGGCGGCGATCACGCCGGTGGGTGTCAGGACCCTGTCCACCACGGGCACGAGGTGTGCGTTCAGAGCGGACTCGGGCTCGGCTCGGGAATCCCCGACGCCGCGTACGAACAGGCAGGGGCCCTGGTCGTGGAGAGCGCGGACCGGGTATGGTCGGGCTCGGACATGATCGTCAAGGTGAAAGAACCCGTCGAGGCGGAGTATCGGTTCCTCCGCGAGGGCCTCGTCCTGTTCACTTACCTCCACCTGGCGGCGAACGAGGCGCTCACCCGGGAGCTCATGTCAAGGAGGGTCATCGCTATCGCCTACGAGACGATCCAGCTCGACGACGGTTCCCTGCCCCTGCTCGCGCCCATGAGTGCGATCGCGGGAAGACTCGCCGTCCAGGTCGGGTGTGCGTGCCTCGAGGCATCGCACGGGGGCAAGGGGATCCTCCTGTCCGGCGTGCCCGGCGTGAGGCCGGGCAAGGTGGCCATCATCGGGGCCGGGGTCTCTGGTGTGAACGCCGCCCACCTTGCCATAGGGCTCGGGGCCCAGGTGACCGTCCTCGACATCAACCAGCAGCGGCTCAACTACCTGGAGGACATCTTCCACTCCCGCGCCGTGATCCTCTTGGCCAACGCGGGAAACGTGGAGGAGAGCGTCGTCGATGCAGACCTCGTGATCTGCTCCGTGCTCATACCCGGGGCTCAGGCCCCGCACCTCATCACCAGGGACCTGTTGAGGAAGATGGAGCCTGGCTCGGTGCTCGTGGACATAGCCATCGACCAGGGCGGGTGCGCCGAGACGAGCAGGCCCACGACCCATGACAACCCCACCTACGTGGAAGAGTGTATCGTTCATTACTGCGTGGCCAACATGCCCGGGGCGGTCCCCCGGACATCCACCCTCGCGCTCACCAACGCCACCCTGCCCTATGTGCTCCTGCTTGCGGACAAAACCTGGCAGGGCGCCTTGAAAGAGAACCCTGCGCTCGCGCGCGGACTCAATGTCGTCGACGGCGCCGTCACGAACCGGAAGGTGGCCGAGGCGTTCGCCATGGAATACGTGGTATACCGCTCGGCGTGACACGAACGAGGAGGGAAAGGATGGACCGCCCACGGGATGTCACGCTCACCAACGCCTTCCTCTGGGCCTTCCGCCCGCTCCAGTGCTTCAGAGGGGGGATGCGCGTGAGAGAAGGTCGGATAGCGCGGATCTTTCGCCACGGTGAGGAGGGTGACCCGGGCGGCACGGTCATAGACCTTATGGGCATGCACGTCATACCGGGGCTCATGGACGCGCACCGGCATTTCTTCGTGACCGCCTTCATGAGCATGCACGGTGATGCCTCGACGTGGAAGTCGAAGGAGGATGCCCTCGACGCCATCGACCAGGCGTGCAGGTCCAACCGGGATCCCGGTGGATGGGTGCTCTTTTCCCGCATGGACCATACCGCATGGAGGGTTCCCGATCCCCCGTCCCTGCGGGAAATAGACGCGGTCGCCGGAAAAACGCCGGTCTTGGTCGCAGACACCACCCTTCATCGAGGCCTTGTCTCGTCTCAGGCCTTGCTCAGGTCAGGGGTCGACCCGCAGGCGCTGCGTGTCAAGGGCGACCTCGATACCCTCCGAGACGGCTCACCCCGTGGTACCGTGTGGGAGGATGCATTCGGCAGGGTCGCGTCCGCCTTCTACCGGGAAACGTTCAGCCCGCTCGGCAGGGAGGAAAAACGCAACGTCGTTCTTCGTGAGGCCCGCAGGTGCCTCGCCATGGGCCTCACGCACGTGCACGATCCAGGCGTTCCCTCGGATGTCCAGGAGCTGCTCGAGGACGTCCAAGGGTATACCCCGCTCAAGATCAGCTGGTCTGTCACGGCGCACGAGAGCATGTTCGCTCCTCCCGGGCCCCGAGACCTCGAGCATGCCCTTCAGAGCGGGCATGCACCCAAGAGCGTGAAGTTCTTCCTGGACGGTGCACACCGGACGGCGGCCTCCATGCCGCTTGCAGGTGCGGTCAGGGCGGGCCTCAGGGCGGCTCGCGACTGCCTGAACGAGCGGAGCCTGTGGCCCATGCGGCTCCTCCTCGAGCAGAAGATCGTCGTCAAGGGAACAAGGGTGGTCATGCCGTACCTGAGGTTTCCGGATACCGCCGAGCTCGTCGAGAAGGCGCGACCGTTTGCGGAGAAGGGATACCGGCTCGTCATGCACGCCCTGGGAAACGTGGCGGCCAGGCAGGCGGCCGATGTCGTCAGGCGCCTGAGGCCTGCAGGGGCCTCGGTGGAGCACCTCCTCATCATGGGAGAAGACGACCTGGACGACTTCGCCGGCTGCGGCGCGACGGCGTCCCTCCAGCCCGGGTTCATCCCGTCCTATGCCCGCACCATCGAGAAGAAGGGCGCGCTTCCCACCCTCAAGGCGTTTCCGCTCAGGAGCTTGCTCGACAGGGGGGTGAAGGTGTGCGTGAGCTCGGACGGGCCCTGCGGGGTCGATGACCCGCTCCACAACATCCGGCGTGCCGTGGACAGGAAAAAGGACGACGGCACGGTGTTCGATCCCGGTGAACGCATCTCTGCGCAGGAGGCGCTCACGGCCGGGACAGAGGGGGCTGCGCATTCTCTGGGTATAGATTGGCAGGGTCTTGTCGAGGGTGTGCCCGCAACGTTCTGCGTCGTCGACGGGGACCCGTTTCAGGATACCAGCAAGGTCGTGCAGACGTGGATAGACGGGGTGCAGGCCCGATGATCGGGCTACAGGGCGTTTCGGCTCAAGAACGTGGCATGAGTTTTCTCATCAAGCACAGGGGGGATTCCATGAAACCGGCAAAGGTTGAAAGGATGATGGATGGAAAGGAGAGGGACTATGTCCAGCACCTCTTCGGCAAACACATCTCGATGGGCCAGGTACGCTACCTCAGGTGCGCCCACCTCGACGTGTACGAGCGCGACAGGAAGGGCGCGTGCTTCGTCGATGCCGTGACGGGAAAGCGCTTCTTCGACTGTTTCAGCTCGGCGGGATGTTTCAACGTGGGCCGCGGCAACGAACGGGTCAAGGCTGCGCTCGAGGATGCGCTCGCGAGGCACGACATGGGATCGCACCTTCTCCTGTCGGAGCACAAGGTGCGCTTCGCCGAACGGCTGGCCTCCCTGTGCCCGGGAGACCTCGACAAGGTGGTGCTCTGCGCGAGCGGGGCGGATGCCTGCGCTGGCGCCATCAAGCTCGCCAAGGGCGCCACGGGCAGAAACGACGTGATCACCATGAACAAGGCGTACCACGGGCACGAGGGGTTCAGCCTGTCGGCCAACGGGAAGGACTACTACAAGGAGCTGTTTCTGCCCCTCATGCCCGGTTTCCACGTGGTCGAGTTCAACGACCTTGATGCGGTGAGACGGGTCGCGTCCGAGAACACGGCGGCCGTGGTCCTCGAACCGGTCCAGGGCGAGGGCGGGATCCACGTTGCGACCAAGGAGTACATGACGGGCCTCAGGAAGCTCTGCGACGAGCTCGGCGTCATGCTCATCTTCGACGAGGTGCAGACCGGCTTCGGGCGTACCGGTACCATGTGGGCCATGGAACACTACGACGTGATACCCGACATCATGTTCACGGCGAAGTCGATAAGCGGGGGGCTCTACCCGAACGGCGCCGTGGTGTACAGGGCCATAGAGCCGCTCGTGAGCTATGTGGAGAAGAACCCGCTCTTCCACGACTCCCACGGCGGCGGCTCGGACCTCGGCTGCATCGTGTCCCAGGCGGTACTCGACGACATCGTCGAGAACAGGCTCTGGGAGAACGCGGCGGCCATGGGCGCGCGTCTCAAGGAGGGCATCCAGGAGATCGCCTCGAAGAACCGCGATTGCGTGAAGGAGGTCAGGGGCCTGGGCCTCATGATCGGCATCGAGTACGTGCACGAGTTCATCGGCGCGCTCATGGCGGAGTGCCTGGCCAGGCAGGGTGTGTGGGCGGTCTACTCCGGGAACGCCCCCCAGGTCATGCGCTTCCAGGTCCCCATCACGATCGGCGGCCACGAGGTGGATGATCTTCTCGACCGCATACGCGCGGCGTTCGACGCCATGCGGTGGTACCTCGTCCTGTTGATGCCACTGGCCAGGATCCCCTTCGTGGGGGCGCTCCTGAACAATGTTCATCTCCAGATCTGGGCGTTCAACCTGGTCAGGGACCTGGAGGAGTTCGTCGGAAAGATCATGAACCGGAGGGGAGGTGCGTGACATGAAGAAGGCGGACGGTTCGCACAACCGTGCACGAGGGCTCTTCGACACGGCGGAGAAGGTGTTTTCCCGAAGCTACGTGAACCTGCTCAGGGAGAAGGGGCACGACGTCATCGAGCAGGAGGGGGACGGTTCGTGGATGACGGACGCGCAGGGCGGGAGGTATCTCGACTGCTACGCCTCCGCAGGGACGTACAACCTGGGCAGGCGCAACCGGGCAATAGCCCGTCGGTTCATGAAGGCGGTGCACGAGACGGACCAGGGAAACTTCGTCATGCCCTCCGACTACAAGGCCCTCCTGGCGCAGAGGATCGCCTCGTTCGTGCCGGGCAGGCTCGACTGCGTCCTGTTCGGGGTGACCAGGGGCGAGTCCATGGATGCGGCCTGCAAGCTCGCGCGCGGAGCCACCTCGAGGCCGGGGATCGTCACGGTCGACGGTGGATGCTACGGTGAGACGGGTTTCGCCCTGTCCCTGACGGCCAAGGCGGGCAAGGAGCAATTCGGCGGCCTGATCCCGGAGGTCCTCGCCGTGCCCTTCGGGGACGAGGACGCGGCCTTAAGGGCGGTCACGGACAGGACCGCGGCATTCGTCATGGAACCGATCCAGGCGGAGAACCACTGCAGGGAGTCGAGCCGTGAATACGCACTCCGGATACGGCGCCTGTGCGACGCCACGAAGACAGTGCTCATCTTCGACGAGACGCAAACCGGGTTCGGGAGGACAGGCACAAGGTTCTTCTTCGAACAGCTGGGCGTGGAGCCTGACATCCTCGTCATCGGCGAGGCAGTGACCTCGGGCATGTTCCCCATGACCGCCATGGTCTTCACCCCTGAGCTCAAGCGCTTCTTCGACATACACCCCCTCATACACCTGTGCACCTTCGGGGGACACGATCTGGGCTGCGTCGTGGCGATGGCCGCACTCGACGAGTACGAGCTGGCAGAGCCTTGGGTCAACGCGCGCATGATGGGTCAGAGGCTCGCATCCGGCCTTCATGCATGCGCGCAGGAGTTCCCGGACAAGGCGGCCTCGGTCGCCGGAAGGGGGCTCCTCTTCTCGCTCAGGCTTGCAGGCGGGGAACCGGCGGCGAAGGCCTTCTGCGCCCGGGCGATGCGGGAGGGCCTCCTGGTGGAGACGGGAAGGGTGGACACCTCGACCGTCCTCTTCAGGCCGAGCCTGCTTGTCTCCGAAGACGAGGTGGACAGGATCGTGCAGGCTGTGAGAACCATACTGGCCGGTCTCTGAAGGACCGGCCCCACCCGGGGGAACCCGCAGGTGATCGTCTCGATGACCGCGGCTTGGGTGCATGGCCGGACCCGGCGCGTATGAGACCGGGACCCGTCACGGAAAGGACATGACCATGGCGCGCAGGAAGGTGCAGGAAAAGAGGAGGCTCCAGATCCTGAAGGCCCTCGACGCCTGCCTGCAGAGGAAGTCCTTCGAGAAGACCTCCATCAAGGACATCGCCCGCGAGGCGGGGGTGAACCACGGGGTGTTGCACTATTACTTCAAGAGCAAGGAGGAGATCCTCCTGAACTACATAGACTACGTCATCGAAGACTACCGGGCCCAGGCCCGGGAATGGATGGGCGGCCGTGACCTGGAACACTCCACCAAGAGGGAGTTCATCGACGAGGTGTTCGCCTTCGTCAACAACCGCATCACCCTGAACAAGTCGCTCTCGCGGATCTTCGTGGAGATCTGGGAGATCGCCCTGTACAACCCCGCGGTCCGCGGAAAGCTCCGTGAGGCCTACACCCGGTGGGTGGAGGATCTGGGGGAGATGATCTCCCGGCACATCGAGGACAAGGCATTTGCCAGGAACGTGAGCATCGCCATGGTGGCCTTCTGGGAGGGCATGGCCCTGTTCTCCACCGTGTTCCCGCCGGGGTCTCTGGCCGTCGGGGATGTCCTCAAGGGGTTCCAGCAGCGGATCGTCGAGATCCTCTGAGCCTCTCGTGCCGATGGGGGGCCGGGGCTAGTTGTCCGGGCTCCCCATGACCCGGTACACGATCCCGCCGAGCACGCCGCCTGCGATGGGCGCCACCCAGAAGAGCCAGAGCTGCTCCACGGCCCACCCGCCCACGAAGATCGCGACACCGGTGCTCCGGGCCGGGTTCACCGAGGTGTTCGTCACCGGGATGCTGATGAGGTGGATGAGCGTCAGGCAGAGCCCGATGGCAATGGGCGCGAACCCCTTGGGCGCCCGCTCGTCCGTGGCGCCCATGATGACCAGGAGGAACATGAAGGTCATGACCACCTCGCAGACCAGGGCCGCCAGGAGCGAATAACCGCCCGGCGAATGTTCCCCGTATCCGTTGCTGGCAAAGCCCGCGGCCACGTCGAACCCTGCCGCGCCGGAGGCTATGATGAAGAGCACGAAGGCGCCGGCGATGCCCCCCAGCACTTGGGAGACCACGTATGGGACGAGGTCTTTCACCGGGAACCTCTTGCCTGCCACCAGTCCGCAGGTGACCGCCGGGTTCAGGTGGCAGCCCGAGATGTGTCCCACGGCAAATGCCATGGTGAGCACGGTGAGCCCGAAGGCCAGCGCCACGCCGAGGAGCCCGATGCCCACGTTGGGAAATGCGGCCGACAGGACCGCGCTGCCGCATCCGCCGAGAACAAGCCAGAACGTGCCGAAGAATTCCGCCAGGAGTCTCTTCGTCATGGGACTACCTCCTTGGAATGAGAATGAAAAGGGTGCGGTTTCTTGCGGGGTGTGTGATTTTCTGATGAGAGAATACTCCCACCCGGCACTCTGTGCAAGGACGGATCGTAACAGAGGGGCACGCCGCGCCGGGCGCACGAAAGAACATGTCCGGCTCTTCGGGTCCGCCGGGGTCGTCTCCGCGAAGAGATGCCTGGGTTACGCGATCTCCTCGTCTAAGAGGTAGCAGGCCGGGTCCTCGGCCCAGGGGTCGCCGGAGGCCGCCTCGGCCCGGGCCCGGAAGTTGCCAGCGCACACGTCGAGCCACCTGCAGGCCCTGCACCTGCCCTGCACGTGATCCTTCTTGTTCTTGAGCATCATGAGGAACTCGTTCGACGGGTCGTCCCAGATCTCGGGGAAGGGCCTTTGTGTGACGTTGCCCAGCACCCTGGTCCTCCAGAACTGGTCGGGGTACACCTCCCCGTCCCAGTTGACGCACCCGATCCCCAGGCCCGAGGAATTCCCCGCGTTCATCTTCAGGAGCTCCAGCACCTCGCCGGCCCGTGGGCTGCCCTCCCGCTTCAGTCTCAGGTACACGTAGGGCCCGTCCGCGTGGTTGTCCACGGTGAGGACCTCCACGTCGCGGCCTGCCTGGATCATCTCCTTGGTGCGGTCCATGATGAGGTCGAGGGTCTGCCGGGTCTGCCCGTGGGTGAGGTCTTCTTCCATGAGCTCGCTGGCCCTCCCCGTGTACACCAGGTGGTAGAAGCAGATCCGGGGGATCCCCTCCGAGGCCATGAGGTCGAAGATCTTCGGGATCTCGGCGACGTTGCGGCGGTTCATGGTGAAGCGCAGGCCCACCTTGATGTCCTCGCGCATGGCGTTGTAGATGCCGCCGAGAGCCTGGGCGAAGGCGCCCTGAACGCCCCGGAAGCTGTCGTTCACCTCCTCCATGCCGTCGAGGCTCACCCCTATGTACGAAAGCCCGAGATCCGCGAACCTCATGGCCGTATCCCGGGAAATGAGCGTGCCGTTGGTGGAGATGACCGCGCGCATGCCGGCCTTCACGGCGGCATCGATGAGCGTGGGAAGGTCTTCGCGGAGCACGGGCTCGCCGCCCGAGAACAAAATCACGGGGGCCCCGTAATCGGCAAGCTGTGCAATGAGCTCGAGACCCTGTCGAGTCGAGAGCTCCCGAGCCGCCTTCCCGGCGGAGGCATAGCAGTGCACGCAGCGAAGGTTGCAGGCGCTGGTCACGTTCCACACCACCACCGGCTTCTTGTCGGCCGAGAACTGCAGCAGGTGGGAAGGCAGCTCCCTGGACGCACGGCCGTAGCGCAGGGGGTCGGATGCCTCCACGGTGCCGCAGTAGAGTTTCGAGATGCCGATCATGACCCCTCCCCCGTAAGAGCCTCGAGGATCCCCTCGTCGGTGTACCGTGCCGCCGTCACCGCCGGTTTCATGCCCAGGCGGCGTAAAGCCTGGGCCGTGACCGGACCGATCGCCACGATCGTCTTGGCGGCGAGCATGTCCGTGCCGCCTCCCAGGAGCTCTGCTGCGTGGCGGACGCCGGAAGGGCTCGTGAACACCACGGTGTCCACCTCGCGCAAGGCCTCGACGAAACCCTCGCAAGACGCGGTCTTCGGCATGACCGTCTCGTAGACCACGATCTCCTCGACAACGGCCCCCTTGTGTCTCAGCGCCTCTGCGAGCACGGGCCTCGCCCCCGCCGCGCGCGGCAGGCACACCCGTTTCCCCTCGAGGTCCATGTCCTTGAGGAGCTCCACCAGGCCCTCTGCGACGAACTCCTCGGCCATGCCGTCGGCGGCGATCCCGTAGCGCGCGAGGGCGTCTCTGGTCTTGGGCCCGATGCAGTAAACCCGCGCCCCCCCGAAAAAGCGCGCGTCCCTGCCTTCGGCCCGGATCCTCGAGAAGAAGAGGTCCACCGCGTTCTGCGAGGTGAAGACGAACACGTCGATCGAGCCCGGCTCCGGGAGCTCGAAGGGCATCTCTTTGATCTCCACGAGCGGGTAGACCAGGGCGCGCGCCCCCCTGGACGCGAAGAGCGCCGAGGTGGGGCCTGCCAGGTGAGCGGGCCTCGTGATGAGGACGGACCTGCCCTTCAGCGGGAGGCCAGCCTCCACGGCGAGCCTCGAGCGCAGGCCCACGACCCGGCCCACCACGATGACGCTCGGCGATCTCATGCCCTCGCGCTCTGCGTCGGCTCCCAGGGAGGCGAGCGTGGAGACGAGGGTCCTCTGGCCGGGCAGGGTCGCATCCTGGATCATCGCGCACGGCGTCTCGGGGTCCATCCCTTCCTTCATGAGCCGGTCAGCGATCGATGCCGCTCGGCTCGCCCCCATGAGGAACACGAGCGTGCCCGGGTCCCCGGCGAGGTGGGCCCAGTCGAGGAAACCGCCCTCCTTGGACGGGTCCTCGTGCGCGGTCACGAGCGTCACCGATGCCGCGACGCCCCGGTGGGTGGGGGGGATGAGGGCGCACTCCGGGGCGGCGATCGCGGAGCTCACGCCCGGGACGAACTCGAAGGGGACACCCCTTTCGGCCAGGTAGAGGGCCTCCTCTCCGCCCCTGCCGAAGACGCACGGGTCGCCCCCCTTGATCCTCGCCGTCACCAGGCCCTCGCGCGCGAGCCCCACGAGGAGTTCGTTGATCTCGTCCTGGCCCATGGAGGCCCTGCCGCCCCTCTTCCCGACGAAGATCCTCCGTGCGCCTTGGGGAGCCAGCGCAAGGATCTCGCGGGCGATGAGGTCGTCGTAGACCACGGCATCGCACCCGGAGATGATGCGCGTCGCCTTGAGCGTCACCAGCTCGGGGTCTCCCGGGCCGGCGCCGATCAGGTAAACCTTTGCGGGTGAGACCTTGTCAGGCATCCATCGAACCTCTTCTCTTGACATCCACCAGGAGCGCGCGGGCGAGCTCGGCACCCACCCGGGGCCCGTCGCCCTCCATCTCGCGCCGGGTGCAGAAGCGACAGTCCGCGGAGCCGAGCATGCCGACCATGGCTATCGAGCCGCCCTCGAGCCGCGCCAGGGCGCCTGCGGGCAGCCTGCAGTCCTGGCCGAGTTCGGCGAGGAAGGCGCGCTCCGCGAGGGCGCACGTCCTCGTCTGGGCGTGGTCTATGGACGACAGGAGACCCATCGTCTCGTCGTCGCCCACCCTGCACTCGACCGCGATGACGCCCTGACCGGGTGACGGTACCATGACCCCCGGGTCGAGGGCAACACCAGGCCTCAACCCCAGCCTCGCCACGCCCGCGGCCGCGAGGACCACGGCGTCGACCGTCCTGCCCAGCCTGTTCAGGCGCGTCTGGACGTTCCCCCTGATGTCCACTACCTGGAGATCGGGCCTTGCGTTCCTGATCTGGCACTTCCTCCTGAGGCTCGAGGTCCCCACCTTGGAGCCTTCGGGGAGCTCCTCGAGCCCCAGTCCCGAGGAGGAGAAGACCATGTCCCTGGGATCCTCCCGCTCGAGGTATGCGCCGATAACGAGGCCGTCCGGGAGGTGTGCCTGCATGTCCTTGAGGCTGTGCACCGCGATGTCGATGGACCCATCCAGCAGTGCGCGCTCGATGTCCTTCACGAACACCCCCTTCCCGCCGATGACGTCGAGCGGCCTGTCCGAGAGGATGTCCCCGGTCGTCTTGATGCGGACCACCTCGAAGGCGACCCCGGGCGCCTTCTTCCCGAGCGCGTCCATGACGAGCGCCGTCTGCGCCAGGGCGAGCCTGCTACCCCTTGTGCCGATCCTCATGATCCTCATCCAGCCTGAATATCCTCCGTACGTACTCTATGTGCCTGGCGTCGGGGTGCTCCTTCAGGAAGCTCACGGGCCTGTGGAGCATGCGCCTCAAGGAGGTCCGCAGCGCCTGTTCCACGACCGTCGCGTCCACCTTGCTCGAGACCTCTCTCGCCTGCTCCACGGCGATCGCGTCGGCCAGCGCATAGAGATCCCTGATGGTCGCCTGCGCGGACAGGGAACGCAACCACCGCTCGAACGTCGCGACCTCTTCCTCGATGATGGCCATGGCCCTCGCCGCCTCCGCCTCGCGCTCGGCGAAGTGCCTGTCCACGATGGCCTGGAGCGCGTCGATGTCGTACAGGTAGCAGTTGTAACACTCTTTCGCGCCCTCGTCGACGTCCCTCGGGAGGGCGATGTCGACGATGATCAGGGGCCTGTTCCTCCTGATGCCCATGGCCCGCTGCACCATCTCCCTCGTTATGATGGGCCTGGCCGCCCCGGTCGAGGTGATGACGACGTCGCTCGATGCGAGCTCTCGTTCGAGATCCTCGAAACGGCCGGCTTCCCCCCCCAGCTCGCATGCCAGCGCCTGGGCGGTCTCGTATGTCCGGTTGACGATCCTCAGCGATCTCACGCCCCGGTCCCTGAGACGCCTCGCCGCGATGGAGGCCATGTCGCCCGCCCCCACCACGAGCACGGTGCTGCCCGTTATGTCGCCGAAGACGTGCTCGGCGAGTTCCACGGCCTGGGAGGCCACGGAGACGGGGTAGGCGCCGATGCCGGTCTCGGTCCTCACCCGCTTGGCCGCGCGGAAAGCCCTGTGCAGAGCCTTGTTCAGCACGGTTCGCGTGGATCCGGCCGCCAGGGCCTCGCGGTAGGCGTCCTTGACCTGGCCCAGGATCTGTGTCTCGCCGAGTACCATGGAATCGAGGCCCGAGGCGACCGAGAAGAGGTGGCTTACCGCGTGCCTGCCCTCGAGGTAGACGCTCATGGCCTCGATGCGGGCCCTGTCGAAGCCCGACAGCCGGCACAGAAGCCCGTAGACGGCATCAGGCCCGCTGATGGTCCAGTACACCTCGGAACGGTTGCAGGTGTTCAGCCAGAAACACTCCGCGTCAGGGTCCAGGACCTCCCTCAGGGACTCGCCGTCCATCCTGATGCGCTCCCTGACGTCCACGGGGGCGCTCTTGTGCGAGACGCTGATGCACCTGATACGTTCCATCAGATGAGCCGGACCCCGTGAGCGAAGGGGAAGAAGGTGTTCATGCCGACGAAGAGCACCGCCATGAGCGCCAGGCAGAACAGGACCATGATAGCGGTCCGTCTCCCCTTCCACCCCACGGCGAACCTCTGGTGAACGCACAGGGCGCACACCGACCATATGATGCCTCCCGAGACCGCCTTGGGCGCGACACCCGCCAGCCCTGCGTGGGTGGCCGTCGCCCAGAGACCCCCCGTTATCATGCCCGCCGAGATCGCGCAGAACCCCGATGCCAGGGAAACGGCCGTGATCCAGTCCAGCACTGTCAAAGGCGGCAGCCTGGAGATCTTCAGGTGGATGTCCCCGTGCCTGATCATGCGCTCGTGGAGGAGGTAGGCGCCCGATGAGACGGAGGCCACCAAGAGCAGGGCCTCGCCCGCGATCACGCTCACGGTGTGGAGCACGTACCACATCCTGTGAGGGGCGAGGGCCACCGGTCCGGGAGGGCCGGAAAACGGGGCCGAGAACGCCAGGACGATCGCCGCGGCGGGGAGGAAGAAGGCCGCCAGGGCCGCGGTGCGTTCTCTGAACACGAGCGGGACGAGGGCCAGGGAACTGAAGAGGACGAGCATGGAGAGCGCCTGTTGCGGCGTGGCCGCGCTCGGAAGGCCCGACGATACCCAGGCCGCGACGAACGAGGAGAGGAGGGTGGAGGCCGCGAGCAGGTAGAGGACCCTCAGGACGCCCAAGAACCTCGTGTTTCCGGCAATGAGCTGGACCACGAAACCCAGGCCTGCGAGCGCGTAGAGGGTCAGGGTCAGTCCGTGCATCACCCCATGATCTCCCGCAGGTCTATGGGCCTGCCCAGGGCCGCCGAGAGGATGTGCTCCGCGCGGCCCCTGTCCCCTGCGCGCACGGCATCGAGGAGCTCCGAGTCGATGAGCACCTCGAAGACCCTCCGGTGGTCGTCAGGCGACCCGGGCTGGGACGTGACGATGGGGCGGATGGCACCGAGGACCTTGGCGAGCGTCACGTACTCGTCTCCGATGGCTGACCCCACGACCAGGCGCAACCTCCTTGACAGGGCGGGAGAGAGCCCGCCCGTGGATATGGCCACCTTGATGGGACCCCTCTCCACCACCGACGGGACGATGAAGGAACACAGCCTCGGGGTGTCGACCACGTTGCACAAGACCCCTCGTCGTGCCGCGTCCTTGCTCACCGCCTGGTTCACCTCGGGGTCGTTCGAGGCCGCCACCACGAGGTACGCACCCTCGAGGTCGTCCTCGACGTAGGGCCGGCAGCACACCTCCACGCCGGGGGTGGATGCGATCTCGTCGCAGACCCAGGGGGCCACCACCCTCACGCGTGCCTCGGCCCTCGCCAGGGATTCCACCTTTCGAGCCGCGACCGCGCCGCCTCCCACGACGACCACGGTCCTGCCCCTGAGGTCCACGAAGATGGGGAAGTAGGGGTTGTGTGTCTCGGGCATGCGTGTTCAGGCCACCTCCCTGAGCCAGTCGGCGATGATCCCAACGATCCTGGGGTCCTTCCGCAGCTGGTGCCCGGCCTGCTCGAGCACGAAGAGCCTCTTGGGTTCCCAGGCCGCGCCGTAGAGCAGGTGGCCGTGTCTAACGGGCACGGTCTCGTCTCCGCTTCCGTGCACGATGCCCACCGGACGCGGGTGCACGAACGGCAGCCATCGGGCCGGGTTCGTCTCGAGAAAGCCCCTGTACCAGGCGTCGAGGTCTCCGGGGAAGGATTCGTCCCGTATGAGACCGAGCCCGAGGAAGTGTCTCCTGAGCACGTCCGGGTCTTTGGGGAGGATCTCGGAGAAGTCCGCGGGCGATGCCACCATGAGGAGGCTCTTGACCTCCGGGTGGTAAGACGCCTCCTTGGCGGCCACCGCGCCCCCCGCCGAGAACCCTATGCAGTGCACGGCGTGAGGGTCGACGCCCGGGCACGAAGTGACGGCGTCGAGCACCGCGTCCAGGTCTTCGTGCCAGCCCCTCATGTCTATGTTCCCGCCCGAGACGCCGCACCCCCTGAAGTTGAAGGTGGCGCATGCATACCCCCGGGCCGTGAATTCCTCGAACAGGGGCAGATACCCCCTGTCCTTGGGGTCGGGTTTCGAACCGGGGATGCCGTGGCAGAAGAGGAGGACGTCGAGGAGTCTCGTGGGCTTGGGCTCAGGAAAGTAGAGCCATGCCCTGATGGGTATCCCCCCCCTGCTGAGTTTCAGTTCTCTCGAGATCATCGGCGAGCAGATTGTATCTCCTGTATACCTGGGCCCAGGCCTTGAGCTCGTTCTCGTCGAGCACGAGCTCGTCGTTGTCCGGGAAGGCCCTGACCGGGATCCTGTTCGACTGTGCGAGCTGCCTGATGGCGTGCGCAGGGATACCGACCAGGCGCGAGGCCTCCTCGATCGGTATGCGGTTCTTCTTTCCGCCTCCGACCTTCTTGAAGACGAAGGTCTGCATGATGACGTTCTTGGTCAGGTCCGGGTCCTTGGAGAAGGCCTTGTCGAGGAGGGGCAGGTAGTCCCTGTCGAGCTGGTACTCGATGTTCGCGAGCTCCACGGTGGCCCTCACGTCGTCGGGATACTCGTCGAGCATCTCCAGGAGAACATCCTTCGCGTTCTCCATCTCGTTCAGGAAGAAGTAGATCTCCGAGAGGTAGAGGTAGGTCTCCTTCTCGCGGTCTCCGAGGTCGAGCGCCTCGTTGAACATGTCGATCGCCAGGTCCAGGTGGCCGAGTTCCCGGTGGCAGACGCCAAGGAGCTTGTGGATGAGGGGGCTCGTCGAGCAGAGGATGTTCGCCTTCTCCAGGTCGTCGGCCGCGATCGTGTAGTATCCCTGCGACATCTTCTCCGTGGCCCTGCTCATGAATATCCGGTAGCGGTCGTCGAAGTCCATGGAACTCAGGCTCTTCGAAGGGTCCTTGAAGTGGAAACCGGAGGTGCACAGGTCTATGAACTCCCTGTTCTCGCTCAGGTCCTCGTCGGTGTTGAGGACTTCTATGACCCTCTGGCAGAGATTCTTGATGGTGAGCATGGTGTCGGTCTTGTTCGAGACGAAGAGGCCGACGCTCAACGCGTCGTTCTTCTCGATCTCGGAGAGGTGCTTCGCCTCGGCGATGAGCTCCTTGAAGAAGAAGTTCACCATGTCCTTCGAGTTGCCGATGGGCAGTACCATGGCCGACTTGTACTGGCCCCCCGGGCAGGTGTACTCGAAGCTCAGCCACAGCTCGCTGTACTCGGGATCTATCCTCTCGACCTCGACGGATATGAGCTCGATGAGTCCTCTTGGGTGTTCGAGTTTGCCGCGCATGACTTGGATGTATGACGTGGGTGACCAAAAGTCAACCTGTTCGAGGCGTGCGGGTCAGGTGGGTGTGGAAAAAGCCCTTTTTCTGTGATAGCCAAAAAACAGGAGGGAAAGGTATGAGAAAGTACGGCTGCATGTCTTTCTCGTGGGTCGTCGCCATGTGCGCCCTCATCCTCGGCGCCTGCTATTCCGACGGACATGCCCAGCCCAGGGCCAAGGTGGACAAGGTCACGGTCGACATAGGCACCGTGCTGGAAGGGCAGGACGCGTCACACGGTTTTTTGATCACGAACGAAGGCGACGCACCGCTCGTGATCAAGCCGAGGCCTTGCTGAGGCGCCACGGTGGCCGTCCCGGGCGGACGGCAGACCGAGGACAAGAAGACCGTGATCGCCCCCGGCGCATCGCAGAAGGTGGTCCTCACCGTGCCCACCAAGTACGTGCGGTCGCGCGAGCCGTACCACAAGACCGTGGAGGTGGAGACCAACGACCCGGACAAGCCCGTCGTGAGGATCACCCTGCAGTTCACGGTAAAGGACATCCTGGTCGTTCGGCCGGACCCGGTCGCCTTCGGGAAGGTAAGGGTCGGGAGCGAGAACTCCAAGCCCCTGACGATCACGAACAAGACGAAGGATGCGATAACGATCAGGAAGGTCTCCGTGTTCCCGGGGCATGCCCTGAATGTGTCGCCGAACGCAGACGTGCGGGTCGACCCTGGAAAGACCGTGACGGTGCAGGTGACGTTCAGGCCTCCATCCCCGGACAGGAGCTTCCTGGGGCTGGTGCAGATCGAGACCGACAGGGAGAACCTGGGCGTCAAGACCGTGCAGGTGCGGGCCTCGGTGACCGAGGACTGAGGCGGCCTCGGGCTCAGGGGACGGCGGCCGCGCATGGGAGGGGGGTTCAGGAAGGACGTCCTGACGGTCGGGTCGCTCACGGCGGCGAGCAGGGTCCTCGGCTTCGTCCGCGACATGGTCATGGCGTGGCTCTTGGGTGCCGGCCCCCTTGCCGACGCCTTCGTGGTGGCTTTCAGGTTGCCGAACCTGCTCAGGCGTTTCATGGCCGAGGGCGCGGTCAGCGTGGCGTTCGTCCCCGTCTTCCAGGAGGTCAAGGAACGCGACGGGACGGACACGGCCTTCGTGCTGGCCCGCCAGGTCTTCACCCTCATGTTCCTCGTCCTCGGGGTGGTCTCCGTGGTCGGCGTGGCGGCGGCGCCCCTTCTGGTCTCGGTCATCGCGCCGGGGTTCATCGGCCAGCCGGTGTTCGAGACCACGGTCCACCTCACGCGCATCATGTTCCCTTACATCCTCCTCATAGGCGTCGCCGCCCTCCTCATGGGCGTCCTGAACTCGGTGGGGCACTTCGCCATGCCCGCTGCGGCGCCCATCCTGATGAACGTGTTCATGGTCGGCGTGCCCGTCGCCTTCCATGTGTACATCCCCCTCATCGATTCACCCGCGGACGCCCTGGCGTGGGGGGTCGTGGCCGGCGGGGTGGCCCAGATCCTCGTTCAGATACCCCCCTTGAAGATGCGGGGGATACCGATCGGTCCGGCGCCCGATTTCCGGTCCGAACGGGTGAGGAAGGTGATCCGCCTCGTCGGCGTGGCCTCGGTCGGGGCATCCATATACCAGATCAACGTGCTCGCCGGCACCCTGCTCGCCTCGCTGCTCCCCGGGGGAAGCGTCTCTTACCTCTACTACGCGAACCGCATCCTCGAGCTCCCGCTCGGCGTGTTCGCCTTCGCGGTTGGCAACGTGATGCTGCCTTCCATGAGCGCGGCCTCCGCCCGCATGGAGATGGAGCGGCTCTGCGGGCTCATGGGCAGGGGTATGCTCGCGGTGCTCCTGTTCACGATCCCGGCGACGGTGGGGGCGGTCATCCTCTCCGAGCCCATCTTCTCGGTGTTGTTCGTGCGCGGTGAGTTCTCGTACGCCGACGCGAGGCAGGCCTCTTACGCCCTGGTGATGTACGGGGCGGGCATCTGGGCCGTGGGGATCACGAGGATACAGACACAGGCCCTCTATGCCATGCAGAAGGCCAAGGCCGCGGTGAACATATCCTGGGTGACACTGGTTGTGAACATCGCGTTCTGCCTCGCATTGATGCCCCTCATGAAACATTCCGGCATAGCGCTTGCGAGCACCCTCTCGGTGTTCGCCCAGCTGGCCGTGCAGCACCGTTACCTCGCGAAGCTGGGGGTGCGCCTGCCGAAGGGCTTCGTCATGGACGTCTTCAAGATGGTCCTGGCCTCCATCGCCATGGGCGCCCTCATCGTGCCGTTCGCGCTCCTCGACCTGTGGTCCGGCGGTCCCAGGGCGGAGGCGGCGGGTGTTCTGGCCGTCTCCATCCTGCTCGGGGCGTTCGTGTACTTCCTGGTCGCATGGATGCTCGGCGCCTCGGGGTTGCGTCGGTTCGTCGGCCGCAAGGGGTCGTGAAGGCTCGAGCTGCCGGCCCCAAGGACACGGCTTGAAGGGGTTAAAGATACACGTCAGCCGCAAAGGTCCTTGAAGGCTCAGGAAGATGAAAATGTCCATATGCCAGTATAGCCGCGTATGGGTATGAAATATATTTCTTTTCGTGAGTAACAAAAGATCTACGGATGAATCGATCCTCATGTCTCTTTTCCTCAGATATTCAATGGAATAACAGCACGTTGGAAACATGGGGATCCGTGGCATCATGTTTGCTACCTCATCATGTCATACAGCGGAGTCGCATGGGGGTCCGGGACATGTACCTCACGAGAAGGGAAATACTCGAACAGCTTGAACGGATGGGCATCAGGACCCTTGCCGAGCTGAAGAGGGCCTGCAGGGAATTCGAGTCTTACTGGTTTTCCCAGCGTTACCGCGCAAGATGAATCCGGGACCCGGATGCTTGTCTTGCCTTGCGTTGAGGTGGGGAGAGGGCGGGATCTTGTATGTGGCCTGAACGACTGAACGAATATATCGTAGACAAGACGCTCGAACTCACCCCGGATTTCATACGGAACAAGGCGGACGTCATCCCGGTGCTCTTCCAGGTCTCCCTCCTGTCCGACGTGGACGTGAGGATCGAGAAGATCTCGGATTTGTTCTTGAACTTCCTGGACCGCATAACACCCTACGACGTGGCCTTCGTGTACATGTGGGAGCCCCAGAACGTCTGGTTCTGCAGGGGGCTCCAGGGAGAGATCCCCGACAGCATAGAGTCGGGGGACATATTCACCTGCATGATACGCGAGGTGGCAAAGCCTCTCTTGATCAAAGACGTGTCCTCGTGCGGCGTAGACCCCCGTGACCTGCCCATCCATTGCACCTCGGTGATGGGGCTCCCCATCTACAAGGACACGAAGGTCGTGGGGTGCCTCGAGCTGTTCAGGAAGGGATCCGAAGCGTTCACGTTTGAGGATCTCATCCTGACCAAGCACCTGCTGTTGAGCTCCGAGAGGGTCATACGGGAGGTACTCTCTTCCGAGAGGGAGTACGACGAGGTGCTCGACGTCAGGCTCGATGTACCCCAGCGCCATGTCCTTCTCGATGTACTCCACCAGTACGAGGAGCTGGCGAGGCGCATGGGCTTCCCGCTGGCCGTCGCCCTGATAGAGATAGACGACCCGGAGCGTTTCGGTCTCTATCAGCACATACCCGAGGGCATAAGGACGATAAAGAACCTCGCCAAGAGGATACAGGAGGGGCTTCGCTGCTACGACAAGGTCCTGCGCTACGAGGAACTGAGCTTCTTCGTGATCTTACCCGGGTGCAGCCCCACCGAGGCCGTCACGGCCCTGCACAAGGCCTCTCTGAGGCTCGGGGCCGATCTCGCGGACACGATGACCATTGCGGTCGCCACCATGCCTGACGACGCCCAGGACGCCAAGGGGATCATCCACGTGGCGCACCAGGTGCTCTCGCACGCCAGGAAGAAGGGCCTCCCCATAGCGACCTATGCACAGACCGAGATGGTCAGGCACGTGAACAGCTCCCTGGAACTCAGGTTGAAGCGGATCCTTCACGCAGGGCCCTGCTCGACGGCGCTGGACGAACTGCTGGACCTCGTCAAGATCCAGTGCCAGGCGGACGATGTCTGCCTCAGGTACGAACCGCCCGGGAAGCTCATCACCTGGGAAGGCAACGAGCTCGGCTACATCCAGCATGCCGGGCTCTCCCAGGAGATATGCGACTGGGTGGCCACGTGCATAGCCCCTGCATGGGCGTTCGTGCTGGGCATGAACACCGATGTCTCCGACTGGTACTATGGGGTTCTCAGCACGGCCTCCCTCCTGAGCGACTTGAGAGCCGGCTGTCCCATGGGGTATTCCCTCAAGATCTCCGACGAGGTCTACGCCCTGGCACGCGAGATGGGGGTGGGGGACGTGATCGCATCCCAATGGGCGACCTCGTCCCTGGTGGCGAACATCGGTTACCTCGGTATACCGACCACCCTGTTCACCAAGGGGGAGCTCACGCCCTTCGACAGGAAGAAGATCACGATGCACCCCGTGATCACGACCCGCATCCTCAAGGACGTGGCGGTTCTCGACCTCGACGGCGACCTCCTCTCCAGCCACCACGAGAACTTCGACGGGACCGGGTACCCCAGGGGGCTCAGGGGAGAGGACATACCGCTCTCGGCCCGGGCCATGCGCGTCGTCGATTCCTTCAACGCCATGGTAACCCCGAGGCTTCACCGGCCGAAGATACCCTTCAAGGAAGCGCTCAGGGAACTCTGCACCATGTCGGGCAAGAGCCTGGACCCTGAGATCGTCTCGCTCTACGTGGACGTTATCGGCTCTTGAACCGGCCGGGTGACGGGCAGGGGCGGCCTCGCGAGCGGCCCCACGGCTCGCGTGGACGTCATCGGTTCTTGATCCAGCGCGGGTGCGTGATCCCGTACTTCTTGATCTTGTAGTGGATCACCCTCTTGCTGATGCCGAGCATGGCGGCAGCGTCCTTCTGCACCCAGTCGTTCTTGCGCAGCGCATCCAGGATCATTTCCCTCTCGGTGAGCGCGAGGGTCGACAGGTTCTTCTGGTTCTGGGCGGAGGGTGTCTCGTTCGCGGATATGGCAACGGCGTTGTTCGGTCTCAGGATGGAGATGTCCTGCAGCCTGATGAGGTCGCCCTCGGCGAGCAGGACCGCCCGCTCTATGCAGTTCCTGATCTCCCGGACGTTGCCCGGCCAGTCGTACTCGATGAGGGCCCTGAGTGCGTCCGGGGCGATCTCCATCCGGGGCTTGTTGAACTCCCTGCAGTACTTCCTCGCGAAGTAGTTGGCCAGAGGCTCGATGTCTTCCTTGCGCTGGCGGATGGGCGGGATGTGGATGTTGACCACGTTGATGCGGTAGTAGAGGTCCTCGCGGAACCTGCCCTGCTTGACCAGCGAGAAGAGATCCTGGTTCGTCGCGGCGATCACCCTGACATCGACCTTGATCGTCTTTTCGCCCCCGACGCGCTCGAACTCCCTGTCCTCCAGGACCCTGAGGATCTTCGCCTGCAGGCCGATGTCCATGTCCCCGATCTCGTCGAGGAAGATGGTGCCCATGTTCGCCTGCTCGACCCTGCCCACCCTCGTGCGGACGGCGCCGGTGAAAGCGCCCTTCTCGTGCCCGAAGAGCTCGCTCTCGAGGATGTTGTGCGGGAGCGCCGCGCAGTTGACCTGGACGAAGTTGTTGGAAGCGCGTGACGAATTGTGGTGGATGGCGCCGGCGATGAGGCCCTTCCCGACCCCGGTCTCGCCCGTGATGAGGAGGGTGGAGTCCGCCTTCGCCACCTTCTCCGCCATCTTGAGGACCTTCTTGAGCGCCGAGCTCACACCCACGATGTCGCTGGTGCGATAGATAATGTCTTCCTGGGCGTGGCGCAGGTAGTCGATCTCGTTCCGCATGCGCTTGATCGAGAGGGCGTCGTCGATCTTCTGCACGAGCTCGCTGAGCCCGAAGGGCTTCTGGATGAAATCCTGCGCCCCGTGCTTCATGGCCACCACCGCCGTGTCCACCGAGGCGTACCCGGTCATGACGAGCACGATGGTGCCCTGGTTCGTGGCTTTCACCTTCTTGAGCAGCTCGATGCCGTCTATGCCGGGGAGCTTCAGGTCGGTGATCATGAGGTCGTAGATGTACTTGTTCACCCTCACCAGGGCGGCTTCAGCGTTTTCGACCAGCTCGACCTCGTGGTTGTGACGCTTCAGCTCCTGGAAGATGACCTGCCCCAGGTTGATGTCGTCTTCGACTATGAGTATGTGTGCCATGGGTGATGTAGTGATCGGCAGGTCGCACCGCAAACTTTACAATTCTGTAATCATCTCCCGGCGCGGAGAAAGCCCTCGCTGTTGACCTGATCAAGGCGGTATACTATGGTGAAGCCGGGCCCGCTCGGGAGTGCCTCGCGGGCTGTGCGAAGGAGGAAAAGGCGAGAATGTTTCTCAAGACGGTAGTGGTCACCGACTTCATGACCAACTGCTTCATCCTGGGGGATGAGCACGTGGGGAGATGCTTCATCATCGACCCGGGCGGGGAAGCCGGGAAGATCATGAAGCAGGTGGAGGCCGCCGGCATGGAGGTGGCCGCGGTGATCATGACGCATGCACACGTGGACCACATAGGGGCCGTCCGCGAGATCAAGGCCGAAACCGGCGCACCGGTGATGCTCCACAGGCTGGAGCTGCCCCTCTACCAGGCCGCCTCTCGCATGGGGAGGCTCTTCGGCATCCGCGTCGAGCAGCCGGGCGACCCTGACAGCTTCGTGGCCGAGGGCGACGAGATATCCCTCGGCAATTCCCTGGGACTCAGGGTCATAGAGACGCCGGGACACTCGCCCGGCGGCATATCCCTGGTCACCGCCGACGGGAAGACGTGCTTTGCGGGTGACACGCTGTTCGCCGGATCCATCGGCAGGACCGACCTGCCGGGGGGCGACTACCGGACGCTGCTCGACTCCATCAAGAGGCGGCTTTTGCCGCTGGGCGACGACGTGAGGGTGCTGCCCGGTCACGGTCCCGCCACCACGCTCGGCGCCGAACGAAGGTACAATCCATTCCTGGTGGGAGGTTGAAGATGCGCAGAACACTACCGGCGATCGTTGCGGTGATACTCCTGCTTTCCGGGTGCGCCCAGATGAAGTCCATGGGGCTGGGCGCGGAAAAGCCGGCGGGCGAAGAGGCCAGGCCGGCGCCGCGGTTCCTCGACTTTTCCGACGTCCTCGTTCCCGGCGAGCTCCAGCGGGTCAACAAGGACTGCTTCATCTCGAACGGGTTCGGAAGGCTCGTCGTCTCAGGAAGGGTCCAGGCCGAGTCCCTCGCCCAGTTCTTCCTCACCTCCATGAACCAGGACGGCTGGGTCTCCCTCAACCAGTACAAGTTCCAGGGTTCCACCAAGCTCTTCTTCAAGAAGCCGGACAGGTTCGCCACCATCCTCGTGACCGAGGATCCCTTGTCGACGCGGGTGGAGATATGGGTCATACCGCAGGAGAAGATCTAGAAGGCAAGACGGTCGTCTACGGCGTCACCGGCGGGATAGCCGCGTACAAGGCCCCGCTTGTGGCGAGGGGCCTGAAGGCCCTCGGCGTGGACGTGCACGCCGTGATGACCCACGCCGCGCTCCACTTCGTCACGCCCCTCGTGATGAGAACCCTCACGGGAAACGAGGTCCACGTGGAGATGTTCCCGGAGACCATGGGTTCGAGCTTCGAGATCGACCACATATCGCTGGCCGACAGGGCCGACCTCTTCCTCGTCGCGCCGGCGACGGCGGACTTCATAGCGAAGCTCGCATGCGGCATGGCGGACGATTTGCTGTCATGCTCGATCCTCGCGACCAGGGCGCCCGTGCTCGTGTGCCCGTCCATGAACGTGAACATGCTCCAGAACAGGGTCACCCAGGAAAACCTGGATAGGCTGAAGCAGAGGGGTTTCCACGTCCTCGAGCCGACGACGGGCGAGCTCGCGTGCGGCTGGGAAGGCGCGGGGAGGCTGCCGGAGCCCGGACGGATAGTCCAGGAGGTGAGGATGCTCATGAGCGAACACGACCTCTCGGGCATCAGGGTGCTGATCACCTCCGGCCCCACCTGCGAGGACATCGATCCGGTGAGATTCATCACGAACCGCTCGACCGGGAAGATGGGCGCCGCCCTGGTGGAGGCGGCGTGCATCAGGGGCGCGCGCGTCAAGGTGGTAAGCGGCCCCGTGGCCGTGGACTACGCCCCGTGGGCGGAAATCACCAGCGTGAGATCGGCGCGCGAGATGCTGGACGCGGTCAAGGACTGTCTCGGCGAGGTGGATGTGCTCATCATGGCTGCCGCCGTCGCCGACTACACTCCGCACACCTACTCGACCAGGAAGATCAAGAAGGGGGAGAAGACGGCCCACATCGAGCTCACCTCGACCCCGGACATCCTCGCCACCATAAGACCCTTCAAGGAGTCAAAGGTATTCGTGGGGTTCGCGGCGGAGACCGACAACCTCAAGACCTACGCACAGGACAAGATGGTGAGGAAGGGCCTCGACATGATCGTGGCGAACCGTGTCGGGGACGCGGACAGCGGGTTCGCCTCGGACACCAACAGCGGGGTCATCCTCTCTCCCGAAGGCGTGATGTACGACTTCGAGAACATGGGAAAGGACCTCCTTGCCCACAGGATACTCGATCTCGTGAAAGAGAGGCTGTGAGGGAACACATCGTTCAGCTCCTCATGGACGAACTGAGATGGGGCGGGCCCTTCCTCGTACTGCCGCAAAACAGCGGAGACCCTTCCTCGGAACACCCGGCCGCCGGGCTCGACCTTGAGAGCCTCGAGCTCCGGGTGCGCACCTGCAGGGCCTGCCGGTTGGCGGCGACGAGGAAGAACACGGTCTTCGGCGAGGGGGACCCGAGGGCCCGGCTCATGTTCATAGGGGAAGGGCCTGGTGCGGTCGAGGACGACACGGGCAGGCCTTTCGTGGGCCCTGCCGGTGAACTCCTCACCAGGATCATAGCGGCCATGGGGCTCGACCGGAAGGACGTCTACATCGCGAACGTGGTCAAGTGCCGCCCGCCCGGCAACAGGGATCCCGAACCGGACGAGATCCGCGCATGCATGGGTTACCTGGAAGACCAGATCCGGCTGGTCGGCCCGCAGGTCATCGTGGCCCTGGGCAGGGTGGCCTCCCACGCCCTCCTGGACGAGACCACCCCCATCGGCAGGCTCAGGGGGACCTTCCGCAGGTACGGGGATATCCCGCTGATGCCGACCTACCACCCAAGCTACCTCCTCCAGAACGAGGCGAGAAAGAAGGACGTATGGGAAGACATGAAGAAGGTCATGTACGTGCTGGGATTGAAGCGCGTGCAGCGTGGTTCGCCTGGGCGGTCGTAGCCCTCCTCGCGCCGAGCCTCTCCCTTGCGGCGGAGGTGATGGTCCTCGACGTCAAGGACGCCATCACCCCCCCCGTGGCGCAGTACCTGGTGTCGGGCATCGACGAGGCCATCGAGACGAACAGGGCCGCGGTGATCATACGGCTCGACACCCCCGGCGGTCTCGACGACGCGATGCGGACGATCATCCAGAAGATGATGGGGGCGAGAGTGCCGGTGATCGTGTACGTGTACCCCAAGGGCGCCCGCGCGGCTTCCGCGGGGGCGCTCATCACCCTGGCCTCTGACGTGGCGGCCATGGCGCCGGGCACGAACATAGGGGCGGCGCACCCGGTGAGCGTGGGGGGAGGTGACGGCGGCGGCGATGGCGAGGGAAAGACCATGACCGAGAAGGTCACGAACGACGCCGTCGCCTACGCCCGCAGCATAGCCAGGGAGAGGGGCAGGGACGAGGGGTGGGCCGAGGATATCGTGCGAAAGAGCGTCTCGACGCCCGCACGCGAGGCCCTCGAGAAGGGAGTGGTCGACATCGTTGCCGAAGACATGCAGGACCTCCTCGCCAAGCTGGACGGCAGGAAGATCAAGAAGAACTCCTCGGTCTTCACCCTGAAGACGAAGGACGCGGTGCTCGTCGAGCGGCCGATGGGTTTCAGGGAGCGCTTTCTCGCGGCGATAGCGAACCCCAACGTGGCCTACATCCTCATGCTCATCGGGCTCGCAGGGATCTACTTCGAGTTCTCGAGCCCGGGGGCCGTGCTGCCGGGCGTGGTCGGCGGGATCTGCCTGATCCTCGCCTTCTTCGCCTTCCAGTCCCTGCCCGTGAACTACGCTGGCTTCGGTCTCATCCTGCTCGCAGCGGTGATGTTCATCGCGGAGATCAAGGTGCCGAGCTACGGCCTCCTGACGGTGGGGGGCATCGTGTCGATGGTGCTCGGCGCCCTGCTGCTCTTCAGGGACCCACAGATCTCCGCCCAGGTCTCGTTCGGCGTCATCCTTCCCGTGACGGTCGTGTTCGCGGCGTTCATCGCGCTGACGGTCTTCCTCGTGGTGAAGGCGCACAGGTCAGCCCCGCGCAGCGGGGTCGAGAGCCTCGTCGGGGAGACCGCACGCGTGGCCGTGTGGAACGCGGACGGGACCGGGAAGGTCTTCTGCCACGGTGAGTACTGGGATGCAGTGGGACCGGCGTCGCTGAGGCCGGACGACAGGGTCGTGGTGACGAGGGTGAGGGGGCTGAACCTCGAGGTGAGCGAACGCGCCACCACCGGCGGTGACATGCCATGATCGCCGTCGCCCTGTCGGGGGGGGCGGATTCGACGGCCGCGGCGGTGCTCCTCCACGAGTCCGGCGAGCGCATCTTCGGCCTGACGCTCCTCTTGGACGGCGACGTCCCGCCGCCCGCAAACGTCGAGGCGGCGCGGGCCTTGTGCCGGCGCCTGGGCGTAGGCCATCGCGTGGTGGATGCGCGCGGGGCGTTCGAACAGGTCAAGGATTACTTCTGCAGGGAGTACCTTTCCGGGAGGACCCCGAACCCGTGCGTCGAGTGCAACAGGGAGATAAAGTTCGGCCTGCTCTTGAGGCTCGCGCTCTCGGAGGGGGCAGACGCCCTGGCGACGGGGCATTACGCCTCCCGCAAGACAGGCCTGGGCAGGTTCTTCGTCTCGCGTGCCGCCGAGACGAAGTCCCAGGAGTACTTTCTCGCCATGCTCTCCCAGGAGGCGCTCGGCCGCGCCGTGTTCCCCCTTGCGAATGTGCCGAAGAAGGACGCCCTCAGGATCGCCCGGCGTTCGGGGATCGCTGACCCCGGTCGGTTGAGGTCGAGAGACGTGTGCTTCGCATCCAGGAGGGGGTACGCGGGGTTCGTGCACAGGCGCACGGGGGTGGATGCGAGACCCGGACCCATCCGCGACGTGAGGGGGGTCGTGCTCGGGTATCACAGGGGGGTGACGCACTACACCGTGGGACAGCGAAAAGGGCTCGGGCTGGCAAGGGGGTCGAGGACGTACGTGCTCTCCGTGGACGCGGGAACGAACACGGTGGTCGTGGGAGACGAGGCCGAGTGGGTGCACCCCGGGTTCTTTATCCACGAGCTGAACTTCATGAAGGCGGGCTCGCTCGACGGGCCGATCGCCGCGCTGGCGAGGGTCCGCTACCGCCAGGAGGCCCAGCCGGCAGTCGTGCACCCGCTCAGGGGGGGCGGCGCATGGGTGGAGTTCGGGGGCATCGTCGCGCCGGGGCAGCTCGCCGTGTTCTCCGACGAGGACGGCGACGTGTTGTTCGCGGGTGTCATCGAGCGGCCGGGCGCGTTTGACCCCGGGGCGTGACCGGTAAGGTGCTCACTGCGCCTGACTTGGCGGGCATCCGCCCGGTAGGCGGCCTGGAGAGGAGAGAGAATCCTGCGGGATCGGCATGGAGCGAAAGGATGGGCAACCCGTGATCACCATCGGCGGCAGGGCGCACACCCTCGAGGAGGCATGGGAGGTCGCCGCAATGGGATACCCGTTCGTGGAGGTATCCCTCGAGGACCCGGGCCTCGTCACGTCCCACACACCGCGGCTCCTCGAGCTCAGGAGCGAGTACGGCATCGATCTCCTCGCGCACTTCCCCAACGAGGACAACCCGTTCGACGCCGGTGTCCTGAGGGCGGGCTTCCTGCCGAGGATCAAGTCGCTCATAGACCTGTGCCCGGGCCTGGGCATCCACAAGGCGACCGTGCACTTCTGGATCGACGGCCGCTTCGCGGGCGTCGATCTGGTGTCCAGGAAGCTCGAGATCCTTGCGGAGATCGTCGAGCACGCGCAGGGCAAGGGGGTGGTCATCTGCATAGAGAACCTGAGCGAGCGGGTGGACAGCTTCGAACCCGCCTTCAGGGCCATCCCGGGGCTCATGATGACGCTCGACATCGGGCACGCCCAGCTCTTGAGCAGGACGAACACCTCGTTCGGTTTCATCGAGCGGTGCAGGGAGAGGATAGCCCACGTGCACGTGCATGACAACCACGGCGGGACCAGCGTGAAGGACGACCTCCACCTGGCCCTGGGAGACGGCATGGTGGATTACCGCACCATCATGGCGGCCCTCGTCGCCTCGGGGTACGACTCCACCGTGACCATGGAGGTGGCGCTTTGCGACATGCCCAGGACCAGGGAGGCGCTCCTCGGGTGCATCGAGTGACGAGGCCCGCGGGTGCTCCCGCGATGCCGTGAATCCATAGGGTGGCCCCGGGTCGAGCCCCCTTGACTTGGGGGGTGCCTGGGGATACACAGGGGGCATGGTACGCGTTGCCCGATCGTGGGTGATCCGCGGGGGCGTTGACGAGGAGGCCCTGAAGTCCCTGAACTTCACGGCGGCCTTCCGTTCCCTCATGAAGATACGGGGCATGGTCGATCCAGACCAGGTCATGGGTTTTCTCACGCCGAACCTGGGCCAGCTCAGGGACCCGGTGGACATGAAAGGGGTGGCCGAGGCGTGCGACCGCATCGTCCGCGCGCTCGAGCGCGACGAGACCATCGGCGTGTTCACGGACTACGACGTTGACGGGGTGAGCTCCGCCGTTCTCATCCACAGGTTTCTCGTGGGTGTCGGGGCGAAGCCGCCGATGGTCTTCATCCCCGACAGGTCGAGCGACGGCTACGGACTCAACAGGAGGGGGATCGACGAACTCGCCGCGCGGGGGGTGTCGCTCCTGATCACCGCCGACTGCGGCGTCTGCTCCCGCGAGGAAGTCGCCTACGCCCGTTTCCTCGGGATGGACGTGATCGTGACCGACCACCACGAGCCGGACGGGGATGTTCCCGATGCGTGCGCGGTGATCAACCCGAAGCAGAACGACTGCCTGTTCTTCGGCGAGGATCTCTGCGGTGCGGGCGTGGTCTTCCACCTCATCATAGCCTTGAGGAAGGCGCTGAGGGAGCGGGGTCACACGGCCCTGCCCAACCTCAAGGAGGAACTCGACATCGTGGCCATGGCCACGGTCGCGGACGCCGTGTCGCTTTCCGGTGTCAACCGCATACTCGTGAAAGAGGGCCTCACGGTCATCAACTCTCGTTCGCGGGCGGGCATCTCGGCGCTCGCCGAGGTGGCCGGGCTGAGAAAGGGGCTCTTGACGCGGGATTTGGGTTTCGTCATCGGGCCGAGGATCAATGCCGCGGGCAGGATAGCCGACGCCCGCAAGGCGTTCGACCTCCTCACCACCGATGACGCCGGCGTGGCCCGGCGGCTCGCCCTGGAGCTCGATTCCCTCAACAGGTCCAGGCAGGCCCACGAGCAGAAGGTCCTCGAGGACGCCCTGAACATGCTGAGGGACAACCCGCCGCACCCCCGGGTGGCCCTCGTGTGGGGCGAGGGCTGGCACGTGGGTGTGCTCGGGATCGTCGCATCGCGCCTGGCCGCAATCCTGTCGAGGCCCGCGATCGTCATCTCGGTGTCTGGCGCACAGGGCACGGGGTCCGGGAGGTCGGTCGCGGGGGTGGACCTGCACCGCGCCCTGGGCTCGGTATCATCGCTGCTGAACACCTTCGGCGGCCACAGGATGGCGGTGGGGTTCACGCTGGACGCGCCGAAGATACCGGATCTCGCCTCCGCGCTGGGGGAGGCGCTCGAAGGGGTGGAGTGGGGGCAGGACGGCCCCTACGAGGTGGACCTCAAGATCTCTCCCTTCGACCTCACGCCCGCGTTCATGGACGAGCTGGAACTCCTCGCCCCATACGGCGAGGGGAATCCCGAACCGGTGTTCCTCATCCCCGCCATGGAGGTGGTGGATGCGAGGGTCGCGAAAGACGGCCTGGCGAAGCTCGTTCTCAGGCACTCCAACCGGCTCTTCCACACGCTGAAGACGCCGTTCAAGGAGGATCTCTACGAGCGGGGCAGGTTTCTCGACGTTGCGTTCACGCCGGTGAAGGTGCGCCTCAACGGCCACCACTACCTGTATCTGTCCCTGAAGGCCCTGGCCCGGGCGCGCTGAACGTCGCGGCGAGCTTGTGCTGGTATTCGAGGTGCGAGACGATCACCTTCGGCACCAGGTCCTGGTGCAGCAGCCTCGACTGTCCCGAAAAGGCGAGTGCGGCCAAGCACAGGACGAACGCGCCGTAGAGGGCCGCCTTCTTCAGGCCCGCGATGGTCTTCCCGCGGGCGATGGTCGAGTCCCTGACATCCGATGCGCCCTGGGGGAACACCTCCACGAGGCCCAGGTCCATGAGCCTCACGAGCGAGCTGAGGGCCTCGAACGGCGGTTCGAGGGATTCGCGCACGATCCTCTCGACCGTCCTCTTGTCGTCGATCAGGTCGTAGATGTGGAGGTCGACCTCCGAGAGCTCGTGGTGCTTGACGATCTCCTCCGTGATGGGGATCACGGTCACCGGGCAGTAGTCGACCGGCGGGATCTTCTGCTTGATGGTCGGCCACTCGTCGATGA